>WNFJ01167393.1_pt1 | contig 15975 bp, 15 predicted proteins | sample 5400461 | NCBI WGS metagenome assembly WNFJ01 (sample SAMN13153349, study PRJNA577476) | soil metagenome | isolation source: 115 cm saprolite on Douglas fir-dominated hillslope | place: USA:California | collected 2013-09-17 | reverse complement strand
CCGGCTTCTCGTAACCCACAAGAGACAACAGCATGATTTCCGCCGCATCGCGCTGCACGCTCGCGTAGGCGTAGGGCTCCTGCTTCGGAAATGTCCCCGCGGTGCGGAACCCCAGGTGCTCGGCGTACCAACGTGCCGTGCCCGCCACGTCGGGCACCAAGAACGTGGGCACTGCGGACTTGATCTGGATGTCAGCGTGTGTGCCTGTTGACGGGTCGGTCAATGGAGTCGTCTCGCGTCCCACGGTGCTCGGAAGATCCCTTGTTGCCTCATACTAGTTACGTTATGTGTGACATGCAACGCATTTCCCGAGCGGCACTTACATGCTAGACCTGTGGTCCCTGTCCCCGCTCCAAGCGCGCGAGGCACTCGCGCTGTGGCTCGGCGAGCGCGGCGAGCCACCCTACCGAGCGAAGCAGGTGCTGCCTCGCCTGTGGCAGCGCCCCGTGCGCGCCTGGGACGAGGCGAGCGAGCTGCCGGCCGAGCTGCGCGCCGCGCTGACCGCAGCGTTCCCGCCGCCGCGCCTGACACTCGTCACCCGGCAGCGCTCGACCGACGGGACGGAGAAGTATCTGTGGGATCTGGGCGACGGCGAAGCGATCGAATCGGTGCTCATCCCCGAGGGGAAGCGGCGCACCCTGTGCATCTCGTCGCAGGTGGGCTGCGCGCTGGGCTGCGTATTCTGCGCGACCGGGCGCATGGGGTTTCGCCGTAACCTGACGGCCGCCGAGATCGCGGGCCAGGCGCGCGAGGTGAGGCTCCTCGATCCCGCACTCACGCCCACGAACGTGGTGTTCATGGGGATGGGCGAGCCGCTCCTGAACTGGGCCGCGGTCGACACCGCGCTCACGATCCTCAATCACCCCGACGGGCTCGGGATCGGGGCGCGTCACCTCACCGTGTCGACGGTGGGGATCCTGCCCGCCCTCGCCGCGCTGGCGCGGCGCCCGGAGCAGTTCCGCCTGGCGGTGTCGCTCCACGCCCCCACCAGCGAGCTGCGCCAGGACCTGATGCCGATCGAGAAGAAGTACCAGCTCCCCGACCTCGTTGCCGCGCTCGCGCAGTTCCGCCGGCGCGTGACGCTCGAGTACGTGCTGATCGCGGGCACGAACGACACGCCCGCTCAGGCCGACGCGCTGGCGGAGCTCGCGCGCCCGCTCGGGGCGCTCGTGAACCTGCTGCCGCTCCACCCGGGCGGCGCGCCCGACTTGGTGCCGAGCTCGCGGACCCAGATGCTCGCGTTCGAGCGCCGGCTCAAGCGGCTCGGCGTGGCGGCAGTGCTGCGCCGCAGCCGCGGGCTCGACATCAGCGCTGCGTGCGGGCAGCTACGGGTGGAACTCGACGCGCGGCGCAAAGTCCGCGCCGAGCAACACGCTGGCATCGAGTAGCTTGCCGCTGTCGCGCGCGACGACCACCCGCCCAATCCCCAGCGCCTTGCGTACCCGCTCCCCCACCGCGGGCACGCCGCGCCGCACGACGATTTGCGTGGAATCGAGCGTGCCGAGCGCGGTGGGAGCGTTACCAAAACTCACCACGTCGATCCCCGCGCGCCGCAACAGGCGGGTGCCCACCTTCGCCTGGCCGGCCCGCCCGCTCGCGTTCAAGACCTCGACCACGATGTGCGGGCCGTGCTCGCCGGGGATGGGGCGGCTCGCCGCACCCGCCCGGTCGCGACAGGCGACCAGCGCCAGGGCGCCCGCGATCAGGAGCTGACGAGCGCGTTCCAGAAGTCCACCGTCTCGCGCACCAGCGGCCAGGGGCTCGCGATCACCCGCTCGATCCGGCGCGCCGCGACCTCCCGCAGCACTCGATCGCGCTCGTCCGGGACCCGGGCGGCGAGTGAGCGCCGCACCTGCTGATCGAACGGCCGACCCGGCTCCAGGTAATCGGCGAGATAGAGCATCCGGCCCACCGCGTCCCACCCGGCGTAGCCGAGCGAGTGGTAGCGCACCGCGCTGAGCACGCCCTGGTCCCGCTCGCCGTCCTGCGCGGCGCGTTCGGCCGCGCGCGGGCCATGTTCGAGCTCGCTCGCCTGGGGCGCGTCGCGCAGCGCATCGTGCAACCACCCCGCGCGCAGCCAGCGCGCCCGCTCGGGGTCGGGGGTGTGCATCGCCGTCGCCCAGGCGTCCAGCTGCGCGACCACGCGCTCGATGTGCGCCCGGCGCGCCGGCGTCACCACGGCCCAGGCGGGCAGCGCCATCAGGCGCGCACCGCCGTGTCGGCCGCCATGCCGTCGCCCAGCACCACGTTGTCGATGAGCCGGGTCGACCCGACCTTCGCTGCCACCAGGGCCACGGTGCGCGCGTCGACCCGGGTCACGGGCCGGAGCGAGCGGTCCACGAGGACCAGGTACTCGGGCGTCACGCCCGGGGTGGCGAGCAGCTCCATGCCGCGACGCACCAGCGCCCGGGGATCGGCCTCGCCACCGCGCCACGCCTGCTCGACTGCGCGGAGCGCGCGCGACAGGGCGAGCGCGGCGCGGCGCTCGTCGGGGGTCAGGTAGGCGTTGCGTGACGACAGCGCAAGGCCGTCGAGCTCGCGCACCGTGGGCCGCACGGCGATCTCGACGGGGAAATCGAGATCGGCCGCCAACCGCTCGACCAAGAGCGCCTGCTGGAAGTCCTTGCGCCCGAACACGGCGACGTCGGGCTCGACCCAGTGGAACAGCTTGGTGACGACGGTCAAGACGCCCGCGAAGTGTCCCGGCCGGGCGCTCCCTTCGAGCGTGGCGGCGAGCGGCCCGGGGTCGACCCTGACCAGGGGGTCGGCCGGGTAGAGAGCCGCGGCCTCCGGAACGAACAGGCAGTCCACCTGGCGCGCGGCGGCGAGGGTGCGGTCGCGCGCCAAGTCGCGGGGATAGGCGGCGAAATCGTCGCCCGGCCCGAACTGCAGAGGGTTCACGAAAATGCTCAGGACCACGCGGTCGGCGCGCTCCCGCGCGTGGTCCACGAGCCGCAGATGGCCTTCGTGCAAGAAGCCCATGGTTGGGACGAAGGCGATCCGCCGTCCGCGGGCGCGCTCCCCGCGCGACCAGGCGCGCATCGCCGGCGGGCTCGCGAGCTCGTGCATGGCGCGTTAAAACAAATGCGGGACCACTCGGATTGGGTAGGTCCCCCCGAGGTGAGCGCGCCTGCGCGTGCGCTACTCCAGGCGCAGCACGACGCAGTCGGTCAGGAACGGGTCGTCGAAGTGGGCCACATCGCCGACCGCATGGCCCGGCATCGGGAAGAGCCGCGCCGAGAGCGGTTTCGCGAGCTTCACGGCGAGCGCCGCAACGTCGCCGATGAGCGCGCTGACGCGCTCAGCCGGGACGTCCCCGGCCAGCGGGATCACATCGAGTCCGGTGCCGCACACGCTCGAGTACAGCAGCAATTCGCGCACGCTGTAGCGCCCCTCCGCCGCCCGGCGCGCGAGCACGGGATCTTCCAGCACCGGGAGCATGAGCCCCGAATAGCCGCACGTCCGCACGCGGAGCCGCTTCAAGACGTCGGTGATGGCGGCGCACCCGGCGAGCGTACTCGATCGCCGCGCCGATGCTCGCGTCCTTGCCAGGGGCGGGCGAAGCGTCGATCCCGAGGTAGCGCCGCTGCTCGCGCTCGGCGAGTCCGGTCGCGAGCTCGCCGATCGCACCGAGGCGCGCCTCGAACAGGCTGGTGAGGCGGGCCTTCGCCTCCGCCAGGGTGTGCGGCGCGCGGCAGGCTTCGGCCACGAGCGGCGGCGACTCGAGCCCGATGGCGAACGCGTCCGGCCCGCCGTGGTAGGCGACGGGAAAGAACGGCGTCCCCGCCGGCACGTTGGCGGCCGCCGCGAAGCGGAAGTTGCCGATCCCACCGGCCGTACCGTGCGCGACAGCGAGCATCGCCTGGGCGGCGGCGCCCGCGGCCCCGCTCGCGACGCCGCCGTCGGGCGATGCGACGGTGACGCTGCAGCTCAGATTGCGGGTGGTGCGGAGCAGCTCGGTGACCCACTGCGCGAACTCGGCAGGGTAGGCCGCGGCGTCGGCACCGGGGACGGGACCAATCGAGAGGAGCGCGTTGGCGCCGGTGACGGTGCGGTCGAGTGCCTGGAGCGCGGGCAGTGCGGCCGCGCGCTCGCGCGGCCCGAGGCCGGCGACGAGCGGCTGCGTCGCGACCCGCACGGTTTGTACCTCGTAGCCCGCGTCCGCGAAGCTGCGCCGGGCGCGCGCTAGAAACGCGAGCGCCGCGTCCACGGGCGCGTGATCGCGCGGGTCGCCGAGCGTCGTACCGGCCGTGATGGTCCGAACCCGAAATCCCACCCCGGGAGATTGGACCGGCGCCCGGCGCCCCGGCCCGACATGCGGGCCGAGCGCCGCCGCCCCTAACAGGGCCACGAGCTCGCGCCGCGACAGGTCGGTCTTCGTAGGCCGCGTCACTTCGGAAACGAATGCTCCGGCCCGGGATAGCGGCCTTCGCGCACCTCGGCCGCGTACAGCTCGACCGCTTCTCGCACGTCCGCGGCGAGGGCCGCATAGCGCTTCACGAACTTGGCGGCGAATCGGTCGTTCAAGCCGAGCATGTCGGGCAGGGCGAGGACCTGGCCGTCGCACGCGGGCCCCGCCCCGATGCCGATCGTCGGGATGGTGAGAGCCTTGGTGATCTGCGAGGCGAGCGGCGCCGGGACGAGCTCCAGCACGATCGCGAACGCGCCCGCGGCCTCGAGGGTGGTCGCGTCCCGCTGCAGCCGCTCGGCGGTCGCCGCGTCGCGCCCCTGCACGCGGTACCCGCCGAGCGCGTGCACCGACTGCGGCGTGAGGCCGAGATGCCCCATCACCGGAATCCCCACGTCCACCAGCGCCCGCACGGTCTCGGCCATCGGCTGGCCGCCCTCGAGCTTGACGGCGTGACACCCGGTCTCCGCCAGCACGCGCCCGCAGTTCCGGATCGCTTCCTCGCGGGACACCTGATAGCTGAGGAACGGCATGTCGCACACGACCAGCGCGCGCTCGCTGCCACGGCGCACGATCTTGGTGTGATAGATCATCTGCTCGAGCGTGGCGGAGAGCGTGGTCTCGGCGCCGGCGAGGATCTGGTTCACCGAGTCGCCCACCAGCAGCACGTCCACGCCGGCCGCGTCGAGCAGGCGGGCGAACAGCGCGTCGTAACAGGTGAGGACGACGATGCGCTCGCCCTGCTCCTTCATCTTCAGGAGCGCGGTGACGGTGACCGGTTTGGGCGCGTCAGCCACGGGGCGCAGCGGTGGCGGCGTCCAGCTCGGCGATCTCCCGCAGCCAGAAGTCGCGGTGCTCGAGCTCGGGGTGCGGCAGCCAGAGATCGGGCCCGGCCAGCGTGCGGGTACCGTAGCGCACGATGTCGAGATCGAGCGTGCGGGGGCCCCAGCGCACCCGCCGCTCGCGCCCCCGCGCCGCCTCGATGGCGTGCAGCTCGGCCAGGAGCTCGCCTGGCTCGAACGCCGTCTCGAGCAGCACCATCTGGTTGAGATAGGAGCCCTGCGGCACCGGCCCGAGCGGCGCGGTCTCTTCGACCGCCGACGCGCGGAGCACCCGAGTGCGCGGCAGCGCCGCGAGTCGGTCGCGCGCGTAGGCGAGATGCGCCGCGCGGTCCCCGAGGTTCGAGCCCAGCGCCACGTACACCGGCTCCTTGGTCACGGCGGAATGCTACCCCGGCTAGGCGACGCTCGCAAAGCCCCGGGTCAGCTCGCGCAGCATCGCGGCCACCTCCTCGAGCCCGCGGGTCGCGCGCTCCAGGTCGGTGAGCCCACGCGCCGCCTCGTCGGCACGGGTCGCGACGTCGTCCGCCTCGGCGCGATTCTTCCCGGCGATCGCGGCCACCGCGTGGATCCGGTCGCGCAGCTTCTCGAACGCCTGGTCTTGCTCCCCGGCGGCCGCCGCGATCCGCTGGGCGTGACCCGTCGCCTCGGCCGTCGCCGCGACGATCGCGTCCAGCGCCGTGAGCGCCGCCGCCGAGAGCTCCTCGACACCGCTCACGCTCACGTGCCCGCGCCGCATCTGCTCCACGACGTCCCCCACCTGGCGGTGGATGTCCTGTACCAGATCCCCGGCCTCGAGCGCCGCGCTCGCGCTCTGCTCGGCGAGCCGACGCACCTCCTCGGCCACGACCGCGAACCCCTTGCCGTGCTTGCCAGCCCGGGCCGCCTCGATCGCGGCGTTCAGCGCCAGCAGGTTGGTCATGTCGGCGAGCTCGCGGATCGAGGCGATGAAGCCCGTGATGCGGCGGCTGACCTGGCCCAGTTGCTGTACCTTGGCCGAGGCCTCCCCCACAAACGTCTTGAGCGCCACGAGGCGGCCGATCGCATCCTGAATCTGGCTGCGGTTCTTGTGCGCCACCTCGCTCGCCGTGGTGGACGCGAGCGCCGCGTCGGTCCCGTCCTCGGACACGCGGCGCGATACCCGCGCCAGGCTCTCGGTTGCCTCGAGCCCGCTCGAGACCTCGCCCTCCTCGGCCAGCACGCCCTTCCGGATCGCGCCGGTCGACTGGGCCACCGCGCTCGCCGCTTCCCGGAGCGCCTGGGCGGCCCGCGCGAGCGTGGCGAGCTGCTGGGTGAGTGTCTCGACCGTCTCGACCAGCGGCCGGCGCAGCTCGGTGATGTGGATCGCCGTCGCCAGCTGGTTGGCAAACGTGTTGATCGTGAGCACGTCCTTGCCGCGGTACGCCTTGCGCTTGTGATGATCGAGCTCGAGGGTGCCGATCACCTTGTCGCCGAACTTGAGCGGCACCATCACCAGGCTCTGCACCGCCAGCGGAGCGTCGGCGAGGCGCTTATCGCGGGTCGCGTCGTCGATCACGACCGCCTCGCCCGTCTGCGTGACGTGCTCGCGCAGGGCGGCCGTGTCCGGCGTCGGGTCCCGGCGCTCGGCTCGCCCGATCTGCCCACGGTAGGCGAGCTGTAACCCACCCTCCTGGCGGCGGTAGATGCGGAAGTCGCCCCAGTCCACGAGGCGGTGCGCGAGGCGCTCGATCCGGGCGAAGGAGTCCTCGAGACTGATGTTGCTGGTGATGACCGCCTCCATCGCGTGGATCTTGTTCAGTTCCTCGGCCGCGATCGCCTCTTCGAGTGTGTGCTTGAACAGGAGCCCCAACGCCCCGAGCGCCGCCGCCACGAACAGCCAGGCGAGCGGCGGCCAGAAGGTGACCGTGCCGACGACGATGGCGGTGGCGATCCCCGTTGCACCGTAGGCGATGCACTCGTAGCGCAGGATCAGCAGCCGCTCGCCCTGCTCGAGCTTGCCCCGGATGATCAGGGCGAAGTAGAAGAGCAGCCGGCTGATGACGAAGTAGGCGAGCCCGAAGAAGAACAGGGCCGGGATGAGCTCCACCCGCAGCTCGGGCGCCGCCACGTCGGAGAGGCGCAACGCGGCGGCGTACACGCCGTACGCGCCCACCAGGGCGACGAGCTCGCGTCCCAGGTTCACGAGCGCCGCCCGGAACACCTTGCGCTGCCACAGCCAGTCGGCCCCGAGCACCCCGAACGCGAGGGCGAGCGCGGTCGCGGGGAGGCCGACGAGCAGGCCCCCCGCGAGCGCCACCAGCCCCATCTGGTTCAAGTAGGAGTACTTGCTCAGGGGCACCTGGGCCCCACGTAACAGGAACGCGGCCACGGCCATGGCGCCGATCTCGACCAGCTGGCCGGTCCAGCGCGGGTCCACGAGCAGCGCCGCGCCGAGCAGCAGCGGGCCACCGATCGCGAGCACGCGGCTGTAGATCGCGACGAGGCGCTGCGCGGTCATGCGGCGCCCCCGCCCCCACCCCCGCCCCCGTTCCCGCCCCCGGTCCCGGCCCCGACCGCCTGGGCGAGTTCGCGCACCAGCCGCTCGGCCGCGCCCAGTCCACCGGCGGCGAGCGCGTCCACGATGGCGCTGCCCACGACCACCCCATCCGCTACGGCCGCCGTGGCGCGCGCTTGCGCGGCGGTCGAGATGCCGAACCCAACCGCCACGGGCAGCGCGCTCGCGGCGCGCACGCGGGCCACGTGCTCGGGCAGATCGGGTGGCACCTGGTCGCGCGCCCCCGTCACGCCGAGCCGCGAGATCAGATAGAGGAACCCACTCGCCCCGCGCACGGCACTCGCCAAGCGGGCGGGGCTCGTCGTCGGCGCGATGAGGCGGATCAGGGCTATTGGGCTCGCCCGGACGAGCGCCTCGAGCTCGAGGTCCGCACCCGCCGGGAAGTCGGTGAGCAAGAGCCCCGTGACCCCCGCGGCCGCGGCCTCCCGCACGAAGCGCTCGACCCCGAATGCCAGCACCGGGTTCACATACGTCATCACGATCACCGGGATCGCCAGCGCGGCCCGGTGGATCTGCTCGAGCGCGCGCGCCACGGTCATGCCCTGCTCGAGCGCCACCTGCGTGGAGCGCTGGATCGTGGGCCCGTCGGCGAGGGGGTCGGAAAAGGGCAGCCCCACCTCGATGAAGTCCGCCCCCGCGGCGGCGACGCGCACCAGCGCGGCGAGCGAGTCGGCCGGGGTTGGAAACCCGGCGGTGAGGTATGGAATCAGGGCCGCGCGCCGCACGCCCGCCGCTCCCCGAATCGCCCGCCAGCGCGCGGCGATCGGGTGCTCAGACAAAGTAGTCGGCGACGTTGATGCCGTACTTGAGCGGGTCGGTGACCTTGACGATGGTGCGCGGATAGTGGCCCTCGGCATCCTTGTGCGAGAGATCGACGAGCACCCCGGGATGCACCAGCCCACCGTCGGGGGTCGTCACGACGCGCACCATCGGACGGTGCACGTGGGTGACGTCGGCGTTCGCCCCGTGCACGATCGCCACTTCGTAGGTGTCGAGGATGACGCACGTGCCCACGGGGTAGATGCCAATCAGGTTGACGAACGCCTTGACGACGACGGGGTCGTAGCCGCGGCGCGGATTCTCCCACATCTCCTTGAGCACCTGATCGGGCTGGATCGGGACGGTCTGATAGACCCGGCGGCTCGTGGCGGCGTCGAAGCCGTCCGCCACCGAGACGATCTTCGAGTAGATCGAGAGCTCGCGCGGCCGCAGCGACTTGGGATAGCCGGTGAGGTCGGTCTTCATGTGGTGCTCGTAGGCGACGACCATGCCGCGGTAGGGGATCTCGCCGTAGCCGCGCAGGCCGAACAGGGTGAGCACGCCGAGCCAGGGATGCGCCTGCATGATCCGCCACTCCTCGTCGCTTAGCCCGCCCTCCTTGTTCAGCACCTCCAACGGCACGCGGGATTTGCCAACGTCATGGAACAGCGCCGCCATCCCCAGGTCGTACAACTGCAGCTTCGTGAGACCCAGCTTGCGCCCCAGCGCGACCGAGAAGATGCAGACGTTCACCGAGTGGGTGAACGTGTATTCGTCGTAGTCGCGCAGCGTCGTGAGGCCGACGAGCGAGGCCTCGTTGTTGAGCACTTGGTCGACGATCGCCTGGACGGCGCGCTTGACCTTCTTCACGTTGGCCGTGCGGCCCATGCGGATCGAGTTGATGACCTCCTTCGTCACCGCCACGGAACGCGCGTAGGTGCGCTTCGCCGCCTCCTTCTGGCGCTCCTCGTCTTCGGTGTCCTCGTCGGTCTCCAGGGGGGGCTCGACGCCGATGTGCGCCACCCCCCCGTCGGAGAGCTTCTGGCCGAGGTCGAACACCTTGTTGGGCGCCGCTTCCTTCGTGGCGTAGGAGAGGAGGAGCGACACGAAGATCTGCAGCTCCTTGCGCTCGACCCCTTCGTCCACTCGCACGGCGCCGATGCCGCATTGGCGCAGCACACCCAAGATGTGCGAGAAGGAGGCGTAGTTGTCGAGGTCGAGCCGCAACCGCGTGGAGTTGACGAACAGGAACTCGCCCTGCAGCCGCAGCTCGACCTCCTTCTCGACATCGAGCAGGTGCTTGGTCGTGCTGGTCAGCTCGTCGAGGGCCTTCTGGACTTGGGCGTTCTCGACGGGGTAGAGCTTCAGCGAGCGGAACGCCGTGTACAAGACGTGCAGGAAGTCGCGCCCCATGTGGCGCAGGAAGCCGTCGGTCGTCTGGACCGTGTCGGCGATCGAGCCCCGTACCGGCGGCTCGTCGCTCACGCCCCCACCTCGCGCAGCGCGCGGCTCACGGCATTGCGCACCAACGGCTCCTTGTCCTGGGCGGCGCGCTCGAGCACGGCGCGCGCCTCGGGCGTGCGGATCTTGCCGAGCGCCATCGCCGCACAGGCGCGGGTCTCGGGATCCTCCTTCTTCCCCAGCAGGCCCTTGGGGACGAGCATCTTGTCGAGCGTGGGAATGCCGCGCGCGCCCACCAGCGCCCCGAACGCCTCGAAGAACGTCATCTTCTCGGTGAGATCGGCGTTGCGGAGCTTGGACCCGGTGACCATCGCCTCGATCCGGGTCGCGGCGTTGCGGTAGGCGCGGCCCGCGAGGAAGCGCACCGCCGCGATCCGCACGTCGCGCTCGGTGTCATCGATCGCCCCCTCGAGCATGCGCAGGGCGGAGGGGCTGGCGATCGCGGTCAGCGCTTCGACCACGGCGAGCTTCAAGCCGCGGTCCCCCGAGCTCAGCAGCGGCTCCATGCCCTCGGCTGCGCCCGGGAGCTTCAAACGGCCGGCGAGCTTCACCATCTCCTGCTGCGTGCCGGCGTCGGTGCTCGCGAGCGCCTTCAGCACCTCCGGCGCGTTCGCCTGGGCGAGCCGGGCGGCGGCGGCCGCCACCAAATCCTTCACGCGCTCGTTGTGCAGCTTGGCGATCCAGCCCATGAGCGTCGCCAGCGCCTCGGGGCGGAGCTCCTGGAACAGCTCGGTCAAGTCCTCCTCGGTCGGATGCACCGCCGCTTCGTCGAGCGACTGCAACAGCTGCGACAAGGCGTCCCCTTGCGACAAGCGGGCCGGCAACGCCTCGAGCGTCTGGCGATGCTCCGGAATCAATTCGCGCGCCCGCTCCAGGATCGTGCGCGATTCGCGCAGGATCAGGGCGACCGAACGGAAGTCGCCCGCGCCCAGGAGATACGGGATGAAATTCTCGAGGATCGAGAGCAGCTCCGCCCGCACCGTGCTGTAGGTCTGCAGCTCGAGCAGATCGAACAACATCGACAAGACGTTGCGGCGCAGGTCCTGCGAGTACTCGCGCTCGACGTCCCGCTTCAGGTAGTCGACCTCGGCGTCTTCCAGGAAGTAGAGCGTGGTGTCGAAGTCGTCGATCGACACGAGCCCCTCACGCCGCGGCGGCGGCGCCTCCTCCTGCACGGCCTGGCGTAGCTGCGACGGCGGCGTCGCTGGCACCGGTGCCCCGGGCTCGATCGGGACGGCGTTCTCGGTCACGAGCTCGCGGAACGTGTAGCTGATGAGCTGGAAGTCCTGCGCCCACAAGAGCGTCAGCAGATCGTCGGGCGCGTCGGCCTGGAGATTGCGCGCCTGCTGGAGCACGCCGAGGAAGCGCACGATCTCGGTGTCCTCGACCCCGGGCCGGAAGCTGAGCGAGCGCACCCCGTCCTTGAACAGCGTCCAGGCGATGCTCTCGGAGCGCTGCTCCTGGTTGTAGACGACGTTGTCCTCCCAGCGGAGCTCCGTCTCGCCGATGTCGAAGACGAGATCCTCGGTGGCTTGCCAGATCTGGCGAAACGCGGCCCGGATGTTGTCGACGGCGCGCTGGTAGACGGGATTGTTCGGCAGATACAACTGGGTGGCGCGGATCCCCTTGGAGAGGACCTGCATCAGTTCCTCGACCTGCTGCGGTGGTAGCGCGAGGTCCGGTATCGGCGCGTTCGTCAGACGGTGGCTCCCGTGAGTTCGGCGACCAGCGCGACGTCCTTGTCGCCCCGGCCACTCAGGTTCAGCACCACGATGTCGCCCGCACGCAACCGCCCGCGACGCCCCAGCACCCAGGCGACGGCGTGGGCGCTCTCCAGCGCCGGCAGAATCCCCTCGAGCCGCGACAGCGCGGCGAACGCCTCGAGAGCCTGCTGGTCGGTTACCGCCTCATACAATACCCGACCGCTGTCCTTCAAGTAAGCGTGTTCGGGCCCAACCCCTGGATAATCGAGCCCCGCCGAGACGCTGTGGGCGGGCTGCACCTGGCCGTCGGCGTCCTGCAGGAGATAACTCAGGCTGCCGTGAAACACGCCCGGACGCCCGCGCGCCAGCGACGCCGCATGGCGGCCGCTCGCCAGGCCCTCGCCCGCCGCTTCGACGCCCACGAGCGCCACGTCCCGGTCGTCCAGGAACGCGCTGAAGATGCCGATCGCGTTGGAACCGCCACCGACGCAGGCGACGACCGTGTGCGGCAGGCGGCCCCACCGCTCAAGCACCTGCGCCCGCGCCTCCCGACCGATCACGGCCTGGAAATCGCGCACGATGCGGGGATAGGGATCGGGGCCCACCACCGAGCCGAGGATGTAGTGCGTGGTCGTGACGTTGGTGACCCAGTCGCGCAACGCTTCGTTGGTCGCGTCCTTTAACGTCCGGGTCCCGGCGGTCACCGGCACGACGCGCGCCCCCATGAGCTCCATGCGGTACACGTTGAGCCGCTGCCGCCGCATGTCCTCCTCACCCATGTAGACCACGCACTCGAGCCCGAAGCGGGCGCACACCGTGGCCGTCGCCACGCCGTGCTGGCCGGCCCCGGTCTCGGCGATGATGCGGCGCTTGCCCATGCGCCGGGCGAGCAGCACCTGACCGAGGGTGTTGTTGATCTTGTGCGCGCCCGTGTGGTTCAAGTCTTCGCGCTTCAAGGCGACCACGACACCCGGCCCGACCTGGGCGGCGAGGCGCGGCGCCTCGGTGAGCGGCGTGGGCCGCCCGGCGTAGTTCTTCCACAGGTCCCCGAGCTCGGCCCAGAAGCGCGGGTCCTGCTGCGCCGCGGTGTACACGCGCTCCAACTCCTCGAGCGCGGCCATGAGCGTCTCGGGAACGTAGCGGCCGCCGTAGGGGCCGAAGCGGCCGTCCATCGCGCGCGCGCCGCCGCCCGGGGTCGGGGCGCTCACCGGCGCCCTCCGGCGCGCCGGGCGCTGCGCGCCACGCCGACCAACGCCGCCACCGCCGCCGCCGGATCGCCCGTCCGCGCCACCGCGGTGCCGACGAGCACGAGATCCGCACCCGCCGCCGCCATGCGCTCGACATCGCCGCGGGTCTCGATGCCACTCTCCGCGATGACGGGCACGCCGCCGGGGACGCTCGCCACGAGGCGCTCGGCGAGCGCGAGATCGAGGGTGAACGTCCCCAGGTCGCGACTGTTGACGCCGAGCGCCGCGGGCCCGACGGCGAGCGCGGGCGCGAGCTCCGCCGCGGCGTGGATCTCCGCGACGACCGCGAGCCCGAGACTCGCGGCCGCGCGGGCCAGCGCCGCGAGCGCCTCGGGCGCCAGGGCGCGCACGATCAGCAGCACCGCGCTCGCCCCCGCCGCCCGCGCCTCGAACAGCTGCAGCTCGTCGAGGATGAAGTCCTTGCGGATCACGGGCAGCCCTACCGCGTGCGCCACACGGGCGAGGTCGTCGAGCGAGCCGCCGAAGTGCAGCTCGTCGGTCAGCACCGAGATCGCCCGGGCCCCGCCCCGCTCGTAGGCCACGGCGTGCGCCACGGGGTCTAAGTCCTCGCGGATGGCCCCGGCCGAGGGGGAGCGGCGCTTCACCTCGGCGATGACGCCGACCGCCGGCCCGGCGAGCGCCCGGGCGAACGGCCGCGGCTCGGGCGCCGCCGCCGCGCGGCGCGCCAGCTGGCGCGCCTCCCCGCGCAGCCCCGCGATGCGTTGGCGCGTGGCCCTGAGGATGGCGTCGAGCGTGGTTTTGGGCATGCTTGCGTTCGGGCGATTTTCGGGTAGATTAAGCTTCGGTATCTGTTCGGGAGACAGTGTGCCACTGACGCGCCGTCAACGCGAAATCCTCGACTTCATCTCTGGCCAGATTGCGGCCCAGGGCTATGCCCCGAGCTTCGAGGAGATCGCCGAGCGCTTCACCTTCCGCTCGCTCGCCACCGTGCACGAGCACCTCACCAACCTCGAGCGCAAAGGGTACATCCGGCGCGCCCACAACGAGAGCCGCGGCATCGAGATCGTGCCGCCGCGCGGCCAGACCGGCGCCACTGAGCTGCCGCTGTACGGCCTCGTCGCGGCGGGCGAACCGATCGAGGCCGTGAGTGGCACCGATACGCTCGCCGTGCCCGACGAGCTGATTCCCCGCCGCGGCCGCAGCTACGTGCTGAAGGTGCGGGGCCAGTCGATGATCGACGAACACATCAAGGACGGCGATTTCATCGTCGTCCACGAGCGCAACCAGGCCGACAACGGCCAGACCGTGGTCGCCCTGGTGCAGGGCACGAGCGCCACCGTGAAGCGTTTCTATCGCGAGCCAGGGGGCTGGATTCGGCTCGAGCCCGCCAACCCCGCCGTGCCGGCGTTGCGCGTGAACGAGCGCGACGTCGTGGTCCAGGGCGTCGTCGTGGGCGTCATTCGGAAATGCTAGGGCTGGCGCGCCGCAACCGCTCAAGCGCGGCGCGCGCCTTGCCGGCGCGCACCACCTCGCGCGCCGCTCCCACGCCGTCCCCGTAGGAGTCGGCGAGCCCCGCGACGTAGAGCGCCCCCCCCGCATTCAAGAGCAGCGCCGCGAGGCCGGCCTGGTCGGCCGCTCCGTCCTCGAGCAGGCGCTCGATCCGCGCCGCGTTGGCGGCAGGGAGGCCGCCCGCGAGGGGAGCCAGGTCAGTGATCGCGAGTCCGTAACGCGCGGGATCGATCTCCCACTGGGTCACTGCCCCGTCGCGGACTTCCCAGACGTCGCTCGGGCCCTGCGGGGCGATCTCGTCCATGCCGATCCGGCCATGCACGACCAACGCATGATCCACCCCGAGCGCGACGAGCGCGCCCGCGACGAGCGGGGCGCGCTCGCGGTCCGCCACCCCGATCAGCTGCCGCCGCACGCCGGCCGGGTTCGCCAGCGGCCCGAGCAGGTTCATCACCGAGGGCACGCCGAGCTCGCGGCGCACCGGGCCCGCATGTTTCATGGCGGGATGGAACGCGGGAGCGAAGAGGAAGGTGAGGCACGCCTCGCGCAGCACGCGGGCCGCCGCGGCAGCATCGAGGCTGATCTGCACGCCGAGCGCCTCGAGCACGTCGGCCGAGCCGCACTGCGAGGTGAACGAGCGGTTGCCGTGCTTCGCGACCGCCGCGCCGGCGCCCGCCGCCACGAACGCGGCCGCCGTCGAGATGTTGAAGGTGGAAACGGTCCCGCCACCGGTGCCGCAGGTGTCGACGAGGTGCGCACCCTCCGCCTCCACGCGCACCATCGCCGCGCGCAAGGCGCGCGCCGCCCCCGTGAGCTCGGCCACGGTCTCGCCCTTGACGCGGAGCCCGATCAAGAGCGCCGCGATTTGCGCCGGGCTCGCTGCACCCTGCATCACGGCGCCGAACGCGGCGGCCGCCGCGGACTCGGAGAGCGATTGGCCGTTAGCAACGAGCGCGATCGCCTGGGCGAGCGGCGTGGGGGCGGGGTGGGACAGCGCGGGCACGGGCTAGAGGGGTTTCGGGCCTGCCAAAGCTACCCCGCAAAATCGCGTTTTGTCAAATGCCACAACGGGTTGCGTGCCTTGATTGACCCCCCCGTTCGCCCTATCTTTGGGTCGTGACGAGCTGGCCCTGCCTCGCCGTGGTGCACTACGACGGGGCGCAGTTCGCGGGCTGGCAGCGGCAACCGGATCGGCGCACCGTGCAGGCGGAGTTCGAAGCCACGCTCGAACGCCTGATGGAGCGGCCGAGCGCGGCGCTCGGGGCGGGTCGCACCGACACAGGGGTGCACGCGCTGGGACAGGGCGTCGGGTTCCTCGCGAGCGCGCGCTGGGCGGGGGACGTCGCCGGGCTGCACCGGGCGCTCAACGCGCTCTTGCCGCGCGACATCTGGGTCGAGCGGCTGCACCCGATGCGACCGGGGTTTCACGCACGCACGAGCGCCGTGGCGCGGTGCTACCGCTACGTGATCGGGACGGACGATGCGGCCCACTCGCCGTTCCGCCGGCCGTACGAATGGGCGCTGGGGCGCCCGCTCGACGCGACGCTGTTGG
>WNFJ01231183.1_pt2 | contig 15976 bp, 12 predicted proteins | sample 5400461 | NCBI WGS metagenome assembly WNFJ01 (sample SAMN13153349, study PRJNA577476) | soil metagenome | isolation source: 115 cm saprolite on Douglas fir-dominated hillslope | place: USA:California | collected 2013-09-17 | reverse complement strand
AGCTCGCCATTGATGGGAAAACGATGAGAGGAACCATCCCTCTGGGAGAAACGGAAGGTGTGCATTTGCTGGCCGTGTACCAGCCCCAACAAGGCGTGGTGTTGGCTCAGATGAATGTGCAGAAGAAAGGTCGCGAAATCACCTTTGCGCCAACCGTACTCAAACAGCTTGATTTGCGAGGAGGGGTCGGAAGCTCAGACGCCATGTTTGATCGTCGCACCCTGAGTCTGAAGGTGGTCCAAGCCCATGGAGATGACCTCTGGATGGTCAAAGACCATGAAATCACCGTACGCCAGGAGAGTGAGGACCTCTTCCAGCCGCATCGCAAGCGGGCAGGAACGTCGGCTCCTCCGATGGATTTCCGCCGAGCAAGCACCATCGAGAAAGGGCATGGACGCTTGGACAAACGATCGATCGTTGGAAGTCACTTGCTTGCCGACTACAGTGACTGGCCGGGACTGGATCAAGTCTTCAAACTCGAACGTCAGAGCACCAACGCGCTGGGGAAAACCGAAACACAGGTACGCTATGGGATGACCAGTTTACCGGCGTATCTGGCAGCTCCCAAACGGCTCCTCGAATTGACCAGAGGGCATTGGGGAATTGAGAACGGGTTGCATCATCGGCGAGACGTGACCATGCAAGAGGATCACGCCCAGTTGCGCATGGGCCACGCGCCAGAAATGCTGGCCATCCTCAACAACATCGTTGTTGGACTCTTTGCCAGACTCGGAGAAACGAATATGGCTCACGCCAGACGCGATTTCGCCTATCATCTCGATAAAGCACTCGCTTCCTTAGACGGCCTCATGGCTAACTGACTTTGCAACAGCCCTGTGGGCCCAGACGATCGCCATATACAGGTCACTTGTTCTATGATATACTGCAAATTAGAATGGCTTTAGTTGGCAAAGGGAAACTATGAGGACAATGCTAAAAAAATGCCATTTATTTTCAACCGCCCCTTTGCTGATTTAGAGCTATCAAGGCACATCTGAAACTTTCTATCAAGCAAATCATTTCATTATGAGGTAGGTAATTATGTCCGAGGCATATACCGGCAGCACGTTACTTACGATGGTTAGAAGTGGATTACGTGATATAGGTTACCAGGACAGCTTGCTTAAGCAAGAATATAGTTTTGTTGATGTGTTCACAGATGATTATAAAATACGTACAGTTAATCTTGCTGCCTTTGCCCAAGAGCCTCCATCATATCGTAATGCCTGCTTTGGTGTTGTTATATCACCCCATGATGAACCAGAAGCAGTAATGGAGTATATGGCTCTTGGCGCACCTCAAATTTTTACTCTCCACCCTGAAACTCAAAAAGTTTGCCGTTGGACATTTCGCTCCAAAGAGAAACCTATCCTGATGGAATGCATTGAGCCTGATCAGCTACAGGATACTATAGTAGCTCATAAAGATGTGTGGAATCCTGAAAAAGTACTACGGGCTAAATCAATAGGCTTTGGAAAAGAAGCACTCCAACTTGACTTTTTTGATGCAGGCTTAATCCCAACTCTCGAAAGTTTTGTATATGCGAAGTTAGATAAACTTCTCAGAGATACTATTGCTTCTAGCGAATTAGCTTACAAAGAGTACGTTGACGAAAGGCTCAACGACAAGGCATATAGAGCTTTATTTCGACTAATTTTTAGATTGATTGCTGCCAAACTTTTAGGTGATAGGGGACACCCAGGAAATTGGCTTAGTAATAATACTCAAGAAGTTATAAGGGAAGTTGAAGATTTTTATTCTATTCCTTCAGGAGATGTGCTGGGCAATGTAAATGTTCAAGATGTAGCATGGAGGAAAATTAGACTGGCCTTCTCATTTCAAAATCTTTCAGTTGAAGCACTAGCATATGTATACGAGAATACCTTTGTTAGCACAGAAACACGTAAGAGTTACGGCACACATGCTACTGACCATACTATTGCCGAGTATATTGTTCAAAATCTGCCTATAACAGAGAATGACCGTGTTTTTGAACCTTTTGCAGGTCATGCACCCTTTCTCATTGCTGTTCTTCAAAGAATGCGGTCTTTGCTTCCTTTGGATATTTCTATAGAGCAGAGGCATAATTATTTCGTGCGAATGCTAGCTGGTATGGAAGTTGATGCTTTTGCTTGTGAAGTTGCCCGTTATTCATTAATTCTAGCCGATTATCCTAATCCCAATGGATGGCTCATTGAAAATGAAAACTTTTTTGCGTCTTCTAAGCTCCAGCGTTATTTAGAACAAGCACAAATTGTTCTTTGTAATCCTCCCTATGAAGATTTTGAATTTGATGACATAGAAAAGGGTTACTCTATTTATTCGCCAAATAGGGCAGTAGAAGCTTTAGACCGCATATTAAGTTTTAAGCCAAAGATGCTTGGTTTTGTACTCCCTCGTTCATTTATAGATGGTAAAATGTATATTCGTGCGCGAAAACAGATTGCAGAGCTATATGATAATGTTTCCTTGATTGGGCTACCTGATAATGCATTTCATTATTCAGAAGCTGAAACAGTACTGCTCATTGCGCATGGACAACGCACAACTCGTCCCATATGGAGTTCGGCACTAGTTAAAAAGGCAGATTTAGAAGAATTTGCTTATACAGGTTTACCGACGTGGCATACAAAAGCCTCAAGCAGCTTTATAGAGCATGAAATATCCTCTTCTAATCCTACTTTTTGGTATACCCCTATGCAACCTATATGGGATGCGTTAGCACATCTACCACGTTTTAAAGAGATAGCTGATATTCATATAGGTATTCAGCATAATGTTCCTTTCAAAGATAATAAACATGATCTTGTTTCGGATGTGCCGAGAGCTGGATTTGTTCCAGGTTTCGCTCGTGTATCAAATGATTTTGAACCTTATATTACACAATCTTTTAGCTACCTCAATGTTGATCCTCAAAAGATAAATCCTCGTACTAAAGCACATCTATGGCCTTGGGAGCAGCCAAAGGTGATAACGAATGCAGTCCGTTTAAGCAGGGGCCCCTGGACTATTGCAGCTACCATTGATGACAAAGGCTTAGTATGCATGCAAAATTTTCATGGTATTTGGCCTCTAGGGAAATATCCACTTGAAGTTATTGCAGCACTGCTGAATGGCCTAGTTGCAAATGCCTTTCTTAGTACCCATAACACGACCAAGCATAATAAATTGGGAACGACTAGGCAAATACCTATTCCTAGGCTTAGACCCTCCCAAGTACGTTTAATTGTCTCTTTAGTTCGACAATACATGTCTTACCGAGAGCAGTGGGAAGCGCAACCAGATCATTCTCAGCGTTTTGAGAGACTTTGTAAAGGGATTATGGGACAGATTGATGCTGAAATACTTGCTGCCTATGACCTAGCACCTCATCTTGAGCAACAACTTCTTGAATATTTTGGTAATTTCCCAAAACCAGGGCCTGTGGCAGTAGCGCAATTAAAGCCATCTCCCTTAAAAGGACTTTATACGTCACTCATCAAAGTTGAAAACATTGGAGAAGACGATAATTCCAAATTTATAGAAGCAGTGATAATAAACTGGGATCCTCATCAGATTGTCCGCCTTCCAGTTTCTCTCGTCCCTGACAACATAAAGGAAAAACTGGACCAAGATGTCTGGTTATTAGCTCAAGTAAATGTTGGCGCAGGAAAGGCAGAAGATCTTTTCTTTGAAAATATTGAATTAGCTCCAGAACCGAATCCAAATGATAGACTTGCCTGAACTTCTAATTTTAGATGTTGGACATGGTAATTGTGCAGTTCTTCAAGATGCTGACACAACTACTGTTATTGACTGCCCTCCATCCTCTATACTAGTTGAGGTACTTGAGAGGCAAGGTATTGATATTGTAGACAATATTCTTATTTCCCATTCTGATGTGGATCATGCGGGTGGCTTACCCAATTTATTAAAAAAAGTCTTTATACGAAATGTCTATGTGAATCCTGATGCAGATAAAAGGGGAGCAAGAGGTAATCTTTGGAAAGGGATACGCATTGCTTTGGGTTTAGCGCAGGAAAAAGGCACCATTGTTCATCCTTCATTAACAGCTTCACTTTCCAAAAAAATTAACTCAGGCCAGGTAGCAATAGAGATTTTATCACCATCTGTCGAAATAGCATTAGGTGGGGCTGGAGGAGAAGATTTAGCAGGACGTAAACTAACTTCTAATTCTATGTCTGTAGTAATAGGGTTAGTGCATGACTTCTATAGAGTGGCTTTATTGCCAGGAGACATGGATGAAATCGGGTTAGACAATCTGTTAGAGAAACACCAGAACATTGAAGCACATATATTAATCTTTCCCCATCACGGAGGCGCTCCTGGTAAAAATATTGAGTACCGAGACTTTGCTAGTAAGTTATGTGGACACGTACAACCCAGTTTAGTGGTGTTTTCTCACGGTAGAAACCGTTATCAGAATCCTAGAAAAGATATAATGCAAGGAGTAATAGTAGCGACACCAAATGCTCATGTAATGTGTACGCAATTATCAAAAAAATGTGCAGCTGCGTCTCCCGTTTCGGATTTTAGCCAGCTTACTAATCTTCCAGCAGCAGGTATGCTAAATGATTATTGCTGTGGAGGTACTATTGTGGTAGAAATCAATGGAAAACAAACAACGTATCTGCCATCGCTAAGCGAACATAGAAAATTTGTGACTGATAAAATCAAAGTTCCTACACCTCTGTGTTTAGATGCTATATCGAATATTGGATCTTCCGCACTTTCCGTGCTCTGAGAACCATCTGGCGAAGCTTCCTCCCACAGGATGCGCTCTCAAAGCGGGCTAAGAAAACTCAGTCAATACCTACGGCACAGCTGAGCACGGAAAGTGCGGAAGAGCCCAATAGTTGTGTAATGGCTTGCCATTTGACACTTGATAGTGGGTGTATACCTGCTTATGAAGGGTATCGAAGTGCTAGTTTACTCGTCAAATTGACAGCACAACTGACAGCATAACCAGTGGTTACAGACGGATGATATTGAACATGTTTGAACAAAAATACACCTTTCAAGCTCACTCAGTAACTCAAGAAAGACCGAAATAGGCCCAAAAAGCATGGTTCAGATTCTAACACTTCTCTAACACTGTTCCTACGTTGTTCTAACACGTGCTGTGGCAAACTTATGAGCAGAAGTTGAATGAGCGATGGCAGTAGTGTGATCAGGGCAAGAGGATATGGAAGCAGAGAACAAACGAATTCAAGCAAAGAATGGTGAATTGCTGCATCGTGTTCAAAATCAGCCGCCACGCTGTGCGAACTGCGATATAGATATCCTCTGGAAGCCAACAGTCGTACAGGGAAAGACGTTTTGCTGCACGGGTTGTGCTGCTGGAGGTCCCTGTAGCTGTGATTATTCGCTCTATCGCTCGACCAATATCGCGGGGACTATCCATTATCACGAGTGATATTGTAAGGATACCCGTCTATTCACATGTTTCTGTATGAAAGGAAGTACACATCGTGGGAAAAATTCGACCTGTTGGTGACCGCGTGGTCGTAAAACCAGCGGCTAAAGAAGAAGTCACGAAGAGCGGTATCGTTATACCTGACACAGCGAAAGAGAAGCCCCAGGAGGGCACGGTGATCGCTGTCGGCAGTGGTCGTCTTCTGGATAATGGCGACCGCGCAGCCATTGATGTACGCGAAGGTGATCGCGTCCTCTTTGCCAAGTATGGCGGTACGGAATTCAAACTGGATGGCGAAGAGTACCTGGTTCTAAAAGAGAGTGACATTCTTGCCATTATTGGCTAAGTTGAAGAGAAGGAAGAATTACGATGGCAAAACAACTGATATTCGATGAAGAAGCCCGTCGTTCATTGAAAAAGGGCATTGATATTTTAGCTGGAGCCGTCAAGACGACGCTTGGCCCTAAGGGGCGCAACGTGGCACTTGATAAAAAGTTTGGCGCTCCCAGCGTAACCCATGATGGTGTGACCGTTGCAAAAGAGATCCAGCTTGAGCAACCCTTTGAGAATATGGGCGCTCAGCTGCTTAAAGAAGCTGCCACAAGAACTAATGATGTTGCTGGTGATGGCACGACGACTGCTACCGTGCTGGCACAGGCGATTGTCAATGAAGGCCTTAAGAACCTGGCCGCCGGCGCCAACCCCATGCAGCTCAAGTATGGTATCGACAAGAGTGCCGAGGCTATCGTCGACTATATCCGTTCAATAGCAATCCCCGTTGAAGACAAGAAAGAGATCGCGCAGATCGCTGCTATCTCGGCTGCTGACGAGCAGATTGGTAACCTCATCGCCGAAGTGATGGATCGCGTTGGGAAAGAGGGCGTTATTACGGTTGAAGCCTCCCGGGGTATCAACTTCGAGATCGAGTATGTCGAAGGCATGCAGATCGACAAAGGGTACGTTTCTGCTTACTTTGTGACGAACGCGGAAAAGATGGAAGCTTCCATCGAGAATGCCTACATCCTGATCACCGATAAGAAGATCAGCGCGGTCCAGGACATCTTGCCGGTTATCGAAAAGATGGTACAGCAGGGGCGGCGCGAAATTGTCCTTATCGCAGAGGATGTCGATGGTGAGGCACTGGCTACGCTGGTTGTCAACAAATTGCGTGGTATTCTCAATGTCCTGGCTGTGAAAGCCCCTGGTTTTGGTGATCGCCGCAAAGAGATGCTGCGTGACATCGCGGTGCTGACCGGTGGGACGGTTATCAGCGAGGAGATGGGACGCCGCCTGGATAGCGCCTCGCTGGAAGATCTCGGTTCTGCTCGCCTGGTGATTTCACACAAAGATGATACGACGATTGTTGAGGGTCATGGTGATCCCGCCGAAATTCAAGCTCGCATCCGCCAGATTAAGGCGCAGATCGAGGAGACCACCAGCGATTATGATCGTGAAAAACTGCAGGAGCGACTTGCCAAGCTGTCCGGTGGTGTAGCGCTGATTCGCGTTGGCGCGGGCTCAGAGGTTGAGCAGAAGTACCGCCAGACGCGTGTCGAGGATGCGCTCTCTGCCACTCGCGCCGGCGTCGAAGAGGGCATGGTCCCAGGTGGTGGCGTTGCGCTGCTGAACGCGGTGGCAGCCCTGGATAAGTTGAATCTGACGGGTGATGCAGCCACTGGCGTGAGCATCCTGCGCCGTGCACTTGAAGAGCCCCTGCGCCAGCTGGTCATCAACGGTGGCCGCGATGGTTCGGTGGTCGTCGAAGGCGTTCGCCGCGCGCAGAAAGAGCACAACAACGATCACTACGGGTACAACGTGCTCGATGACCAGTACGAGGATATGGTCCAGTCGGGTATCATCGATCCCGCGAAGGTGACTCGCTCTGCTTTGCAGAATGCCACCAGTATCGCCGCGATGATCCTGACGACCGAGGCGCTGATTACGGATCTGCCCGAGAAGGAGAGGCCTGCAGCTCCAGCAATGCCAGAGTATTAGTCTGTACACAGAACACAGAACAAATTGCCGCCGGACGCGCGTCCGGCGGCAATTTGTTCTGTGTTCTACGATTTGAATTGGAGCGAGTTCAGCATAGGTTGGAAGTATTTTTGCATTGCTTCGTTATAAACGACCGCAGGTGCGTAGTAGAGAATGTCGTAGTAGATCTGTTTGTATTGCGCCGCGATTGTGGTGAGGTGATACTGCAGACCGCTATTCGTGGTAAAGGTGGCGTCCTGTTCATCCCATTGGACTCCTCCAATAGTGAGCTGAGGGTTAGGCGGGTTGATGGGGCGAAGGTTGTTTACCCCTTGTGTACTCTGAAATGCCGTAAGGATGCCCTGGTTGACATCATTGGTGCTAGTTAGCTTGGCTGAAGTGCTGCTTGAAAAACGCTCTACATAGAGAACAATGCCATTGGCTTGCTGTGGGTGAAAGGAAAGTATGATGCTATTGTCGCTTGTAGATTGGGGGACATCTTTTACCCATTCCTTTGGGTATTTCAGCGTGACGCCCACTTGAGCGACAGTTGTTGTTTGAAACGAAGAGGGAGTAGGCAACTGATTTGTCTGCGCTTGAGCTGTGGGCGTCGAGGCATTCGATGCAGGGGTTTGCTTTGCTGATGGGGCTGGCCCACTCAATGATGCGTTGACAGTTTTAACGGGTATCTCGCCATTGAACCACAACATGCCAAGCGTCGCTCCAATGCCCACTAATGGAACAAGAATAAATAGCGCGGTAATGACGAGGACGGTACGAGCGGAGCGTTTAGGCCTGGCAGAAAGCGGTTTCGTCGAAGAAATGCTTTCTTTTTCCTTTTGCTGTGCAGTTTGGGCAGAAGTGCCCGCTATGGTTGAGGGTTTTTGTGGCATAGTGGTAGGCCAGGCGGGTGTGCCGGGCGGCAAGTAAGAGAATGTCGCTGGGCGAACAGGTGACCCACACGAATGGCAGTATGTGGCTGATTCTGGCAGTTCAGCATTGCATTGAGGGCATTTCATGGTGTTTAGCTCCCATCTATTCTTGTGTCGGTGTTTTGATCAAATGGCAATCAAATCGCACTATACCACTACGACGTTCCGTTACAACTTTGATTACTTCAAGGTTGATAGGTTCTCCAATAGAAATAGGTATGTCAGTTTCATCGAGTACACGACACTCAAAATGACGTTCAGGGTCTGTTATATCGGCGATGATACAACGAACGTATGGGTGTTCTTCACCTTGAAAGATGGTTTTTAATCCCGGTTCTTTCGCCAGGAGGGTTCCTGATCGTGTCATGCGATAGCGCTCTCTACTGGTTAGTATATATTGTATTCCATGAATGCAATATAGAGAAGGAGAGAGCAAATGTCAACCCTCGGCAGTATCAGAAAGAGTATAGAATTGACACGTTTTTTACCAGGGAGACGAGTCAGGGGTTTGCTTTATGAGAGGTCTTTCGACGTTCAGCGATTCATATCAGAGCATGATACAATATTATATAACTTTATTGTTAGGAGGCTATGATGGCAGAACGACCGAAGATTTTGGTAACGCAGAAAGTCCCTGATCCAGCTTATCCTTTGCTTGAGGCGATTGGTGATGTTGAAGCCAACATGGAGGAGGGCGTTATCTGGCCCTACGAAGAATTGCTGCGTAGAGGTCCTGGCCATGACTATATTTACAGTCTTCTCACATATAACATTGATGTCAGGTTTTTAGAAGCTAGCGCAGCCAGTACGCCGCGCTTGAAGATGGTAGCGAACATGGCCGTTGGCTTCAACAATATTGACGTGGACGCAGCAACGCGCCTTGGTATTGCGGTCAGTAACACTCCTGGAGTGCTCTCAGACACAACTGCTGATCTTGCCTTTGCCCTCTTGATGGCGACGGCCAGGCGTATTCCCGAAGCGGAACGGTTTCTGCGAGCAGGCAAGTACAAAGGGTGGGGTCCGCTGCTCTTTTGTGGCGCTGAAGTACACGGTTCAACGCTAGGTCTCATTGGGGCGGGCCGTATCGGCAAAATAGTGAGCAAGCGTGCCAGTGGCTTTGATATGAAGGTTATCTATTACGATGTCAACCGTATGACGGCGGAAGATGAAGAAAAAAACCATATGACATATATGTCGATGGAAGAAGTTCTCCAACAGTCCGATTTTGTGAGTATACATACGCCTTATATGCCTTCGACGCATCATTTGATCGGCGAACGTGAACTCCATCTGATGAAGCCGACGGCGATTTTGATTAATACGGCGCGTGGTCCTATCGTCGATGAGAAGGCATTGGTGAATGCGTTGCAGACGAAAACAATTGCGGGGGCGGGCCTGGATGTTTTCGAGAATGAGCCGGCGGTTGAGCCAGAGTTGTTAACGATGGAAAATGTGGTTCTCTTGCCGCATATTGCAAGTGCATCACTCGGTACGCGTACGTTAATGGCGACTATGGCGAGCGATAATATTGTGGCTCACTTCCATGGGCAGCGTCCGCCGAATATTGTTAATCCGGAGGTATTGGGATAGGTCGGGTTACCTGGTGTTTTTCTGAATCCTCATCGCTGCGCTCTTCGGAATATTATTTTTGTGGGGATGGAGGTGTTGGCTACCGCAGGCAGCCAACACCTCCATCCCCACAGAATGATTTACTGGGGAACGGAGCTAGTTTGAACTTCCTCGGTAGTGGCTGTGCTGGCTGTTTCGTTGGTAGTTTCGTTTAAGGTGGGACGAAATGGTTTGCTAAAGCGCCGGCGCAGCAGCATGGCAAGGGCGGGCCAGCCATCTTTCCAGGGGTTGAGTTTCTTTTCTACGCGAGGCGAGTAGCTGATAGGTACTTCGAGAATTTTATAGCCTGCCTGGAGGATGCAGGAGGTGATCTCCGGTTCGATCTCGAACCGGCGGCCCTCCATGGGGAGCGCGCGGGCTAGAACGCCAGGCATCAATTTGTAGCATGTCTCCATGTCGTGAATATGGGAACCAAATAAAATATTCGTGGCAGTGGTGAGAAAACGATTGCCCCAACGTGTCGTGAATTTCTGATTAGAGAGATCGCGGTAGCCATAAACGGCGATTTTGTTGTTGCCTGCATCTTGCCATTTTCGTACCAGCGCTGGAATATCCTGGGGATCATATTCCATATCTGCATCCTGTACGGTCACCAGGTCTCCACTTACCAGGCCAAAACCGGTGCGCAATCCCGCGCCTTTGCCCTGGTTTTTGTCATGACGGATAAAGCGGTAGGTGGTGAAGGGTTCTTTCTGACGCAACTCCTGCAAAATCTCCCACGTGCGATCGGTGGATGCGTCATCTACAACAACTACCTCGAGATCAAGGGGTACTTTCGAGAGAGACTCCAAGACCTGAGCCACTGTCTCTTCTTCATTAAATACTGGGACAATCACCGAAATACGCATGTACCTGTTACCTCGCTTCTTTGGGGGTAGAATATATTCTTAATCATGGCCGGGTAAATAAGCCATTAATCAGGGCATACAAGCAACTTTCAATTGCATCCTGGTCTACTTACATACACAAACGAGTGATGCATAAAATAGCAACATGAGAGATTACTATTGCCTATCTGTCTATGTAATGAACGTATGGGCAAAAAGAATGGCTACAAAAAGCTATTGCCAGACCTGAATAGTACCATCAGTCAGGGCGACGATTAAGTGTTTCTCAGAAAAGTGAAGGGCGCTGATCTGCCAGGGATGGTACAGTTTTTGCACGATTTGTCCCTGTACTGTAGACCAGAGATCGACGACCCCTTCGTTGACTTCGCTATCCTCGCGCGCGACAGCTAACCATTGGGCATCGGGTGAGAGCGCCAATTTCGCGCTGCCGCCCATAGTTCCGCCTGGCACCTCGCTGTACATACCCGAGAGTGTATCATAGAGCCGCACTTTACGACCGCTGTAGACGAGAGGGGAGTGGCATTGGGGGTCACAGCATAAGGAGGGGTATACTCGATGCAGCGTCCGATGACGACCGAACTGGTGATCTGCGGTCGCGCCTTACCGCTGATGCGTGCCCGGGCAGTTAGATCCCAATGGCGCGTTACAGCCATCTCATCTGCTTCGCCTGGTACATGGGCACAGGAGAGGGTGAGCAATGTGTGAGCATCCTGTGCCAGGGCGCGCAGGCGAATGGCCCAGAACTGTCGTTTCTCCACCTCTTCTTCGGCGCAGATAAGCGGCTTACTTAACGTTTCAGGGGGTGCTCCAATACTATGCCTGACGATGTCGGTAGCGCGAACGCCAAGGGAACGCGGTCCCAAGGGGTCTTCAGGAAGTAATGGGAGCGCCATGATGACTTCCTGTTCGTCAGGGGGTGTGTCTTTGAGCGCGACGTCAAGCGAGTAATAGGCTGAGACCGCGCGTTGAACAAGTGGATAGCTCCAGAGCAGGCGCCCATCTTTTACGTTCCAAACGTGTAGACCCAATCTTCCCCATCCGGCCAGCAACTCGCCTTGTGCGGAGAAGCGTAAGGCTCGCAGTGACTCAATGGTCAGCGCGGGATCGGCCGTAAAATGTGTCTGGGCCGTGCTGCTCTCAGTATGCCAGAGTAGTCCTTTGCCATCGAGTGTGCCAACAGCGATGCAGAAGCCAGCAGGCGTCGGCAGGCTGCTCAGCGAAGAGATGACGCCCAGGGATGTGCGCAGAACCGGCCCGGTTTTTAGCGGTCCCTTTGTGCTAAAAATGCTGAGGCCTGAGAACTCGAGGTCGTCCACGTGATCGAATTTATGAGGTCTTTGGCGAGGGCGCGATAGTCCCCCTCTGCGAAAATCGATGACCCCGCCGAGGATCGTGTCATAGTTCAAGCGTTTCTCGTGATCACTCAGGACATCGTAGGCGCGATTGATGCGCTTCATCTGTATTGCCCCGGCGGGCCCTGCTACGTCGGGGTGGTAGCGCCGCGCCAGTTGCCGGTATGCTCGCTTGAGCGTTTCGCTATCAGCGTCTATTGGTACGCCTAATACGGCATAGTAGTTATCGGGTGTATCCATACGTATTTTATTATAGCATTGAAGCAATTACAATGAAATGATGCGCGTGTGTGCACTTTCGTTGCGCTGGGAGAGCCGGCGTATGCCCCACATATACCATGTAGCGAACGTGCGGTAGGGACGCCATGCTTCGCCGCGTTCCAGCATTTCCTTGCGCGTTGGGCGTGCTTCTAAACCATATGCTTCACGAACGCCTTCGACGAAGCCCAGGTCATCAATGGGTAGGACATCAGGGCGTCCCAGGGAGAAGATCAGGATCATCTCCGCCGTCCAGCGACCGATACCTTTGACCGCGACGAGGTGAGTGATCACTTCCTCGTCTTCGAGTTTCTCTATATGCGCCAGGTCCAGCATGCCGCTCGACACGCGCTCAGCCAGGTCGCGCACATAGCGTGTCTTTGGCGTTGAAAGGCCAACAGCGCGTAAGCTGTCGTGATCGAGTTGTAACAGGGCCTCTGGAGCGATAAGACCGCCCGGTGCGGCAGCACGCAGGCGGGCCATGATGGCATCGGCGGCTCTTACAGAGATTTGTTGCGAGATAATTGCATCGACGAGCGACTCGAAGATATTGGGATTGGGTGTTAAGGTACAAGTACCAACGCGTGCAATGGCACTTGCCATGACAGGGTCTTTGCCGCTCAGGTACGTTGTCGCTGTACTGATTACGTCGTTCCACGGGGTCAGGATAGTCATACAGGGTTCTTTCTCTTGTGTTTTAGGCTGCTTTTGCGTGCTTTCAGTCTAGCATAAATGTGCGGAATTTGTCACTAACTGGGGAAAGATGTGGCTCCGGAATCATATCAGCTGGTACACTGTGTAGTCCGCAAGGGTGAAGCGCCGATAGTTTATCCCCTCTTGCTGTAGTTTCTTTTCAATAACAGCATCATTGTGTTCTTTCATTGGAAAGCAGTATGACGAGTGAGCGTCTTTGCTCACAGTGGTATAGTAGGGCATATATCTGTTGTATTCAGGTAGCAGTTTCTGGTCAACGACCCCACATATAATACGCTCTTCACTCAGAAAAATAATTCGGTTACACGTCTGGTAGTCACTGTAAATATGGGTGATTCCCGCTTTTAAAAGATTATCGACGAGGAAGTGTTGTTGTTGATCATTGGCAAGGGTAGGAGGTACCTGTGTCAATGTCAGGCATGTTCCGAGTAAGAAGAAGGCGAAGATGATGATGATGAGCCCTTTACAGACGCCTCTTATTATGCACAACATCAACTGCCACTGGCTGCTAACTGACTGACGTACCATGTTAGCAGCCAGCCAAAGAGGCCACAGCAGCGCTGGAGTAGCTATCCATAAGCCAATTAAATAGCGTGAATTGGTTTCAGGGAACGTGATCGGCGCCTGACTGTGAATGTAGATGGTAAGGGTAAATAAAGTGCTGGCCATCAACAGAAGCTGGATCGTATAACGTTTAATAACAAGTCTTTCTTCTAAAAGCCGTGTATGGAAGCGGAAATGATACAATTTGATCGAAAAGGCTATCACTGTCAGTGCGACAGAAGCCAGAAAGAGGAGGAGATACGCTGTGGCCCAGCCATTCGAAATAAGTTGGCACTGGTATGCAGGCGTGTGTGATGGTGCAAATCCCAAAAAGGAGAGCCACGAGTAGTTAAAATTGATACAAAAGGGATCGCCTGTAATAAATGGTATGCTTATAGTGACGGTCGATGTGATTTGTTTCATCAGCACAGTTGAAGTCTCAATAAAGTGTCCCTGCTGAGCCATAAGAACGGACCAAGAATCCAGGCCATGTGCCGCTCTCATATTGTAGTAGATCAATGGGAATGCACCAATTGCGAGGCAGGCGAGAAGGGGAATGATGGCACCTCCGACGAGTTCACGCCAGCAAAACAGAAGAAGAATTACAGAGGAACAGGCGACGAATGGCAGGATGAGCAGATCGCTCCATAGACCCAGGCCAACAACCAGGCCCCAGGCTCCGTACCCAAGAAGGCGCCATATGCGCTAGAAGAGAGAGCCAACCAGGCGGCGATGAGAAAGCAGAGCGAGGCAAAGAGCACAGTCTCAGCGTACCCACCGATGGCAGAGAGTTGTCGTATCAGCATTTCAATCGATCCCAGGCTTAGCAATAGGATGGTAAAGAGGGCCAGATTCCTGGTATAGAGCATACGTGTGAGGAGGTACATACTTGTCAGGAAAAGGATAAAGACCAGGACTATACCCAGCCTGAGGGTATAAACCGAGACACCAAATAGAGAAAAAAGAACGGCATCGATATATGCCTCAAGCGCCCCCATGTAGTTTTGCCCATAAAAAAAGATAGGATGTGCACCATGCTGGATATGCATGGCCATAAGTCCAATCGTGTCCTCATCACTGTTGGTAAGCGGCCAATGCTCTATTATGAGGAATAAACGGAGCGCGAGAGCAACTACCAGGATAGCAATCACGCATAATTCATGGCGGGTAATTTTTATAATTTCAATTGAGTATGCTCAAGATGGCGACCTGCCTACGGTGAGGTGGTACGCGATGACCTTTCTTCTGTAGTAATGGACAATAACATGCAGGTGAACTATACAATTTTAATATGTTTTAGCGGTTGTGCCAAGTATAGGTGATATAGAGCAGACTATCAATGGATTTAGTACTTAGCGCTACAGATTTTGATGGTGTGGAATGGGAGGTTCGTAGCTGAGCTACGAACTTCCCATTCCAGGACCCTCGTCCTTCATCGGCACGAACAAGGTCCGACCTGCCAGGAGTGTCCAGAGCAATGGCGAGAGTGTCAATTGTGAGAACTTGTCGTACAATGCTAGGGAGATGGAGTGAAATCGAGGGACATTTATAAGGATTCCCGGTTAGTATGGAAAGGGATAGTTATGTCTGAAATAGAAGGACAGCATAAGCATACAAATCGGCTCATCAATGAGACGAGCCCATACCTGTTGCAGCACGCGCACAATCCGGTGGATTGGTATCCATGGGGAGAGGAGGCGCTACAAAAGGCAAAGAGCGAGGATAAGCCTATTTTACTGAGCGTGGGCTACTCGGCCTGCCACTGGTGCCATGTGATGGAACGTGAGTCGTTCGAGAATGAAGAGATCGCGGCCATGATGAACCGGTTTTTTGTCTCTATCAAGGTGGATCGCGAAGAGCGGCCGGATATCGATGCCATCTATATGCAGGCGGTGCAGGCGATGACCCAGCAGGGAGGCTGGCCTATGACCGTCTTCCTCACGCCCGATGGTCGCCCCTTCTATGGTGGCACCTACTTTCCGCCGCGTGATCGCCAGTATGGACAGCAGACGATGCCAGGGTTTCCACGTGTATTGCTGAGCATAGCCGAAGCCTACCAGGAAAAGCGGCAGGATGTCGAGGAACAGGCGACGCAGTTAGCAGAGTATCTGCAGCAGCGCAGCGGCAGCCCTTTCCGTCGCCGGGGAGAGGAGGCCGCGGGAACGATGCCTCTTGAGTTATTGGGCAGTGCCAGCCGGGAGTTAGCCGCGGAATTCGACGCCGTTAATGGAGGCTTTGGCACTGCTCCGAAGTTTCCGAACACCATGTCCCTGGAGTTCCTGCTGCGCGTGCACCAGCACCGGCTCAAGG
>WNFJ01698779.1_pt8 | contig 15978 bp, 14 predicted proteins | sample 5400461 | NCBI WGS metagenome assembly WNFJ01 (sample SAMN13153349, study PRJNA577476) | soil metagenome | isolation source: 115 cm saprolite on Douglas fir-dominated hillslope | place: USA:California | collected 2013-09-17 | reverse complement strand
GCATGCCCCAACACGCAGTGCGCGACTCAAGACGGAGTCGCGCTCTGGAGCGATGCTCGCAGCGCAGGCGATCTGTCGACGATCTTCTTCGCGGTCGGTGGCGTCGGGCTCGCGGGCGGCGCGGTGCTATGGTTTACCGCGAAGTCCGAGTCGGCCGATGCGCCGAGCGCACAGGTGGGGCTGGGCCCCGGGACGTTTCAATTGAGGGGGACCTGGTGATTCGCACGGCAGCTCTGGTTCTATTCGTCGCGCTTTTTGCGGCACTCGGTTTGGGCTGCAACAGCATCCTCGGCAACGACGAGCACACGCTCGGCCCGTTGCTTGATTCGGGCATTGAGGATTCCACCGTTCAGACCGACGCGGCGGGCAAAGACTCCAACGCCGCCGTGGACGGCGCGGACGCCTCCATCGGCGCGGACGGGATGCCGGGGGATGACGCCAGCGACACCATGCCGCGGCCGGCGCAGTGTGCAATGCGGACGGCGGCGATGCGGCGTGCATGAACACGTGCGGCGCGGTGTGCGGCTCGTGCGGTGGAGTCATCCAGTGCGACGGCACATGCAGCCAGCCGACGCCGGCCAACTTCGGTCAGGCCTGCGGCTCGTGCGGGGGCACTATCCAATGCGACGGCACGTGCAGCAAGCCGACGCCCGCGGACTACGGCAAGTCGTGCGGTTCGTGCGCAGGCGTGGTGCAATGCGGTGGCACGTGCAGCCGGCCAACGCCCGCAGACCTCGGCAAAGCGTGCGGGATGTGCGGGGGTCTGGTGCAGTGCGACGGCACCTGTAGCAAGCCGACACCGGCTGACTACGGCAAGACGTGCGGCACCTGCGCCGGCAGCACGGTTCAATGCGACGGCACCTGCGCGAGCACGGGAGGCGCGTCGTGCGGAAAGTGCGGGGGCACGGTCCAATGCGACAACTCGTGCAGCAAAGCGACGCCGGCGAATCTGGGCCAGACGTGCGGCACGTGCGGCGGCACCTACCAGTGCGACGGCTCGTGCAGCATGACGCCGGCGGACTTCGGCAAGGCGTGCGGCACGTGCGGTGGCACGGTGAAATGCGACGGCTCGTGCAGCGCGGCGACGCCGGCCAACTACGGGGTCGCGTGCGGCTCGTGCATGGGCACCATCAAATGCGACGGCATGTGCAGCCAGGCGACGCCAAGCAACCTCGGGCAGGCCTGCGGCCAGTGCGGCGGTACATGGCAGTGCGACGGAACGTGCAGCAAGGCAAGCCCGTCCTGCGGCATGTGCGGGGGCGTTGGGCAATGCGACGGCTCGTGCAGCAAGGCAACCCCGGCCAACCTAGGGGCTGCGTGCGGCACGTGCGGCGGGACCACCCAGTGTGATGGGACGTGCAGCAAGGCAACGCCCGGCAACTACGGGGCTGCGTGCGGCACGTGCGGCGGGACCGTCCAGTGTGACGGGACGTGCAGCAAGGCAACGCCTGGCAACTACGGGGCTGCGTGCGGCACGTGCGGCGGGACCATCCAGTGCGACGGCACGTGCAACAAGAGCGGCGGCGCGTCGTGCGGTTCGTGCGGCGGGACTGTCCAGTGTGACGGGACCTGCAGCAAGGCGACTCCCGCCAACTTGGGGCAACCATGCGGTATGTGCGGCGGCACATGGCAGTGCGACGGGTCGTGCAGTATGACGCCGACCAACTACGGGGCCTCGTGCGGCATGTGCGGGGGCACCATCAAGTGCGACGGCATCACGTGCAGCGTCACAACGTCCTGCGGCATGTGCGGGGGCGTTGGGCAATGCGACGGCTCGTGCAGCAAGGCAACCCCGGCCAACCTAGGGGCTGCGTGCGGCACGTGCGGCGGGACTGTCCAGTGTGACGGGTCCTGCAGCGTGGCGACGCCCGCCAACTACGGCCTCTCGTGCGGCTCGTGCGGGGGCACAACAAAGTGCGACGGGTCGTGCAGCGTGGCGACGCCCGTCAACTACGGCGCGTCGTGTCAGGACTGCGGTGGCACCATCAAGTGCGATGGAACGTGCAGCATTGTGGATCCCATGGGTTGGGGGACCGCCTGCCAGGACTGCGGCGGCAAAATCAATTGCGCCGGCGCTTGCAGCGTGCAGGACCCGCCCGGTTGGAATACGTCATGCCAGCACTGCGGCAAAGTGAGTTGCAGCGGCGCCTGCAGCCCCCCTGACCCGCCCGGCTACGGAACCGCTTGCGGCTGCGGTGGCACGGTCCAGTGCAACGGCTCATGCGTGGGGGGTATGCCGGTGAATGGCTGCGGGGGTTGCATGCCATTGGGCGGTAGTCCGGGCGACGCGTGCGGATGCGGTCCAACGCTGGTCTGCTCCGGTCCCAATACGTTGGTGTGTAGCGGCAGAAACACCTGCACGTTGCACTGCTGCCCGGACCTCTCGGGCACCTTTTACCGTTGTCAGACCGGGTTATGTCAGTGACGCCGGACCCCAAGACTTGTTCCTTTGGCCTCGTGATCCGGCCACACAGGCCCCATGCTAAGTCCGTCTCGAGATGTTCACTCCGTCGCCCTTGCCGCGCACACTCGAGGCGAGCTTTCGCGATCTCGCCTCGGAAAAGGCGGCGACACGCGCCTCGGCGATTCGCGATGTCGTGCGCCACTCCCTCCAGAGCGATGCGACGCGGGCGCGTGCCATCCCCGCTCTCGAACGCGCGCTGCGCGATGACCCGGCGCCGCGGGTTCGTGCCGAAGCCGCGCTGGCTTTGGCAGACGTAGCCGCGCAAGAAGCGCTCTCGTCTCTCCTTGTCGCTGTGGAGGACGATGATCAGCACGTCCGGCAGATGGCCCTTACCGCACTCGGCGAAGTGGGCGACGTTCGCGCGCGGCAGCGCCTGGAGCGCGCGCTTCGCGATGAGCGTCCTGAGGTTCGCTACCAAGCCATCATCGCATTTGCGCGCGTCGCCAAGGACGACCCGGCTGACGTCGCCCAAGCGTTGGCCAGCGCTCTCGAGGACACCGACGAAGCGATTCAGTACATCGCCATGCGCGTAGCGGAAGAGCACCAAGTGGACGGTCAGCCCATTCGGGACGAACGACTTCTTGCCCGCGCCGAGCAGCTCATTGACGCGCCGAACGCAGCGGTCGCCGTCGTAGCCGCGCTCTATCTCGCGCGGCTCGGAAACGTGCGCGGCAAGGATCGCGTGCTCGATCTTGTCGCCGAACGGGCGACGACGCCTGAGCTCGAAGATGAACAGGCGAGCGTGGAGCTAGCGGGTGAGCAAGGGTGGAGCGAGGCCATACCGCATCTGGAGCGCCGTGTGTGGGGCAAGCGCCGCGTGCTGCGCTCGCTCCTTTCCTGGGGCGGGGGCGACGGCGAGAGCTGTGCTTGGCATGCGCGCATCGCGCTCGCTCGCATGGGTCATGCGAAGGCCCGCGCCGAAATCATGGCCGACTTGGCTTCGTGGAGGCGCGAAACCCGCGAAGCTGCTGTCGTCGCTGCGGGGCGCGCACGGTTGGGTGAGGCGCGTATCGCGCTCGAGAACCTCGGCGGGACTGTCGACCGAGCCCTGGTGCGCGAGGCGCTCGTGCGCCTTGCCGTTGAGTAGCATTCCACGAATGCTCACCATGCAGCGCGCCGTCTCGACCGTCGCATTGCTCGCCGTTGCCGTATGGCTCGGCGGCCTGGTCGCGCTTGGCGCCGTCGCGGCACCTATTGTCTTCTCGAGGGTTTCGTTTCCATCCAACGCCGACGCGATGACCGCCGTATTCCGGCGGTTCGATTTGCTGGCAATGAGTTGCGCGGCGATACTGCTCGCGACCGAGGCCGTCCGAGCCGTCGTACGAACGCCTTTTGCGTCCTTGGACCACGCACGTGCTGGAGCTTCGGTGCTCGTGGCCGCTTTGGCCGTTTTCGAAGGGAATCATGTTTCGGCGCGCATCGCCGAGCTACACGCTGCGGGGGCCGTTCGCGGGCTTGGCCGCGACGGAATGGAGCTCTCACGGCTTCACGATTGGGCCGAGTGGTGCGGCATGGCGCAGATTGGGCTGCTGGCCGCTGTCGTTGTGTTCCATGTGCTGGCGTTGTCTTCCATTAGCGGCCGGCGATTGGTTGCCTAAGAGCGGTGACGGTCAAAAATTGCGCTCTCCGCGTGCGACCGAACGCGCAAAGTCGGGTTGACGTACCATTTCAAGGGCCGTAGCGTGAGTTGCGAAATCCGCCCGAGGGCGTCACGGTTACGGCACGCCGACAGCGGATACGCGAATCACATACAAAGCGCGGCTGACGAAGAGGAAAAAGGCGGGGGTCGAGGAGGCAACTTATGTTGACGAGGTTATCCGGCCTTCTGGCCGCAGGTGGGCTGGTGGGCGCGGTGGCTATTGGCTGTTCGAGCACTAGCCCCCCTGCTAGCTCTCCCGACGACGGCGGGTTGGTGCATCCTGACAGTGGTGTCGGTCACCTAGGGAAAGACGTGGACGCGAGCCCGGCTACTCCTATGGACGACGGCACTACGGGCAAGCTCTGCCATAGCGACACGGAGTGTCAGACTGTCGCGGGCACCAACCGGTGCAGCAACGACTACACCGTCCGAATCACTAACGTCCCTGTCAAGATCTGGGGGACCGGAGTCTGCATCAAGGCGCTGCCGACCGCCGCGGGCCAGGGCGGCAACTGCGATCCAACCGACGCTGTGAACGACCCCCTGGGGCAATTCATTCATTTTTGCGATGGTGCCGACGATCCAAGCTCACCAGGGATTTGTATCCCGTTTGACGTAGCCGCCCCCCAACCGGGGCAAGGGATCTGCTACCCAAAGTGCACCTTCAAGAACGATGGCACGGCAGCGACCGGGTGCGCGGGACACAACGCGTGCGGGCTCATTACCTATTTCATGGATCCCATGACCAGCGTGGTCACCGGATACGGCTTCTGCCAGGGTGCTTGCTCGACGGATTCTGACTGCGCCGACTTGCCCGCGGCGCCCGATGCCGGCGCCTACCACTGCCAGACCGACCTCGGCTACTGCACGACAACGCCCATAGCCATGCGCACCAAGAACATCGGCGACGCCTGTACGCACGTTGGCACAGTCAACGATTCGACGCGTGGCGCCTGCAACTGCGCTTTCGGAAGCGCCATGCTCGGGTTTTGCACAAGCGTCTGTACTGTCGGCGGGGCTCCCTGCCCGAACGGATGGGCCTGCGACTCCGGTGAGCCGGCGTCGCTCAGCTTCCAAATGGGGGCAAAGATGGTTTCGGTCACCAAGCCAAACGTCGGGATGCTTGGGACATGCACACCTCTTTGCACGCCCGCAGACGCAGCCGCGCCCGCACCGGTGTCTGACGCCAATGTCCCTGCCGACGGGAGCGCGGCCGCGGAAGCCGGGCCCCCGCCGGCGGCCGGCGGCTGTCCCGCGAATTCGTCGTGCATGGCCGGAGCCGTAGTCGGCGCCGACTGCCAGCCCTAGGGCGTGGGGTCGGGACCCACGCCACAAACCTGGGCGTGGGCACGGGACCCACGCCACAAACTTGGGTGCGGGCACGGGACCCACGCCACAGACCTGGGGCCGGGCACAGCTCAGTCGCGTTCGCATCGCCCGCGTGTCATAATCCCCTCTGGCTTTGGCTTCCTATTGGCTTGGCGCGGCAGTGCGCGCCTTCGGTGCGCGCGGCACGGCGGGGCTGCTGACGGCGGTCGTTGTCGGGTCAGCCTCAGCGAACGGATGCGCGTCGCTCTCCGGCGCACCCGACGCCTATCCCGGTACGAACGGCGGGGACGGCGGCGTCAGCTCGAGCGGAAGTTCTGCCAGCGACGGCGCGCTGGCTGACGCGAGTTCCTGCCACCCGGGCAACGTCGAGACCTTTCGTCCAGGCGCCTACCGTTCTGCGACGCCGGTGGGACAAGACGTCTGTCGCGGCACCATGATTCAGGACTACTACGATGCATGCTTCGGCGCCGGGAAAGACGCCTCGAAGTGCGCCAAGTTCCCCGATATTTACCCAGAGTGTGCAGCTTGCATTCTCACCGCCGATAAGGCGAAATGGTACGGGCCGCTCGTAAGCAGCGGTGGTTTCGTTCAAGTCAACATCGCCGGGTGCATCGAAGTCAGCGATCCCGACGGCACGCTTTGCGCGAGAGCGGTGCAGGCGCTGTCGGACTGCGAGCTAGCCGCCTGCAAGGCCAACTGCCCCGTGACCGATTCACTGTCGCTCACCGCGTACGATTCGTGCGCCACTCTTGCCGACCGGACGGGCTGCGCCGCTTACCAATCGGCGGCTTCTTGCATCGCCATGGAGTTGGACGGGGGCCTTCCTGCGGCGTGCAACGCGGCGTCGTTCAAGGATTTCTACGACGCGATTGTTCCCCTCTTTTGCGGGCCCCCACGGACCAGCGATGGAGGACTAGGCTTGAACGCCGACGCATCTTCCGCGGACGCGGCCAGCGAGGTCGTGTCGGTCACCGACGCGGCACTTTGGGACGCATCGACGGACGCGAGCGCCGGGGACGCCTTTGCGGGCGACGCCGCGCGCCCGGGAGACGCAGGTGTCGACGTTTCGCACGCGAGCGATGCGTCGGGGCCCGAGGCCTCGAGCGACGACGCCGCTGGTGACGACGGTTTCGGCGGCGATTCAGCCTTGTAGGAGGCGGCTTTGCAGTCCGAACTGACCGGAGTCGACACCGACGCGACGCAACCCGTGTCGTGGTAGAAACTCGCCTTCATGTCGCTCGAGGACTTGCGCGACGACGACCCGGACATTGCGCTCTTGCGTGTCCTTCGCGACAACGGCAGCGCGGACCCATCGACGGACCCGCTCCTGCCCGAGGCCACCCTCTTGCGTGCGTACCGCGAGATAAGGCGGCTGCGCTTGTTCGACGCGCGCATGATTTCTCTTCAGCGCCAAGGCCGCATCGGTTTCTATGGCGCCGCACAAGGACAGGAGGCCGTCCCAATTGCTACTGGTCTTGCCGTCGGCGAAAGCGACTGGGTCTTCCCCGCCCTGCGCGAACAGAGCGTCCCTCCGCGCGTTCGTCGCCCAGGTGTTCGGCAATTCAGGCGACCTGCTCAAAGGGCGGCAGATGCCGTGTCACCCGTCCGGGCGAGCGGTGCACCAAGTCAGCTGGTCGCCATGCATCGGAACTCAGATTCCGCACGCGGTGGGGGCGGCTTTGGCAATGCGCGCGCGAAAGACCGGCGCGGTCGCCGTCGCATTCATGGGCGAGGGGGCCACGAGCCAGGGCGATTTTCATGCGGCAATGAACTTCGCTGGCGTGTGGCGCGTTCCGTGCGTACTTATTTGCCAAAATAATCACTGGTCGATCAGCGTTCCCACCGAGCGGCAGACGGCCTCGCGCACCATTGCCGTCAAAGCCAGGGCGTACGGCTTTCCTGGCGTGCGCGTCGATGGAAACGACGTGCTTGCCGTCTACGCCGTCGTGCGCGCAGCGCTCGATCGGGCGCGCGCAGGCGAAGGGCCCACGTTCATCGAGGCCGTGACCTATCGCATCGGCGCGCATTCGACGAGCGACGATCCCGCCCGCTATCGCTCCCAAGCTGAGGTTGACGTCTGGGCCGGAAAAGATCCCCTCGATCGGCTTCGCCGGCACTTGAGCTATTTGGGTCTCGTATCCGATGCGACCGACGAGGCCATGGACCGCGAGCTTTCGGCCGAGATTGCTGCGGTGATCGACGAAGTGGAAGCCCTGCCGCCGCAAGCTCGTGAGTCGCTGTTCGACGACGTGTACAAAGTAATGCCCTGGCACCTGCAGGAAGAGATGCGCGAGTTGAAAAAAGTGCAACATGATCCTACAGGCGAGTAGCACGCTGCAAAGTTTGGAGAGAGCATGGCCGACAAGACCTACGACGCGATCGTGATTGGCGGTGGCCCCGGCGGATATGTTTGCGCCATCCGTCTCGGCCAACTCAAGCAAAAGGTGCTTTGCGTCGAGAAAGACGAAGTAGGAGGCGTGTGCCTGAATTGGGGCTGCGTCCCGAGCAAGGCCATCATTGCGACGAGCCACACGTTTGAAAAGGTCAAGGGCGGGGCAAGCTACGGCCTTCTGACCGACAATCCCCGTATCGACGCGAACAAGCTTCAGGACTGGAAGGAAGGCATCGTCAAGAAGCTCACGGGGGGGATCCGGACGCTCTTTCGCGGCAATGGCGTCGATCTCATCTACGGCGAAGCGCGGGTCACCGGGCCGAAGGCGGTCACGGTCAAGACGCGCGAGGGCGCGACCGAAGTGATCGCCGCGACCAAGGGGATTGTCGTGGCAACGGGGTCGTCCACTATCGAGATCCCAAGCTTCAAGTTTGACGGAGACAAAGTCATCGGTGCCAAGGAGGCTGTCAGCTTGCGCACGATCCCGCCCCGTCTTCTCGTCATCGGCGGCGGGATCATCGGGATGGAGCTTGGGGGCGCATATCAGCGGCTGGGCAGCGATCTGACGGTCGTCGAGGCGCTGCCCAATCTCCTGACGGGCATCGATGCCGATGTTGCAGCGGTCGTCGAGAAAACATACCTCAAGAGAGGAGCCAAGATTCTCAAGGGCGCCAAGGCGCTCGGCTACGAACAGCAGAAGGACGGATCGCTGGCTGTACGGCTCGATGTCGGCGGCAAAACGGACACGGTCGTCACCGATGTCGTACTCGTCGCGGTCGGCATGCGCCCCAATGGGGCGGGCCTCGGTCTCGAAGAGCTGGGGATCAAGGTCGAGAAGGGCTTTATCCCGACCGACAACCTGGGGCGGACCAACGTGCCTGGAATCTATGCACTAGGCGATTGCTCGAGCGTGCCAATGCTCGCGCACAAGGCGAGCAAAGAAGGCGAAGTCGTCGCCGAGGTCATCGCGGGCCACAAGGCGGCCAAGGATTGGGTCGCGGTTCCGGCGGCGATCTTTACGGACCCCGAGATTGCCACCGTGGGCCTGGGGGAGCAGCAAGCGAAAGAGAAGGGACTTGAAGTGCGGGTTGGCAAGTTCCCCTTCAGCGCGCTCGGGCGAGCGATGGCGGTCGCCGAGACAGAAGGGTTCATCAAGGTCGTCGCGGACAAGACCACGCACGAGGTGCTTGGCGTGCATATCGTCGGTCCGGAGGCGACCGATCTCATTAGCGAAGGGGCCCTCGCGCTGGAGATGCATGCGTTTCTCGAAGACTTGGGCCTGACGATGCATCCGCATCCGACGCTCGGCGAAGGAATGATGGAAGCGAGTCTGCACGCGCTGGGGCAGGCGGTGCACATTTTGAACCGCTAGGGCAGGGCCGCAGCGTCTTACCGCGCCTCGAACTTCTCCGTCTCGAAGCTCACACGATAGCGGTTGCTGCACGTCTCGTCTTTCTTGGGCTTCCATGTCTTGTCGATGACAAACTGGCCCCCTGTGCACTTGACCTGTCTGCCATCGGTCGAGCAAGAGACCGCGGTGTCCTCTGTGCACGGCTCGTTTTCCTCCACGATGCTTTTGTCGCACCGTACGCTGTAGTTGCCGGGCAGCTCGCAACCAAGCGGGCCCAGGCAACGTAGCTGCGTCCTGAAATGACCGCTCTGGCACAGGAGCACGTTTTTCCGTGTCGGGTCGCACGCTCCCGTCCCGTATTCGCGGCAGCCCTCTCCCTCGACCGCCTGCGTTCGGTCACAGCGCACGCCTCCTCCCGGCTCCGTGCGGCAGCCAAGCGCGCCGTGGCACGTCTTGGTCCCAGCGAGCTTGCCGTCGACGCACGCGAGCTGCGTTTTTTGCGCGCCGTCGCACACGATTGAGTCTGGGCGGCACACCTCGCCAATCTCGCCCACGGGCGTGCACTTGGGGTTGTTGTTCGCATCGAGCGTGCATCCGCCGCGGCAGCTCCACTCGACCGCGAACTTTCCGTCCCGGCAGCGCAGCTCTTGGCTCCTGTCGGCGCTGCATGCGCGAGCGCCGTTGTGACCGCATCCGTCTCCTACCTGCGCGCTTGTGTTGTCGCACAGGACCGACTTGTCATCGGTGCAACCGCCGTTGCCCCGGCAGCTTTCGAGAACGTATTTGCCCTCCAAGCAGACGAGGTGCGACGCCTTGTCCAAACAGGTCGCGGGCGAATCGCTGCAGCTTTCGCCCGGCTTGCCGCGGCAGGCGGCGAGGCCGGTGCCGGTCACTGCCACCAGGAGCAGCGCCAATCCGAAAGGACGCATGGGCGCGGCATCCTAGCAGGGTGCCGCGAAACAACATCGCTCCCGTCGCTGCCGGACAGATGGTACGCAGTCGAGAGCAGGCATGGTGGTTACGAGTCGCGTACCGGAAGCTCCGACACGACTAGGTGTCACGGATGCGTCGCTGCTGGTCGTGGGCAGCATCGTCGGCGCCGGGATTTTCCTCATGAGCCCGTACGTTGCCCGAGAAGTGCGATCCCCTGCGGCGTTCTTGGGGACCTGGGTGCTCGGTGGAGTCGTTGCGCTTTCGGGAGCGCTGAGCAACGGCGAGCTTGGAGGGCTTTTTATGCGTTCGGGGGGGGAATACGTTTATCTCCGAGAGGCGTACGGACCTCTCTTTGGCTTCCTCAGCGGCTGGACGAGCTTCTGGATCGCCTTCCCCGGCACGATCGCGGCTCTTGCGGCCGGATTTGGCGCCGCCGTGGTGGGTATGCTCGGGTTGAAATCACCGGAGGCCCCCACCGCGATTGGCGTCGTCGCCATCCTCGCGCTGACCGCAGTGAATGCGCTCGGCCTGAGCCCCGGCAAGTGGGTTCTCAATGCGCTTTCTGGCGCCAAGCTGGCCGCATTCGCTGCGCTGCTCGGGTTGGGGGCGGTCTTCGGGGGGCGAAGCCCGCATGCCGATGCGAGCCTGTTCGCTTCCGGCGACAGCGCAGCCGGTATCGCCGTTGCACTCGTTCCGGTTCTCTTCGCGTACAGCGGCTGGAATGCCGCCACCTACGTGGCCGGCGAGATGCGCGATCCGGGTCGCGGTCTCGGACGCTCGCTCGCGCTGGGCACCGGGCTGTGCGTCTTGCTCTACGTCGCGGTCAACGCTGCTTACTTGCTCGCCATGCCGATCGGCGACCTAGCCCAAGCGAGCGATCCTGCGCGCGTGACGGCGTTGCGATTGGGCGGACCGGGGGCGGCCGTCGTGCTGGCACCCCTCGTGGCCCTTTGCATATTCAATTCGCTTCAGGCCACGGTGCTCGTCGGGCCCCACATCTACCGCGCGATGGCTGTCGACGGCCTTTTCTTCGCGGCTCTCGGGCGGACTCACGCCAAAACAAGGGTGCCTCTCACCGCGCTCCTTGTTCAGGCAGCGGTGGCGATCGTCGAACTTCTTAGCAAGAAGTTCGACCAGCTCGTCAACTTCGTTATGTTCGCCATCATTGCTTTCTCGACGCTCACCGTGTTTGCGGTTTTCGTGCTGCGCAAAGCGCGCCCCGATGCGCCCCGCCCCTTCAAAGTGCCCGGGTATCCGCTGGTTCCCGGGGTGTTTGTCGTCGTGAACGCGTGGGTGCTCTGGAACGTGCTGGCGCGAGGAACGAAAGAGGCCTTGGTGGGTCTTGCAATCGTAGCAACCGGGGTTCCGGCCTACGCCTTATTCCGCAGGCAGCGACAATGAAGAGAACGCTATCCACGAATCCTTGGGTCGCCGTCGTGGGTGGGGTCCTGATGGCCTGCGCCAGAGCGGCGCCGGGTGACACGCGCGGGACTGCGACCGCGCCTACGATCGCGACCGCGACCGCGACCACGACCGCGACCACGACCACGACCACGATTCCGCTCGAAGGGGCGGATTTTATCGCGCAGGCCCGCGATCTCTTTCAGACAGCCGCTTGCGGACCGGGCGAACCTCCGTCCCGCTTCGATGCGGGCGTTGTGCAACGGCATTGTGACGATCTCAGGCGCGCGTACGCGGAGTATCGAAAGACTTGGGTCGACGTTGCCGAGCCTTTTCTTGCTGCGCTTCGTCCGAAGGACCTGCCCGACGCCGTCGTCTATCCGTTCGGCGGAGGGGACCTTACGAGCGCCCTCGCAACGTTTCCGGATGCGCTCGAAATCACGACCATTTCGTTGGAGCCGGCGGGCGATGTACGGCCGATCGACAAGCTTGCGCCTAACAAGCTGGAGAAAGAATTGGCCATCCATCGTGCCCACCTCGAGCGGCTCTTCAAGATGGCTCACTCGCGCACCGACAACCTCGAGAAGGAATCGCTGACGGAACTGCCCGGCGAACTCCTATTCGCGCTGGGGGCTCTGGTCGTGCACGGCGATGAGCCCGTCAGCTTGCGCTACTTTCGCTTACGCCCCGACGGAAGCATGGCTTACGTCACCCAGGCCGAGATCGATGCGGCGGCACGCCGGCCTCGTGCGCTCCGATCTCTCTTCGACAATGCCGAGCTCCGTTTCCGGTCGCTCTCCGATGCGGGAAAGCCCGTTCAGGTGCTTCGTCATGTCGCTTTCAACCTGGATGACGAACATCTTGCGGCCGACCCATCGCTGCTGGCCCACCTGAACCGCACGGGAAAGGTGGCATCCATGACAAAGGCCGCGAGCCATCTGCTCTGGAACAGCCATTTTGGCGCCATTCGGCGGTGGCTGCTTGCCCAGACCGATTGGATGGCGTCCGATTCCACTGGAATTCCGCCACGGTACGCACAGCCGGCCGGTTTTACTCAGGATACCTACGGAAAGTTCAATGGGCCCGCACTCTTCGGCCTGTTCGACGACCGGGATGCGGCCGATTTCAAGCGGCTATTCGCGTCCCAGCCAGTTCGGGAACTGCCATTCCGCTATGGCTACCCCGACAAGGACGGTCGGTCGCACCTCATCATTACGCACCGCGGGAGCGAACGGCCGAGGCCCGAGGCCGGCCCCTAACGGTCGGCCAATCGCAAGCTTTAGGGCCCTTGCATCGATTTTCTGCTGGCCAAAAGACCGCCCGTGCTTAACGTTTGGCGTCCTCGGGAAGCCCCGGGTGGTGTCGACGGTTGTTCACCACGACGAGCGACCCTACTCCCTCTCCTGGCATCTCACCCCTTCAATCCCGCACTGACCCGTGAACGCACCTAGCACAGCCCTCGCACCCGCTCGAGTCGGCCTCCAACGAGAGCCTATCGAGCTCGACGTCTTGGTCGACGCCGCCGTCGCCAACGACGCTTCGCCCGCCTCTGTCCTCGCACCCCGCGGTACGCGCCGGCGCGTTCTCACCCACGAGGAAGAGGTGCGGCTCTCCCAGCGCATTGAGGACGGCGAACGCGATGCATTGCAGGCTTTGCTGGGGAGCGTCCAGGCCGCCGTGCCGCTGCGCGCCCTTGCGGCTGAGCTGCGCGATCAACGCATCTTGCCATCGTCGCTCCTGCGCAACGCGCAAGAGGACTGCGACAGCCCCTCGGGCGTGGAACGGCTTTCGAAGCTGTTCGAACGCGCCGCCGCAGCGGCAGCAACTCGATCCGCGCGCGACGCTGCGTCCCGCGAGCGCGGCCGCCGTCGCCGCGCACGATTGGCCGCCGAGCTGTCGGCCGAGCGTTTCGAGCGTTCCCTCTTCGACCGAATGGGTCGGGCCCTTCGCTCGCGCGGCGCGGATGTGCGCGCACGGCGCGCGTTCGCCCGCGGCCGCCACGATTCCGAGCGTGCGGTTCATGAGTTTGTGGGCGCAAACTTCGGTCTTGTCGTTACCTACGCCCGCCGCTTCGTCGGCCAGGGCCTAGACATGCACGATCTCGTGCAAGAAGGCCAACTCGGCCTCATCCGCGCGGTCGAGAAGTTCGACTGGCGCCGCGGCCACCGCTTCTCCACGTACGCAGCCTGGTGGGTCCGCCAAGCCATGGCGCGAGCGTTGGCGGATCAGAGCAAGACCATTCGCGTTCCGGTGCATTTGCTCGAAAGCCGTCACAAGCTCGAGCGCGTGCGCCGCACGTTGGCCCAGCAGGGTCGCCGTGATCCCACCGACGAGGAACTGGCTCGAGAGAGTGGCTTGTCCCTCGAGAAAGTTCATGCGATTCGCGGCCTCGTGCGCGAACCGCTGCGCCTGGAGGCTCCGCTTGGCGACGAGGGCGACGGTGGCCAGCTCGGCGATTTGGTAGCCGACTCCCGTTCACCGGCGCCCGACGAGCAGCTCGCTCGGGACCGCATGCAGACACAAACTCGAGCCCTGCTCGACATTCTTACGCCGCGCGAGCAGCAGCTCTTGCGCTTGCGGTTCGGAATGGACGGCGGCCCCGGGCAGACGCTTGAAGAAGTCGGCAAGTCGTTCAACCTGTCGCGCGAGCGCGTGCGCCAAATTGAGGCGGCCGCCCTCAAGAAGCTCCGGTCCCTTTCGGAGGAGCGCGACCTGGGATCGTATATCGGGCGGTAAGTTCGCGCTTCGGTCTGTCTAAATGCGCACGTCCCGACCATAGCGCGCGCGAGGGCGATGATGACCATGATCATCATCGGCGATGACCGCGACCATCATGAGCCACATCCATAACGGTTCGGCCCATCGACCTTGAGGTGTCTCTCCGGCGCTCGTGATTGCGCGACCTCGAGAGCGACGCAGAGAGCTTCGGCGACCGCGAAGACGGGTGCCCGTGAATTCAAAGATACATGGCACGACCCCTCGCTTCGCCGCAGACAGGCGGCCATCGTGCTTGCTCCGTATATCCCAGACACATTCACGCGAGTGCCCGGATTGAAGCTCGACGATTGGATGTGAGGCGCGAACTCGCGCGCTGCTCACCTCGTCTCTCACCAGCGGTCCTTCTCCGGTAAGTACGGCACGACGAAGTCGAGCACGTCGGGCAGCCAGTCGAACCGCCGTCGAGGACGGCCCACCTTCGGGCTGATGAAACCCATAGCAACTTCGCTGAAGAGCCGCGCGAACAATCACAGTTCGACATCGTCGGTTTCTTCGCCGCCCTAGCTATAGCTAAGCTAAGCCTCGTCCCACGAAGATCTGCGTGCCTTCGGCATGGTCAGCGACGCGCGCCGCCATGAACTGCGTCGCCTGGCGCTGTCGAGCGTGATCCGTCCTTGCGCCGAGAGCTTGCTCGCACGCCGTGAACGAGCAGCCGGAGATTGCGCTCGACCTGTTCCGGGCGAGAGGGAGACGCGAGTGGGGGAGCGCGGGCCAAAGAGTTGGGGCGTCGACGCTTTGCACGAGCTACTCTGCCATCGCTAGAATCGCAGCCTTGAATCCGCCGACGAGCGAATACGCGCGTACGACTATCCGTCAAAAGACACGGAGCCCTCACACGACGACACCTGCAATGAAGCCGGCGGACGCACGCACGACCGCCGGGGCCGCGTGGCCGCTCGTGCTCGCAGCGTGTGTGAGTACGTCGGCGAGCTGCGTCTGGCGGCCAAGCCCGGAGTATCAGGGGTGGATCGTCGAATACAGCCGGCACGGAGGCATCCAGGGGTGGAGCTTGGACATGACCCTCCGCGACGATGGTCGCACCCGGGCGAAGGTCCGGAGGCAGAATCCCACCGACGGTACGGCCTCTGCCGCCCGAGTCGCAGAGATCTCGGCACTCCTAGCGAGGATGCTCCAATCCCGCGACCTTGTCCCGGCCCGCTGGAAGTGGTTTGACGACGACTGCGGTTGGTGGAGACGGGTTGCGGATTGCCAGCACCTCGAGGTGACGGTCCGCTACAGGGGCTCGAGCTACGACGCTCCGCGGGTCACGCCCTTGTTCGCCGACCTGCTGACGTCGCTCGTCGAGGTGGCTCTAGAGGTTGAAAACGGGGTAGACCGAGACGCAGGCGCCGAGGCGGCGCCCTGAAGCCTCCCGCCCATCCCCCCTGGCGCCTCCGACTGGCGACAGGGGCGAGCGCTTGTCGCAGGGCCACGCTCGCTTCGCAGACCGAAACGCTTTGCACGAGTTTTGGCAGCCTTGGGTAAGCAGACCAGCGAGTGCGCGACGGTCACGACTTCGGGCAGGAGCGGCTGTGCGCTCAGCGCTCAGACGAACGCTTGCTGCCTTTCTCGGCGACCACCTTGGTCTCTGCGAGAACCGGCTCGTAGGGTTTGGCCTTCGCGGTGCCGGGTATGCGCACCTTGGCCTTCTTTACCTGTGGGAGCCGTGGCGCGAACGGCAGAGGCAGGGT
>WNFJ01756692.1_pt1 | contig 15979 bp, 15 predicted proteins | sample 5400461 | NCBI WGS metagenome assembly WNFJ01 (sample SAMN13153349, study PRJNA577476) | soil metagenome | isolation source: 115 cm saprolite on Douglas fir-dominated hillslope | place: USA:California | collected 2013-09-17 | reverse complement strand
TCTTCGGATTGCCTTTCATCTATCTAAATTGGCAATGGTTGATGCATGACGCAGCGGGGTTCTTTACGTTTTTGTTGGTTGTAGTTGGTGGGTTTCAGCTTGGTTTGTTCGCTTGGCAGCTGCGGCTCATTCGGGAAAGCCTGGATGACACTAAAATTGCCGCCGATGCTGGAACGGCCGCCGCTAATGCCGCCGGCTCGGGGGCATCAGGGTTGACCTTGCGTAGTTCAATTAGCATCGCCTCCCGTAAGCGCCTCTTGCGCTTGGCGAGATTGGAGACAGGCACCTTGCCCTCAATCGTGAACAACCAACCACGGGCGGATTTGATCTTGGGCAAATCCTCTATCAGAGCCAACGCTGCGTCACTTAACGGCACATGGTGCTCACGTCCGTTCTTGGTTCGCTCACCGGGCAACTTCCACAAACGGTTTGGAAGATCGAACTCAGGCCTTCGCGCCTCCCTCATCTCATCACGCCGCTGGCCAGTCAGCATCAGCAATTGCACCATGCGGCCGTATGGGTAACCCATCCCCTCAGCGGCTCGCCACAAGGCCACTAGCTCGATATCGGATAAAGCCCGCTCCGCAGAAGTCTCGGGCGACGGATCATCAACATGGTCAGCGGGGGAGACTGTTAGAATGTCCCGCTTCACACACCAGCCCTTCGCACGCTTCGGCGCCATTATCACGACCGATACGGCACTGGTGGACGAACTCGGGCCTGTTCCGACGATTGCGAAGGTGCTGCAGGCGCGGATCGCCGACATTGCGCGCTGGACGCCCTTTGACAGCGGCGGCAGCATCACCGGCATCACCATTTTCAAGCCGGAAATCGGCGGCAAATGGCTGCAGGTTCTCAAGGAAATCACGCCCACAGTCAAACCGGCCTCGATCGAGGCTGCGACCGGGCGCCCAAAATTCGTCATTCTTTGCAATGATTTTTGACCCTTTGTCATACTTCACTCGCCGAGTTGTATGGCGTCGGGCAAAGGTACGAACCGATGAAAGCCGTCGAACTCAATCGCGTCGATCCCTTACTCGACCTGCGACACCGCCGAGCCGGCTGCAGCGCGCTGAAAACGACAAGAAGGGCCATCAAGAGCTGGCTTGTGGCCGTCGTGGTGTCCACGAGCCTTGCCGATTCATTGGCCGCTGGACCGCTCGATGATGGACAGGCCGCTTACGATCGCGGGAATTATGCAACTGCGCTTCTGTTATGGCGCCCATTGGCGGAACAGGGCGACGCCAGCGCTCAATATAGCCTCGGGGTCATGTACGATCACGGCCAGGGGGTGCCGCGAAACTATTCCGAAGCGTTGGCTTGGTTTCGCAAGGCTGCCGAGCTAGGCCATGCCGGTGCTCAGTACAACCTCGGGGTCATGTACGCGGACGGCCAGGGGGTGCCGAAAGATTTTGCCACGGCAGTGACGTGGTATCGCGCAGCCGCCGATCAGGGTGAGGCGAGCGCGGAGGCCAGCCTCGGAGTCATGTACGCCCTGGGCAAAGGCGTGCCGCAAGACGATGCCGTGGCGCTGGCATGGTTTCGCAAGGCCGCCGATCAAGGCCATGCCGGCGCTCAGTACAATCTCGGGGTCATGTACGCTGACGGCCGCGGCGTGCCACAAGATCTTGCCGCGGCGGTGACCTGGTATCGCAAGGCTGCCGACCAGGGGAACGCCAGCGCCCAGTCCAACCTTGGGGCCATGTATGCCGAGGGCCAAGGCGTTCCGCGGGATTATGTGCTGGCATACATGTGGCTCAACCTGGCGGCGACGTCCGGCAATCGAACTGCGCTAAGAAATCGAGATATTGCCGCCGGGCACCTTAGTCCGGGGCAAATCGCCGAGGCGGAGAGGCTCGCGCGCGAGCGGAATCCGAAATGACCCCGAATGCTCAAGGACCTCGATCCGGGCAGATCAACGCTGGAGCGCGCGCCAAATAACGTATTTTCGGACAAGCGCCGCCCATAGAAAGATCAAGATCGCCACTTGAGATGGAGCATCATTATCGCCACTTGAGATGGAGCATCATTCGGCAGCACGTTCTACTCGGGAATGACTTTGCCTGAGCCGCCCAACTCTTTGGGAAAGTCCTTGAGCTTGGGTAGCCCATCCCGAATCGGCAAGACTGTCTCGCCATAGTTTACGTGAACTCCCGGGTTGAACCTCAATGTCGGTAACATCGCAGCAAATACGTCCACCAAATTCAGCGGGGGATGATTGTTCATGAGATGGCCGCCGCATTTCCTGCAGTATTTCCGCTGGCTGACTTCGCTCTTTTGGAACATGGCGACTTGTTCGGCACCCGCAGTGATCCGCACAGCCGCGGGCTTCCAGAGGGTAAAGGCGTTGACCGGACTGCCCGACCAGGATCGGCACGATCGGCAATGGCAATATCCCATGGCTTCCGGCGCGCCGGAGACCTCCACATGAACAGCCCCGCAAAAACACTCGCCTCTGTGTGATATCGTCATTGCCGCTTCCCTGCCGGCCGTCTCGGCGTTGAAACACTCAGTCCGCCGCGCCCGGGGTGAGTGCGCCGATGGCCTCGACCGCAAAGTCAACATCGATGTCGCCGGCCTTCGCGAATTCGAGCGTCGCGTGCACGTGATCACCCTCGACGAGCGACCGCTTGAGTCCGAGCAGCATGAAGTGAAACAACCCGGGCTCAAGCATGACCGTCTGGCCGGGGTTGATCTCGAGCCCGCCGCGGAGCGGCCGCATGGTCGTGACGCCGTTCGGCGCGGACATCTGATGCAGCTCGAACTTGCCGACGGAGGAGGAGCCGCCGATCAGTCGGTCCGCTTCAATGCCCTTGTTGGTGATGGTCAGGTAGGCGCCGCCGACGGTCGCGCCTTTGGGGGTCGCGCGCGTCCATGGATTTGAGATAGCGATGTTGCGGGGCGCGACATCCGCGTCCTGCGCGCCGTAATAGGCGGCGAGCGCATGCATCTCGTCGGTTGTCAGCTGCGTGGCAATCGTCCGCATCTGCTTGTTGATATCGTTCTGCCGCATGCCCTGGGCGAACGCCGCGAGCTGGCGTTCAATGTATGCGGCGTGCTGGCCTTGCAGGGCGGGAGCGCCGAGCTTATGCGCACCTGGGCCATGACAGGCGGCGCAAGGCGGCACCCCGCGCCCCGGATCGCCGGCAAAGATCAGGCGAATGGTAGGATCGCTTTGTCGAAGGCTACGCCCGCTCCGTGGTAGGCCTTCGCCGGCGACCGGCGGCAGCCCATCCGCCCTGCCGGCGAAATAGGCCGCCAGGTCCGCCGAGTCCTGCATGCTCAAGGCCGTCGCCATCGCGCCCATGACGCCCCAAAGGCGCTTGCCGGAGCGAAAGTCGTCGAGCTGTTTGTAGATAACCGCCGCGTCCATTCCGGCGAGGGTGGGGATGAAGGCGGACGGGCTCACGCCTCCCTCGCCATGGCAGGCGCCGCAATTGAGCGCCACCATGGCGCCGCTATGCTCGTTGCCCGATGCAACTTGCGCCAGCGTATCGCTCGTCCAGGCAATGCGCGTCGGCGTGCGCAGCGGCGGCTGCGGCTCGCCCGCCGGCCCGAGGTCGGCGGTGATGCCGATCGCGCGGCAGATCGCGCTCCAGACATCGAGCGTGGGACCGTCCACTTGGAATCGCGCAAGGACGACAAAGCCCAGAGCGAACGAAACGCCTACCAGCGCCGCAGTGGACCACCAGCCGATCCGGGACCAGGGATTGGCAAGATTGAACGGACCTTGATCGCGGCCCATCACAGTCGCTCCTTGGGATTGGACTGGGTCGTCACCTCGACGGCCGGGACCGAATGCTGCTTGAGGAAGAAGAATTGCCCGATCGGATAGCCGTAGGCGACGACCATCAGCACCAGCAAGATGGCGTTCCAGAGCGCAAAACCGTTGAGCGCCGGCGGCACCCGCACGGGAGGGTTCACGGCCAGGGCAAAGCGCAGCGGCTCTCCGAGTGCCTTTTCGCCGAAATGCGAGCGGACAAGGATGACGATCAGAAGGACTGCCGAGATCAGCAGCAACAGGCCGCCGATCGCCGAGATGACGACAAGCGGAGCCATGGGCGCCATCAGAGGATCGGAATAGTCGAATGTCGCGACCCGCCGCGGCTGCCCCATCAGCCCCGCGATGTGCCAGGGAATCGTGGTGATCAGCATGCCCCAGAACCACAGCCAGAGCTGCCCGCGCGCCAAATGATTGGAGCGCAGCGGCTTCCCGGTGATCCGCGGCCACATCTCGTAGGCGATGGCAAAGTACATGATCACCACGGCGCCGCCGAAGATCAGGTGGAAATGCGCCGTGACCCAGGATGTATTGTGGATCATGGAGTTCATGGCGTAGCTCATGTTGACGAGCCCGCCGAAGCCGCCGAGACCAAGCATCACCAGCGATAGGCCAACGGCCAGAATCATCGGCTCCTCCCAGGGCAGCGCGGGGATCCATCCCAGCAGCCCCCGCCCCCCGCGCACGCGCCCGGCGACTTCCAGGCTGGCGCAGATCGAGAAGACCGTCAGCAATGTCGGGAGCGCCACCAGAAAGGTGAGAAAGGATTGCACGAACTTGAAGCCGGATCCGTGTTCTGGATCGCCGAAGAGATGATGCATCCCGACCGGAAGCGAGAAGACGATGAACATAATGAAGGTAAGCCGCCCCATCGTATCGCTGTAGAGCCGCCCGCCGGCCGCCTGCGGCACGAGCGTGTAGAAGGCAACATAGGCCGGCATGAGCCAAAAATAGACGATTGCGTGAAGGGTCACTGAAAACAGGGTGCGTCCGAGCGAGGCGTCGATCAGACCGCTCCAGCCGAAGGCTCGCGGCAGCAAGATTCCACCGAGCTCGAGGAGGACGCCGGACGCCGCCCAAGCCCATAGAATCGCGGTCGCGGTGATTGCGAACATCGCGAGCGGGACGGGCTGGCCGGGATTGTCCCGTTTCCAGGCCGCCATGTTGGCGATCATCAGCGCGACCCAGATCATCGAGCCGGCGATGAGCAGGAACGCACCGCCGTAGTACCAGGCGCTGGCCAACAGTGGCGGATAGAAGGTGTAGAGCACCGAAGCTTGCCCTGAGAGAATTGCAGCGACCGCCATGACCGTGCCGAGAAGGCAAATCGCGAAGCCGACCCAGGCCGCCGTCACGCCGCGGATCGGACGACCGAGGCTCGTGGCCGCCACCGCATAGCCGAAACCCATGATGAAGAACGTGGTGACCACATAGGCCATCGCGGTGCCATGCAGGGTAACCGAGGCGTAATAGGCAGCGGAGTCGTCGAGCGGCACCGGCAGCGGACTGCGCATCAGCATCTGCCAAGCCCCCAGCATCACGGCCGGCAGGAATGTGGCGAAGGCCACCCAGTAGTGCGAGCCCTTTCGGGACGACACTCACATGCGCCCACATGGCCTGGTGACCGAAGCCGCAGAACTCATGGCATGGCATCGCGTATTCGCCGGGCAAAGCGAAGCTCGTGCGCACCTCCGAGACGAAGCCCGGGACCACCATGGTGTTGATGTTGGTGTCGGGGATGAGAAAGCCGTGCACGACATCGGCGCTGGTGACGCGGAACGTCACCGGTGTGGCGGCAGGCACTCGAACGCAGCTTGGCACGAACTCGTATTGCTCGGCGACGATCCGCACCATGACGGAACCATCGGGCTCGACGGCGCTGCCGAGATTGCTCTCGACAAACTCGCCATGGAGATGGAGCGTTTGCGGGTCGATGACCTCGACATTGCTGGATGGATGCAGCGCCCCGTGGATGCCGGTCGCGACAATGACCGTCATCATGACGGCGAGCATGACCGCCATGACCAGGAGCCAGCGCTTCTCGGTGCGGGCGACGACCTGCGCCGGGACGATGCCGTCCGGCAGCGGCCGAAGCAGCGGATTTGATGATGACTCAGCCAATGGATCCTCGCGGCAGGAACAAGAGGAAGTAGAAGGCCAGCCAGCCGATGAAAAGTAGCCCGACGGCGATGCTGGCGACGAAGAATGCGCCGGTCGGGCCTTCCTTGAGCGCGTGCGCCGCAGCGTCCGCTTCGATCGGCGCGCCGACGTGATCGGGTGAGTGCGCGGCGGAGGTGTGTGCTTCGAGGGATTGCATCGGATCAACCCTTGGGTTGGGCCGCCTGAGCGGAGGAGCGAAGCTGCTGGTAATAGGCGGCGATCGCGGCGATCTCCTGGGCGTCGAGCTTCTTGGCGAACAGCGCCATCGCCTCGGGACTGTTCCGGCGGAGACCACGCTGCCACATTTGCAGCTGGAACGCCGTGTAGTGCGCGTACTGTCCGGCGAGGTAGGGGACTGTCGGCGGCTCGCCAACCCCACCCGCGCCATGGCAGGCAGCGCAACCGGGAATTCCCTTCGCCGCATTACCCGTTTCGGCGAGCTCCTGACCCTTTCTGACAAGATCCGGATCTGCGCTCGCCAGCGGCGGGAACGGAGCTTCCACATTTGCATAGTAGGCGGCCACGTCCTCGATATCGTCCGGCGACAGCGCGCTGGCGATCGACGACATGACGGCGTTGGCTCGCACGCCGGAGCTGAAATCTCGCAGCTGCTCGGAAAGGTAGGATGCCGACTGGCCGGCAATACGCGGAAACGCGCCACTCCCGTCCGAGCTGCCTGCAAAGCCATGGCATTGCGCGCAGGCCACGCCGCCGGCCTTCGTGCCTTGCGCTACGATCACGGCACCGCGGTTCGGATCGGGCTGCTGCAGCCGCGTTGCGCCGCTCGCGGCCTTGTCCTCGTTGGCGCGATGGATGACATAGTCGCGGATCGCCGCGGCCTGCGTGCGGTCGAGCACCGACCCAAACGGGGCCATGCCGCCTTCCTTGAGCGCACCGTCGAGCACGATGCTGTACCAGGCGTCCACGGCGATGAAGGGGGAGCCGCGAAGATCCGGGACCACGCCGCCGCCAACCGCAGCTTCGCCGTGGCAGACACTGCAGAAGCGGCCGAACAGCGCCTCCCCGGCGGCTACCGTCGCTGCGCTGGCGGTGGCAGGCGGCGGATTGAGCGCCAGCCTCGGCTCGGGAGACAGCGGAGGCAGGCTGGCCCTCGCACCGAGCTTGAACACCAGCAGCCGGCTGACATTGCGCTCATTGCCGGACTTGTCGGATTGCTTTCCCTGCATCAAAGGATAAGCACCGCCCCAGCCGCTGAGCACCGCGATATATTGCTCGCCATTGATCGCGTAGGTCACCGGGGCGGCCATCACCGCCGATTGAACGAACATCGACCACAGCTTCTCGCCGGTATCGGCGCGGTAGGCGCTGAAATCGCCGGCAGCGTTGCCTTGGATCACAAGATCGCCGGCGGTGGTCAGCACGCCCCCGTTCCACGGCCCGAGATAGTTGGCGCGCCACACCTCCCTTTGGTTCACCGGATCCCAGGCGATCAGGTAGCCCTTCACGTCAGGCGGATTGGTGGTGGCGGTCGCGACGTTCCAGCCCATCGGCGCCGGCTGGAAATCCCTCACCGATTCGTACGTCATCCCGATCTCTTGCGCCGGGATGTAAACTAGGCCCGTCTTCGGATTGAATGCCATGGCCTGCCAGCTGTGGGCGCCGAGCGCGCCCGGCAGAAGCTGAGCCCGCCGGCCGGTGCGGTCGTATCGAATGCCGGGATTCTCGGTCGGCCGGCCGGTCTTCTGGTCGACGCCGCTTGCCCAAGTGACCGGTATGAAATTCTTGGCGGAGATCAGCTGCCCGTTCTTGCGGTCAAGCACGTAAAAGAACCCATTCTTGTTGGCCTGCATCAGCACCTGGCGGCGCATCCCGTCAATTGTGAGGTCCGCCAGGATCAGCTGCTGGACCGCATCAAAGTCCCACTCCTCGCCGGGAGTGGCCTGGTAGTGCCACGCATAATTTCCGGTATCAGCATTGATCGCCACGATTGAGGACAGGAACCAATTGTCACCCTGGCTCGCGCTGCGTTGGCCTTGGTTCCATTCAAGCCCGTTGCCGACGCCGAAATAGATGAGGTTGAGCTCTGGATCATAGGAAAGGCTTTCCCAGACCGTCCCACCGCCGCCGAGCTTCCACCACTCGCCATTCCAGGTCTTGGCGGCTTCGGCGAGAATCGGGTTCTCCACGGGCTGTGTCGGATCTCCTGGTACGGTGTAGAAGCGCCAGTCAAGCTTGCCGGTCTCGGTGTCATAAGCCGAGATATAGCCGCGCACTCCGTACTCGGCGCCGCTGTTGCCGATCACGACGCGCCCTTTGATGACGCGCGGGGCCTGGGTGATGGTGTACGGCTTGCTCGGATCGACCGTCATGACGCTCCAGACCTGCTTGCCGGTCTGGGCATCGAGCGCCACCAATCGACCATCGAAGGTGCCGACAAAGATTTTTCCCTTCCAGGCCGCAACGCCGCGATTGACCACGTCGCAACAGCCCCTGACGCCGAGCTCCCGGGATACGGCGGGGTCGTAGGACCAGAGCAGCGCGCCGGTCTTCGCATCGAAGGCCTTGACCATGCTCCACGCCGTCGAGACGTACAGCACACCGTCAATAACGAGCGGCGTCGCCTCCTGGCCGCGGTTGGTATCAAGGTCTGCATACCAGGCAAGACCGAGCTGCTTCACGTTGTCGGCCGTGATCCGGGCCAGCGGGCTGAACCGCTGCTCGCCATAGGTGCGGCCGTAAGTCATCCAGTTGGCGGGGTCCTGGTCCGCTCTGGCGATCCGCGCGGCGTCTACGTTGGCTGCGGATCCTGCAGCGTTGGCAAGTTCGATAGCGCCCGCAACAAGGCAGAGAGCGATCATTACCCAACCGACGGAAGCAAAACCGCTTGAACGTGAAGGGTGCATATCGTCATCTCCAGAGACTGAGGTTCGGCGGCAACGATACCAACTTCTCTAGGATACCGAGACTGAAGCTCGGCGTCGCGTAAACACTAGGCTACGCTTCTCAACCATAGTTTAGTTGTCCCGGCAGTCCGCTTGCCCACTTAATGTAAATAGCGGCAGCAAGCGTCCCGAGCCAAGCGCGCCGGTGGACAGGGCGAGCGAAGCGGCCGCCGATAGCGCGATGGCGATTGTGGCTCGCAAAAGAAAAATCAGGCTCCCGGCTGACACCGCCATCGATGCCGAGGTGGACCTGAACCTGAACGTGGCGGACGGCACCTACTTCCTCCGTGCCCGCCTCAACGTCAGCCTGCCAGGTGTGGAGCGGGAATTTGCGCAGGCGATCGTGAACGACGCGCACCAGATATGCCCGTACTCTCGAGCAACACGCGGCGACATCGACGTGACAATCAATGTTGTTTGAGCAGGCCTGACCGGGCCAGGAGTTCCACATGGGAAAGCGCTTCCTGATCGGCGTCGTTGCGATTGGAGTCCTGGGCATCCTGGGCTTCGGCGTCTTGGCGTGGCGGCCGGCGATCGCGCCGATCGCCCAACCGGCCCCGGGAAGCTTCGCGCCGGCCCTGGTCGCGAAAGGAGAGGCACTCGCCGGCGGTGGCTATTGCGCGGAGTGCCATACCGCCAAAGGCGGACGGACATTTGCCGGCGGCTACGCGATGGCGACCCCCTTCGGCGTGATTTACTCGACCAACATCACGTCTGATCCCGAGACCGGCATTGGTACCTGGTCGGAGGCTGCGTTTGCGCGCGCCATGCAGGAAGGCGTCGCACGCGACGGCTCGCTGCTCTTCCCGGCGTTCCCCTATGACCATTTCACCAAGCTTTCCGACGACGACGTGCAGGCGCTCTACGCATTTTTCATGACGCGCGCGCCGGTCCGCAGCCCGGCGCAGGAAGATGGTCTCCCGTTTCCATTCAACATCCGCTACCTGCAAGCCGGGTGGAGGTTGCTGTTCTTCCGGTCGGGGCGTTTCGAACCGGATGCCCGCAAGAGTGCCGAATGGAACCGGGGGGCCTACCTCGCGGGGTCGCTGAGCCATTGCGGCGCGTGTCACACGCCGCGCAACCTGCTCGGTGCCGAAAAGGCCGGTGATGCCTACGCCGGCGCAGCGATCGACAACTGGATCGCGCCGCCGCTCACCGCTGCCAACCCCGCTCCCGTGCCGTGGACGCAGGAGGAGCTGTTCAGCTACTTGCGCAATGGCGTGAGTGTCCTGCACGGCAGCGCTGCGGGACCAATGGCGCCCGTTGTGCATGGCCTTGCCGCGCTTTCGGACCAGGACGTCCGGGCGCTCGCGACCTATTTCGCCGACCTCGACCGTGCGGGCGAGCGCTTGGCATCCATCGGTCCAGCGGTCGCGCGTGCGATGTCGTATGCGCCTCTCGGCGCCGGCCAGGATTTCGACGCCGATGCGCGTCTCTACATGGCGGCCTGCGCATCCTGCCACTACAATTCGGGTCAGGTACCGCTTGCGGTGCGGCCGGAACTGGCGCTCAACAGCGCGTTGAATCTGCCAGAGCCCGACAATCTCATTCAGGTCGTCCTGCGCGGCATCAATGCCAAGGACGGAATACCCGGCGTGGTCATGCCGAGCTTCGCGCCGGCGCTCAGCGATGCTGACATCGCACGCATCGCGGACTATCTGCGGCGCACGCGCACGAATTTACCGCCTTGGCCGGACCTCCAATCGAAGATCGCCGCCATGCGCCAAATCGTCGTTGGGAGTTTTTGATCATGACCAAATTCCACATCAATGGCCGGACCGTTGTGATCGACGCCGAAGACGACACTCCGTTGCTCTGGGTCATCCGCGATATGATCGGTCTCACCGGCACCAAGTTCAGCTGCGGCATCGGCATGTGCGGCGCCTGCACGGTGCATGTGGGGGGACGTCCGACGCGCTCCTGCATCACGCCCGTGGGCAGCGTCAGCGATGCGGAGGTCACGACGATCGAAGGGCTCGATCCGCAAGGACAGCATCCGCTGCAGAAGGCGTGGATCAATCTCCAGGTTCCGCAGTGCGGTTATTGCCAGTCCGGCCAGATCATGCAGGCGGCGGCACTGTTGAAGGATTTTCCGACGCCCAGCGACCAGGACATCGATGCTGTCATGACCGGCAATCTGTGCCGCTGCATGACTTATGTGCGCATCCGCAAGGCCATCAAACAGGCTGCGACCGCAATGCGGAAGGAGGCCTCCAATGGCTAGACCTCTTCATCAGGGCGCGAGCGACGTTACGCCGCTGTCGCGCCGCGGCTTCCTGATCGGCGCCGTCGGCGCAAGCTTTGCCTTCGGCTTTGCGAAGCCGGGGCTTGCGCAGACCGACCCGATGCGGCCGGTGCAAGGCGCATTCGAGCCAACCATCTGGTACAGAATGGACCGCGACGGCATCGTCGCGGTGAACATCATCCGTGCCGAGATGGGCCAGCATATCGGTACCGCGCTCGCCCGCATCCTCGCCGACGAGCTTGAGGTCGATTGGGGCAACGTCCGACTTGATCTCGTCGACAGTAATGCAAAATGGGGCCTCATGGTCACAGGCGGCAGCTGGTCGGTTTGGCAGACTTTTCCGATCTTCAGCCGGGCAGGTGCTGCTGGACGGATCGCGCTGATAGAGGCAGGCGCGAAGCTCCTCGGTGTGCCCGTGGATCAGTGCCAAGCGCGCAATGGCTGGGTGATCGCAGCCAACCAGTCCATTTCATATGCTGACATCCTCAGTCGCGGCGGGCTGGGGGGCACCTTCAGCGCTGACGAAATGGCGCAGATGCCGATAAAACCCGCCTCCGAGCGCCGCCTGATTGGCCGCAATACCGTCGCGATCGACATTCCTGCGAAGACCAACGGCGCCACCCGGTACGGGATCGACGCGGCCGTCGAGGGCATGATCTATGCGCGGCCTAAAATTCCGCCGACGCGCAACGGCGCGCGCGTGCGCTCGATCGATGATTCGGCTGCCAGGAAGGTCAAGGGTTATATCACCAGTCTCGCGCTTGAAGACCCATCCAACACGGTTCCGGGCTGGGTGATGGTGTTCGCGAGCTCTTATCCGGCTGCCATCCGCGCTGCTGATCTGGTCAAGGTCGATTGGATCGCGGGCAATGGTGCATATCTCCGAGCGGGATATTCTCGACCATGGCGCAGCGCAGATCGCAGATCGAAATGGTGGCGTCCTGCTGGTGGACGACCCGGGCCTCGATGCAGCCTTCCGAGGCGCACATTCCACGTTCGAGCAAACCTATACGACAGGCAGCGTGCTGCACTGTCAACTCGAGCCGGTCAACGCGCTTGCCTTCGAAAAGGACGGCATTTTCGAAATCCATGCCGGCAATCAGTGGCAGAGCCTGATCCTGCCCGTGCTCGCCCAGGCGCTTGGCCTGCCGCAAGAGCGGATCGTGATGCGCACCTACGCGCTCGGCGGCGGCTTCGGCCGGCGGCTGAACGGCGATTACGCCGTGCCGGCTGCGCTCGCCGCGAAGGCGCTTGGAAAGCCGGTGAAGCTCGTGCTGACGCGTCCCGACGACATGCGCTTCGACTCGTTTCGCTCGCCGTCGATCCAGACGCTGCGCATGGCATTTGACGACAGCGGCAAGGTCGCGGCGATGGATCATCACGCGTCTGCCGGCTGGCCGACGGCCGTCATGGCGCCGGGCTTCATGGCGAAAGGCTTGTATGGAAAGAGCTATGATCCCTTTGCCATCGCAGGAGCGGACCATTGGTACACTGTTGGTGCACAGCGGGTCCGTGCGCTGTCGAACGATGTTGCCAACGATGCTTTCCGGCCCGGCTGGCTGCGCTCGGTCGGACCCGGCTGGACGAATTGGGCCGTCGAATCGTTCATGGACGAGGCGGCCCATGCGGCACGCGTCGATCCCGTCGCTTTCCGCGTCCGCATGTTGGATGGTACGGGACGCAACGCCGGTTCGGCACCGAATTCCGTCGGCGGCGCCAAGCGCCAGGCAGCGGTTTTGCAGCGCGCGGCGCAGAAGGCAGGCTGGGGCGCTGCCATGCCGAAGGACACGGGTCTCGGCGTCGCGACCACATCTGGCCAGGAACGAGATATGCCGAGCTGGACCGCTTGCGTTGCGCGCGTTCGAGTAAACCGCAGCAACGGCGTGGTGACGGTCGATAAGCTGACGATCGTCGTCGACGCTGGCACTATCGTCCATCCGGACAGCGCGCTCGCGCAGGTCGAGGGCGGCGCGCTTTGGGGGCTCAGCATGGCATTGCACGAAGGCACCGAGTTCGCCCACGGTCAGGTGAAGGATACAAACTTCGATACCTATAGGCCGTTGCGCATTGGTGACGTGCCTGAACTCGACATCGAGTTTATTGACAGCACCGAGGTTCCTGTCGGCCTCGGCGAGCCGGCGACGACTGTTGTCGCCCCTGCGATCGGCAATGCGATCTTCGCCGCTGTCGGCGTGCGGCTCCGGCATTTACCGATTCGGCCCACTGCCGTGCGCCAGGCTTTGACCAGGAAGAGCTGATTGCCATGCACGCCTGCAATTTGGGAGTTCCGGTCATGTTGGAAGGTCACCACAACTCCGCAGAAATTGCGGGTCCGCGTAGCGACGGCGCTCCGACCAATTATTTCAGATACTTGCGTGACCAGCGCGCTACGGCATGGACTTGCCGTAGGCCGCGAGGATGGCCACGGGCGATTGCTCCCAGGCCCGCTCGACATGGCGAAAGCCGGCTGCGTGCAACAGCTTCTCGTGCGCCGCGATGCCGCCGGCGCTTTCAAACCTGTCGTAGTCGAGGAACCGGCCACCCGGCTTGAGCACCCAGCAAATCCCTCGGTAGCATTCGCCAATGACCGCGAGGTCGCGGAGATTGTGGATGGCGATGGCCGACACCGCGAGGTCGAAGGGGCCGCCCACGCGATCGGTCCATGACGGGTCGGTGAGATCGCAACGCACATAGCGGATCTGGCCGGCCAGGTGCGTGAACCGCTGCCGGGCATGGCCGAGCATCACGTCGGAAAAGTCCTGCAGCGTCACCCTGGCGTTCGGAAACACCACCAAAAGCTCTTCCGTCACGACGCCGGAACCAGCGCCGACATCCAGCACGGAAACTGCAGCATCATGGGGAAACGGCGCGAGAGCCACCATGCGTTGGAGACAAGGCCGGCGCTCGTCGTTACGCTCCGCGTCGTGCCTGATCCAGTCGTCGACATAGGCGTCGGAGTGCCAATCGTGCGGCCGATGCGGGCGCGCTGTCTTTGGAACGATTGGCGTTTCTGCCATATGGCCCTCCTCCCGGCCGCATCGAAGGGCCACGCAGCAGCCCAATCCCCGCAGTTTTGCCGTGACTAGGCCGCCTGCCGCAGCGCCCGACCCGGGGGCAGTCTATTACGGTCGCCCAAACCTGTCATTCCAAGGTATTCAAGGACTTGTGAAAGTCCGCTAGATTTCGGCTACGCTCGCATGCGGCGGTACGGTTTCATCACATCGAAAGCGACCGACATGGCCAGCCCGCAAGTCGATCCTTTGTTGTCCGACCTCGAAGCCCGGATGGCCGCGCAGCATCTTCGCGGCCAGTGGCAGGTCGATCCCAATCGCCCGCAGGACGTGCGCAAGGGCGCCAACGGCCAAGTCCAGATCGATCCGGTGCCATCGGGGGTCCCGCATATCTGGAAGTGGCAGGACATGCTGCCGCTGCTGCGCAGCGCCTGCGCGGCCATGACGGAGAGCTATACGGCGCGGCGGGCCTTGACCTTCAAGAATCCAAGCCTGCAACGCGGGACCACACAGACCCTGGTGGCGGGCTTCCAGATCGTGCCGCCGGGCGAGATCGCCTGGGCGCATCGTCACACCATGAGCGCGCTGCGGTTCACGGTGCAGGGCGGCGCGAAGGTTTTCACCGTCGTGGACGGCCGTTCGCTGGTGATGGAACCTTACGACCTCATCCTGACGCCGGGCTGGTCGTGGCATGATCATCATAATGAAAGCGAGCAGGACGCCATCTGGATGGACGGCCTCGATGTGCCGTTCACCTTGGCGCTCAACCAGGCCTTTTACGAGGAGCCGGGCGAGATGGCGCAGGACCGCGCAAGCGACGATGACGCGTTCTCCCCGCTGGTGCGGCCGGCCGGCCGACCAAGCGCCGACGGCGCCCGGCCCTATCGCTATGCCTGGAAAGACACGCTGCGGCTCCTGCAAGCCAGGATGCACGATCCGATCCACCCGCATCTCGGGCAGGTGTTCGAGTTCGTCAATCCGCTCACCAACGCAGCCGTGCTGCCCAGCATCGGTTGCCAGATCCAGTATCTGCCGCCCGGCTTCGAAGGCGAGCCCTATCGCCACACGTCGAGCTCGATTGCCTTCGTGATCGAAGGCGAAGGCCGCATGGCTTTCGGCGAGCGCGAGATCCCATGGGCAAAGCACGACACGCTGGCGATCCCCAACTGGACCTGGCACCGGCAGCTCAACCGCTCCAAGCGCGAGCCTGCGATTCTGTTCGTCATGACCGACACGCCCATCCTCTGCGCATTCGGCTTCTACCGCGAGGAAACCAGGGATCGCGTCAATGTCTCGCCGGCGCTGCCGGCATCCAGGCTGTCGGCGGCGGAATGACTTGAAGGACAAGCATGAAGGAATACCTCCTGGGCAAGATCGGAGACATTCCGGAAGGCAAGGGCCGCGCGTTCAAGGCTGGAACCCGAACGGTCGCGGTGTTTCGCAGCAACGGCAAAATCTACGCGATCGCCAATCGCTGCGTCCACAAAGGCGCGTCCATTTGCGACGGCGGTCTCAGCGACAATGGCAAGGTCGTGCGCTGCCCCTGGCACAATTGGGCGTTCGATCTCGAGACCGGCCAGCATTGCCTGGACCGGACCGAAAGATTGCGCACCTACGAAGTCAAGCTCGAAGGCGATCAGGTGATTCTGTGCGCGTGAACAGAGCAAGTCCCGATCATATAGAATCACCCATCCCGCGAGTCATGCCCGCGCTCGTCGCGGGCACCCACGCCTTGCTTGCTTTACCCAAGAAAGGCGTGGGTGGCCGGGACAAGCCCGGCCATGAGTGCGTCCGTGAGACTGCATTGTCGGCATGGTGAGAGTCCATGCCATGGGAGGTCACATCGCATGAAGCTGAAGGCAACTGCGTCGCCGCGAGG
>WNFJ01352024.1_pt2 | contig 15981 bp, 12 predicted proteins | sample 5400461 | NCBI WGS metagenome assembly WNFJ01 (sample SAMN13153349, study PRJNA577476) | soil metagenome | isolation source: 115 cm saprolite on Douglas fir-dominated hillslope | place: USA:California | collected 2013-09-17 | reverse complement strand
CCCGCGCCGCGTCAGCTTTCGAACCAGTTCTCGCAGATTGCCAAGTCGCTGGAGCCTGCAGTCGTCAACATCAATACCGAATCTACGATCAAACCGGTGGCCCGCCGCCGGGGACAGGGTCCCGGGGACGATCAGGACAATCAGTTCGGCGACTTTTTCGACAAGTTTTTCGGCGGCCAGGGAGACAGCGGGCCGGTGCGCGAACGATCGCTGGGTTCCGGGGTCTTGGTTGACCCCAAAGGTTTCATTGTCACCAACCGCCATGTGGTCGAAAAAGCCGATCGCGTTCAGGTGCGGTTGCAGGACGATCCGCCGGGGGTCCAGCACGACGCCAAAGTGATCGGCACTGATCAGGAAACCGATCTGGCGGTAATCAAAATTGACGTAGATCATCCTTTGCCAACCGCCAAACTGGGGAATTCTGAGAGCATGCAGGTTGGCGACTGGGTACTGGCTGTGGGTAGTCCTTTTGGACTGCAGGCCACGGTTACCGCTGGAATTGTTTCAGCCAAGGGACGCAACATTGTTCCCAACCGGCAATTCCAGTCCTTCATCCAGACCGACGCTGCCATCAATCCTGGCAATTCCGGCGGCCCGCTGGTCAATATGGACGGCGAAGTGATCGGCATTAACACGGCGATCCTTACTGACACCAACGCTTACGCGGGAGTCGGTTTCGCTTTGCCCTCCAACACGGTGGTACAGGTTTACAACCAGCTCACCGGGCCTGAACACCGGGTGCAGCGCGGTTCGATTGGAATCGAATTCAACGCGCAGGAAAACCCGGCGATTGCTCGCGTGTACGGGGTGCAGTCCGGAATCACGGTTTCCAGCGTGGTGGCCGGAAGTCCGGCAGAACGCGCAGGCCTGAAAGTCGGCGATACTATTTTTTCGGTGGACGGCAAGCAAGTCAAAACCGGCGACGAATTAGTGTCTGACATCGCCCGCCGCAAACCAGGCGAAAAAATTGCACTCGGCTACTTCCGTAACGGCAAGAAAGAGGAGACCTCGGTTACCGTCGCAGACCGTGCCAAGCTGTTCGCTTCGCGCCTCGGCGAAGATGAAGAAAGCAGCGAAGAATCCGCTCCCAAACAAAGCAAGCTCGGAGCCACGGTGCGAGCTCTCACCCCGGAAATTGCCGACCGCCTGAATGTCCCCTCCGGCAAAGGCGTCATTGTGCAAGACGTGAAAAACGGATCGTTTGCTGACGACGCAGGGCTGACCCGCGGCGACGTAGTTCTCGAGATCAACAAGCAGCCGGTGAACAACGAGGACGATTTCGACCGCATCCAATCTGGACTGAAAAGCGGGCAGGATGTAGTATTCCTGGTCCGCCAGCGAGGCGGGGGGCGCAACGACGGCACCATTTTCCTCGCCGGCACACTTCCGTAACTGTTACCGGTGTACCAACGGCACTGGCGCCGAAACGCGTTCTGCGAGATGATGAACGGCGCCAGAGAAGGCCGCTGAACGAGGGTTTGCGCTTTACTTGCGTAAAGCATGGCGGCAGAGGAGACGCGAAATGGATTTTACGCGAACGAAAAAGCTGACCGCCCCGGCATTCCTACTGCTGCTGTCGACGTCTTTGTCCGCCCAGGCTTCGCAGAAACCGGCCTCGCATCCGACGGCGAAAACCCACAAAGTTTCACATCACGCGAGCAAGAAGACGCGCAAGCCGCGCGGGCAGCAGGCCATTGACGGTGAACGCGCCCGCCAGATTCAGGCTGCGCTGGTTCGTGAGCACTACATGAACGGCGAGCCCTCCGGGAGATGGGACGACTCTACGCAGGTGGCCATGCGCCGTTATCAGGCTGACCAGGGCTGGCAGAGCATGAGCATTCCAGATTCGCGCGCGCTCATTCGTTTGGGGCTGGGCCCGGATCATGTGCACTTGCTGAATCCGGAGAGCGCCATGGTTTCAGAGCCGCAGTTCGCCGCTAGGTCCCGGTCACTGACTCCGGTTGCAGCGCGGTCGTCAGTGCACGTGCAACGGTCAAGCCCGGCTACCGCACCAGCTGCGTCGGTTTCAGATAATTCACCCAACCAATAGGGTTGCGGATCTCGGTTGGATGTCGAAATTTCCCCTGCAAACGCCGTTCCTGGAAGTGTTACTCCTTAAAACAACGCAACGGCTGGTCATTCACCACTGCTTTGGGATTCCCTTCAACCAGCGCATCTGCCACTTCCTCACCGAATTGTTTTGCCACAATCTTTCGCGCTTCGGACAGTACCGGAGGCCGCCGCACTGTATCGTGAGCGTCGGTGGCCAGGAAATGTACGGCCTTTTCCTTCAGAAACCAGTGGGCCATTTCCCGCGCTTTCGCTCCCCACGATCCTGTAAGGGCGGAAGCTGTGACCTGCACCGCGCATCCTCGTTCCACCAGCTGCAGCACGCGCGCCCCGGTTTGCTGCAGGATCGGGTTACGCTCCGGGTGAGTAATGATGGGCCGGGTGCCCAGCTCGACCATCTGGCCGAGCCATTCGTCAAGTTGCACCGGAATGCTGAAGTTACTGAACTCGACCAGCAGATACCGGCTGCCGCCGATGCGATACTTTTCCGGCGTCGCCAGCGCAGTCTGCATGTTTTCGAGGGAAAGATGAAAGTCGCATCCCAGGCTTAACTTGGGATTGTCTCCAATGCGCTGCTGAAGATTCTGCAGCAACCCATAGAGATATTCGCGATCGTAAAAATAGCGGTCGTTGGCATGCGGCGTCGCGACCATGTGCTCAATGCCATCCTGCGCCGCCATCCGGCACATGCTCTCGGCCGTCTCCCAGGACTTGGGCCCGTCGTCCACCTCAGGCAGGATGTGGCAATGGATGTCGATCACTCACGGCGATTTAAGCAGATTCAGGCGAAAGACTCAAAAGCCTGCCGCAACTACAGCTCGTGTGGGACAGCCGTCCCCGCTGTCCTCGGGCCGCAGGCCCGGGCTTCAGGTGGTTCTGAAATTATTGCCGAAGCCCTGCGTCGAGCTTCGCTCGACGGGACAGCCGAGGACGGCTGTCCCCACACAAGAAAGGCTTGCGATCAGTAGCGGGCCTTCATGAACTCGCCAATCTCCGCGTAGGCCTTTCTGAGGACTTCTTCCTGCGGCAGAAATACGATGCGGAAATGTTTCGTCCCGGGTTTCTGGCCAAAGCCAGAACCGTGTACCACCAGGATGTGCTTTTCCAACAAGAGTTCCTTCACCCACACGTCGTCCCCTTCGGATCCGCGGAATGGCGTTGCAGGCTTCCAGGGTGATGTCTCGGCGCGCGCTGAGTTTTCTGCGGACTTCGATGAGGTGGTCCTGCGGCCCTTCTAGTGCTGGTTTGATTGCATACTGCTCAGGATGGTTCGCTGAAAGCCGCGCCCGCAGCAGCTTATGAATGCCTTCGATGTAGGGCTTCACGGCGGTCGGCTCGCCGCTGACAATGCCCCATCCGATGCGCCATCCCGGAGCCAGATAGTTTTTCGACAGACCTCCGAGCGTGACCACGGGAACGTCGGGGGCGACGGCGGCGATGGAGATGTGCTCTCCGCCATCGAGAATCAGCTTGTTGTAAATTTCGTCGGCGATGATCAGCAGGTTGTGCTGCCGGGCGAGCTCGGCAATCTGTTCCAGCATTTTCCCCGTGCATAACGCGCCCGTAGGATTATTCGGATTGATGAGAATGATGGCGCGAGTGCGCGGATTGATCTTGCGCCGCATGTCCTCGAGGTCAGGCTGCCAGCCATCTTCTTCGTTCAGAAAATACGAATTCATCTCCGCACCCGTTTTGCAAAGAACCGCGGTGTAGAGCGGATAGTCAGGGCTGGGAGTGAGCACGTTCTCGCCGGGATTCAGCAACGCGGTCAGGCAAACATCCACGGCTTCGCCGCAACCGTTGGTAATGAACACATCCTGCACGCTGCTGATCCCTGACTGCTCAGCTTCGGCACGAATGGCTTCGAGCGCCTCGGGGACTCCCTCAGAAGGCGCGTAGCCATTCTTGTTGTCGCGCATGGCGCGATACGCCGCTTCGATCACGTGCGCGGGAGTAGCAAAGTCGAAAATGTTGGGATCGCCGACGTTCAGGAAGAGAATCCTGTGACCCTGCTTCTTGACCTCGTTTGCCAGGCCAACCAGATCGCGGATGGCGTAGCGCAGGTTGTCAAGGCGCTGGGAGGGGGGGATGGCAAGGGCTTGGGTTACGGGCATAAGTAGATTCTATCCTCTAGAGACGGAGCAGCCGAAGAAAAAGCTGATATCCGCAGCTACTTTCCGACGTACTCGTCTGCGTGGCTTGGAGGCGTTTCGTTTGGCCTATTGAAGCAATGGAGAGCCGCCGCGGCAAGCGCCCGAACGCTTCTCCACCGGTCAGATGAGCGAACCGCTTCATCAGTCCAGTGGTGGGGGCCCTCCTTAGTCAATTCCGACAGGCTGTGGTCCTCTAGAGCAGATAGCTGGTCGACTGTCATTTCGGAGCGGAAGTTGCGCAACACAACCACGTACCAATGATCGAACTCGAGTGCAAGCTCATCCGCTTTACACACGAAATCCGGCAGAAGGCCAAGCGGGATATCGGGTTGGGAGGCGAGCAGCTGCAGAGAGTGCTTCAGTCTCTCCAAAATTCCGACTCGATTGATTTCCCCGCGCCTCGCCCTCGTAGTTGTCTTACTCCGGCCGGTCAATCTGCGCCCTTTGCAGCTTGTCCGAATAATCCACGTACACGGCCTTCCATTCACTATAAAAATCAATCGCCCCGATGCCGCCTTCGCGATGGCCGTTCCCTGTTGCCTTCACGCCGCCGAATGGCAGATGAACCTCCGCCCCGATTGTGGGCGCGTTGATGTAGGTGATCCCGGCATAGAGGTCGCGCATGGCGGTGAACGCCTTGTTCACGTCGCGGGTGTAGATCGCGGACGAAAGTCCGTATTCGATATTGTTGGCGATGGCGATGGCGTCTTCCATGTCCTCGCACGGGATCACGGAGACCACTGGACCGAAAATTTCTTCCTGGGCGATGCGCATCTTCGGATCAACATCGGCGAAGACTGTCGGCTCCATGAAAAATCCATGTTGATGGTCGCCCTGGTGTAACCGATTACCTCCGCAACGCAGCCTTGCGCCTTCTGACTTGCCGATCTCGACATAGTCCAGATCGCCTTGCAGTTGGCGCTCGTTGACGGCGGGTCCCATGTCGGTGGTTTCGTCGAGACCGTTGCCGACCCTCAGCTTACTGGCGCGCTCAACCAGGCTACCTACGAAGTCGCCGTAGACGCCCTTTTGCACGATGATGCGGCTGGTAGCAGTGCAGCGCTGGCCGGTGGTGCCGAAGGCCCCCCAGAGCGCACCTTCCAGAGCCAGGTCAAGGTTAGCATCGTCGAGCACGATCATCGGATTCTTGCCGCCCAACTCCAGCGAGCAATGCTTGAAGCTCTTGGCGGCAGTCGTGCCGATGGTTCGTCCAACTGCGCTGGAGCCGGTAAACGAAATCGCCCGCACCTCGGGATGCTCGAGCAGCGGCGCGCCGGCTTCGGGGCCGTATCCGGTGACGATATTAATCACGCCTTTCGGGATGCCGGCGTCGTTCAACACCCGGACCAAGTTGAGAGTGGAAAGCGGGGTGTCCTGCGCCGGCTTAATTACGCAAGTGTCGCCGCAGACCAGCGCCGGGAGCAGCTTCCAGGAAGGAATTGCCATGGGGAAATTCCACGGCGTAATCATTCCGCACACGCCGAGCGGCTGGCGTATGGCCATGGCGAACTTGTTGGGTAGCTCCGACGGCGTAGTTGGACCGAACAGGCGGCGACCTTCGCCGGCCATGTAGTAGGCGGTGTCCACGGCTTCTTGCACGTCGCCGCGGGTTTCTTTCAGGACTTTGCCCATCTCCCGGGTCATGTCGCGGGCGTACTCTTCTTTGCGTTCGGCGAGCATTTCGGCGGCGCGATAGATGATTTCCGCCCGGCGCGGCGCCGGAACCAGGCGCCATTTGACGAAGGCGCGTTTAGCGGCATCCACGGCGGCATCCACGTCGGCTTTGGCCGATCGCTGGAAAATTCCGACGACATCCCGAGTATCGGCAGGACTAAGGTTTTCAAAAGTTTGGCCGGTTGAGGCTTCCACCCATTCGCCGTCAATGAAGTTCTTGTACACGGTAGGGTGGGTTGAACTGCCTTCGAGGACGGGGCTGGAGAGGGTATCAGTCGCCATTGTGGCCTCCGGAGGAACCTCTCATGCTACCGCCGCGGCGGAGGCTGCGGCAAGGGATGGGCGGGAGGGGACGGTGCAGGCAACACTAAACGATGTATGGCCTTCTAAGGCTCTGTTCGGCATCATACGTTCGTGCCTCCCCTCTCCGCGTCCGAACGAAGGATTATTCAGCTATGCTCAAGGATCGCTGCCATGAATCAGAACGATGCCTTCGAGCCAACCTTGATCGAATTGAGGTCTGCCATACATCAGCATTTAACTGCCGCAAGGGATAAAGTTGCGGATTTCGCTCTCGTCGTTGCTGCCATAGATAAATCCAAAGCGGCGTAGATGGCCGACTAGCCCTTTTCTCCTCCTCTTTGCCGACGACTCACGGCAGCCGTTCGACCAGTGACCTCAGTAATCTCAAGTACTACGATTACCACCTCTTATCGCGCTCGGCCCTGCAATAATCTTTGCGTAATCATTGGGATTCTCTCCGTCTGCAAGAGGGATTTTATTGGTGCGATCGGACCGCAAACCCGGAATACAAATCGCCTGGAAGACGGTTACCTACCGCAGCGTGATGCTGATGATCGCGGCCGCTTTGGCAGCGATCGCATTCGGCACCCGCCTGGCATTTCCAGAATTCACCGCTAACACGGTGAAAGCAGCAGACAGCCTTTTCACCAATTTGCTGGAGCGAGTGGCTGCGCCGGCGAACTCGGGCAAGGCAGGCGTATCGACTTCGCAGCAAGCCCACATCACCGCGCTCGACGGCACGGTCCGCGTCAAAAAGGCCAGCAGCAATAGCTGGATTCGCGCCGACTATAGCGTCCCTCTGGACAAAGGCGATGTCATCCAGACCGGTTCCGAGGGCATGGCCAAGATCGTATTTAACGATGGCACCAACTACACGGTGAAGCAGGACTCGCTCATTGTGATTGAGGAGAATTCGGCCAATGAGCACCAGCAGACCGAAGTCGCCGTCAGCGTGAATACCGGCACTGTGGACCTGGCGACCGGTACCTATGTGCAGGGATCGAAGTCGGAAGTGATTATGGACGGCGCCACCGCCTCGCTGGCGCCGGACAGCGCGGCCCGGGTCAGCAAAGATCCCCAGTCGAAGCAGGATGAGATGTTGATCACCAAGGGCACTGGCACGGTCGAGCGCCACGGCGAGACGGTCCAGCTTTCAGACTGGGAGAAGGCCAGCTTCAAACCCACTTCGGCGCACCTGGAAAAAGTGAAAGAAATTGGGCCACCCACGCCCATTTCGCCGGCGAATATGATGCCGATTTTTGTCTCCAATGATTCCAAGCCGATCGAGTTTTCCTGGACTGCCATGGCCAATGCGAAAGGCTACCGGCTGCAGATTTCCCGCAACCCGTACTTTTCGTCGCTAGCGGTGGACCGGAATGTGACTTCATCGGTGGTCATGGTTTCTGGCCTTTCAGAGGGTCCGTATTATTGGATGGTGCGTTCGTTCGACGCTCAGGAGAAGGAATCCATAGAGAGCGAAAAGAACCGCTTTACGGTCATCGCCAAAGAGTCGGATAACGGGGCGATTGCCCTGGCGATTGAACCCTTTGTCCAGCACGGACACGTGATTGAGCTGTCCGGGAAGACCGAGGTCGGCGCTCGGGTAATGGTTAATGGACATGAAGTGGCGGTGGTGAACACCGACGGCAGTTTCCGCTACTTCACGCCGCCGCTGCCCAATGGGGAAACGACCATCACCATCACGGCACAAAACGCCAAGGGCGGCGTCAACACGCAGCAGCAGAAAGTGGTGATCCAGTGAGATCGCCTGCAGACGTAGCAGTCACTAAGGTTATTTGCAGCCGGGTCGCAAATGTCCAATAATAAGGATACAAGGACCCAGAACAATCGAATTTGTAAGCGGCCCAAGCTGTTCCAGTTGATTTAAGGCTGGAGTGTGGCCGGGAACACAGACTCAACACAAGAGAGACGCGGTCAGGTATGTCATCGAAAAACGGTTTTCACAACGGCGCATCGCGCATGCACAATCTGCGGTCGCTTTTCAGCATTTTCTCAAGCGACCTAGCCATTGATCTGGGAACAGCCAACACGCTGGTGTATGCCCGCGGCAAAGGCATCGTGGTCAATGAACCCTCCATCGTGGCCTTGAACAAGAACACCAATGAGGTCGAGGCGGTGGGCAAAGAAGCCAAAGAAATGCTGGGCCGGACTCCCGGCAACATTGTGGCCATCAAGCCCATGAAAGATGGCGTCATCGCCGACTTCAAAGTCACCGAAAAGATGCTTAACTACTTCATCCAGAAAGCGCACAACCGCAAGATGCTGGTGCATCCTCGCATCGTGATTGGCGTGCCTTCGGAAATCACGCAGGTGGAAAAGCGCGCGGTCATGGACTCGGCCTATCGGGCCAAGGCCAGCGAGGTATATCTCGTGGAACAGGCCATGGTGGCCGCGATTGGCGCAGGGCTTCCCATCACCGAACCCTCCGGCAACATGGTCGTAGATATCGGCGGCGGCACTACTGACATCGCCGTGATTTCCCTCAGCGGCATCGTTTATTCGCGTTCCGTCCGCATGGCCGGAAATCAGATGGACGAAGCCATCATGAACTACCTGAAGCGCAAATATAACCTGTTGGTCGGGGAGCGCACGGCGGAAACGATCAAAATGGAAATCGGTTCGGCATATCCGCTAGACAAGCCCCTCACCATGGAGATCAAGGGCCGCAACCTGATTGAGGGTGTACCCAAGACGATCACAGTGGACGACAGCGAAATCCGTGAAGCCTTGAGCGAATGCGTTTCGACAATTATGAACGCAGTTCGCGTAGCCTTGGAACGCACGCCTCCCGAGCTTTCCGCTGACATCAGCGATCGCGGAATCGTACTGACTGGCGGCGGCGCACTGCTCAAGAATTTGGACAAGCGCATTCGCGAGGAAACCGGCTTGCCGGTCTCGATTGCCGACGATCCGCTCTGCAGCGTGGTCCTTGGCACGGGCAAGATGTTGAGCGATTTCAAACTGCTGAGGAAAATTTCGATCGAGTAGGAAAAACAGTTTCGAGTGTCAGGTTTCACGTTTCTGATGTGTGTGCCCTCCCGGGCTTTCCCTTCGTTCCTCTGATTTCTCGAAACGTGAAACCGGAAACTCGAAACTGATTTATGGAAAACCTTATGGGCCGCTATCGCAATGTCAGCATTCTCGCGGCGGCTATTTTCCTGCAAGTTGTGGGATTGGCAGTCCAGGTTAAGCAGCAGTCGGACAACCAGTCCTCGCGTCTGATCCATGTTTGGGCAATCACCGCCGTGACTCCTCTCGAAAAGGGTATTGTGCGCCTGCAGAGCGGCGCGACTGGTGTCTGGAGCAACTACCTCTATCTGCGCGGCGTGCGTCAGGAAAATCGCGAATTGCAGCAGCAGATCCAGCAGCTGCATCTGGAACAAGTCCGTCTGCGGCAGGATGCCGAGCAGGCGCACCGCCTGCAATCGCTATTGGGATTCAAAGAACAATTCATAGCTCAGACCACGGCGGCTCAGGTGATCGGTACCAGTGGCAGTGAGCAGTCACGCATCGTTTATCTCGACAAAGGATCGAAACAGGGCATCGCCACCGACATGGCGGTGATTTCCGGCGCGGGGGTAGTGGGCAAGATTATCCGGGTATTCGCGAACACCTCGCAGGTGCTGCTTATCAGTGATCAGTCGAGCGGAGTCGGAGCCATTCTCGAACAATCGCGGCTGCAGGGGATATTGAAGGGCAAAGCGTCCGGCGAACTAGTTCTCGATAAGATCATGTCCGACGAAGACGTGAAGCCGGGAGAAAAGGTGCTGACCAGCGGTGGGGATCAAATTTTCCCCAAGGGGCTGCCCATCGGAAGCGTGAGCCGGGTTTCTACGGGAGGGCAGTTTCTTCAAGTTACATTGCAACCTGCGGCGGCGCTCACCCATTTGGAAGAGGTTCTGGTTATCACTCAGAAGCAGGAACGCGAGACGGGAGCGACAAGCGGCGCGGGTGCGGCCCGGGCAGCAGATATTCTCGCGCAGCGGCTGCCGTCTGTGCCGGATAAGCCGGAAACGCCAGCGCCCGGTCCCGGAGAGCCCGCAGCAGCACAGGTAAAGCCTCAAACCATGGCGGCGCAGAATGGTGGAAGCGCTGCCGCTCCACCGAAGACTCAGTCCGCTGTGCCGGGCGCGGCGCCCGTTTCGAAGCCGTTAACCGCCCAGGATCCGAAGACCGTGAAGCCGGCAGCCGCGAAACCCGCGGTTATCCCGGTTTCGAAGCCAGCTGCAAACACCATTCCGCAGCAGGTTCCTGATCAGCCTCCGTCCCAGGCTCCCGGAGATGCTCCTCAATAACGTGTCCGTCTCTTACACATCCCAGCGGCAAATTGATGTTTACCGGTTTGGCTTGCCGGTGACGATACTAGTACCATTGGCGGCGGTATTTTTTCAGGCCTTCGTGCCGCTGCGATTTCCCTTTTTTCTGAACTTCGACCTCCCACTGCTGGTAGTGATCTTTTTCGCAATGGCTCGTCGCAGTCCGATGGCTGGTCTGCTCACCGGCGCGGTTATTGGTCTCCTACAAGACTCTCTGACCCATCAACCGATCGGTCTCTATGGAATCGCAAAGACAGTTGTCGGTTACGGGGCATCGTCCCTGGGAGTAAAGCTGGACGTGGAAAATGCCGGCACCCGGTTGCTGCTTACCGTGGCTTTCTACATCATCCACAAAGTGCTGTATTTCACCATTGCACGCGGCTTGGTCGGCCTCGACCTGCGCTGGAGCTGGCCGCACGAGTTGATCGCGGCCGTCGCGAATGCGCTGCTGGGAGTGTTCTTGTTTGCGCTGATGGACAGGCTTAAGCAGAGGGCTTAAAGGCAGTCGTTGGTCGTTCGTCCTTGGTCGTTGGCCTCTAGCTCCTAGCCGCTCAGTTCGCCGGCCCCCATTGCCCCTTGTCTACCTTTTCGAAGGCTTCTTCGATCCGCTTGTTAATCCGTTCGGTTTCTTTGTGCAAGGGTTTCAGTTTGCCGGCATGCCGCATCCACGGTTTCTGATTGGAGCTAGGTCCAGCGCTGGATACCTCACCCCTGCTGTCGCCGACGGAGGCTTGGTAGCCTTTTTCATTTTCCTATGATCCCACATAAGGGAAGTGTGATGAGCGCCAAGCCAGCGCAGTTGTGACCTTCGTGACCGAGGCCACGAATCATCGACCGACGGAAGATTTACAATTGAGTTAACGGTGCTCTCAAACCTTAAGACCAACGACCAACGACCGTTCTTAGCCTGCCCTGAGCTGAGCGAAGGGACCAACGACTGACTCTATGTTTGGCCGCGATGAAAAGCTCTCGCCGATCCGCCTGACGGCGGTGCAGTACGTAATCCTCGCTATTTTTCTTTTTTTGGCATACGGGCTGTGGCGGCTACAGGTTTCGCAGAGCGATATGTACGCCACCCTGGCGGAACAGAATCGCATTCGAAACGTGCCCATCCTGGCGCCGCGGGGCAAGATCTTCGATCGCAACGGGCGGCCCATCGTGGACAACTATCCGTCATTTACCGCGCTGCTGTTGCGGGATTCCTCGCGCGACCTGAACGCTGATGCCGACCTGATCGCGAAGGGGTTGCACATGGATCCCAAAGATGTGCATGACAAGATCCGCCACTTCGCTTCCATGCCCCAATACCGGCCGATTTATCTGAAAGAAGACATCACTCCCGATGAAGAGGCCTTCATCGAAGCGCATAAAACCGAATTGCCGGAACTCGACACCATCATGGCCTACCGGCGTTTGTATCCGCGCAAGGGATTTCTCGCGCACCTAATCGGATACGTGGGCGAAGTCAGCGAAGACATGCTGAATCAGGCGCAATGGGAGTTCAACAATCCCGGCGACGTGGTGGGAAGATCCGGCGTGGAATTGCAATACAACCAGATTCTCATGGGCAAGAACGGATCGCGCCAGGTGCAGGTCAACAGCCACGGGCAGGAAATTGGCAAGCCCCTGGATGAGAAACCCGCTGAGCCGGGCAAGCCCCTTAAGCTGACCATTGACATTGATTTGCAGATTGCCGCGGAAGAGGCGATTGAAGGCAAGAATGGCGCGATCGTCGCCATGGATCCGCACACCGGCGAGATTCTGGCCATGGTGAGCCGGCCAACATTCGATCCTAATGATTTCGCCGTGAAGATCTCGCGCGGTGATTGGAGCAAGTTGGTCAACGATCCTGATAAGCCACTCCTGAACAAGGCAATCCAGGCGCAGCTGGCGCCGGGCTCGACGTTCAAGATCATCATGGCCACGGCTGGGTGGCAGGAAGGGGTTGCTCAGACTCTCAATGTTCACTGCAACGGTGGCGCGGAGTTCTACGGGCGCCGGTTCGGTTGTTGGGTGAAGAGCGGACACGGCGAAGTTGACCTGACCAAGGCGATCTACCAGTCGTGTGACGTTTTCTTCTACACCTTGGCTAATAAGTTAGGAATCGGGAGGATTTCGAAGTACGCCACTGATTTCGGATTGGGACAAAAGACTGGGATCGATCTTCCCCAGGAAGTTACGGGAGTGATGCCGTCGGAAGAATGGAAACTGCGTAATTTCCGGCAAAAGTGGTTTGCTGGCGAAACCATCTCGGTCGGAATTGGCCAGGGCGCAGTGGCAATCACCCCGGTTCAACTGATGCGCGCCATCGCTGCAATCTCTATGGATGGACACATGGTGGTGCCGCACGTGGCCGATCCGGCGGGGCTACCCGCAGGCTACCTTGAAGTGAGTCACCTGGCTGAAGTAAGGAACATTCCCATCGATCCAAACGGGTGGAACCTGATCACCGACGCCATGAGCCGTGTGCTGCTTCCGGAAGGCACCGCGCCGTCGGCGCATGTTCCCGGAATTGATATCGCGGGGAAAACGGGTTCAGCCCAGGTCGTCTCGCTGGCCACTCGCGCCAAACACCAGAACAACGAAGCCTTAAACCAGAACGGATGGTTCGTGGGATTCACGCCGCGCCGGAACCCTGACATTGTCGTGTGTGTCTTGTTCGAAGGTGGGGAGCATGGAAAACTAGCAGCGCGCCTGGCAACGCAAGTAATCAAGGCCTACGTGGACAAGCAGCGCCAGCAGCCAACTAAGGTTGCCGGGGGAGACAAGAAGGTCGAAGTTAGCGCCGTCTGGACGAGTCCGGATGCGGACAGTCCAGAGGGTGAGAGGTTGCAAGGCGGACGCTTCTCAATCCATTTGCCAAAGAAGCTGCCGCCGCTAGCGACGGCAGCGCCAGGGTTACAGTGAAAACAGTGGTCAGTGGTCAGTGATCGGAAAGCTAAGAGCCAAGAGCTTAAGAGCTAAGAGCCAAGAGCTGATTTTCCATGTCTCGTTATATTTCATTTCGCGATTTCGACTGGGTGCTGGTGGGTTTCGTACTGGCCATCTGTGGCCTGGGCGTGGTCGAGATTCACAGTGCCACTCTGCACACCAAATTCGCCGGCGCGGACAGGAGACAGCTTTACTGGATTGCAGGCGGCCTGGTCGGCATGTTCCTGGTCAGCCTGATCAACTATCAGGTGCTGCTCGAGCGCGTCCATTGGATGTACATCGTCGCTGTGGCCTCGCTGATGACGGTCCTCATCTTCGGTCAAAAGTATCTGGGAGCGCGGCGCTGGGTGAAGCTGCCCGGCGGAAATCACTTCCAGCCTTCGGAATGGGTGAAGCTGATCCTGATTCTGGCGGTGGCCAAGTACTTTGCTGATCTACAGCAGCGGGAACTTTCGTGGTCTGACTTCATGAAAGCGGGCGCCATCGTGGGAGTGCCTATGCTGATGGTGCTGGCTCAGCCGGATCTTGGCACTGCGCTCACTTATCTTCCAATTGCGGTTATGGGCCTGTTCTTGGGAGGGGTTAGCTGGAAACAGGGGCTGACAGTGGTCCTGCTCGCCGGGATCGGGGTGGGAATGGTGTTTTTTACGCCCAGGGTGCACATTCTGAAGCCCTACCAGAAGCAGCGCCTGACTAGCTTTCTTCAGCCGGACGCGGATCCCCAGGGCTCCGGGTATCAACTTACACAATCGCTGATTGCAGTCGGTTCGGGGGGCCTGTGGGGCGGCAAAGGCTCGCAAACACATGGCGCTTTCCTGCCTGTTCCCCAAACGGACTTCATCTTTGCGGCTTTCTCCGAGGAGCATGGTTTTGTCGGTGCTCTGGGGGTATTGCTGTTATACTTCATAGTGTTAATGCGTTTGACCCAGAACGCGCAGACAGCGCCCGACCGCGCAGGCACGTTCCTCGTCATGGGTGTGGTGGCAGTCTTAACCTTCCATATCCTGGTCAACGTTGGCATGGTGCTCGGCAAGATGCCGGTCACCGGAATACCTTTGCCCTTAATGAGTTACGGAGGATCATCGGTATTGTTTATGTTTCTAGCGCTGGGGATGGTGATGAACGTCCGCATGCGCCGCTTCGTGAATTGAAGCAAAGGGTTAGCAGGTAGTAAACCGCAATGCCAGAAGCATGCGGAGAAAAAAATCGATCGTCCTCACGTGACGAGGGCAGCTACCGGCAGGAGTGACGGCCGGGCAGGATTGAAAATAAAGGCGCTTCGGGCAGGGAACGGCCCCTTCGGTCAACTGACAGACCGGAACTGAGAGAGGTCACAACCCCGGCGCAATGCGATCCGTGGAAACGACATTCGAATTTCTGCAGCCAGCTCGGCCCAGCCAAAAAAACCTGGGCCAGGAACGTCCTTTGCCGGCGCCTTCTTTGCCGGTACAAAGAGCGCTTATCGCACCCCTCATTCCTGCTCGTCTTTGTCCGACCCTGTTCCGGTGAATTCCGCAGCCACTTAAGGCGCGCGGAACCGGAGTTTGAATGACAAAAGAATTATTTGTTTCCGCCACGCCGCATGAAATCAAAGTCGGCATGGTGGAAGACGATCAGCTCGCCGAGGTCTACCTCGAGCGGGAAAACGAATACACCCTGGCTGGCTCTATCTATAAGGGACGCGTTACCCGCGTTCTGCCGGGAATGCAGTCAGCCTTTGTGGACATCGGCCTGGAGCGTGATGCCTTCCTTTACGTCTCCGATTTCATGGAACTAGAGAACGAGGATGGGGATCTGGAAGAGATCCCAGCCTCCCCGGTCCAGGACTTTAGCCGGCCGGCGGTTTCGGAGCCAGTAGCCGCGGCAGGATCGCACGTCGAAGCACAGTCTACTTCCTACGCTCCTTCAACGATCGAAAGCCATGCCTCCGAGCCTCGCGAAAGCGGAGGCGGCACCGATCAGCGAGATAGCCGGGGAGGCTGGCGCGGCCGCCGCCGTCGTGGACGTCGCGATCATAGTTCGGAACGAGGTTCGGACCGAAGTCCCGAACGTGGTCCGGAGCGTAGCCAGGAACAAACCCGCTTTTCACGGCCGCTCCAGAATGAATCACGCCCGGAACGCGAACACTATGGCCCGCCCCCGGGCTACCAGCCGATTATCCTGCCGGGAGAGTCAATCTCGAAGTACCGCGGCCTGAGTCAACCCGGTCCCGCAGTCGAGAAGCCGGCTTACGTCGCAGACGAAACGCCAGAGACTAATGAACCGGTCGAAGCAATCGCGCAGACTTTTCCGCAGGATGAACCGTTGTTCGCGGAAGCTGTAGCGACTAGCGCGCCGACGGCCGTGGCCGATGTCCATCCGGCTGCACCTGAACAATCCGTTCGTCCCAAAGTTGAGGAATCCGAACCACAGACCAGCTCAGAGGCATGGGATCGGGAACAGAAGCGCCTGCACGAGATGAATGTAGCGGCGACCTTCGGTGGAGAAGCAGCCGTAGAAACGGAAGACGAAAA
>WNFJ01757577.1_pt2 | contig 15984 bp, 8 predicted proteins | sample 5400461 | NCBI WGS metagenome assembly WNFJ01 (sample SAMN13153349, study PRJNA577476) | soil metagenome | isolation source: 115 cm saprolite on Douglas fir-dominated hillslope | place: USA:California | collected 2013-09-17 | reverse complement strand
CGCCCGACCAGGTTCTCCCAGAGCCGCGACTGCGATTCGTGGACACCCGGCGACGCTCCGCCCCACAAAGGAGTGCGGTCGATGTCGTCGCCGATGCCCTGGTTGTACATCGCGTGGCCCGATTCATGGATCGAGCCGAAGAGGCACTCGTTGAAGAAGTCGCGCGAGACGCGCGTGGTGATTCGGACGTCGCCCGGCCCGAACGACGTGGAGAACGGATGGGTCGAGATGTCCTGGCGCCCACGTTCTAGGTCGTAGCCCAGCTTCGCGACCAGGTCGAGCGCGTACCTGAGCTGGGCGGCGGGGTCAAACCCGCGATAGAGGACGCGGTCGTCGACCGCGTCCGCGTGTCGCGCGATGTCCGCGACGAGCGGAACGATCGCCCTCTTGAGCTCGGCGAAGATCGTCTCGAGCTGGTCGGTCGTGAGGCCGGGCTCGTTGCGGTCGAGCAGCGCGTCGTAGGGACGCTCCGCGTACCCGAGCGCGTCTGCGATCTGCCGGTTGAGCTCGACATTTTTCTCGAGCGCCGGCGCGAAGATCTTGAAGTCGGCCTCGCGCCGCGCCTTCTCCCACAGGGGCCGCGCCGCGGAGCCGGCCCGAGCCGCCTCTGCCACGAGGTCGGGCGGCAGCTTGCGCTCCTGCTCGTAGTCTCGGCGCGTGACGCGGACGAGGCTGGCCTCATAGGAGTCGAATGGTTGGCCCGAGGTTTCATCCTCGAGCGTGCTCAGGAGGTGGCCGACCTCGTCGGCGGTGAAGCGAACGTGGGACAGGCGCAGCAGGGTGGACAGCTGGTCGGAGCGCTGGGCCACGCCGCCCGGCGGCATGTACGTCTCCTGGTCCCACTCGAGCAACGCGGCGGCCCGGCTCAGGTCCGTGACCTCAGCCAGGATCGCGCTCAACCGTACGAGTGAGTCGCTCATACTTCCACCGCCCCTTGGGTATTCTCCCGAATGTCGGCATTGCCCCGCTAGCTCAGTGGATAGAGCATCTGCCTTCTAAGCAGAGGGTCGGGGGTTCGAATCCCTCGCGGGGCACCACCTGTACGGATAAAGTCGCCGAGCTCGGGCGACTGGTTTGGCCGGGCGCGTGGTGCTCCATCACGCGATGAGCCCGGTGTGTGTGCCGTCCGATAGGCGGGCCATCAACTCGAACCGTGATCGGACCCCAAGTTTGCCGTACGCGTGCGCAAGGTGAGTCTCAACAGTCCGATCCGCGATGAACAGCCTGGCGCCGATCTTGCGAGCCGTCATTCCCTTGAGCGCCAGTAACACGACTTCGCGCTCTCGCTCTGTAAGTCCTGGAACTTCGAGATCCTCCTGGATCGCTCGCTGCCTGACTGATTCTCGATGGATCGCCCCCTCGTTCGCCGAACGGCTCGCCCTTGGATCAACGGCAGCCGCTTGCGTCAACTCAACCGTGTGTACGCACGAGGTCGTAGCCACGATGAGCGCGTGGTGCCTGTCGACCATCTGAACGTCCATGTCGCAGGGCGTCGCGGGGAGGTGCAGCGTTGCCGCCAACGAGAAATTGAGATTTGGGTCGGATACAAGCAACTCGACACGAGCATCAGCGAGCGCCACCGCGATCTCCGGTACTCCGTCGCCGTCGAAGTCGCCGTGGGTCAACGCAACCGGTTGGCCGTTAAGCACGATCGTCGCTTGACACTCATCGTTGCCGGACCAACTTGAAAAAACCATCAACCGGCGGCTGTCAACTCGCCCCACGACATACTCAAGCCTTCCATCAAGATCGAAATCCGCCGCCGTGACCATATCAGCGGGCAGATCGAACATCGTTGAACCAAAGCCTCGCACCGTTAAGTAAACGCGCTTGACTCCTTGAGTACTAGGTCCAAATTTCAGTACAGATACGGACGCGCCGCGATTCAGTTGGATCTAGATTTGCAAAACGACGATCCGCCGCATTAGTCGCGGGGTCGATGGGCTTTGGGGGAGTTTGAGAGTTGCGAAGGCTCAATTCCTGTCTGCTTGCGCTTGCCATTGGTTTGTCCATAACACCTACCTACGCCGCGACATCGGTGACGCCTCGCCCGGCCGTTCAGGCGCCAGCCCCGACCGGAGAGCTGCCTGATCGCCGCACCAGGAATTCGAAGACCTCGCGGAACAGCAACGGGACCTACACCACCACAATCGCAACCGGACCCGTCAACTACCGCGACCGTCAGGGCCGGTGGCAGCCGATCGACTCCACGCTGGTGTCCGCGGGCAGCTCAGGCTACGCCTGGTCGAACCGTGCGAACGCCTACAGCGTCAGCTTCAAAAAGGCGCTGGCCCAGGACTATCTGAAAATCGATGCAAGGGGCAAGTCATTTGACCTGAGCCTCAATGGCGCCGGCGCCGCCGCTGCCACGGTCAAAGGCTCGCGCATTTCCTACGCACGACCGTTTCCGGGCGTCGACCTCCTCTATGACGTAGGCGCAACGGGTGTCAAGGAGACGTTGGTGCTCGCGAACCCGAGTGTGCCCGACCACTATCGGTTCACCCTGGCCATCCCCGCCGGTACAGCGCTCAAGGCGGTGCGGGCCTCCGATGGATCGTGGCAGTTCTTCCTCCCGCCACAGGACGACCCGGTCTTCACCCTCGCCGTACCTAGCGCCACGGATGGAGCGATCGTTGCGGGCACGGTGGCTGAACCAGAGAGGAACGCTTCCCTCATTGTGACCAAAGCCGGCGGCAATTTCGTCATCGACCTGGCAATCGATCCCGCATGGTTCAAGAACGCCAAGCGCGTATTTCCAGTCGAGCTCGATCCAACCATCTCCATCCAGCCTGATTCTCAAGATGCCTACTTCCACGGCAACGTCCCCACGGATACGGGGTTTCTCGACAACAACGGCATGATGCATATCGGCGATAGCGACGCCCACTACGACTGGAGCGCAGTGCAGTTCAGCTTGAGCTCGATCCCGGCCAACGCCCAGATCTCGAGCGCCAGCCTCGGGCTCTTCTACAACGGCTACTGCATCTCGACCACCAATCCGTGTGGCGGGACTACGCACACGCTCGAGGCTCACCGGATGACGGCGGCCTGGTCGCCAGGGTCTCAGACCCAACAGCTCGCCTACGACTCCACGGTGCTGTCCACGGTCACCATGACCCTGGACAGCAACTACCGGTGGCTGCTTTGGGACGTCACCGGCACAGTCCAGAACTGGTATGGCGGCGTCCAGCCCAACTACGGGCTGCTGGTGAAGCGCAACCAGGACGTGCTCGGGGTAAGCGGACCAGCGCTGCCTTCGGACCAATACACGACCGACTCCACCTTGGGGCCCGCACTTAATGTGACCTATGCCGCGGACCCTGTGATCCTCAACCAGCCGACGACCTTGCACTCCAACGGTGCCGACCTCAGCTGGACACTGTTCGCGGGAGTCAGTGGTCCTTTCCAGAAATATGAAGTTCACCGGTCTCAGACCGCGAACTTCACCCCTTCAAGTACGACCCTCCTCGCCACCATCACCGACTCTGCCGTAACTTCGTTCCGCGACACCACGGCGGCGCCCGGCGCGAGCTTCTACTACAACGTGGTGGCCAACACCTCGGCCTCCAACTACGTGCAGGTCACCCTGCCCGCCGACGGCCAGGCGACCAAGGTCCTCCAGCCTGGTCCGGAGGGCAAAGACACCTACAACTACTTCCTGTCGGGTTCCACCATCTGTTCCACATACGGGACGAGCGATCACATGACCGTGGGCACCGACACAAGCCGGATCTCCCGCGCCTTCCTCAACTTTCCGCTGAACGACATTCCGACCGGCTCGACCATCACCAACGCCACGTTGGCGATGTGGCATTACGAGGCGGCGCCGGCCGCAGACACCTTGCACGCGTACAGGGTCACCCACGACTGGGCCGAGGGATCGAGCAACTCGAGCATCGGCGCCTGCACAGGAGATGGGGTGACCTGGTACGAGGCCAACGGAGGCATCGCCTGGGCCAACCAGGGCGGCGACGTAGCCAGCGGCGCCTCGGACCAGTCCGGGACAGTCAGCGTGGCGGCCGGTGAGGCGCCCAGCTGGAGCAGCTTCAACATCACGCCCATCGTGCAACAGTGGGCGAACGGTACGGCGCCGAATTACGGCGTCATGGTCAAGTTGGACAACGAGGCGTTCGTGGCAGGCAACCTGCTCCGGTACTACGCGGGCGACTACACAGGCTCGGCGTCGGAGCGGCCGAAGTTGACGTTGACGTACTCCGACGGGAGCCACGCAATCGCGCCCACCGTCTCAGTTGCGTCGCCGACCGCTGCAGCGGTGGTTCGGGGGAGTGCGGTCGTCCTCTCGGCGGCTGCTTCCGACGATCGAAGGGTGGACAAGGTCGAGTTCTACGTCGACGGATCGCTGGTCGGCAGCTCGACCGCGGCCCCCTTCAGTTACACCTGGAACTCGGCGCTGGTAGCCAATGGCGGGCATACCGTGACGGCAAAGGCCTACGACGATGCCGGCAACACGACCACCTCGCCTGGAGCCGCGTTCACGGTCGCGAACTATGCCAATCCGACTACCGGCATCACGTCCCCGTCGGGCAACGCCAGCGTCACCGGCACCGTCAACGTGAGCGCCACCGCAAGCGTTGCCGCCGGTCTGACTGTGAGCAAGCTCGAGTTCTATTTCGACAACACCCTGTTCGCGACGGTGACCGCGCCCGCGAGCGGAAGCACCTCGACCGTGTCCTGGAGCACGCTCGATTCGACCCAGCCCGCCTTCGACGGGAGTCGAAGCCTGACCACGAAGGTCTACGACAGCAGCGGCCTGATCGTCACCTCGGCCGCGGTCAATGTGAGCGTTACGAACACCTCGCGCACCGAATATCAAGGCACGATCGCGCCGATCGCCGCGACCAGTGTCCCCCAGGCGGTTGTCTACGATCCCTCCCTGGGATCGAATCAGACCACCTATCCCATCAAGATCAATCTCACCAACACGAGCAGTACGACCTGGTCCAGCACAAACACCTACCTGCGCTACCGGTGGGTGAGTCCTGACTCGCCTCCGGTCTATACCGACGGGGCCAACGTCTCTTTGCCTGGGAATGTCACCAAGAACGGGGGGACGGCGAACAACATCGTGGTTACGGTCACACCGCCGACGCTGCCCGACGGCGTCAACTCGGCCCTCTATACCCTGCGCATCGACCTCTTCGATAGCTCGACTGGGTCGTTGTTTGCGGCCAAGGGCAACCAGCCGTCCGACAACCCTGTGCTGGTGAGCAAGGCCCTGCGCACGGCGCTCGGTCTGGAGAAGTACTACCAGTACGTGTCCCAGGACGTCGGGGGTGGGATGCAGTCGCTGGTCAACGTGGCCAACGGGGACTCGATCCTCCACTACACGCCTTTCAATTCACCCGGTCGCGGCCTGGCCACGCTGGTTGACCTGACCTACAACAGCCTGGAGAACCACTCGGACTCGCCGGCGGGCAACAACTGGTCGCTCTCGATCTCGACCCTGACCCGATTCGGCGATCCCATCGAAATCCACCCCAACGACGCGGACTCGATCGCAGGCCGCTCCAACCGCTGGATCCAGTTCGTCGACGGCGACGGCACACAGCACCGCTTCCAGGGTTTCCAGGACGCCAACGGGGTTGTGTACTGGCTCGAGCCTCCGGGTGTCCACCTCTACCTGCGCCAGTACTCGACGACCGACACGACGCGGTGGTGGGCTTTCACCCGACCCGACCGGGTCACCTTCTTCTACAACCAGGCCGGGTATCCAACTTACGTCACCGACCGCTACGGCAACACGATCACGTTCGTCCTGACCGCGGTCCAACCCGGTGATGACCCCGGCGGCCCGAAGTTCAAGGTCACCTCGGTCACCGATGCCGGCGGTCGCTCGTACACGATCGCCTACTTCGTGAAGGCCGACTCGGTCAAGTCGCGCGTAAGAGGCAAGGTCAAGTCGATCACCGACCACAGTGGTCATGCGCTCAACTTCTCCTATTACGACGACGGCAACCTACTGCGTCTGACCGAGCGCGGCGGCACCAACGCGGACGGCACCTCCCTGGCCGACCGCAGCTGGGTCTTCACCTACACCACATCGAGCGGCGGAGCGTCAGGTTGCAACACGGCGATCTGCGACGCGCCCGCGATTTCAAGCGCCATCGCGCGGATCAATCCCGACCCCAAGACCTCTCCAGAGTCGACGCGGATCTACAGCGTGCGCGACCCCAACGGCGTGGTCGACACCACACGCCCTGAGACGCGTTTCGACTACTACGGTCCGACCAGTAGCAACCTCGACCGGTGGAAGGTGGGCACGATCATCAACCGCGCGGGCATCGGTACCTCTTTCGCCTGGGACAACACCAACCAGGTCGCCACGGTGACTCCGCCGGCTCCCGGCGGGCAGTCCCGCGTGGCCACATACGCCTACGACGCGGACGGGAAGGTGACCACGATCACCAACCCGCTGCAGCAGACCACCGTCCTCCAGTGGAACGGCGATTTCGCCGTGACCCAGGTCCAGGAAACGGGTGGCTCGAGCTACGTCACCAGGTACACGGACAACGAGAACGGCTACCTGACGGACAAGACCGACCCGTTGAGCAACGACACCCACCTGGGTTACAGCAACTTTGCGATCGACAGCAACGACGTGGCCGCCCACTGGTGTACCAGCGCGATCGCGGCGACGACGCCCTGCTTCGCCCGTGCCATCGGCCATGCGAGCGTGATGACCTCCAAGACCGATCCGCTGGGCATGCCGTCGGCGACCACATACACCTGGCAATTCATCTATGACGGCACGAAGAGCTTCCTCAACCAGGTCAAGGACCCGCTCGGAGACACGACGTCTTACACGTACAACACAGATGGCACGATCGCGACCGTCACGGACGCGCGCAACGATCCCGCCACCAGGTACGGCTACGACGCGAACGGTCTCGTGACCCAGGTCATCGACGCCCTGGGCAACACCACCAAGAGCTCGTTCGACAACGACGGACACATCCTCTGGATTCAGGATGCCAACCACGCCAACTCCAGCGGTCCGAACGACAACCAGTATCGATCCAAGTTCTTCTACGACAGCTTCCACCGGCTGGGCCGCACGACCCAGCCGAAATTCCCCGCCTTCAATCCGCCTGGGGCCACGGTCATCAGCGGGACCCTGATCACCACCGACACGGGTTACGACGCGAACAGCAACGTCACCTCTCAGACCACCTCTTACTACACCGCAGCCGATCGCTTCGTGACCGCCACCAGCTACGACGTGATGGATCGGAAGTCGATGATGACGTCACCCGATACGTCGGCCGATCCCGCGGGCGAGCGGACCAGCTACCAGTACGACATCGCCGGGCGGCTGACGCAGATAACTCTCCCGATCGGCGTTCAGAGTCCTGACGCCAACAACACTCACAACGTCTTCTACGCCTACGACCAGCTCGACCGGACAGTCAGCCAGACGCAGAACCGCGTTCAGAACGGAAGCCTGCAGACGCTGGTCACCGTCGCCTGCTACAACGCGGCCGGAGACATGACCTCGGTTACGCAGCCGCTGGCCGGGCTCACGGCCGCCACCATCAACTGCGCATCGAGCACCCTCGCTTACACGACCTACTACCAGCACGACCTCGACCATCGTGTGACCGTCACAACTGATCCCGAGGGACGCTCGCAGTCGGTCACCTATGACCAGGATGGCAACGCGGTCACTGTCAGGGACGCCAACACCAACCCGACGAACTACAAATTCGACCAGCTCAACCGGCAGGTGGAAGTCGATGAGCCATTCATCGCCACCACCCCGGGGAGCCCCACACGCTACATCAGCACGATGACCGTTTACGACTCGGTGGGCAACAAGAGCGCGCTGATCACGCCGCGAGCCTTCGATGCGGCCGGAGGGCACGCACCATTCACCAATTTCGTCACCTCGTACCAGTACGACCAGGACAACCGGCTGGTGCGCACCGATCTGCCGGTCGACACCACGAGTACGAACTCAAACTTCAACACGCACTACTACATCCACCAGCAGTACGACGCCAACGGCAATGTCGTCTGGACGTCGCTGCCCGACGCCAACACGGATCCGAATCTCGTTCCCGCCAGCAACAAGACCACGGTTCAGTACTACGACACGGGAAGCGTCTACTCCACCCAGGACGGCAGCGGGACTAAGACCTACTTCGATTACACGGCGGCCGGCCAGCAGGACCTGAAGGTTCCCTCCGATGCCTTCGGCAATCTGGACCCGGCCCACCGTATGCAGTGGCTTTACCTGCCCGACGGCCAGCTGCAGGAGCGCCAGGACCGCGGCAACCAGGTCATCACATATGCGTATGACGCCGACAATGTTCTGAAGTCCGCGAAGGACGCCGGCGGCGCCACCGACGGAACCGAGGTCGACGTCACCGCCACGCCCGACGACCTTGGTCACCTTGCCGCAGTGCAGTCGCAAAGTGCTGCGGCTACTACGCAGACCACATATACATATGACCTGAACGGCAACGTCACCGACAGCGTGCAGGATACGCAGACGGCTCCGGTCGCCAAGGCCGGCCGCAACTTCCACTACGACTATGACAAGGCCAACTGGTTGAAGGATCAGTGCGTCCTCGCGACTCCGCCCACGCCCGCGAGCTGCGCCAACCCGACCAGCGCCTCGGACCAGCGAATCGTCACACAGTTCACGCCCACCGGCTTGACCAGCTCTCGCGAGCAGGACCAGGGCGGGGGCTCGAGCTGGACGCCAAAGCAGACCACGACCTGGCAGTACTTCGCCAACGGCAAGCTGAACGTGCTCAACACCTACAACGGCACAACGGCCTCGACGAACGTGGAGTCCCACACAGTGGCCTACACCTCTGATCCGAGCAACCCCGCCTCGGCCTACCTGGACGGCAACCGGACGCAGGACAGCTTCTTCGCTTTGGGTACGGGTACAACGGCATGCCGGGTCTCGACCTCGCCCTGTAACGACAGCTACACCTACGATCCACGCGACCGCCTGGTTCAGGAGACCAAAGGAGACGGGACCAACACCAGCTACTTCAATCCCGCGGGCTCCGGCACCCTCGGCCTCGATCCCTCCGGGAACATCGTCCAGGAGCAGATCGTCAGCGGTGGCGTGACCACCAGCAAGAACTACACGTACAGCGGCAACCTGCTCCAGAAGGTGAACACCAACGGGGTCGATTCGCTCTACTGGTACAACAACGACGGCGATCTCTGGTGTGTCACGACGAGCGCCGGCTCCAAGGCCAATTGCCCCATCTCGGCGCAGACCACACCAGCCTCAAGCGTGCAGCAGGCTTACGCATACGACTACCTGTTCCGCCTTCAAAACTATCGCGCCTTCAACAACGGGTCGCTGACCGATTGCGCTAATTACAAGTACGACCCCTTTGACCGTCTGGTCTCGGAGGGGGAGACCCACGGGACCGGGATCAGCTGCACTGACAGCAAGACGACGCAGTTCACCTACGCGGGTCTGAGCAACCAGACGACCGAAGAGCAGCAGAGCTCAGGCGGCGTCCTGCAGACGACGAAGGATTACAGCTACGACATCTATGGACACCGGACGGCGGAAGCTGTGACGCCGGCCGGGCAGGCCAGCACCACGTACACGTACGCGTACAACGTGCACGACAGCGTCTCGCTGCTGCTCGATCCCACCGGGAACGCCAAGACATCCTATGCATACCGACCCTACGGCGATCCGGATCCGACCCTGACAGGTGGCGAGACGGACAAGAACAATCCCTTCAATCCGTACCGGTACGCTGCCAAGCGCTTCGACAGCGGCAGCCAGACGATCGACATGGGCGCCCGACGCTTCGCCACCGACACGAACAAGTTCCTGCAGCCCGACCAGTTCAACAACGCCCTTTCCAACCTGGCGCTGGGCAGCGATCCAATCACCCAGAACCGTTACAGCCTCGCCGGCGGCAATCCCCTCAGTTCGATCGAGTGGGACGGGCACTATCCGATTCCCGATGGAGGAGGCTACAACGACCCTTCACCGAATCCAGGGACGGCCGTCACCAGCCAGCAGCTTGGGAGTGTCCAGAGATCGTCTGAGTCACAGCCGACGGCCTGGAACCCATTCACGTGGAATTGGAATGCGGCGGGGAGGGCTTTTCAGCAAGGGACATCGCATTACGAAGGCGCTTCGGCTGAGCAGGTCGCACAGGGTGTCGCGGGAGACCTTGATCTGTATGACTTCGGTGCGCTCGGTGCTCTGGATAAATCAATGGGCGGCCACCTGTCGGAGTCGAAGTTCTACAAGGAAGGCCAGGCGATTGGGACTCCGTTCGCCGTTGCAAACATCTTCCTTGGAGGTTATGGTCTCGCCCGAGGTGGTTATGCGCTTTACCGCGCGTGGTCGGCCGCACGGGCAGCCCCAGAAGCGACCGAGGCTATTCGTACGATCGCCGGCGGCGCGCCCGAAATCGTTAAGGGCGGTCAGTTCGAGCGGGTATTCGGAACGAGCCAAGGACCGGTGGGGCTGCTCGGCGATGCGCAGGTCGTAGATCGGACGTTCACCCTCCGGAACATCGCGGTCTATCCGTACGGTGCAGGCTCACTAGACATCGGAATCGGTAGCGTGCGCGCCGGGCTACGTGCCCTCCAGGAAGAGCTTGCAGGCATGGGATACGAGCAACTGGAGATCTCCGGCACTCGACTGACTGGCGCGAATCCCGGCCGCGAGGTGTTCATGCGGTTCGACTTGACCCGCTTCTGGGGAGGCGGCTGATGCGGGATCTTGAGCCCTTTATGCGGGAGAGCCGGGAGCTACTAGGCCGTGGGGCCTCCGTAGAGGAAGTCCTTGCGCGGCTACGCTATAACGGCTGCGAGGTCATCGACTCAATAAAAGTCCTAACAGAGGTCGCGGGCATGGACCTCGACACGGCCAAACGGACGGTTCATTTCAGCGAGACCTGGAGCGATCGTCTCGGCGCTCATGAGGCCTTCCACGAACGTGCTGAGGAAGCCGCGCGTCAAGAAGCCACCGAAGAGGATGTGGACCAGGGCAAGCCGTAGCATCGGCTCAGCGATCGGGCTACTGGTCGTCGCGATCGCGATCGTTTCGTGCGTGTCGGTGGCCTCGGTTGTCGCACGGAGGTTCAACCAACCGCCGCTGTTGCAGGCTTGACAGCCACTGTCCGACGCGCCCAGAACCTACAGCTGCAACCAGTTGCAGAAGGTGACCACCAACGGGGCTGATCCGGCACCAGACGAAAGTCGCGTTTGCGGTTACCGCGCTTCTCGGCGCGTCGCTGCTGCTCTTGGCAGCATTCACCGTCTTCAGCGATCACCACGCCGAAATGCCATCCTCTTTGCGATAGTGGCGGCTGTGTTCGTTCTCGACAGGCCGCTGTCACAGCTACGCCGAAAGGTTCGCTGATCGCGGCTACGTCAATTACAAAGGACTTGCCGGAGAAGTACACGACAGAAGAACTGCTTGCGCACAACCGGGCTCAAGTCGAACAATGGATTTCAGAGGGCCGGAGGATCATTGACATCGGCCCTGAAGAGGGCAGGTCTCTCTGCCCGATGGCCTCCAGCCCAAACTATGCGATGGAGCAAAACATCGTCCGAGACTATCCGAACCTACTTGTTGCACCTGAGGCAGGAGTAGCCGCAGGGGTAGTCAGGCTCGTGACTTCATTTGCATGATGAACGGCCCAGGGCGATCGAAACCCAGTGATGAGGAGGACGCGATTAGTCTTTGGCTACGAGATAGCCTGTCGCAGGCTCAATCCGCACTCGCCTCAGCTGGAAGCATGGGTTGGAGCGAGAGCCAGATTTTAGAGCTAAAGCAAGAGGTCGACTTCTTCGCCGCGCTCGTGGAGGGATCGCCCAATCCACCGCGCCCACCTGACCATGTACTTGAGCACGTGCGGAGTATGTTGAAGATCTCGGAGGAGAGGGCACAGGAGGCCCGGGTAATGACGGGGCTTGATCCCCGGCAGATGGCTGTGCGAGACGCGTTCTTGGATGGTTTGCAACGTGTCCGAAGGACAATTGACCAACTTGACGATGGACTTCCGTAATTCCGAACCAAAATTGAGGCAGATCGATCTGATATCTGAACTTAGAGAACCAGCACCGCTGGTTGAGCAATAGCCCCTGATTTGAGACCACGGGGCCTTGCTTAGCCTGTTGCGGCGACGCAGTCATCCCAGCCCCCTTAAGATGCGCTCGCCGCGCCTAAATCGACATTTGGGTCGGGTGCCGAGGGCGGCGACTGGGGGTTATTTTGGTTACCAGTTCGCGAGCGGGAACGGGCCTTGATCGCGGCGCTTCGGGCGATACTCCGAATTCCCGCGCCCCGATTGAGCCCGGAACGTGCGGTGGAGTTGGCCAAGGCCGAGGTCGAGCGCCAGGGTAGGCCATGGCGCGAACCCGTCAGGGTCGCTCATCGCTTACGGGACTACGTCATCTGGACAAATGCTGATCAGATTGGCGGCAACCTGAATGTTGTCGTCGACATTCACACCGGCGAGGTGAAGGCTGTGCGGGGACCCACTCCTAGGTAACGCATGGCACTTGTGGGGTCCATAAACTCCATCGAGTTCGAAGGTGAACGGTCAAAGAGCCGCTGAGCATCGCAAACGAAGGACCGGTTACCGTTATCAGAAACGGCGAAATCTGGTCCGGCTACCCCACAAACTTGATGCCATATTGGTGACGAAATACCTGCCCAGCTACTACGAGCACCTTGAGAGGCAACTCCGAGAGGTTTTTGACCAACTCACTGAGCAACTCAGCGAAAAGGAACGCCGCTGGATTTCTGAATGGATCGATGTCGGCGAGTACGGGCTCGCAGTCAACGCGCTCCTGGAGCACTTGCGCGAGAAGCGCAGTATCACGCCTCCTGCGGTAATTCAGAGAGTCCGCGACATCGCAACAGCGATTGGGCTGGCGGATGAAGTCGAAAAAGAGCTTCCAGGTGACTAGCTGGGGGCCGCGTCGCCCCCGAGCAGCTAGGCGACGAGCATTCAATCGTCAATATCGGATTCACCGTGGCTAACAGAAGGGTATCCCTGGCTCAATCACCGGTTATGGTTCCGCCACAGGCGGACATTCGGCGCCTATCCCACCCTAAGGCAGCCACGCTTGCTTCGCCTCTGTTGAAGGGAGCTCATCTGTGACCTATGAATTACTTTCCGGCGAGGTGGTAGCGCGAGAAGGTAACGGACGCGTTCGCTGGCGGGGCAGGCCAGATGGCTATCCCGCAAAGGCCGTTGTTCCGTTGCCCGATTCAGATGATGCGGTGGTCTTACTCGATTACGTAGCCGGGCCGAAGAACTTTGCAAATCTCGTTCGCCTGACCCCCGATGGCCGGGTCGCCTGGCGAGCGTCTCCTCCAGAACGATCTACTAGCGACGCGTATGTCGAGTGTCGATGGCAAGGCGATGCATTGGTGGCGAACTCTTGGTCGGGACACTTGGTCCAGATAGATCTCTCTACTGGGAAACCAAGTTCCACCGAGTTCGTAAAATAGACCGTTCTGAACGAGGTGCAGCTATTCGGTTGTCGCCGAGACTCATCAGGCGAGGAGGGTCGTCAGGACTGATCCCCGAGCTCACCGATCGCACTGCAGACGAACCACGGTGACGCTTCTGCGGCACCTAGGCATTTCGATACGCGCCTAGTCTGCTGGCGGTGTCTTGCGACCGACCAAGGGTTACACCAACGACATCTACGGACACTCGACGGCAGAGTCCGTGACGCCAGCCGGCAGGCCAACACAACCTATATGGACGCGTACAACGTGCACGACAGCGTTTCGCTGGTGGTCGATCCAACCGTCATCAATTCGCCTGAAACCGGATTGGTCTTGGCTGACCGCTGGAGCTCTTAGGATGCGCGAAGGAGATTCACTCCCGGCGGTCGTGCACTTCATTTGGGGGGTAGGCTTGCGCGTTCAGAACGTGGCTCCGATTGAACCTTTCGAGGTCGACGGCGACGCCTACGTGCCCGTAAGAGTCAAATGGCAAACCAAATATGCCGTGCGGCCAATCTATCTTCGGCTTAAGGGCGACAACGGAGGTTCAATCGAATTTCGAATCGATCCCGCGAACGGTCGGTTGATCGGTCTCGTTGTTCTAGAGTTGCCTCCGCGTCGCCTCGCACTCGGCCTGCCAGCTGCGTCCGCGGGGGAATCTTGACTTCCGGTATTCGATTTGTCGCCCTGGCATCCGAATCCCGATATGAACCCGACGATTGATGTCGTGAGGCAAGTGGAGCCGCTTTGGCTAGAACACGGCGATCCTAGTGTCCTCGTGCGAATAGACGATGACGCAATCAGCCGCTGGATTGACGCAGGTCCGATCCGCTTTGGCGTCGGATCTGATCAGGAGCTCGCAGCATTTCACATTCCGGGAAAGATGGGAGAAGACTTGAGGATGGCGGTCGGCCTGTAACCAAGGGGCTGCAATTTCACGGCATGTTTTGGAAGGCGGGTTGATGGCGTTTGATCTGAGCGTCGAAACCCAAGCCGGTAGAGCGTGGGACCACAACTCACTACCCCCATCGCCGGAATCAGTGAGTGTCGCGCTGGGCAAGCTCGCCGAGGGCGTGATTGGAACGATTAGGCTCGGCAATGGCGCCGAGGAGCTGTGGGCGAGCGGGGGTCGGCAGCGCTTCAACGTTTCGGCGGTGACGGGGCCGGACCACTTTTTCGACCTGATAGGTGATCGCGACGCCAAGGGATCTCGTGAGTTGGTTGTCGGAGGTCGGCTGGCGCCAAACGCGCGGAATTCGGACGGACGATGATTAAGGCATGGGCTTGGTGTTCTGCCAGATCTCGATCTCGCTCGATGGGTTTGTCGCCGGGCCCAATCAGAGTCTCGACAATCCGCTGGGTGAGGGAGGCCTTCGCCTTCACGAGTGGGTGTTCCCGACCGCCGCCTGGCGGCGCATGGAGGGACAGGAGGGGGGCGAAGACGGTCCCGACTCAGACGTCGTCGCCGAGGTCTCCGAGGGCGTCGGCGCTTACATCATGGGTCGCAAGATGTTTGGTGGCGGGCCTGGAGGGTGGGACGAAGAATGGAAGGGGTGGTGGGGACCCGATCCGCCATACCACGTGCCGGTCTTCGTGCTGACCCACCATCCGCGCGAACCCCTGACCATGGAGGGCGGTACGACCTTCAATTTCGTCACGGACGGTATCGAGTCTGCGCTGGAGCAGGCCCAGGAGGCCGCGGGCGATCGGAAAGTCTCGATAGCGGGTGGCGCGAGCGCGGTGCGGCAGTACATTGCCGCAGGTTGGTTGGACGAGCTCTACCTCCACATCGCGCCTGTGGTGCTCGGTGCGGGTGAGCGGCTGCTCGAAGATGTGGGCGACCCGGTGCTGGAGCCCGTCCACGTCGTCGCCTCGCCGGCGGTCACGCACATCAAGTACCGGATCAGCCGCAATACGCTGGATCAGAAATGAGTGATACACCGCGAAAGGCGCCCGTGATCCCGGCCGACATGAAGGCCTTCAACGCCCGGCTGATCGCCGGCTTCCATGCCAACCATGGCCAGTTCACCGGTGACATGGCGGGACGGGGGCTGCTGATCCTCACCACGACCGGCGCGCGCTCGGGTGAACCTCGTTCGGTAGTGCTCGGTTTTGGACGGCACGGTGACCGGCTGGTCGTCATCGCGTCGGACAACGGCGCGCCCAAGGCTCCGGCCTGGTACCACAACCTTCTCGCCAACCCGAACGCCACGATCGAGCTCGCCGGGCCCGACCGGTTTGAGGTTCGCGCCGGCACGGCCGGATCCGAGGAGCGCGACGAGCTTGCGAAGGCGCTGCCCTACCTCGAGCAGCAGCAGAGCCTGACGGCGCGCGAGATTCCGATCGTCGTGTTCGAGCGGGTCTAAACCGCAGCCGGCGCTGACAGAACCCGCCGGACCTCGCGCGCGACTTCTATATCCTCGTGCGCTTTGACGACCAGCGTCGCCACCGCGGCTGCGGGCGCGCTGATGTCGGCGTCGCCGGACACGTGCGCG
>WNFJ01700187.1_pt1 | contig 15984 bp, 13 predicted proteins | sample 5400461 | NCBI WGS metagenome assembly WNFJ01 (sample SAMN13153349, study PRJNA577476) | soil metagenome | isolation source: 115 cm saprolite on Douglas fir-dominated hillslope | place: USA:California | collected 2013-09-17 | reverse complement strand
TAGATGTTCGCGCGTCTCAGCGAAGGGACCGTCGGTCACCATCCGTTTGCCGTCGCGCACCCGGACACTGGTCGACGTCGAGATAGGCTGCAGCGGGGAGGCGGCCAAATACTGGCCGCTCGCTTTCAGTTCCACGGCCAGTTGCGTCGATTCCACGTAACAATGCTCGCGCTCGGCCTCGTTCAGTGCCTGGTCCTCCATATAGATCAGCAACATGTACTTCATTTGTGTCCCTCCTTCAGTAGCATCGAACGGCGCGCCGCCAAATCGACACCTCGACGGAGAAAAATTTACAATCAGGTATGTCCGAAGATTCCACGGCCGCGGTTGAAGCTGTCTATCATTCCGATTGGGGCCGGATCGTCGCCACGCTAATCGGACTCGTCGGCGATTTCGACCTGGCGGAAGAGTCGGCACAGGAGGCCTTTACGGCGGCCGTCGACCAATGGCGCATCTCCGGAGTGCCTGAATTCCCGCGAGCCTGGATCATCCAGACCGCCCGCCACAAGGCCATCGACCGCATCCGGCATCGCACGCGGTCCCAGGAAAAACTCGAACAGTACGCCGCCAGCGGCCTGGTCCGCGCCGTCGAAGAGCCGGATTACGACACCACTGAAATTCCCGACGACCGCCTGCGCCTGATCTTCACCTGCTGCCACCCGGCGCTAGCCCCGGAAGCGCAGGTAGCCTTGACCCTTCGCACGCTGTGCGGCCTCGAGACGGACGAGATCGCGCGGGCGTTCCTCGTGCCGCCGGCCACCATGGCGCAGCGCCTGGTACGCGCCAAGCGCAAGATCCGCGACGCCGGCATTCCCTATATCGTGCCCGAAACCAAGGACATGTCTGAGCGGCTGGACGCCGTGCTGACCGTCATCTATCTCGTCTTCAACGAGGGCTACGCGGCCACGCGGAGCGGACCGCTGGTGAGGACCGATCTCTGCGCCGAGGCGATCCGCTTGGGACGCCTGGTTGGAGTGTTGACCGGGCCCGAGGCTCCGGCAGAGGCTACTGCCCTGCTCGCCCTCATGCTGCTGCAGGACGCCCGGCGCGATGCCCGTCTCGATCAGGTCGGCGATATCGTGGTGCTCGAAGAGCAGGATCGCAGCCGCTGGGATCGGGGCCAGATTGCCGAGGCGCGGCCGCTGGTGGAAGAGGCGCTTCGTAGCGGGCCCGGTCCATTCGCGGTGCAGGCGGCTATTGCGGCAGTGCATTGTCAGGCGGCGCGCGCCGAAGATACCGATTGGCCGCAGATTTTACGCCTCTACGATCTTCTCGAACGCTTGCAGCCTTCCCCGATCATTTCCCTGAATCGGGCCGTGGCCGTCGCCATGGTGTATGGCCCCCGGCGCGCGCTGGCGCTCATCGATGCGCTCGCCGCCACCGGCGAACTCGATGGCTATCACCTGCTGCATGCCGCACGCGCAGATCTGCTGCGCCGCGCCGGAGCCACGGCGGAAGCGTCGAAGAGCTACGCGCGTGCGCTGGAACTGGTCACCAATGACAGCGAGCGGCGGTTTCTCGAGCGGCGCCTGCGCGAAGTTCAGCCGCCGGCGGTCTGACTGCGCTTGTTACATTAAAGGCTGACGCCCGGCGCATGAAACAGGTCATCCGTAAGAGATTCAAAGACATTGTCGAGAGCCTCCGGCAGGGGTGGGCACCGCTGGCACCGGGCCCGGCCAGAACCGCATGAAGGTGGTGCTGCTCGGGCCGTTTCCGCCGCCACACGGCGGCGTCCAGACCAATCTGGTGGCCATCCGCGAGTACTTGCGGCGCAATGGCCATTCGTGCGATGTCGTCAACCTGACACGCTTCCGCCGGCAGGACGGCGATGGCGTGTATTACCCTGTAGGCGCGGCCGCACTGATGCGGCTGCTGTCGCGCTTGCCCGCCGATATTCTGCACTTGCATTTCGGCGGCGATCTGACGCGCCGCTTGATCGGCCTTGCGCTGTTCTGTTCGCTGCTGCCGGGCCGCAAAACCGTGCTCACGTTCCATTCCGGTGGATATCCGGGCTCCCCCGCCGGACGGACGGCCGCACCCGCAACGCTCCGCGGATTCGTCCTGCGCCGGCTGGATGGATTGATCGGCGTCAACGCCGAAATCGCCGCCCTGTTCGCAAAATTCGGCGTGAGCCAGGAACGCATCCGTACGATTCTCCCGTTTTCCGTGCAGCCGCCGGACCGCTCCCTGCCGCTGCCCGACCGGCTGGCGGCGTTCCTCAGCGCGCACAGTCCCGCGCTGCTGACCGTCGCTGGGCTGGAGCCGGAATACGATTTGCCGATGCAGATCGATGTGATGGCCGAAATCCTCCAACGCTACCCGCGCGCCGGGCTCCTCATCGTCGGCTCGGGCAGCTTGGAGGAGTCGTTGCGCGCGCGCATCGCCGCCACACCGTATCGCGATCGTATCGTGCTCTACGGCGATATGCCGCATGCGCTGACCCTGCGCGCGACCCAAGAGTGCGACCTGCTGCTGCGCACCACGCTCTACGACGGCGATTCGATTTCCGTGCGGGAAGCGCTGTACATCGGGACGCCGGTGATTGCCACCGACAACGGCATGCGTCCCGAAGGAGTCTACCTGATCCCTCCATCCGATCCCGCACGGCTACTCGATGCGGTGTGCGATCTGCTTTCCCGCGAGCGTTCGCGACGCTCGCCGGGCGGGGATGGGCAGGAGAATATCCGGGCGGTGACTCAGTTTTACGAGGAACTGCTCCGCTGACGCGGCCCTACCAGAGGCGGACCGGGATATCTCCCGGGGTGAAGCTCAGCCCCAGGCTCGCGCCGTAAGACCACTTATTGTAGTTATGGAAATCGGGGCTGTCGTACCTGCGGGCGTAGAGACTGAGGACGCCGTGAGTCATCGGAGCCACCTGGCGGCTAGCCGTCAGGTTGGCTGTATAACTGCCGTACGCGCCGAGCACGTTACCCTCGGAAGTGGACCTGTTGTAGTTGGCGCCGGCCGAAATCGCCCAGCGGCGTAAACCCATGTAACTATATCCGACTCCCGCACTTAATGAAGTCGAAGTCAGGAATAGGCCGTTTCCCGGGTTGATCGCGTTCGAAACCGACAGCACTACTGTGCCTCGGGGCACAACCTTGGAGAGCCGGGCGGATACACTTGGCATGTAATTCTTCTGGTAAGACACCCGCTGGGCGGAAGATACACCGATCACCGCGGCGATCGCCGGGTCGATAGGCACAATCTCCACGAATACGTTCTCATATTCAGATACACCAGCGAGTGTCGAAAACTGCAGGGAACGCGAAAGGGCCACGGAATAAGTGGCCGCCACAGTATGCGAATCCGTGCTGCCGTAGATCCCCGTGAAAGAATAGTGCATGTATGAGTACATCACACCGATCGTGGTGCGCCGGCTCAGCCGGTATTGAACATCGCCATGCGCGCCGATACCGTTGCTCCCATAAAGAGAGGATGACCGGCGCCGTGTCAAAAATCCGTCGACTCCGAGCATAAAGGAGAGCCGCGTAGACCTCTGAATCGCGACGCTGGCCTGCGAGCTGAGGGCGATGGTGCGATTGTCGAAGAAATCGTTGGTAGGCACGTAGGTGGTCGCGGGGTCGAACTCCAACGTTGACGGCAGAGTGGGAGTGGAGTGGTTAGATCCGTACAGGACCGCGCTGTTGCTGAGCGCCAGCGAGATATGCCGGCTCATCTGATGAGTGATGCTGAGTTGCAGACTCTGGGCGTTGATGCCGTCGTAGAAGGTTTTGGCATAGTGCGAAAAGCCGCCGGAATAATCGAGTCCGATTCTGGTGTGTTTCCAGGAATGGAAGCCGCTGACCCCGAAGTTGACCGAGACGCCGTAACTGGCGTCGTTGATGGGAGCCCCATTGGCATCTACTGCCACGCCGTTCAACCCTGAATCGTAAGTTCCCATCAACGAAATAAAGGGCCTGAAATCGATCTGGGTAGCCGACATCGGGCCAGGCGATTGGCCGCGAGCGAGGATGGCGGGCCCCCCGTACTGCGCGAAAAGCGGACTGACCGATATAAGGGCGGCGATCGCTCGAACGAAATTCAAAATGTGCTCCTTCGCAACTGCGGAATCGGGCCCGGAAGCCTCACCCTGCAAGTCTGACGCGTCGCTTTCCGGCATGTCAAGTTGACCAAGGATGGAACGAGGGCCAAGGGTTAGAGGCCGTACCCTATACCTTGCCCGATTCTCCCACCGTGCCGGGGTGCTTTCCGTGTGCGCCGCTGACCCGGGTCTCTTTCCAAAGCACGCGCGCCGGAACGAAGAGAATGGCCAGGGCGCAAAGCGATGCCGTCATCAACACCGCAAACGTGCGAAGCGGGGAGGTCAACCGCTTGAGCGGAAAGTTGGCCGGCAGCCAGGCATCCGCCAAGGCCATGGCGTAGGCGAAGGCCTGCACGCCGATAGCCCAGAACTTCCAGGGCGCGGGCAGGCCAAAGGCAGCCACTGCCGCCACGATCATTGCCCAGGGCATCAGGAGACGGGCCAGCTTGTGCGACACGAAGTGAATCCACATGCGGTTGCCGGGACCCAGCAGCGCCGGATAGGACCCGACAATCTGGTAGACCCCTGCCAGCGTGCGCACCTTGCGACGAAATTCAGCGGCCAGTGGCGTCGGGTAATCGAAGGCCAGCGCCGAATCGTCCATAATCACGCGGTAACCTTCGAAGAACGCACCCAGCGGCAGGTACATGTCGTCATTCAGGGTACCCTCGGGCAGGGGCGAGGCCAGTTCACGGCGCATGGCATAGATGCAGCCCGTGGCGCCCGGCATCGAATCCAAGTGGCTAAGTTGCTTGCGGATCCACTTCTCGTATTTCCAGTACAGACCGACGCTTTCCTCCTCGTGGCCCGCGCCGTCCCGGATCACCAGTTCCCCGCTGGCCACGCCCACTTGGGGATCGGCAAAACACGCGATGAGGTTGGCCAGGCTGTCCCTATGGAGTTCCTGGCGCACGTCCGTGAAGAACAGGATCTCGCCGGTGCCGCGCTCCAGCGCCGTGTTCAACGCGGCCGCCTTTCCTCCCTTGGGCACGGCCAGGAATTCGATTTTCGCCCGGTCTGTGAACCCCCGTACAATCGTCTCCGTGGAATCGGTGGAACCGTCCGATACCACCAGGATTTCCACCAGTTCGGCGGGGTAGTGAAGCGCCAGGATAGATTCCAGTTTCGCGGCCATCCAGCGTTCCCCGTTATGCACGGGCAGAATCACGGAAACCGTCGCGGACCATGCAGCTTTGTGCACCGGCCGCGCCCGCCATCGCGCCAACAGGCCCAGCAGCAGTGGGTAGACGAACAGGGTGTACGCGCAGAATCCCACGCTCAGCAGGAATAGTGCGATCACGTTGCCTCAATCCGGATTGCCGCTGTTGGCGAGCCGGCCGCGGCTCGTTCAGCGCTTGCATGCACCATGGTCATTCGGTCAATCTGCCGTAACTCCCGACTATTATCGCCCTAAATGAGGGTCAGTCCAGTTTGTACTACGGCGCCAAACCGGCATCAAATCGAAAACCCTAACCCAAGAGAGTAGCCATTCGATATACGCTCCCGGAACAACTTGCCATAATCGAGACTGTGGAGACTGGGGAATTTCGCAAAGACGAATTTCGCAAAGAGGTGGACCGCGCCATCGACGCGGGCGACGCATCCGGTGCGGCGAGAATGCTTGCCGCAGCCTGGGAACGGGAGCCCGGATCGGCCCTGGCCGGGTTTGTGGCCTCTCGCTATGACCGCATCGCCGATGGCCTCGGTCTGTCGAAGCAGCGCTGGGCAATCCTACGGTCGTTTACGGTCGAGCCCCTCGTGCCAGTTTTGAAGGCCGGAGCGTACGCCGCCGGCATCACGCTGGAAACCCACTTGGGCGAGTTCAACGCGTACGCCCAAGAGATCCTGGACCCGGCGAGCGCGCTCTACCGCTTTCAGCCCGACGTCGCGGTGCTGGCCGTGCAGACGCGCGATGTGGCGCCTGCCCTGTGGTGCGGAGAGTCAGCCGCGGACGACGTTCTCAGCCGGTTTGGCGATTGGATCGCCGGCTTCCGGAAGTACTCCAACGCAGCCCTGATTGTGCATTCGCTGGAAGTACCCACCGTTCCGCGCGCCGGCATACTGGATGCCCAGCGGGAGGACAATGCCGCGGAGGCTATCCGCCACATCAACCGTGGATTGCGCGCCCTGGCCGGGACGTATCGCGGAGTCTACATCCTGGACTACGACGCGCTGGTGGCGCGCCACGGGCGCGAACGTTGGGGCGATGCCCGCAAGTGGCTGACCGTCCGCCTCCCGGTAGCGTCCGCCAACCTGCCGCACCTCGCCGCCGAGTGGCTGCGCTTCCTGCATCCTCTGGCTGGAAAGGTGGCCAAGTGCATCGTCGTAGACCTGGACAACACGCTTTGGGGTGGCATCGTCGGCGAAGACGGCGTCAACGGCATTCGTCTGGGCGCCGAGTATCCCGGCGCGGCCTTCCAGGAACTGCAGCGCGCTCTGCTCGATCTCTCGCGGCGCGGCATCCTGCTGGCGGTTTGCAGCAAGAACAATCCCGCCGACGCCATGGAGGCGATCTCCGGTCATCCGGGTATGCTGCTCCAAACCCGCGATTTTGCCGCCATGCGTATCAATTGGAGCGACAAGGCGCAGAACCTGCGGGAGATCGCGGCGGAGCTCAATATCGGGCTCGACACCGTCGCCTTTCTGGACGACAATCCGGTGGAGCGGCAGCAGGTCCGCGATCAGGCGCCGGAGGCGATCGTGATCCCCCTGCCCGAAGACCCGATGGATTACGCCCAGGCGGTCCGCGACTGCCCCTGGTTCGAGCGCCTTACGCTCAGCGAGGAAGACCGGCAGCGCGGCGATTACTACGCGGCGCAGCGCGACCGCGTAGAACTGGAACGGACCGTCACCTCGAAGGAGGATTTCTACCGCTCCCTGGAACAGGTGGCGGAAATCGCGCCGGTGAACGCGCAGACCCTGGCGCGGGTCTCCCAACTCACTCAGAAGACCAACCAGTTCAACCTGACCACGCGGCGCTACACGGAGCAGCAAATCGCCGAGATGGCCGCCAGCCCCAACTGGCGCGTGTGGAGCCTGCGCGTCAAGGACAGGTTCGCCGATAACGGCCTGGTCGGCGTATCCATCGCGAGAGTCGATGGCCAGGTCTGCGAGATCGATAGCTTCCTGATGAGCTGCCGCGTAATCGGGCGGACCGTGGAGACCGCGTTGCTGGCCCACCTGGCGGCCGATGCACGGCAGCGGGGAGCCACGGTCTTGCAGGGGTGGTTCTTCCCCACCAAGAAAAATGCCCCGGCGCGCGAGTTTTACCGCGAGCACGGTTTCCAGGTGGCGGAAGGGCAGGACGACAGCGTGCTGTGGACGTTCGATTTAACCCGCAACACCATCCCATCCCCCGAGTGGGTGAGTGTCCTGCTGACCTGCGGTTCGCTATCATAAACAACTACACGTACCACTGCGAGGAGATCGAATAATCGTGAAGACCCCTTTTGCCGGCAAGGGCCGGGTGCGTCCGGCGGCCTTCTTCCTGGGCCTGCTTCTCCTGTGCGCCAGCACCTTGATGTATGAAATCGCGCTGACCCGTCTCCTAAGCGTTGTGTCCTGGTACTATCTGGCCTTCGTCTCGATTTCGATGGCGATGTTCGGCATGACGGCGGGAGCGCTTGCGGTGCAGTTCCGCCCGGACCTTTTTACCGACGATTTGATTCCCTGGCGCTTGGTGCAATCGGCGCTGGCCATGGCAATCTCCCTGCCGCTTTCCCTCATGACCATGCTGGCGGTGCCGCTCTACACGTCCTTCGCCGCCCAGACGGCGTACAACTTTCTTCTCTTCTCGGCCATCATATCCGTGCCGTTTTTCTTCTCTGGAATTGCCGTCTGCCTTTCGCTCACACGCATGCCGTTCCCCATGGGCCGCATCTATTTTGCCGACCTGATGGGTGCCGCCGCCGGTTGCATCGGTTCCGTAGTGCTCCTGGGTCTGCTCGACGCGCCGAGCGCGATCTTTATGATCTCCGCGTTGCTGTTCTTGAGCGCCGCCCTGTATTCCACCTATTCGCGCGAAAGCAGCCGCGCCAGAACGGCTGGATTCTGCGCCCTGGCCATGCTGGTGCTCTCCCTGCTCAACGCATCCACCTTCCACGGAATCCAACCGGGCTGGTCCAAAGGCAAGATCGATTCCCGCACCGACATCCTGGCCGAGCGTTGGAATCCCATTTCGAGAGTCCGCGCGGCGCAGCCTACATCGGGAGGTCCGATGATGTGGGGTCCCAGCCCCAAACTGCCGCCATCTATGCAGGTCGAGGCCATTGAGCTGACCATCGATAGCGACGCCGACACTCCTATGAGCCACTTCCAGGGCGATCTGTCCGCGTTTCCCTTCCTGCGCTACGACGTGACCTCTGTCGGCGCTCAGCTGCGTCGCGGTTCCGGCAGCGCCGCGATCATCGGTGTGGGAGGCGGCCGCGATGTGCTAAACGCCGCCGCGAATGGCATCCACCGCATCGTTGGCATCGAGGTGAACAGCGCCATCGTGGATATGACCTCGCGCCGGTTTGACTCGTATTCGGGATTCAGCAAGATTCCCGGGTTCGAACTGCACAACGACGAGGGCCGCAGCTATCTCACGCGATCCGGCGAGCGATTCGACCTGATTCAGGCCTCTCTGGTGGACACCTGGGCCGCCACCTCCGCCGGCGCCATGACCCTCTCGGAGAATGCCTTGTACACGGTAGATGGCTGGCGCGTGTTCTATGACCATCTCAAGCCTGGTGGCGTGATTACCTTCAGCCGCTGGTCCTCCGGGGCCGAGACCAATCGCCTCTTCGCGGTGGCCAAGGCCATGCTGCTCAGCGAAGGCGTCTCGCACCCGGAAAGCCACCTGGCCGCCATCGCCTCGGGCAATATCGTGACTTTGCTCGCCAGCAGCCTGCCCTTTTCGGAGTCGGACCTTCGCAGGCTCCACGAGATCATGAATGAAATGGAGTTCAAGCCGTTGTACATGCCCGGCGAGGGCACCAACGTGCCGGAGTTACGCAACATCCTGGCCGCGAACACCTTGACCGAGATGGCGGGGCTCCGTGGATTGGGCGGCTTGGACTACTCGCCGGTCTTCGATTCGTCTCCCTATTTCTTCAATGCCGTGCACCTCTCCGCCCTGCCCGAAATGATCCGCTCCCGCCAGGGTGTGGGCAACCTGCGGGCCATGATGTTTCTGTTCGGCTTCATGTTGGCCGCCATCATCCTGGTCATTACCACCATCGTTCTGCCCGCGCTCCGCTGGACCCGGAAACAAGGCGCCCCCAAGGCCCCTCCGGCAGGAGGTCTTGCCTACTTCATTGCCATCGGACTGGGTTTCATGTTTGTCGAGATGGCCATGATGCAGCAGTTGTCCATCTTCCTCGGCCACCCCATCTATTCCCTGGTTGTCGTCCTGGCCGGCCTGATCTTCTCTACCGGAGTCGGCAGTCTGGCTTCCGACAAGCTGCAATTGAGCTCGAACTGGCACAGCCGGCTTCCGGCCATCGTGGCATCCTTGCTTATCGTGCTGTACTCGTTTGCCGTCCTGCCAGTGGTGCATGCCTTCACCGCGGGCGTCCTCTGGCAACGCGTCGCCACGGCGCTGGCCCTGGTGGTGCCCTGCGGGTTCCTGCTGGGGTTCTGCTTTCCCGTCGGCATGCGATGGATGACCGCTCTACGCCAGGAAAAGAATCTGCCCTGGATGTGGGCGTTGAACGGCGCGGCTGGAACGCTGGGAAGTTTTGTCGCCATCGTCGTTTCGATGGAAACCAGCATAAACACCTGCGTGCTCACCGGCGCCGCCTGTTACTTCCTCGCCGGCTGCGTCATGCCGTCAAAGTCCGAAGCCTAGGTTTGCAACCATTGAGAATGAGCTCCTTTGTAGGGCAGCTTGGTAAGCTGCGGCCGATTGTCAATCGGCCCACTGCCTATTTGCGCCGCCCTACTCCGCCAATATCCGCTGCACCGCTTCCACCGCATCGCGGCAAGTAAGATCGGCGGCGCAGCGCTGTGCCGATCCGTATCCCGTCAGCACCAGCACCGTGCGTGTCCCCGCCCGCTGCCCGCATTCGATGTCGGCCGATTTATCACCCACGAAATAGGACGCCGCCAAGTCGATGTGGTGCTCGGTCGCCGCCGCCAGCACCATGCCGGGTGCCGGTTTACGGCACTGCGACGGAACGCCCGGCGCGTCCGGACAATAGTACGAAGCATCAATCCAGTAGCTACCCGCCTGGCGTAGGAACTCTTCCTGCACCGCAAGATATTGCACTTCAGTGATCAGTCCTCGTCCAATTCCGCTCTGGTTGGTGATAATGAAAACGCCGAAGCCGGCTTCTTTGAGGCGCCGCAGTGCTTCAGGTACGCCTGGGAAGACCTTGACCAGTGCTGGGTCGCCGCAGTAATGGGCGTCCTCCATTAGGGTGCCATCGCGATCGAAGAAGACGGCGCGGCGCCCGTCACTTGACATTGCGCGTCGTCTCGCGGTGGATCGTAGAACTGACCGGCGCATCCGCCGAGGCGGTCCTCCGGCCCACTGCCACCAGGGAGAGTCCGGGCCACGGCATCAGGACATCCAACCGCCGCCAGAACCAGACCGACTTATCGAAGATCTTCAGCACCAACTTGCTGATACTCCCCTTGCCGAGCAATTTCCCGTACGCCCACCAGGGCAGCAGCGCCACTTTGTTGAAGCTCTGTACGGTCTCCACCGCGAAGCCGTGTGTGGCCAGCAGTTCCCGGATCGAGGTCTGGCTGTAGCGCCGCTTATGGCCCATCTTGCGGACCAGCACCAGCAGTGAGCCTCCCGGCCGTATCGTGGCGGCCAGCGATTCGAGCACACCCCCGGCATTGTCCAGGTGTTCCAGCACGTTGAGACAGAGCACCGTGTCGAAACAATTCTCCAGGCCCGCCAGATCGCCGGGGACCTCGGGGTCGATGCGCTGCACGGCGACGTTCGGCGTGCGTAGGAAGCGGTTGCGCAGCGCGTGCAGGTGCAGCGGATCTTTCTCGGCAGAGACGTAGAGTGTGCGGCGCGCCATCAGGCGGCCGGTCAAATTACCGATGCCCGCGCCGATCTCGAGCACTTCGTCGCCCACGTACGGTCGCAGTTTGAGCGCCAGCCAACTCAGGTATTGCGGCGTCCCGGTCAGATTATTGAGCACGCCACGCCCGTAAGGCGCCGCATAGAGATCGTCGATCAGCCAGAACTTGAGGATCACGGCAAAGGCTTTGATGCCGTCTTTCCAGCCGATCTTCTTGCCCTCTTCATAAGTGCGCCCGTGGTAGCTGATAGGCACTTCGTAGATGCGGAACTTGCGCTTGGCGCTCTTCATCACAATCTCCGGCTCGAAGCCGAAGCGATCCGAACGGATGGGAATGCTTTTGAGCAGGTCCGTGCGGAAAACCTTGTAGCAGGTTTCCATGTCCGTCAAGTTGAGATTGCAGAACATGTTGGAAACCACGGTGAGCCCCTTGTTGATCATGGAGTGCCAGAAGGGCAGCACGCGCGATTGCTCGCCCGAGAGGTAGCGCGACCCGAAGACCGCGTCGGCATGCCCGTCCAGCAGCGGGCGCAGCAGGCGCGGATATTCACTGGGGTCGTATTCCAGGTCGGCGTCCTGAATCAGCGAAAAGTCCCCCGTGGCCTTCTCGATAGCGGTGCGAACCGCCGCGCCTTTCCCGCGATTGTGCGGGTGTTTGTAGAGCTGAATCTGCGGAAAGGCGGCGGCAAGGCGTTCCAGGATGGCAAAAGTTCCGTCAGTGGAACAATCGTCCACAATGACCAGTTCCCGCTCCATATTTTCGGGCAGGGGAGCGGTGAGGACGAGCGAGATGCAACGCTCCACAACGGTACGCTCGTTGTAGACAGGCATCAGGATGGAAAGTTTCATCTGTAACTATGCAGTTTAACAAACGCCGGTGGGACGACGAGCGGACGTTTCCGTCATTACCCCTTCGCTAATCTCTGTCGGGCTGTCTGCGGGCGGTATAGCCAAATTTTTCGTGCGGTTGGCTCTTTCACCTTATACTTGAGATGAAATTGGAAATGGGCTGCGTTGGCTTTCGATGCCGACCTGCCATTGAGGAGTTCATGGCCGTATTGATCGATGCGATTGACGTCAAGCGAAGGACTCTGTTTGAGATTGACAACACTCCGTTCTCCTGCCTGGAAGCGGAGGTGAATACGCCTACTGCCCGGGGCGGCCAGACCCTGGTACGCCTGAAGATTCGCAACCTTCTCACGAACGCGGTCTTTGAGAAGACATTCAAGGCGGGTGACAAGTTCAGGGAACCGGATCTCCAGTTGGTTCCAGCATCCTACCTATATAGCGACAGTAATGGTTCGCACTTCCTTGACCAGGAAAGTTATGAAACGCTTACCCTCGCCGATGAGGTGATGGGGAGCGCGCTGGATTTCCTGAACGGGGGCACACTGGTCGAATCCAATCGGCTTAGACCTGCCAATGTTCGTTGAGCTGGAAGTTGACTCGACGGAGCCGGGCGTGCGGGGCGACTCGTCGAGCGGCAGCGTGACCAAGCCCGCCACTCTGGAGACCGGCCTGGCGATCCGCGTTCCGCTCTTTATCAAAGAAGGTGAAAAGGTAAGAGTGTCGACTGAGAGCCGGGAGTTTGCGGGGCGGGCATGACGTGGGACGGCACTGGTGCGACTCCCTCCCACCTGCTGCCGGGAGCAAACCCCGCAGCAGGCCAGAAGGCAGACGGAATGACTAGAAGGAAAATGCGGGCGGAGAACTGGACTTGGCTCGGGGTCCAGTAGGAGGTTTGGAGAGACTCCGTGCCGTCCATGGTGTTCGGATTGACGCCCCGTCCACTTATGTGTGGGAGACGACGACCGGAACGACGCCGCCGACTGGAACTTATTTCCTGGAGACCGATACCGGGAAGCAGCGCATTCACCGAGTTGCTGTTCACGACGTTCGCGCTATTGAGCCCGGCGACGACCGTCTGGGGCGAGCGCAGATGATAGTCGGGCAGCCATCGGGCGCCTGCGACGCTTCGATGCGTGATCAGATCACTTTGCCGTCCACGTCGTAGACCGTGACTTTGCCGTACTTCTCCAGCACGGGCTTGATTTTCGCGGCGTCGCCCACGGCGACAATCTGAATGTTGTCCAGATTCAGGTACTTCTTGGCCACGCGCTGCACGTCTTCGGCGGTCACCGCGGAGATCTGGGTCGGGTACGTATCCCAATAGTCTTCGGGCAACCCGTACACCTTGCGCGTGATGGCGAACCCCAGCACGCTCTGCGGACTCTCCAGTGAGAGGGCGAATCGCGCCACCACGGCCCGCTTTTTCTCATCGAGTTCCGCGGCCGGAACCTTCTCGTCGCGAATGCGGTTGAACTCATTGAAAAACTCGCGCATGGCGCCTTCGGTCACGTCGGTCCGAACTTCGCTGGTGGCCTCCCACGGGCCGGCGTACTCGCCCGCCGTGAGGTTGCTATAGGCGCCATAGGTGTACCCTTTGTCCTCGCGAAGGTTGGTGAACAGGCGCGCCGTGCCGCCGCCGCCCAATACCTGGTTCATCACCATCAGGGCAACGTAGTCCGGACTGCGGCGGTCGATGGCGATGTTGCCCATCACCAGATTGGTCTGCACCGAACCGGCGCGGTTGACAATCATGACGCGCTTTTCCGCGGCGGGAGTCGTCGCCGCGGCGCCGGCGGTTTTGAGGTCGGTCTTTTTCCAGGCGGCGAAGGCGCTGCGCAATTTGGGCAAGATCTGCGCCGCGGTCACATCGCCCGCAATGCCAAGAATCGCGTTCTGCGGTACATAGCGCTCATCGTGCCACTTCTTCATGGCTTCGGGCGTGATGGCTTCCAGGCTGGCGGCAGTGGCGGAGAAATTCGCCGCCGGGTGATCGCCGTACACCGCTTTGTTAAAGCGCTCCCGCGAAAGGAACTGCGGCGATGTTCGCTGGTTGCGCAGGCCGATCAACTGGCGCTGTTTAAGTTTGGCCCACTCGTCAGCGGGGAACGACGGGTGCAGCAGGATATCGACCGCCAGGGGGAACCATTGGTCGAAGTTCTCCGTCAGGCCGGACATGATCACGCTGGTTCCCACGCCTCCCTGCCCAGCGAAACCGGCGATACTGGCGGCAAGGCGGTCGATGGTTTCCGTGATCTGCTTGCTGGTGCGCGTGGTGGTGCCCTCGCGCAGCATCGAGGCGGTCACGGAAGCCAGGCCCGTCATCTCCGCCGGTTCATAGATCGCTCCGGCGCTGCGCAGTTCCAGCGTTATCGAAACGGTGGGCAGGCGGTGATCCTCCAGAATCAGCACTGTGAGCCCGTTGTCGAGGTGCATTTCCACGGCGCGCGGCAGTTTCACCCGGAGCACTTCTTTGGAGACGGGAGCCCGGTTCTTGGGCGCCTCGACCGCCGATTTAGCGGGCGGCGCGGGCGCCGGCGCGGTCTGTGCCAGCGCGATGCAGGGCAACAAAAGTAGAATGAGCTTCTTCATGGTGGTCTCCTACTGCTTGGGCTGCGCCGCCGCGGCGGCCTTCTTGGGCATGGTGACAATCACCGTGCGATTTTCCTCGGTGAGGTACATCTTGGCGACACGCTGGATGTCCGCCTTGGTCACCGCCGCCATCTTCTGATAGCTCAAGTTGACCAGGTTGGGATCGCCAAAATTGGTGGTATCGTCGGCCAGAGCTATGGCCCGGCCCAGGGTGCTCTGCGCGCTCTGTATCTGTGCCCGGTGCGCATTGGTGCGAACCTTCTCCAGTTCCCAATCTTCCACCGGCGTAGTCTGTAATTTGGCGATCTCTTCGTACACCGCCTTTTCGATGACGGCGGGATCTTTGCCAGGCCTTACCGTGACCGAGATCTGTTCCAAGCCCGGGCCGCGCCGCTGGCTGGCAAAGGCGCCGCTGTTGGCAGCCAGTTCCTGGTCGCGTACCAGCCGCTGGTAGAGCCGCGAAGATTGGCCGCTGCCTAGAATCTGGCTCATCACGCGCAGGGCGTAATAATCGGCGCTCAGGCCATCGGGAATGCGATACGCGATGTCGATGCGCGGCAATTGCGCGAACGCATCTTCCAGCATCTTGCGGCGCTCCGCCTTCTGCGCGGGTTGCGAAAGGTCGGGCCGGGGTGGCGCGGGTTGCGACGGGATGTCCTCGAAGTACTTCTTCATCTTCGCCAGGACGTCGTCGGTTTTGAAATCGCCCACGATGGCGATCACGGCGTTGTTGGGTGCGTAATAGCGCTTGAAGAACTCTTTGACATCATCCAGGCTGGCGGCGTTCAGGTCCTCCATGGAGCCCACCACGGAGTGCTTATAGCCGAAGGCGTCGTATGCCGTTTCATCGACGGCTTCGAAGGTGTGGCCGTAAGGCTGATTGTCGATGCGCAGGCGGCGTTCCTCCTGCACCGCGTTGCGCTGATTGTCCAGATTGGCCTGAGTCACGTTGAGCGACCGCATACGGTCCGCTTCCAGGAACAGGCCGAGATCGATCTGGTTGGCGGGCAGATTCTCGAAGTAAAGCGTGCGATCGGTATCAGTTGTGCCGTTCATGGAACCGCCGTTGGTCGTGATCAGGCTGGGATGCTCGCCCTTGGCCACGTTCTCCGAACCCTGGAACATCATATGTTCGAACAGGTGGGCGAAACCCGTGCGGCCGGCCTTTTCGTCGCGCGAACCCACGTTATAGGAGACCGCGATGGAGTAAGTCGGGGCGGAATGATCCTCCGAGAGGATTACCGTGAGGCCGTTCTTCAGTTTGAAGAGTTTGAAGGGAATGGCGGGGTCGGCGGCGGACGCCAGAAACGCCAGCGCCACGGCCAGGAAAACGGATTTCTTCATATTCACCTCTCGAATCGTCAGATTAGCAGGGTTGGAGGCCGCGAAATTCGGTAAGCTAAAGACCGTTTTATCTTAAATTTTGCTACCATGTTCCTTTCAGGGGGTGTGGTGTTTCTCATCAGTCGTAGGAAACGG
>WNFJ01734111.1_pt2 | contig 15995 bp, 17 predicted proteins | sample 5400461 | NCBI WGS metagenome assembly WNFJ01 (sample SAMN13153349, study PRJNA577476) | soil metagenome | isolation source: 115 cm saprolite on Douglas fir-dominated hillslope | place: USA:California | collected 2013-09-17 | reverse complement strand
CGCATTGCGAAACTCGGCGGCGGCGTCGCCAAAGTAATCTGGCAGGGCGCAGCCGAACCAAACGCCCATCTTCGCGCCCGCGGCAAGGTGCACGGCCGCGAGCGAAGTGTTCAGAGCCGTGCCATCGTTTGTGCCGCCCACCTTACCGTCGGCTGTCCCATACGTAGCCATATCCACGCGTTCGCGCAACCTCCGGCATTTATTCTAGCAAAAGGTATTCTAGCAAAGCGCAGTCGATCAAACGGCAGTGTATCAAAGCCCAGTCTATCAACGAGCGGGGCAGGGCATGCGGTGACTGCCGCAAATCGCTTCATCTCCAATGATATACTCCTGCTCATGAGCGAGGGACGAACTGCACTCAATGTGGCCACGGACGGATTGATCCACATCACCATCCCGGTAGGGATGTTGCAGTGCAATTGCTCGATCATCGGCGATCCGGCCACGCGCGAAGCGCTGGTGGTGGACCCGGGCGACGAAGTCAATCGCATCTTGGACCTTCTGGGCCGTCACAAGCTTATTGCAAAAGTTATCGTCAGCACGCACGCGCACATCGATCACGTCGGCGGCTTGAGCAAACTGCATCAATACACCGGCGCTCCCGTGCTGATGCACCGCGACGACCTGCCGCTTTATCAAGCGATGGAGATGCAGGCGTCGTTTCTGGGTGTAATGCCGCCCGAGCTCACCGACATCGATCAATTGCTGAAGGAAGGAGACGTTCTGCGCTGGGGATCATTTGAGGCCCAGGTAATTCACACGCCGGGCCATACGCAGGGCAGCGTTTCGCTCTACCTGCCGCACGACGCCGGAAAGGTCGCCGCCGCTCCGGGAGCGCATACCGTTATGGACGAGAGCGGCGAAAAAATCATGCTCGCGGATTTATTGAAAAAGCCGGCCGACCCAGGGGACGCCGCGCAAAGAAAGCTTCTCGAAGAAGCGGAGAAAATCGAGCCGCGCGCGCCGCAGCTTTTCTCAGGCGATACACTTTTTGCCGGCAGCATCGGCCGCACTGACCTGTGGGGCGGTTCGATGGAACAGATCATGGACTCGTTGCGCTCAAAACTGATGCATCTGCCGGACGAGACCATTGTTCACCCCGGCCACGGCCCCGTCACCACCATTGGGACCGAACGCCACTCGAATCCCTTTTTGCAGCCGTGAGAAACGGCGAAACGAAAGTGGAAGGGCCATCCTGCGTTTAGGAACTAGATCTTCTGCGGCGCATGGTTCGTGCGCGCTGTCCTTAGTTCGTGGAAATTAGAAATTGGAAACCGGAAATTTGAAGCCCGGAAACTTCGAACTCTTTTCAATTTCAATTTTCCTTCTTTGCCCGGGCCAGGCGCAGCTCTTCCATCACCGACTGCACCAATTCTTTGGCGTGCACCAGTTCCTGGTTGATGATGCGCAGGTCCATCGCCGGAACCGCCGGATTGCGCTGGCTGGTGCAGTAAACGGCGTGCTGGCCCACGAGTACAAGCGCGTTCGTCAAACGGTCGAGTGACACGGCCAGCCGCCCGCGATCGCGTCCGAACATTTGCTCGTAATGCTCCAGCTCTTCCCGGTGCTCCTCGAATGCCGACATCATCTGGCTCCCTCGACAAACACGTACAGTTCCCGCTTAAGCATGCGGTCCGGTGGTTGCACCCCGTGGAGGTCACCGGACTCCCGAAGCGGAGTTGCATATCGGGCACACGCCGCTCGCTCCAAACTTTACCGCATCGGGCACGCGGAACATAATTCGCACATACCACAAGAAGCGCGTAGAGCTCTTCGTGTGGCTTGCGAATCGAATGCGGCAGTGATCACCCGGTCCCTCAAAAGCTTGGAAGGGATTGGGCTGGAGCAACCAAATAATGCGGGGATTGGGCTGGAGCAACCAAATAATGCGACGTTCCGACCTGGTTCAGCATAAGGAAAGGGAAAAGGGCGCGTCCACGCGCACTTCTCAGATTGTTTTCGGCGAGAGGCAGCACCTTCTCCGGGTACTCGATTCGCTCGAGGGCACGGATCTGCCGATCGCGCGGTTACAGCAGGAGCGGCGCATTCTGGAGGAATTGATTCACGCGCGCACGCGCGATTTGAATCACATCAACACCGCGTGGGACGAAAAGATTGGCTTAGTGCTGAGCTCTGATGCCAAGCCGGAAATGCTGGAAAAACTGGTAAAGCAAGCTCCGGAAGAGGATTTTTATTTGCTGCGGCTGATCAGCGAGCATCCGCGTGCCAACGCGAAGACGCTGAACAAGCTGGCGAAACATCCGTATGGCGCGATTCGCGAAAATGTGGCGCGGCATCCCAACGCGGACGCCAACACATTGACGTGGCTGAGCCGGGACCGCAGCCAGCCGCTCTGGTATCTCGTAGCCTTCAATCCCAACACGCCAACGCCGCTGCAGCGGCGGTTGCGCGATCGCTTGAAGCGTCTCGGCGAGAGCCAAGCCTCCAAGTAAGATTCGAATCGCGTCGTTCCCCGCGACGGTAGTTCACAGTTCTACTGCGCGAAATGACACGTTTACCTCCGGCGGTGTGCGGCCAGACGGCCTCGCAGCCTCGTCCTCACGGCCTAGACTTCATTGCGCGGAAGAAGACAAGATGTTCGGCTTTCCCGAATGAAGCTCGCCTTCGTCGTCCGGTTTTCTTCTGACTTTAGTTTGTGGGAACACCGAGTTGCCAGAAGAGGAAGCTGTACACGTCGGTGAACTCCTCGATGATTTTGTTGACGGGGCGCCCGCCGGAGTGGCCGGACTTGGTGTCGTAGAGGAGAAGGATGGGCTGATTCGAGCCGTTGGCGGCTTGGAGACGGGCAGCCATTTTACGGGCGTGGAGGGGAGCGACGCGGGTGTCGCCATCGCCGGTGACGAAGAGGGTTGCAGGATATTTCGCGCCATCGACGACGTGGTGATAGGGAGAGTAGGCGTAGAGGTATTTGAATTGATCGGGGTTATCGGCGCTGCCGTATTCAGTGACCCAGTACGGGCCCTTGAGGAATTTTTGGAAACGCAACATGTCCAAAAGGGGATAGACACAAACGACCGCGCGAAACAGTTCCGGTCGCTGGGTGATGGCTGCGCCCACAAGCAGCCCTCCGTTGCTGCCGCCCGTGATGGCAAGCCGAGAGGGCGTCGTATACTTGTTAGCGATCAAGAATTCGGCAGCGGCGAAGAAGTCGTCGAAAACGTTCTGTTTTTTTTCAAACATACCGGCGCGATGCCAGTCCTCCCCGAATTCACCGCCGCCACGAAGATTGGCTTGGGCAAAAATCCCGCCGCGCTCGACCCAGAGAAGCGCCTGCGGACGGTAGACAGGGGTCACACTGAGGTCGAAGCCGCCATAGCCGGTCAGAAGAACAGGATTCGATCCGCCCATCTTCAAACCTTTCTTGTGAAAAAGAAACATGGGGACGCGGGTCTTGTCTTTGGACACATACCAAACTTGTTCGATTTGGAAAGCCGACGAATCGATCTGGACTTTGTCTCTCGCCCAGACCTCGGATTTTGCCTCGGGGACGTTGTAGTGAAAGATGGCCGGGGCGGAGTCGTAAGATTCGAATGAGAAAAAAAGCTCAGGGCTTTCCCAACGCCCCAAGGTGGCGCCTACGGTGCCAAGCGACGGAAGTGGAATGGAGGATTGGACCTTGCCGTCGGCGCCGAAGACTTTTAACTCGGAAGCGCCGTTGTGGATGTAATGGCCAATGAGCTTTCCGCCAGAAGCGGCAATGGTTTCGAGATGAACGCTGGTCTCGGGAACCACTTCTTTCCACTGCTCGCGCTGCGGAGTGGCAAGGCTGGTGGAAAATACATGCCACTCGGGCGCGTTCCAGTTGCTCAAGATGAAGAAGCGGTCGCCGGCGAAGACGGGGTAAAAGAGTGACTTCTGGCCGCTGACGGCAGCTACGACCGGGCCATTTTCTTTTACGTTTTGAACGTAGATTTCTGTCTGTTCGGATCCCGAGCCAAATAGGACCAGGTAAACGAGATATTTGCCGTTTTCCGACAGTTGTAGAACGAGGATTCTGTCTTTACCAAGGTCCTTGCCGAAAATCATTTGATCCTTGGCGGGATCGTCGCCCATGCGATGAGCGAAAGCGCGAGGGCCGTCGGGCGTCACAAAAGAATAATAGACGGTCCTGTTGTCTGGAGCGGGCTCGACAGAGAAGTATTGCCCCTTGGAAAAGGCGTCGGGGAGAATCTTCTTGGTGTCCACTTCCAAGATGCGCAGAGTGATTTCCGCAGAGTGATTTCGTCCTGGCCGCCGTCACGACGCCCGTAGAAGGCAAATTTGCCATCGCGGCTCACATTTTCAAGAGTGACGCTGGCGGAGTGATCGACGCTCCACGGAAGGGGATCAATCAGCAACTCGTCCGGAGCGCTCAAGGAGCGGCGAATATAGAGCTGCATCAGGTCTTGATCGGCCAGCCGCTTGCGGAAAAAGTAGCGTCCACCTCGTTCCACAGGCGCTTCAAAGGAATCGGTGTGGAGGAGTTCACCGAGGCGTTTCGCGATTTGGGCGCGGCCCGGGAGATTCGAAAGCGCGGCGGCGGTACATTTCTGTTCTGTTTCGATCCATGCGCGGGTCTCCGGGCTGTCTTGGTCTTCCAGCCAGCGGTAGGGGTCAGCTACAACGGCGGTGCCGAAGGTGTCTTTCGCCGAATCGATGCGCGCCGTGGGAGGACATTTTGCGGTTTCCATTAGTTCCTGCGCGCGCGTGAGATGGGCCGTGATCAAGGTCGCCACGAGAAGAAGCGTTCCACGCAGCGTCCATCGCCTGAGCAAGAGATATCCCCACAGATGATCCAAAATGTGGCTCGAACTCGTCTGCACGATGCCTCCGTTCCTTCTGGGAAAACAGATAATATCACCGAATCTCCAGTAGAGCCGGGACCCTTCGATAGTAGAATCGCCGGAGCTACCTTGGCGGAACAAATCCCTAATCATCGGGCGAGCATGGCGGAGGACAACACTCCACGCACGGGTGTAATTCCGTTTCTGCGACAGTTCAAGCGGCGCGTCCTGTTTCTCTCTGTTGTTCTCATTGTGCCGTGCGTGTGGCGCCGGCGGATTGAAACGGGGGACCTGGCGAGCCACGTGTACAACGCGTGGCTGGCGCAATTGATCGCCAAGGGACAGGCGCCGGGCCTGTACATCGCGAAGCAATGGAACAACGTGTTGTTTGATGTGACGTTGTTGCGCGTGGCGAATCTTGTGGGATTTGCCGCGGCGCAGAAGATCGCCGTGTCGATTTGCATTCTGGTTTTTTTCTGGGGAGTTTTCGAGTTTTCGCGTTTATTCGAGCCATCACAGAACGGCCACCTTGGTTTCTCACGCCGTGTATCGCCGTGCTCGCTTACGGCTATTCGTTCAGTATGGGATTCATGAATTACCATCTGTCGCTGGGACTGGCTTGCTTTGGGCTGGCGATTCTCTGGCGAGGAAAAGGAATCGACTGGATCGGCGGGATGGCGGTTGCTGCAATGACGTTGTTGGCGCATCCCATCGGCTTTCTGTGGTTGGCCGGCACACTCGCTTACGTAAAGGTTCGAGAGAAAATGCCGGGCTGGTGGAAATTGGCGCCGCCGCTCGCAGCGGCGAGCAGTTTCATCGCGCTTTTCTGGTATACCTCGCACCGGCCTTTGCTCCTCGCGGATTGGGACCGCGGACCGTTTTACCTTTACAACGGCGCGGATCAGCTGGCGCTTTACGGAAAGCGTTACTTCATTCTCGCGGGCGCTGCATTCTTATTTGGCGCCGCTAGTGTGGTGGTGGACCTTTACGCGCGGCGCCGCGAGGGTTCTTCCTGGAAGTCCTTCGAATTGCCGTTTGAATTGTATGCGGTCGCGTTTTGCGCGACGGCGTTGCTCCCGGAAAATTTGCGGCCGTCCATCCATGGCGGCTGGATTGGGGTGCTCGGCTCAAGACTTACAACGATTTCGGCGATCTTGGGACTTGGTGTTCTCGGTTTCCTGAAACCGCGAAAATGGCATCTCGCCGGCTTTGGCGTCTGCGCGGTGATTTTCTTTGCGTTTCTTTATCAGGATACGGGCTGGCTGAACCGGTTAGAGGCCAACGCCGAAAAATTAGTGGCGGATTTACCCGCGGGGACGCACGTGATTGTTACCGCCCGGGGTCCGATGGATTCACGGATTGCGTTCATTGGCCATGCCGTCGAGCGCGCCTGCATCGGCCATTGCTTCAGCTATGCGAATTATGAGCCCGCCTCGGGAGAATTCCGCGTGCGCGTTCGAAAGGGAAGTCCCGTGGTCGCTTCTTCGACAGATGATGCGGAAGACATGGCATCAGGGGAGTACGAAGTGGATGACACGGACCTCCCCCTGAAGCAAATTTACCAGTGCGATGCCAACGACCTGACGAAGCTGTGCATCCGCGACCTGGAAGCGGGGGAAACGAATGGCCGGCTTAGCTTCAAACTTCCATCTCGCTGAAATCGGGCAATCTCAGGAAACAGACTGGGCCCTCGGGAATTTGTGGTAAGTTTCTTCTCGCCGGGCACGCTGAATCGCCAAAAAGCCGAGAGGGAGATGGCACCGTGAGCAAAACGCGAGCTTACCTGGCCACCGCGATATTCCTAAGTGCCGCAGTCGTGGCTCTTGCGCCGGCACAGAGTACATGGGTCCCCCTTTTCAATGGAAAAGATCTGACGGGCTGGAAGAACAACGGGGAAGAGAAATGGGTCGTTGAGCAGGGCACGATCCTGTGCGAGAGTGTCGCAAACAAGTACGGCTACCTGACAACTGAAAAAACGTACCGCGACTTCAACTTGCGCTTGAAGTTCAAGGGTGAGGCAGCGGGCAATAGCGGCGTGTTTCTGCGTTCGCGCATTATTCGGATTGATCCGGAACACGGACCGGACATTGAGGGAATGCAAGTTGAGGTGGACCCAAACGCCGGCAAGCATACCGGCGGACTGTATGAAAGCGGAGGGCGCGGCTGGGTGAAGATGCCGACGGCGGAAGGTGAGCAGGCTCTAAAGCCCGGCGAGTGGAATGACCTTGAAGTGTCCGTGCAGGGCAATCACATCGTGACGCAGCTCAATGGCGTGAAGATCGTGGACTTCACTGACGCTGCGCCGAAATTTATAGATGGCGTGATTGGACTGCAGATTCACACTGGCGGCGGCGTGCGCATGAGGTGGAAAGACATTTTCATTCAGGAAAAGTAGTAGCTTTGGTTGACTTGCCAAATAAAATCTCGAAGACGCTTTTTTAAGGGACTGTCATGAGCAAACGGAATCGTCGGGCCTTTCTTCAAACTTCCACAGTCGCACTGGCGGCCGGCTTTAGCACAGCGCACTCCGCGTTCAGCAGCGGCGTTCCTTCGGACCGTACAATCTCGGCTCCGGGTTCCGTACAGATTGCTCAAGCATTGCCGGAGAACGAGGGGAAGAAGCCGCTGCGCCTCGGCCTGATTCTCGGCATCGGCAAAGACCCTGATGCCGCAATGGCTAAGGTCCACGATCTTGGCCTGCCGACGTGCCAGGTGTTCGTCGACGAGATCGATTCTTCGCTTTCGGGGCGCTTGCGCGAGGCGCTCAACAAATACCAGATTGAGGCGACTTCCCTCGTTGTGGGCGGACCAGGGCGGGAAGTGTGGGACTTCTACGAGGGGCCGCTGACGATTGGATTGGTTCCGCGCGAGACGCGAGAGGCGCGCATTGCGCACATCAAGAGAGCCTCGGACTTTGCAAAACAGTGCGGCATCCCCGCGGTACAGACGCACTGCGGATTCATTCCAGAAAATCCCAATGACCCGCTGTACAAGGAAACCGTAGTGGCGATTCGTGATGTGGCGGGCTACTGCAAACGCAACGGCCAGAATTTGCGTTACGAAACCGGGCAGGAGACTCCCATCACGCTGGTCCGCACGACTCAGGACGTAGGGCTGGACAACCAAGGCGTTAACTTCGACCTCGCCAATCTCATTCTCTACGGCAAGGCGAATCCCATGGACGCCATCGAGATCCTCGGCCCCTACGTGCAGGGGATTCACGCCAAGGACGGACTGTGGCCGACGAACCCGAGAGAGCTGGGGCAGGAAGTTCCCATTGGCAAGGGTAAGGTAGATTTCCCACGAATCATCAGGCGCCTGAAAGAGCTGAACTATCGCGGCGCCGTCACGATCGAACGGGAGATTTCGGGCCCCCAGCAGGTGGAAGACGTGCGAGAGGCAAAGGTCTATCTCGAGCAGCTGATCGGGTAGTTAACACTTCGACCGGGAACCGCGCACGATGAGGAGGACGGAGAATCTATGTCAGGAGACACAAAGCAAGGACCGAACTGCCCGGATAAACTTGACCGCCGGAAATTCCTCGGCGCTGCTGCGGCGACGGCCGGGCTCATGTTCATCAAGCCGGAGCTGGTGCGCGGAACAGCCGCAAACTCCGCGGTTCGTGTTGGATTGCTCGGTTGCGGGGGACGCGGCACCGAAGACGCGACCAATCTGATCGATACGGGTGGTGCGCGCGTCGTGGCGCTGGCGGACCTGTTTCAGGACCAGCTGGACAAGGCGCGGGAGTCCTTCAACAAAATCCAACAGGCGAAAGGCTACTCCGCGTTGGACGCGTCGCAACTTTTCGCCGGCCCCAACGCGTACCGGCAGATCGCTGGTTCGAAGGAAGTGGACGCCATCGTAGTCGCCACGCCTCCCTATTATCATCCCCAGCATTTGGAGGCTGCAGTCGCCGCCAGCAAACACGTTTATCTCGAAAAGCCTGTGGCTGTGGATGTGCCCGGCGCGTTGAAGGTAATTGAAATCGGTAAGCGTGCCGAAGGGAAGCTGAGTCTTGACGTGGGCTTCCAAATCCGCGATTGTCCACCATTTGTGGAATTGGTGCGGCGGATTCATGGCGGCGCGCTGGGAAAAATTGTTTGCGGCGAGGCCCACTAGTTCTCAAGCTACATTGACCGGCCGGCCTGGCCGAACGCTTCGACGGTGGAGCGCCGCCTTCGCAACTGGGTGTACGACCGTGTTCTTTCCGGCGACATCATTGTGGAGCAGAACATTCACGTGATCGATATTTGTAACTGGGTGTTGAAGTCGCATCCACTCAAAGCCTCGGCGAGCGGCGGGCGGCAGGGCCGTCCACAAGACGGGGACGCTTATGGAAACTACAACGTGTTGTTTCATTATCCAGAGGGAGTCGACGTCACATTTAGTTCCACACAAATTGCCAAGGGCTGGTGGGAAGTGACGGAGCGCTTTTTCGGTACGAAAGGCACATCGCAGTCTCCATATACCGGGCCGCTGGGGATTTGGGGAGAGGAGCCCTGGCAGGCGGAGGGCACTCCTGCGAAAGATGAGGCGCAGACGGCATTTTCCGCAACGGGAAAGTTCACCTCGAACCTGGAATTTGCGGACCGAGAGAAGAAGAAAGCATTTGTGGAGAGCATCGCCGGCGGCAATTTTCACAATCAGGCTGACAAGGGCGCGGAATCCGCCCTTTCGTGCATGATGGCCCGCACCGCAGCGTACACGGGGCGCGAGGTCACTTGGGATGAGATGCTGAAGTCCACGGAGACTTGGGATCCGAAAATTGACCTAAATAAGCTGCGTTGAGATTGCGCTTCTGGTTTTGATTTGTCCCCCGGACTAATTTTAGCCGCGGGTTTTGCGTGAAGGGAACCCCTGGAAAAGAACCGAGCGACGAAGGCTCTCTTGAGGTGCATATGTGCAATCCATCGCGCCGTGAATTTCTGAAATCCACTGCGAGGGCAGCCTGCTCAGCCGGACTCAGCGCGTGCGGCTTTGCGGAACATCTTGCAGCCTCACCAGCATCGCGCAGCGCGCCCGCGACCCCGCCGCCGGCACCTTTGCCGATCAAAAAGGGTGTTCTCCTCGAAATGCTCCCCGCCAGGCTCAGCTACGCGGATCGCATGAAAATGGCGCGCGACGCAGGGTTCGAGGTAGTACAAGCGCCCACGACACCCGACGAACACGAGGCCGAGGAGATCAAAAAAGCCGCAGCTGGTGCGAGCGTTCGCATCGATTCGGTGATGAATATGGACCACTGGAAATATCCGCTGTCGTCGAGCGACTCCGCAGTGGTGGAGAAAAGCCTGGCGGGCATGCGCACGTCTCTGCACAACGCCAAGCTCTGGGGATCGGACGCAGTGTTGCTGGTTCCCGCAGTCGTCAATCCGCAAACCTCCTATCGCGACGCCTGGAGTCGTTCCCAGAAAGAGATCCGCAAACTCCTTCCCCTCGCGGAGGAGCTGAAAATTGTGATCGCCATCGAAGAAGTCTGGAACAAGTTTCTGCTGAGCCCTCTGGAGATGGCCACCTACATTAGGGAATTCCGGAGTCCGTGGGTCCAGGCTTGGTTCGATGTTGGAAATGTGGTGTTTTACGGCTATCCGCAGGACTGGATTCGCACGCTGGGGAAGAGCATCGTCAAGGTTCACCTGAAAGATTTCAAGCGCAAGCAAGACGGTTACGAGTGGGTGAACCTCGGTGAAGGCGACGTGGACTGGGAGGCCGTTCGCGAGGCCTTGCGGGAAATCGGCTATGCGGGCAGCGTCATCACCGAGCTTAAGGGAGGCGATGAGGCCTATCTCCATGACGTAATCCGGCGCGTGGACCGGCTGGTGCTGGGCCGGACGTAGGGTCGGCCGGGCGGAGACAAATTGGCTCTTGCAGCAGGCCAATATCTGGTAGAATTAGGCGAAGGTGAGAGACAATGCTGCCACTCCATCTCCAGCCGCAGAGCCACGTTCCGCTGTACATCCAACTTCGCGATCAATTGCGCGCCCTCGTCCATGCGGGCGATTTGCGCCCCGGCGATCGCATCCCGGCCAGCCGTGAGCTGGCGACCACCCTCGGCGTTCACCGCACGACGGTGGCGAACGCTTACGCGGAGCTGGAATCGGAAGGGTTGATTCAGGGCCACGTGGGACGCGGCACGTTCATCAAAGGAAACGGCAACGGCCTGCAGATCACGCCGCCCGCGCCTCCGGTCCTGAATGGAAACGGGGGAATCCGGTGGGAACTACTCTTCGCCGATGAGCGCGGAGAAGAGGTGCTTAGCCGCCTGACTGCCAATGTACCGGAAGATGCGCTCTCATTTGTGATGGCGCGCCCGGCGGAGGAGTTCTTTCCCATCGAGGAACTGCAGACTTGCGTGAACGCGGTGCTTCGCCGCGAAGGCGCGGACGTGTTGAATCTTGGCCCGTCGGACGGCTATCCGCCTTTGAAAGAGGCGCTGCTTGAGTTGCTGCATTACGATGGCATCGCGGCGAAAGATGAAAACCTGCTCATCACCGATGGATGCCAGCAGTCGTTCGACCTGATCAGCAAAGCGTTTGTGCGTCCGGGCGATTCCGTGATTATGGAAAACCCGACGTATCCGGGAGCGGTGGCGATTTTCCATGGCGCGCGCGCGCGGTGCCTGAGCGTTCCGATGAACACTCACGCAGAACCGGAAAAGCCGCTGGGGCTTGATCTGGAAGCGCTGGAGGCGACGCTGGCGGCGAATCGCGTCAAGCTCATCCTGCTTACGCCGGATTTCCAGAATCCGACGGGAACGTCGATGCCGCTGGCCTCGCGGCGCAAGGTGTTGGAGCTGGCCGGGCGGCACCAGGTCCCGGTGGTGGAAGATCACATTTACGCGCGGCTGCATGCGCGTGAGGAACGCATCCCCTCGCTGAAGCAGCTCGACCGTTCGAACCTGGTCATTCATATCGATAGTTTTGCGAAAGTGGCGTTTCCTGGCTTGCGTGTCGGATGGATTGTTGCTCCGGCGGCGGCGATTGAACGGCTGCGCGTGGTGAAGCAGACGACCGACTTGCACACCGATCAGCTCGCGCAAGCTACGCTCGCGGAATTCCTGCGGCGCGGATTGTTCAGCAAGCACCTCGCGAAGATGCGCAAGGTCTACACTTCACGATTGGCGGCGTTGGATGAAGCGCTGCGGAAGCACATGCCGGAAGGCACACGCTGGACGCGGCCGGAAGGCGGCATGTGTCTGTGGCTGGAGCTGCCGCCGGGATTCGATGCGAGCGAATTGCTCATTCACGTGAAAGAACGCGGCGTGCTGTTTGCGCCGGGACGGTACTTCTACGTGCAAGCGCCGCTGCTGGATGAAAAGCAGATTGCGCGCGGCGTGGCCACGCTGGCGGAATTGCTGAAGATTGAAATGCGCAAACGGCAGCGCGGGGTCCGCCGCGCAGAACGAAGCCGCGTGGCGCTCGTTTGAAAAGAATTGGCAGTTGTTAGCTTTAGTTGTAATTGAGAAGAGAAATAACATGTTGTCGGAAAGATGGCCGGTCAACGTAAGGCGGCAGGGGGCAGGAACTTTTGAGCGAGACGATTACGCTGGCGCCGAATCCGGCGAACAAATGCTTCGGCTGCGGCGGGGACAATGCCGCCGGAATGAAATTGACGTTTGAGCAGGACAACGTGAATCGCCGGATCGTGGGGCGGTTTGTTTTGGGTGAGAGGTACCAGGGTGGCGCAGGATTTGCGCATGGCGGAATTATTGCCACGCTGCTGGATGAGGCGATGGGGAAGGTCTGTCGGTTTCGCGAGGTTCGCGCAGTGACGGCGGAATTGACGGTCGAGTACCTGAAGCCGGTCAACGTGCGTAGTGGAATTGTTGTCGAGGGGCGCGAGACGGAGCAGAAGGGAAGAAACCTGTTCATGACCGCCGAGGTTCTGGCGCGGGGCAAAGGCAGGTTTGTGGTCATCGGGCAGAAGTGAAAAAGATTTGACGGAGAGAGACCGCCGAGAATTTCAAGGAGCGAGAGGAGACGGAAGATGGACTCGAAGAAAGTGAATGGAAGCGGCAACGGAAGCAAGGGATCGAATGAGTGGCGCGTGAAGGTCGGCTTGGCCGAGATGCTCAAGGGCGGCGTGATCATGGATGTCACCAATGCGGAGCAGGCGAAGATTGCCGAAACGGCCGGCGCGTGCGCGGTGATGGCGCTGGAGCGCGTGCCCTCGGATATTCGCAAAGAGGGCGGCGTGGCGCGGATGGCGTCAATCAAAGTGATCCGCGAAATCATGGCGACGGTGACGATTCCCGTGATGGCCAAAGTGCGCATCGGACACTTCGCGGAAGCGGAAGTGCTGCAGGCGCTGGAGGTGGACTTCATCGACGAGAGCGAAGTGCTGACGCCCGCCGATGAAGAGAATCATATCTGGAAACACGATTACCGCGTGCCGTTTGTATGCGGGGCGCGCAACCTGGGCGAAGCGCTGCGGCGCATCGCGGAAGGCGCGGCGATGATTCGAACGAAAGGCGAAGCGGGCTCGGGAAACGTAGTGGAAGCGGTGCGGCACATGCGCGCGATCGTCAGCCAGATGAGGAAACTGACGACGATGCGCGGCGACGAGTTGATGCGCGAAGCGAAAGAGCTGGGCGCTCCGCTCGAACTGATTCGGCAGATCGCTAAGACTGGCAAGCTGCCAGTGCCGAATTTCTCCGCGGGCGGCATCGCCACTCCGGCGGACGCGGCGCTGGTGCGGCGTCTGGGCGCGGAAGCGGTATTCGTGGGATCGGGCATTTTCAAGTCCAGCGATCCGGAGGTGCGGGCGAAGGCGATGGTGAAAGCGGCGACGCATTTCGAAGATCCGAAAATTGTGCTCGAAGCTCACGAAGAGCTGGGCGAAGCCATGAGGGGACTGGATGTCCGGCAGATGGAAGAGAAGGACATGTTGTCGACGCGGGGGTGGTAAGCAATTCTCAAGGATTTTCGGCCTGGGCGGTAGGGGCGCAGCATGCTGCGCCCCTACAAGGAAAATGAGGAGTGCGGGAAGTGAAGATCGGGATTCTGGCGGTACAGGGAGACTTTGAGGCGCACGCGGCGATGTTGTCGCGGCTGGGCGCGGAAACGGTGGAAGTGCGCACTCCCTCGCAACTCGAGGGCTGCGATGGGTTGATTCTGCCGGGCGGCGAGAGCACGACACAATTGCAGTTCCTGCGGGAAGAGGGCCTGGCGGACGCGATTGAGAAATTCGCGAAGCAGGGCGGGGCAATCTTCGGGACGTGCGCCGGGGCCATACTACTCGCTAGGGAAGTGCAGAACCCGAAGCAGGATTCCTTGAAACTGCTGGATATGACCGTGCTACGGAATGCCTACGGGCGGCAGATCGCGAGCGATGTGGTCAGCGGCCCGACGAAACTGAAGAGTGAACCGCTGGAGATGGTTTTCATTCGCGGCCCTATCATTGAGCGGGCCGGCCCGGGAGTGAAGGTTCTCGCGGAGTACGGCGGGAAGCCCACGCTGGTGCAGCGTGACAATATTATGGCGGCGACGTTCCATCCGGAGTTGACAGACGACACCACGGTGCACGAACATTTTCTCAGCCTTGCGGCGGCGCAGGCGAATAAGGCAGCAAGCAGCGCGAAGTCCTAATTGTGAAAAAAGAAGAGAAGGTAGATTCAGGTGCCCGGCATTCAAGCCGTACGAGAGTTCTGTTCGTATGCGTGGGGAATACCTGCCGGAGTCCCATGGCCGAAGCCATCGCCCGCTATGACGCCGCGGACGTGATCGAGGCCTCCAGCGCAGGATTGAGCCCGATGGGATCCATCACCGAGCAGACCAAGCAAACGCTGACACTGAACGGCTATTCCGCAAAGGGGCTGACTTCCGATGCGCTCACCCGCGAGGCTGCCGATGCCGTGGACATCATCATCAACATGACCGGAAGGCCCTGGGAAGAAACTTTCGTGGATCAGGAGAAAGTTGAGGATTGGATCGTGGAGGATCCTTACGGCGCTGCGCCGGAGGCGTATCAGAGAGTGTTCGAAGGCATCAAACGGCGCGTAAACCAGCTTGCTCTGGGGCTGAGAGAGAAGCGCGAGAACAAAACAGCGGCAAGATAGGAGTTGCGTTGCGGCGAGAAAAAACAAGCGTATCGCAGGAAGATTATCTGAAGGCGATCTGGGAGATGCTGGAAGAGGACCATACGCCGATCAGCGCGCGGCTCGCCGAGGAATTGAGGGTTACGCCTCCCGCGGTGACTGCCGCATTGAAGCGCATGACGCGAGACGGACACGTGCGCGTGGAACGCAGCGGGCGGATCGACCTGACGCAAAAAGGCAGAAAGTTCGCGGAACGCCTGGCGCTGCGGCACCAGCTTGCCGAGATGCTGCTGACGGAAGTGATCGGGCTGTCCTGGGCGAAGGCGCACGACGAGGCGGAGCGGATGGAACACGCGATTTCTCCGGAAGTGGAAGCGCTGCTGCTCAAGCGATTTGAGGACAAGAAGAGTTGTCCGCATGGCGTGCCGATGCGCGGGGGCATTGCGCAGCTTCGAAAACAGGGCGCGGTGCTGCTCGCGGAATTGCGGGCCAAGGAAGCGGGCGAAATTGTTTGCGTCTACGAGAAGGACGCGCAATTTCTGGAATTCCTCGAAGGGCTGCGCTTGCGGCCATCGACAACCGTGGAAGTGATGAAACGCGAGTACGATGAGACAATGACTCTGCGTTCCAATGGGAAGACGATGCACCTGGGAAAACCTGCCACTAGCCGCATTTGGGTGCGGCGTCTCAGCGCGTGAGGAGGAAGTTGTAAGTTCTTAGTCTTTAGTTCTTAGCGGTCGAGATTTCCTATCCGCGTCATCTCTCCTTGATCGCATAGAATTGGCAGGTCGGTGTGGCGTCCTACGTCTCGTCCCAAGTCTTGTTGCTGAGCAGGGAAAAGAGCTCCTTCGCTCCTCCGCTGGCTGGAGAGGAAACGCAGCGAGGAACTTAGCGCAGCGGCTCTCCCGTCTGATGCCTTGGTTCTGGGCAGGCGGTGGTGGATGTAAGAAAAGCGGCGGCAAGCCGCCGCACTCCAGGGTGCTGTCTAGTTAACCATAGTTGACCCCCTCCCCCTGTTTTTCATAAGTGTTGCATCTAAAGGACTTAGAGTCCATGTAAGTGCCTTAGAATCAACACTTGCGGGCATTTCTATAAGTGTTGATTCTAAATGGGTTAGAGGAGGGATGATTTCTCGCAGGTCTGAAGACCGGCCACTACATGCTGAACGAATTCGGCGC
>WNFJ01320024.1_pt1 | contig 15995 bp, 11 predicted proteins | sample 5400461 | NCBI WGS metagenome assembly WNFJ01 (sample SAMN13153349, study PRJNA577476) | soil metagenome | isolation source: 115 cm saprolite on Douglas fir-dominated hillslope | place: USA:California | collected 2013-09-17 | reverse complement strand
ATGAATGCGTTGCGCCAGATTCCTGCCGCGCCTTCGAGATGTGCGTCGCCGGCTTTTGTGGTCTCCGCCGTCCCGCCATGGTCGGCGCAGCATTCGAGCGCGCGTGCCATCCAGGCATCCGGCGAATGGTCGCCGGATTCAAAGCCGAGCACCATGATCGCGATGCTGTCGTCGGCCGCACCGGTGTTGAATGCCTCTTGCGCGTCAAGGATGCGGCAGTTCGATGGATAGAGGCCGGCCTGTGCGATGACGCGCAGCGCGCGCGCCGCACCGAAGAACGAATGGAAACGAACCGATGCGCCGGCACGGAATTTCGGACGTGGCTGCAATCGCATCCAGGCGCGCGAAATCACGCCGAGCGTTCCTTCCGAGCCTATGAACATGCGGTCGGGGCTCGGTCCAGCACCCGATCCCGGCAATCGACGTGTTTCCAGTATGCCGCGCGGCGTCACGACGCGTAGGCTTTCGACGAAATCGTCTATATGCGTGTAGAGACTAGCGAAATGACCGCCCGATCGCGTCGCGATCCAGCCGCCAAGGGTCGAATATTCGAAACTCTGCGGAAAATGCCGCAACGTGACGCCATACGGCTTAAGTTGGTTCTCCAGCGATGGGCCATAGGCCCCGCCTTCAATCAGTGCGGCCCGCGATATCTGATCCACCTCAACAACCTTACCGAGATTGCGCAGGTCAAGTGTGACGGCCGCCTTGTAGCGAAGCCCATGGACTCGCGGCTCGACACCGCCGCAGACGCTCGACCCGCCCCCGAACGGCGTCAGCGAGGCGCTGACACTACCGGCCCAGTCCATCACAGCGGAAATCTCTGCTTCGTTGCGGGGATAAGCGACGACGTCGGGCGCGCAATCGTAGTCGCCGAGCATGGCACGCACGTAGTCTGGATAGGATTTGCCATAGGCGTGCGCGACGCGGTCGTATCGGTCGGTCGTGCAGAAAGCGGCAACCGAGGCCGGCGGCGCCACGCGCGGCGCGCGCAGTGTGAGATCCTCCAGGCGCGGCACTGCTATGGCTTCGAACCCATCGCGCGAGAATTTCGCGCGGTAACGGCCGAGCACAAAAGCCTGCTCCGCGGCCGTCATGCCCTCGCCCTCGCGGCCCCAGCCGTAATGTTTTAGCCTTGCACCGCTCATGGCTTCCTCCCTGCTTTTTCCGCCTGTGATTTCCGAGATAGCTGCTGGTTCCATTGCAATCCTGTCTCGGTCTGACTTTCAGAGCAAGTCCGCCGCTCCTTGCAGGTTCATTCGCGTTGGTTTTACGATGTCCGCGTCGCTTCCGCCTGTCCACGGATAGCGACCGAACAACCGATATCGCGCGAGGTCCGAAAAGCACCGATAGCGGAAGTAGCCATCCCCATCTTGATTGAGGCTGGATAAGGCGGGAATGATCGATAGGCAGGAAGATCACAATTTTCGATTTAATTCAGCAATGAGGGCTACCGATGGAAAGCATTAGCGGCGGACATTTGCCATCCAGCATTCTTTTGACGCTCGCCGCCCTCGACAACGCAAAGCGTGACTGCAAGACTGCCCTCAAACCAAAACAATGGAGGAAGCGATGAATATCGATCGTCGTCAACTGATCTTGCCGACGCTTGGGTTTGGACTCCTGAGCGCGGTCGGAGTGAGCGTGGTCCCGGCCTTGGCGGCTTCGGCGGATGAAGAGGCCGTCGCCAAGAACGTCGAGGCATTCCGCGCGGCGCAATTCGCGGCCGACGCCAAGGCATTCGACGCGCTCTGCGCGGCAGAACTGAGTTACAGCCACTCCAGCGGCCGGGTCGAGGACAAGGCGACCTTTATCGCTAATGCCACCAACGGAAAGTCGAAGTATTTGTCGCTGGAATATCAGGACACCACGATTCGCGTGGTCGGCCCCGCAGCGATCGTCCGCTTCCACTGGGTAGGCGAACAACAGGCAACAGCCGATGGCAAGAAAACTGCCACCAATCTCCACATCCTGATGAACTGGCAAAAACAGGGCGCGGACTGGAAACTTCTGTCCCGAGCGGCAACCGCGCTCTGACCGGGTCAAGGCAGTCATTCCGCGCGCTCCACCGAAGTTGAACGCGGATGAAAGCAATCCGTGGCAATTCATTCGGTACAAACTCCATGCACCAAGCCGTCATCGCCCGCGAAAGCGGGCGATCCAGTAATCCGAAGCGCCAGTGATGCGGCCTCGTCGCGGGCTCCACCTTTATTGCGCTTCGTTGCAGTTGGCACTGTCCTGCTGTAACCTCGTGGCTTCGAGAACCCGGAAGCAAATCCTATTAGCTTCTGTTCGAATCGCTTCGATTGTGGAGTAGCCTGAGAGAGCCACGAATAAATCACGAAGTGACATTGCTAACTGCAAATCCGAGGCTGATTGGGAGCGACGCTCATGGCAGTTCAAGCGCTCGGCTATCTCGGTGTCAGCACGCAAAACATCGATGAGTGGTCCGACTTCGCGACGCAGCAGCTGGGGCTGCAGTCAGTCGACCGCGCCGCTTCCTGCCGCGCCTTCCGCATGGATGATCGCCGCCAGCGACTCATCGTTGACAAGGGGCGTCCGGATACCGAGCGCTTTTTCGGGTGGGAGGTCGCCGATGCCGCAAGCTTGGATGCGCTTGCAGGAACACTCGAAGCGGCCGGTGTTGCGGTACGGCGTGAGCCGGCGGCACTCGCTGATCAACGGTTTGTTCGCGACCTCATTTCATTTCGTGATCCCGACGGAAACCGGCTCGAGGCCTTTTACGGGCCATTGTTGGCGGACACGCCTTTTGCGCCCGGCCGTAATATCTCTGGCTTTCGCGCTGGCGCCCTGGGTATGGGCCATGTTGTGCTTATGGTCGCGGATTTTGATGCGGCACTGGCGTTCTACCGAGGTCTGCTGGGCTTTCGGATCAGCGATTTTATGCGTGAACCCCAGGCCTGTTTCCTGCACGTGAATGCACGCCACCATAGCCTTGCTCTATTCGGCTTCCGCCCGCAGGGCATGCATCATCTCCTGATGGAGCTCTACTCGCTGGACGATGTTGGCCAAGGCTACGACCTTGCGCGGACGAAGGGCGATCGGGTCAAGGTGTCGCTCGGCCGTCATAACAACGACTACATGACGTCATTCTACATGCAAACGCCGTCGAACTTCCTCGTCGAGTATGGTTGGGGCGGGCGCGAGGTGGATGTGGCGACATGGCAGCCGGAAGAAATGGACACTTTGGCCAGCTTCTGGGGCCACGACGGGCTGAGGCAAGCCATACGCGGCGATGCGCCGCCCCCAGAGCATTTGCCTCCAGCTTCCCCCGAAGGGCGGCGTGCCCCTGTCCAGGTGATAGAAGGCAATTACGAAAGGCTAAGCGGCGTTTGTCCGTGGTGGGACGCTATCGCCGGCCACTGAATTGCTAAAGACTGGATTGCCTCATCGCTGCGCTCCCCGCAATGACGGGCAGCCGTGGCCGGGACAAGTAGCGCAGTGTGGGCAAAGCCAACGGATCGCCGGAACCCGCGCGTCCGATTAACAAAACTCTGCGTGCCAGCCAGCATCTTCAACAAACAGCATCTTCGACAAAAAGCTGGACACGGCGCAAGCGCGCCTTTTTGCCCATCTTAGTACTGCGGCAATATCAATCCGGGTTCCGCATCGGTACAGCTCGCCAAAAAACTTGCCGTCCGTCAATGCAAATGGTCGGGGCGGGAGGACACTGCGCGACCAGCAAGCGGAGTGGCGAATGTGGATATGCCAGAGATTATGGTGGTTGTGCTGGTCGGCGCCGGCGTTGCGTATTGTCTACTGCGGCACGGGACACAGCTCCGGTGGCCAGCGACCGAGCGGAACTTCGGACGGCAATCGGAAATTCAGCCGCAGTTCTCGCGCGTGTTTTCCATGACGAGCGCGCAGGGCAAAGAGAACCTGATAAGGCGCCGGATGAAGCGGAACGGTTGCGACCGCACCGAAGCGATGCGGCTCGCGACAGAAGAGTGGCGGCGGGACAACCGCTGAGACCGGCAGAAAGATTGACGGGGATCAAGGCGGCCGGCGGATCTCCGAGCCCATGATTGCTGGCCACAACGCATGGATCGATGCGGCGTCTGCGACGCCCAGCACATCAATGATCGAATTCAGAGGTGCGAATGTGAGCATGACCGGCCTCGAAGTGTTCGACGAAACGCTTCGCAAGACAAACACATGGCTCAAGGAAATTGCCCAGGCGCTGGGTCTGGACAGGCACGGCGCCTATCAGGTGCTGCGCGCCGTGCTGCACTGCCTCCGTGATCGCCTGACGATCAACAAGGCCGCTCAATTGGGTGACCAGCTGCCGATGCTGGTCCGGGGCATCTATTACGAGGCGTGGCGTCCCGCCGGAAAACCGGAAAAGATACGCTCGCGCGATGAATTCCTCACTCGAATAACCGCGCACATCGCCATGAAGCAATCAATCGATGCCGAGAAAGCGGCGCGTGCGGTGTTTCGGACGCTGGAGAACCATGTCTCTGCGGGTGAGATTCGCGATGTGATGCAGGTCCTGCCTGAGGACATCCGCGCGCTATGGCCGCCGCTAAGCGAAGCCGCGGTAGGCGATCGATAAGCACTTGGGAAATCGCACCCAGCCAGTCCTCGGAGCATTTTCCACCGTGGCGGCTTCATCCTAAGGCAAAAATGTGTCGCGCCGACCGTGCCTTGCTTGCGCCACAACCCGCGCCCGATTGTGGCTTCGGGTGGTCCAACCTCAACAGCCTGGACGCGACGCGTCTGAAGCTCGGATATGAGCGGAATTGCTATCGAAACGCGGAAAAGATCGTTCGCGAGCGCTTGCGCCTGCTGCAAGCCGCCACGCGATGCGAAGCCGAGCTCGCTCGACAATAACGGTTCAGCGAGACGCCGATCGGGCATGCAGCACGGGTTCGGCCGGGTCCGACAAGTCATTTTTCCGCCGTACTGAACCAACATTATCCACAGGTGATGAAGTTCAGTTTGTACGCGTGCTCCATAGTAAATTCGCGGCGGCAATTTCGGACGGAGTCGAGGAATCCAGCAGCGAGAGCGAGATGACGACGCTTTACGATTTGCTCGGGGCTCTTCCGCACGATGACGCTCAAGGTCTCAGGACCGCATTCCGCAGAGCCGTCAAAGGCGCCCACCCAGACATCAGACCCGGCGATCCGGATGCTGCGCTGAAATTCAGGCAGATCGTCCATGCCAGCGAAATCCTTGGCGACCCCGAGCAGCGGGCAGCGTATGACCATCTGCTGGAGCTCGCGCACCTGGAGCAGGCGACGGCCTCCGCGCGCGCCACCGCCGCGAGGATTCACAAGCTCGCCTCTGGCACGATGGCGCTTGCCGGGGCCTCGGTTTTTGTGACTGTCGGGGGATATTTGCTGTTCATGCACATGTCAGCGGCATCGATTGGTCCGGCAAACCAGATTGACGTCACGATGCGCGCACCGGCTGAGATCGCTGCCGTTGCCGGGTCATCGGATATGACCGGCAAGCGCACCTCACTCGGGGAACATGAAAGTGCAAGCGCTCCTGGTGCGGCGATCGTGCCGAGCGCCGCCATGCTCCAGGCCAATGCGGAGAACATCCCGGCGGCTGCGCAGAACGTCCCGGCGGCTAGTATCGGCCCGCCTCTCGACCTCGCCGCGAGCAACGCCAGATCCTTGCGAGCGCGCGGAGTTTCCGCCTACCGCAACGGCGACCTGAACGGCGCGATCGCCGACCTGGATCAGGCGATTCAGCTTGATCCGAAGTTTTCGGCTGCCTACATCGACCGCGGCATCATCTTCTATCGCCTGCGAAAATTAGGCCGCGCCTTCGCCGATATCGCGCGGCCAAAACGGAGCGAAAAGCCAAGCCGCTCCAAATCTGCGCCGGCGATGGCCGGCAAGCAGCGCATTGATCAGGCGAGACTCGCGTCTTCGGTGGCGCCGGTGTCCCAACACCGAACAGCCGCGCAGGATCCATCGCGAGAAGAAGGGCCTGCAACGGCAATGCTGCGCTAAAGCGCAAGATCCATCACGTTGAAATCGGCGGTTCGTCCCGCTTGATGGCTTGCGGATGGCCCTGATCGTCGATCGAGACGTAAGTGAAGTTGCCGTCGGTCACCAGTATCGAATGCATCTCCTTGCGGCGCAGCACCCAGGCCTCGAGATGGACGGTAACCGAGGTCTTGCCGACCCGGACCAGATTGGCGTGAACCGAGACTACGTCGCCGACGAACACCGGTTTGCGAAAATTCATCGCATCGATTGCGACCGTCACCGTCCGGGACTTCGCGATCTTGGACGCAAAGATGCCGCCGCCGATATCCATCTGGCTGAGCAGCCAGCCGCCGAAAATGTCGCCGTTCGCATTGGTATCGGCCGGCATCGCCAGGGTGCGGATCGACAGGTCGCCGCAGGGCTCGGTCTCCGTATTCGGCGGGGCCTGAACGGCTTGGGTGTCGGTCATATGTCAGAGGCCCCTCGCTGAAATCGTATTATTTGAAACTATCCCAGCCGGCATCCGGCGCAAAACGGCCGCCGAATTTTTGCGCTAGCCCGCGCAAGGCCGAGATCACGTTCTCCACCCCGCGGGTTCGCGCATAATTCAAAGGGCCGCCGCGGAATGGCGCATAGCCGGTGCCAAAGATCATCGCGCCATCGACCATGTCGGGATTGTCGACGATGCCTTCGCGCAGACACGCGACGCAGACGTTCGAGATCGGCAGGATCAGCCGGTCGATCATTTCGTCCGTCGGCTGCACAGTGGCCGGTGAACGGGCGGTCTTGTCGGCCTTGCCGTCCTTCCAGATGTAAAAGCCCTTGCCGGTTTTGCGGCCGAGCTCGCCCTTTGCCACTTTCTCGCGCAGCCACGCCGGCGTCGGCGGGAGAGAATCGCCGAACTTCGAGCGCAGCATGTCGCCGACGGCAAGGCAGATGTCGAGGCCGACCTGATCGGCGAGTTCGATCGGGCCCATCGGCATGCCGAATTTTTCCGCGGCGGCATCGATGGTGAGCTTGTCGATCCTCTCATCCAGCATCACCATCGCTTCGAGCATATAAGGCGTCAGCGTGCGGTTGACGAGAAAGCCCGGCGAACTCTTGACCGGCAGCGGCAGGCGGTCGATGGCGCCGACAAAGGCCAGCGCCTGTTTCAGCATCGTGGGATCGGTGCCGTCGTGGCGGACCACCTCGACCAGTTGCAGCCGCGATACCGGGTTGAAGAAGTGCAACCCCAGCAAGCGCTGCGGCGCTTGCAGCGTCGAGCGCAAGTCTTCCAATGGAATGCTCGAGGTGTTGGTGGCGAGGATCGCGCCCGGCTTCATCTTCGGCTCAAGTGTGGCATAGACCTTCTGCTTCAGTTCCAGCTTTTCCGACACCGCTTCGATGATGAGATCGGCGTTGCGCACGCCCTCGCCGTCAAGGTCGGGCATCAGCCGATCCATCGCGTCACGGATCTCGGTCCGCTTGCGCATGATCTTGCCGAATAAATCCGTGGCGCGCTTGATGGCACCGGCGATCGGCTCCGGCTTCATGTCGGAAAGGGAGATCCGCATGCCTTGACTCGCGCACCATGCCGCGATGTCGCCACCCATCGCGCCGGCGCCGATGACGTGAACGTTGCCGATCTTGTTGCCACCGCCGGCGAGCTTCCTCATCTGCTCGCGCAAAAAGAACGCGCGGATCAGGTTCTGCGCCGTCGGCGTCACCATCAGATTGGCGAAGGAGGTTTTTTCGGCCGCCGGCATCGCCGCCTTGTCGCCGCCGTGCTTCTCCCAGAGGTCGATCAGCGCGTAAGGCGCGGGATAGTGCTCATGCGGCGCGGCCTTTTCGGCTTCCGCGCGCATGCGCGAGGCGAGAAAACCTCTGACCGGACCGAGATTGAGGATGGTGTTCAACAGCCCGGGCCTGGCGCGCGTCAGACGGCCGAACACGGCATCCTTGACGGCGTTGCGGACGTGCCGCTCTTGCGCCACGGCATCGACCAGCCCGAGCGACTTTGCCCTCCGCGCATCGATGGTCTTGCCGGTCAGCATCAGCGTCATCGCTTGCATTGGATTGACGAGACGCGTGAAGCGCGCGGTGCCGCCAAGACCAGGATGCAGGCCGAGCATCACTTCCGGAAAACCAAAGCGGGCGCCGTCGATCGCAATGCGCGACTGGCAGGCGAGCGCGACTTCGAGGCCGCCACCGAGGCAGAAGCCGTGAATGACAGCGACGGTTGGAATCTTCAAAGCTTCAAGCCGGTCGATCACCGCGTGCGCCCGGCCGATCGCGGTCTCGACTTGCCGAGGATCGGTCGCGCCGCGAAATTCATTGACGTCCGCGCCGGCGATGAAGCCGGATTTCTTGGCCGAGCGAATGACAAGTCCCGTCGGCCGCTGGCTTTGCAGCGCCACGAGCACGGTGCCGAGTTCTTCGATCACATCAGCCGAGAGCGTATTGGCGCTGGCGCCCTCGCGGTCGAACAGCAACCAGGCGATGCCGTCGCTATCGCGGGTCAGCTTGAAATGGCGGTAGGGCCGGCTCGCCTCCGGCGTCGGCCCGATCTCGAGCACGCGGTCGGCGAGGACGTTCATGATCCTTGAGTCCATGATCACACCGTCTCAATCAACATCGCGCCGCCCTGCCCGCCGCCGATACATTCGGTGGCGACGCCGCGCCGGGTGCCCAATCGCTTCATCGCGTTAACGAGATGCAGCACGATGCGATTGCCGCTGGTGCCCACGGGATGACCAAGGCTGATTGCGCCGCCATCGACGTTGAGTTTGGCACGGTCGATCTGGCCTGCAGAGCCCTCGAGGCCCAAAATCTCGCGGCAGAATTTTTCATCGTTCCATGCGGCGAGGCATCCCAGCACTTGCGTCGCGAATGCCTCGTTCAATTCCCAGGTCTCGATATCCCCGAGCGATAATTTGTTGCGCTTTAAAAGTTCGGTCGCCGACAATACCGGGCCGAGACCCATGATGCTGGGATCGAGCGCGGCCCATTGGCTGTCGACGATCACCGCCTTTGGCGTCAGGCCATGCTTTTTGACCGCGTCTTCGGAAGCAAGGATGGTCCATGAGGCGCCGTCGGTGATCTGCGAGGAATTGCCGGCGGTGACCTGGCCCCACGGCCGCTCGAATACCGGTTTTAGTTTTGCAAGTGTCTCGGGCGTGGAATCCGGCCGCACCCCGTCATCGTGATCGTAGAATTTGCCGTCGCGCGCGAACGCGGTTTCGACCTCGCCCTTGAGAAAACCCTGCGCCTGCGCGTTCGCAAGCCGCTTGTGACTTTCGGCTGCGTAGCCGTCCGACTGCGCGCGCGTGATGCCGAAGAGATGACCGACCACTTCCGCGGTCTGTCCCATGTTGAGTTCGGTGATCGGATCGGTCAGTCCGCGCTCCAAGCCGATGATCGGCTTGAAGTAGGCCGGACGCACTTTGGCGAGCGCCGCGATCTTGGCCAAAATTCCCTTGGCACCGGCGAGCCCTGCAAACCAGCGCACGCCCTGCTGCGGCCACACCAGCGGCGCGTGACTGAGGGCTTCAGCGCCGCCGGCCAGGATCAGATCCGAGACGCCTTCGCGGATATAGCGGTAACCGGTGTCGATCGATTGCATGCCGGAGCCGCAATTGATCTGCACGGTGAATGCCACCATCCCTTCCCCCATGCCGAGCCGAAGTGCTGCGACACGCGCCGGGTTCATCTCGTCGGCGATCACATTGACGCAGCCGAGGATCACCTGGTCGAACGCGGTCGGCGCGAAAGGTTGCCGGGCTAGCAGCGGCCGGCCACACTGCACCGCGAGATCGACTGGCGTGAACGGTCCGGGTCCGCTGCGCGCTTTCAGAAATGGGGTCCGGCTGCCGTCGATGATGAAAACCGGTCGCGCCATCAGCTCGCCGCCCTCGTTTCACCAAGCTCCTGGAAAAACTGGTGCACCTCGGCAGGCTTCTTGTATTGCGGCGACAGAGTTTCGGGCGGGAAGTCATCGACTTCGATCACTTTCGCCACCGCCTCATGCGCCGCCGCCAGCTGATCGCCTTCGGCCTCGGTAATAACGCCCTTCTTCACCGCCTCATGCCAGTCCTGAATGTGAGCGGCGCGCATTCTCTTGGCGATGTCTTCAGTGCCGGTGATCAGAAGAAACGCCTTCTCCAGCCGCGCCACGCCGCGGTCGTCATCAATGTACGACAGATCCGGCGTCAGCCGGTCACGCGCCGCGGATGGTTCCAGCACGAGCTGCGCGCATTGCTGCACGACGATATCCGAAGGACCGAGCACGCGGGCGCCGAACGGCTGGACCAGGAATTTCAGAATGACCGCGACAAACCGGTTCGGCAAATTCGCCAGAATTTCGGCGAAGCGGTTTTCGACGGTGCGGAAGCCGCTCGCCATGCACCATTCAAGCACGGCAAAATCCGCACTTTGCCGCCCCTCGTCCTGCCAGCGCTTTAGCGCGGCAGACAGCAAATACAGTTCGGAAAGGATATCGCCGAACCGGGCCGACAGCATTTCCTTGCGCTTCAGCGCCCCGCCCAGTGTCAGCAAGGCCATGTCGGCGCACAGCGCGAACACTGCGGAATAGCGCGAGAGCTGGCGATAAAATCGGGTCGCCGCTCCGGCGTCGGGCGCCGGGGCAAACACGCCAAAGCTCCAGCTCCGGCCCCAGGCCCGGAACAGCGTCGTCACGCTGTGACCGACATGTTTCCAGAACGCCTTGTCGAACGCGTCCAACCCCTTGGCGCGGTCGGCTTCGCCGAGCGCGTTCATCTCTTCCAGCAAATAGGGATGTGCCCGGATCGCGCCCTGCCCGAACACGATCAGGTTACGGGTGAGAATATTGGCGCCCTCGACGGTGATGCCGACCGGCACCGAACGATAGAGATTGCCCATATAGTTCTGCGGACCGTCGATCACTGCCTTGCCGCCATGGATGTCCATGGCGTCGTCGATCGCGATCCGCATCCGCTCGGTGGCGTGCAGCTTCATGATGCCGGAGATCACCGCGGGATGGTGGCCCTGATTGAGCGCGGCGCAGGTCAGCCGCCGCGCCGCATCGAGCAGATAGGCGGTGCCGGCGATACGGGCGAGCGGCTCCTGGACGCCTTCGAATTTTCCAATCGGCACGTTGAACTGCTCGCGAATCCGCGCATAGGCGCCGGTGGTGCGCGCCGCGTAGGCCGCGCCTGCAGCCGATAGTGACGGCAGCGAGATGCCGCGCCCGGCGGCCAGCGCCGTCATCAGCATCTTCCAGCCCTGGCCCAGGCGCTCTTGTCCGCCGATGATATAATCCATCGGAATAAAGACATCGCGGCCCCGGTTCGGGCCGTTCTGAAACACCTGCATCGCCGGCAGGTGGCGATGGCCGATTTCAACGCCGGGCAGATGGGTCGGGATCAATGCCACGGTAATGCCGAGTGCTTCCGTCGGCCCGACCAGATGATCCGGGTCATAGGCCTTGAAGGCAAGCCCGAGCAGCGTCGCGACCGGGCCGAGCGTGATGTAGCGCTTGTGCCAGTTGAGGCGGAGCCCAAGCACTTCGCGTCCCTCGAAATCGCCCTTGCATATGACGCCGCTGTCGACCATCGACGCGGCGTCCGAGCCGGCTTCGGGGCTGGTCAATCCAAAGCAGGGAATTTCCCGGCCGTCGGCCAGCCGCGGCAGCCATTGCTGCTGCTGATCCTTGGTGCCAAAGCGCATCAAGAGTTCGCCAGGGCCGAGCGAGTTCGGCACCATCACGGTGACGGCGGCCACCAGCGAGCGTGACGAAATCTTGCGCACCACTTCCGAGTGCGCGTAGGGCGAGAAACCAAGCCCGCCATATTCCTTCGGGATGATCATGCCGAAGAATTTTTCCCGCTTGATGAAGTCCCAAACATCAGGCGGCAGGTCGCGCAATTCCCAAGTGATCTTCCATTCGTCGAGCATCGCGCACAGTTCATCGACGGGACCGTTGAGAAACGCCTGTTCCTCCGCGGTCAGCGTCGCCGGCGCGTAGGCTAGCAGTTTCGACCAATCGGGGTTGCCGGTGAACAGGTCGGCATCCCACCAGACATCGCCGGCCTCCAGCGCCTCGCGCTCGGTGTCCGACATCGGCGGCAACACCGTGCGCGCCCAGGAGAAGATCGGCTTGGTGATGATATCGCGACGAAAGGCGGAGGTGCTCATGGCGATGTCCTCATGGTCGATATAGGGCGCGGCCGGAAGGCCGGCGTTCGCCGAAGGGGCGGCTGCAATCTAGCAAGAAAGCACAGGATTCACTTGATACTTCGCGCCGAGGATAAGGTGAAATTGACCGGGCCGACAGGCGCCTGATAACGACAAATACCGCATCGGTTCCGGAAAAGCGCTGCTGTGTGCACTGCTTAGAGCATAAAGCGACAAATACGCGAGCTCGGTCCACCTCTCGCCGCTTGCAGACTTTCTTAACCTCGCCCGCTCTTTGCGGGGAGAGGTCGAAATTCGCGGCAGCGAATTTCGGGTGAGGGGCAAGGCACGGCGCTTGCTACAACTCTCAGTCTTGACGGAGCGACAGTCCCTCACCCCGATCTTCCAAGAGCGAGCTTCGTTCGTCTCGACCCCGCAAGTGCGCGGCGAGGGAGAAGAGATGGCTCCCCGCAAGCGGCATGAGGCAGAAGAGCAGCGGAATCAATCCGGCCGCCTCATCTCGAACATGGCGTCGGGCCGAATTTCAAAGTAGTCGCCCGTGCGGCCGGCGCGCATGATCGGGCGCGCCAGCGCGGTCTGGTAGACGCCGTCCTTGATAAAGGCCTTGTCGATGTGGACGGCAACCACTTCGCCAAGGGTCAGCCAGGCCTGCACCTTCTTGCCATCGGCGCCCTGCAACTGAATAATCTGCGACAGTTCACATTCGAACGAGACCGGGCTTTCCGCGACACGGGGCACGTTGACGCGTTTGCTCGGCGCCGCCGTCAGCCCGGAGATGTTGAACTCACTGATGTCGCGGGCGACATGGGCGGCGGTCAGGTTCATCTGCTGCGCCAAATCCATGGTCGCGAGATTCCAGACGAACTCGCCGCTCTCCTGGATGTTGGCGACGCTGTCCTTCCATGACGTCGAGGAAAATCCGATGATCGGCGGGTGGTAATTGAAGCCGTTGAAAAAACTGTAGGGCGCCAGATTGACGTTGCCCTTGGCATCGCGGGACGAGATCCAGCCGATCGGCCGCGGCGCGATGATGGCGTTGAAGGGATCGTGCTTGAGGCCGTGGCCGCTCGCCGGCTCGTAATAATGCAGATCCTTCTCGGTCACGCTGGTATCTTCCTTGCCGTTTTCGTCATTGCGAGGAGCGACGAAGCGATCCATATCACGTCACGCGGCGCGCATGGATTGCTTCGCTGCGCTCGCAATGACAGGATAAACTCTCGGCTGGCCTTGTCGGTATTAATCTAACTTGCCCTCACCGTCGCCTTGCCGCGCGGCGCAAGGCCGGCGAGGACAAAATCGATCATTTGGTCGAGCGACGGTCCTGGCTTGTTGGCGCATTGCGCAATCATCTGCGGATGGAAAAACCGCATCATCGCGGTGCAGGCGCACATCGCCGCCAACGGCACGTCCGGGGCCTCGAATTCACCCGACGCGGCGGGCAATGACGGCGGCGATGGTCTCGGTGATCCGCTGCATATGGGGAAGGCATACCTCCCAGCTCTCCTCCATCGCGATCTCGACCATCTCGTGCAGTTTCGAATCGCCGATGTAGCGTTCGCAATTCATGCGATGGATCGTAGTCATCAGCTCGCGCAGACGGGAAGCCGCCGATTCGTGCCTGGTGGCGATGGCCTGAGCCGCAGACTCGACCCCACCCATCAGGGTACGTGCGACGCCCTCGTGGATTGCCTTTTTCGAATCGAAAAAGCGATAGACGTTGGCCGGGCTCATTCGCAGCACTTTGGCGATGTCGGCGACGGTCGTCTTCTGATAGCCAATTTCGCGAAACAAACGCTCCGCCACCGCGAGAATCCGTTCTCGTGTGTCGTGTTCGGTATGTTCCGAAACCAGCGTCATCGCAGTGCTCGATTCACCGTGCTCAATGTCCAATTATTCCGCGGCCTCAGCAAGCGGAAATGCGGGCTGTGATTGGTCTTGATGCTGCGGCGCAGGATCAAGATGCTCACTCCGGCCGCTTTCTTCAAGGCTCTTGCGGAACCAGAGGGCATAGAGACCGGGCAGGTACAGCAAGGTCAGGAAGGTTGCAACAAACAAACCGCCCATGATGGTGATGCGCGACAGCGGGATCATCGCCAGGATGGCGGCAAGCGCGGTGAGCACCACGGGGCGGGCGCGCCGGACGGTGGACTCGACGATGGCCTCGTTGCGGGTCAGGCCGTGGGCTACGTCGGTTTCGATCTGGTCGACCAGGATCACCGCATTGCGCATGATCATGCCGGCCAGCGCGATCAGTCCGAGCAGCGCCACGAAGCCGAACGGCTGGTTGGCGACATTCAATCCCAGCGAGGCGCCGATAATGCCGAGTGGCGCCGTCAGGAATACCAGCAGCAGGCGCGAAAAACTCTGCAGCTGGATCATCAGCAAGGTCAGCATGACGATGACCATCAGCGGAAACAGGATGAAGATCGACGCATTGCCCTTGGCGGATTCTTCGAACGCGCCGCCCTTCTCGATCCGGTAGGCCGGCTCCAGGCTATCGCGGATTTGCTGCAGCTTGGGCCAGATCTGGTTGGTCACGTCAGGCGCCTGCACGCCATCGACGACGTCGCCGCGCACCGTGATCGCCATGTCGCGGTTGCGCCGCCACAGGATGGGCTCCTCGTGGGAGTATTCGATTTTGGCGATCTGCGTCAGCGGCACCGCGACCCCGTTGCGCGAGGTGACGGTGAGATCGCCGATATGGCCGAGATCGAGCCGTTCTGAGGGCACCGCACGCGCGACCACACCGACTTTCTCGATGCCGTCGCGGATCGTCGTCACCGGCGCGCCCGAGATCAGCATGCTCAGCGCCTGCGACACGTCCTGCGGGGTGAGGCCGAGCGCGCGGGCGCGGTCCTGATCGACGACGAGCTTGAGGTAGGGCGACTGCTCGTTCCAGTCGAGCTGCGGTTCCTTGACGCTGGGGTTCTGCTTGACCACGTCGCGCACCCTGTAGGCGATGTCGCGCACGGTGCTGGCGTCGGGCCCGATCACGCGGAACTGGACGGGAAATCCGACCGGCGGTCCAAAATTGAACCGGTCGATGCGCACACGCGCTTCGGTCAGCGCGCCGTCATAGACCGCCTTCTCCAGGCGCGCCTTGATCCGCTCGCGCGCCTCGACGTCCTTGGCGACGATGACGATCTCGGCGAAAGCCTCGTTCGGCAGCTGCGGGTTGAGCCCGAGCCAGAAGCGCGGCGAGCCCTGGCCGACATAGGACGTGTAGGTCGAGATGTCCTTGTCGTCCTTCAACAGGGCTTCGGCCTTTTTCACGGATTTTTCGGTGACGTTGAAGGCCGTGCCCTCGGGCAGCCGAAGCTGCAGGAATAATTCCGGCCGTTCGGAGAGCGGGAAGAACTGCTGCTGGACGTGACCGAAGGCTGCGATCGATAGCGCGAATATCCCCACTGTCGCCAACACCACCTTGACCCGGTGGTTGACGCACCACTGGATCATGCTGCGCAGAATCCGGTAGACGCGTGTTTCATAAACCGCATGCGGGTCGTGGTTGTGGCTGACCGTGATGTTCGGCAACAGCTTGACGCCGATATAGGGCGTAAAGATCACCGCCACAAACCAGGACGCGACCAGCGCGATCGCCACGATCCAGAAAATGCCGCCGGCATATTCGCCGACCGCGGAATTGGCGAAGCCGATGGGGAGGAAACCGGCGGCCGTGACCAGCGTTCCCGTCAGCATCGGAAAGGCGGTGGATTCCCAGGCAAAGGACGCGGCGCGGACGCGGTCCCAACCCTGCTCCATCTTCACTATCATCATCTCGACCGCGATGATGGCGTCATCGACCAGAAGTCCGAGCGCGATGATCAATGCGCCGAGCGTAATCCGATGCAAATCGAGCGACATCGCGTT
>WNFJ01606421.1_pt1 | contig 16001 bp, 14 predicted proteins | sample 5400461 | NCBI WGS metagenome assembly WNFJ01 (sample SAMN13153349, study PRJNA577476) | soil metagenome | isolation source: 115 cm saprolite on Douglas fir-dominated hillslope | place: USA:California | collected 2013-09-17 | reverse complement strand
CCCCCGCCGTGACCCTGGAAAGAGCGCATCTGTGGTTCGACATCCCGCCCATGTTCGAGCTCCCCTACATGATCATGGTCGTGAACGTGCGCGAGCAGTACCGCGCCGAACTGCCGGCCATCACGCACGTGGACGGGTCCGCTCGCGTGCAGACGGTGTCCTCGAAGGACAACGCGGATTTCCACACCCTCCTCCGCACCGTCGGGAAGCGTCTGGGGAAGGAAATTGTCTTGAACACCAGCTTCAACGTGAAGGGCCAACCGATCGTCAACACCCCGGCGGAAGCGATTGCCACTTTCCTGCGAACGGGCATGGACTGCCTCTTCCTCGAGAACATCCGCGTCACCCGCCGGAGTTGAGCCGTCGCCTCCGGATCCGCGGGCGGGTGTCAGGACTCGAACCTCACGGCCGCCGCCTGGCGAATTTTCCAGCCGTCAAGCGACCAGACGCATTCCGTGCGACACCGTCACCTTCGGACCCTCGGCCAGGAAGGCGACGCAGGCCTCGCCTGCCAGAACTGGCTGAAGGCGCTGCCCTAGACGCGGCTGACGTCGCAGTCGAGCTCGCCGTGGGTGCCGGGTGAAACCGGCCAGGCGGGATGTGTCACATGCTACTCGCGTGTGCCGCCGTCTGGTTGCGCCGAGTAGCCCCAGCAGTGCTCGGCGATGAACTCCTCGTGGCTGCCCGAAACCGGCGCCCCAGGTTCGCAGCCGGCGGACAGCGATAACCGATTCTTACACCCGCCACAAGTCCACGCGTAAGACACGGACTCGATCCGCTCGCACCGTCGGCCGCGCGTCTGAACTCATGCTCCTTCGGCACCGCCACGTAGTTCTCGCTGTAGAGCGCCCCAGCGACGATGGCAATGGCCGGCGCGTGGAGCCATCTCCTTCACGGACCTGGCGGCCTCCCCATCCGGCTCCACCCGTCGCCCTGGAGGAGGAGACGCCAGCGAAAGACGGGGGAGGGCGACGCCTCCCCCGAGTCCGTCTTCTCAGAGCCGACGTCAATCCTTACTTTGGGGGATTGGCGCAGCTGCTGATGTGGATCTGGAGATTGCCGCCACCGATCGGCACCGTGTCCGTGGCCATCGTTTCCTGGGTGGCCTCCGGCACGCTGTCCTGGTCGACGAGCAGCACCGTCGAGCCCGCCGGGTTGGCGGGATCCGTGAAGACTTGGAGGAAGTACCGGTCCGGATCGGTCGCGGCCGAACTGCCCGGCTCGCCGCGGTCTTCCCCGCGGGCGAAGAAGTGGACGGTGCCATAGTCGACGTTGTTGCCAGCGATCCCTTTCAGGGTGCCGGTCCCCTCGAACTCGATGAAGTTGAACGGCGTCGCGGGCGACGTCGAGCCCGGCGGGATGCCCGTCACGTTGCCGCACCTGACGGTCGGGATGACCGTCCCCTGGAAATGGAGTCCCAGGTCGTGGGCGACGTTGTTCCACTGACCACCCTGGCCGGCCGTCGCGCTGCAGCCCGGATGCACGTTGCCGCCGAAGCTGTTCCTCCCGTCCGAGGGGGCGTCGACCGAACCGCCGCCGGTGAACCAGCACATCAACTGTGTCACCTGCTGGCAGGTGGCGCTCTTGATCAGCCAAGGGCTGTCGTTGTCGGGGTTGAGGCTCGAGGTCGCGAACACGTACACCTGTGACGCGGGGATGATGATTTGCGCGTCCGCCGGGAGGGTCGCCGGGTTGAGGGTCTCGGTGTAGGTATCGGGAGTGTCGGGCAGGGCGAGGGCAAAGTGGCCAGCGCTGTCGGTTGTCCCGAAGCCCGAGAAGGTCGCGCTCTTGACGTCGGCCTCCACGCCGGAGAGCGGTAGATCGCTCGAGTCGATCACACCGTTCTGGTTCACGTCGCAGAGGACGGTGCCGCTCGCCTGCCAAGCATGCGCTGTCCCCGCGCCCAAGAGTACGAGGGTGAGGCCAACAACAATAGACAAGGGGCGTTTCATTTCAGCTTTCATCTTCGTCATAGACCTGTCTTCCTTTCATACATCCGTCTGGTGCTCGTCGCTAAGACCCTCTGACCATCCCCAGACGGAATCCGGTTCCTGTAGAGCCGCTCCACGCGCCATCACATCTCACAAGTTGTCGATTCTCTCGGCCTCACGCAATCCGGCGCCGCCCGGAAATCGAGTCGGGAGATCCCTGGAATGCCAAGCAGGGTGTCACCGCGGGCGTTATCCGGGCATGGCCAAGGACGCGCGGTCGCTGCCGGCAATCGCCCAGGAGGATCTGCGAAGGAAGGCGGTGGCGGCGGTGCGTTCGGGGATGAATCAGGTCGAGGCCGCCCGCGTTTTTGGAGTCACGCGCCAAGCGGTCGGACGGTGGGTGACGACCTCGCGTGAGAAGGGGACTCGGGGGCTTCGCGCGAAGCGGCGCGGTCGCCCACCGGAGATCCAGTTGGCTGCGGATGAGGCGGCCTGGGTGCGGCGTCAGATCGTCAAGGGGACGCCGGACCAGCTTGCGCTCAAGTTCTTCCTGTGGACCCGGGAAGCGGTGGGCAAGCTGATCGAGGAGGAGTTCGGGATTGGTCTTTCGGTTTGGACGGTTGGCCGGTACCTGAAAGCCTGGGGGTTCACGCCTCAGAAGCCGATTCGCCGCGCCTTTGAGCAGAACCCGCTAGAAGTGCAGCGGTGGGTCAACGAGACCTACCCAGGCATCCGTGCTCAGGCGTTGCGGGAAAGGGCCGAGATCTACTGGGGCGACGAGACGGGGATGCGGTCGGCCCATGCGGCTGGGCGGTCCTATGGTCGACGCGGCGAGACGCCCGGCATTCGCAGCTCGGGACGACGGTTTGGCTGCAACATGATCTCCGCCATCACGAACAGAGGGCGGCTGTATTTCATGGTTTTCGGCCAGGAGTTCAGAGCGCCCGTCTTCTTGAAGTTCCTGGAGCGACTGCTGCGCCAGATCCGACGGAAGATCTTCCTCATCCTCGGCAGCCACCCCGTCCACCGGTTGCGGGTCGCCAAGGCGTGGCTCTCGAGGAACGAGCCTCGCCTCCGCGTCTTCTTTCTTCCTGGCTACCGCCCGGAGCTGAATCCCGAGGAGCTGCTGAATCAGGACGTCAAGACCAACGCCGTTGGACACAAGCCCCCCATCGATGCCGACGATCTGATGGCCAAGGTCCGTGGCTTCATGCGCGGCAAAGAGCGCACACCCCAGACCGTCCGGAACTACTTCCATGGTCGCCACGTCGCCAGCGAAGCGGTGGCGACGCTTCCGGCCCTTGTCCCTGACGCCGAGACTCGCGAGGGGCCGGTCGTGCTTGGCGCATAAAATCTGGCCGCCCTCGCCGCCGACGCGGTGCTCGCCCGCGGCTTGTCCAGGCGCCTCTCCCCCCCCGGCACCTGTCGACCCCTTTTACCGGCGACCTCGCTGGGGCCAGGGGGGCACGTGTGGAACCTCTGGCTCTTCCGCGACGAGCTGATGCAGGGCCCGACCCGTACTACACTTCGGCCCTCCTCGCGCCCACGGACCGCGTGGACCTTCCCCTCCGCAACTATGCCGTCTTCACCAACGTGCTTTCCGTTCCCTTGCAGACGCACCTGGGGCTGGTCGCGACCTTCAACGTGCTCTACCTCACCCTGGCGTGCGGAACGCCTACGCCAAGTTCCTCCTGGCGCGTGCGGTCAGCGGCAACACAGCGGGCGTCTGGTTGGCGGGCGTGCTCTCGCCTTCTGCCCTTTCTGACCGCCCGGGCACCGGGCCCCTTCAGCCTCGAGCCGCCGCGCCCATCCCGTTGTTCCTGTTGCTGCTGAAGAAGCTGCGGGAGACCCTTCGTGCCCGCTACGCCTTCGGCGCCGGGTTGACCTGGCGTAGGCTCTCTATTGCGATCCCTATTACGCCGTGTGGCGGAGGGCGAGGGACTCGAACCCCCAAGGGCGGTGAAGCCCGGGAGCTTTCAAGGCTCCTGCCTTACCAGTTAGGCTAGCCCTCCGTGTCGGCCATTATGCCTCGTTTCCGTCCGGCTTCCTCGGGCGGCCCAGGTAGGGGCCGAGCCGGCGGAGCAGGCGGTCCACCAGCTCGGGGTGCCCCCGCGGCCAGCGGTCGAGGATGTCCAGGTCCACCACCGGCCGGCTCACCCCCGGGAAGCGCATCTTGAGGAGGGTCAAGTGCGCGTCCTCCCGCTCGCTCATCACGAAGACGCGGTCCGCCCAGAGCAGGAGGTCGCGAGTCAGGGGCACGGTGGCGAAGGGCGCGGTTCCCGCGGAGCGCACCTCGTAGCGAGGGTCCTCCCCGTAAAGGTCCTCGGCGGTCCGGCTCCGGTCCACGTTGGCGGTGCAGACGAAGAGGATGCGCTCGCGCGTGGGACGACCTCCTCCCGCCATTCTAGCCAAGGGCGGCCCGTGACCGAACTCTGCTAGACTCCACGCGGGAGCAACCCATGAATACGGATCGCCTGCTGCGCGAGGTCGAGACCCGGTTGGCCCGCCTCGCGGAAGCCGACCGCCAGGAGGTCCTGGACGCGGTGCGCGAGGAGATCGCGCGGGAGCGGCGCCGGGTCGATCCCGAGCTCACCGTCGAGGCGGAGCGCGAGCGAAGGGTGGAGGCGGAGACCTTCCGGGAGGTCGTGGAGGCCATCAACCGCCAGGCCCGCCTGCAGGACGCGATCGAGGAAGTGCTCAAGCAGGTCGGCCGGGTGGCGGTCTTCGACTTCGCCGCCCTCGCCCTGCTGGATGCCGGCGGGGGCTTCCGGATCGTCGCCGAGCGGGGGACGCCCGAGGGCCAGAGCGTGATCGGGACCCACTTCGACGACCCCCTGACGCGAGCGGTCGTGGAGGAGCGCTGGCCGCGGAGCGTGGCAGACGTGAATGCCGAAGAGCGCTTCCGCCCCATCCCGGGCGCTCCCCCGGTGCGGTCGTGGGCCGGCATCCCGCTGCTCGTGGAGGGCGAGGTCATCGGCGTGCTCTGCCTCTCCCGCGCCCATCCCGACCCCTTCGTGGACGAAGACGTGCACCGGGCCAAGGCGGTGGCCTTCTCGGGCGCGGCCGCCATCCGCAAGGCCCAGGACCTCGAGCAGGTCCGCCGCTACGCGCACCTCATGGAGCAGGTCGCGGAGGTGGACCGGCAGGTCTTCGCGGGAGCACCCCTCGTCGAGGTGGCCCGCGCCATCCTGGAAGGGGCGGGCAGGGTCGGCACCTACAAGGGGGGCCTGCTCGTCCTGCAGAGCCCCCGCGGACCGGTGGTGGCGGCGGCGGTCGGGGAGGGCTTCGCGGGGACGGAAGGCCGGCCGGCCCCGCCCGACCTCGCGTCAACCGCGACCCGCCGCCTCGCGGCGGGCCGCATGCTCGAAGTGGGCGAAGCCCTGGGCACCCAGGTGCCGGCCCACGCCATGTACCTCGTGCCCCTCAACACTCCCGACCGCCACCTGGGCACCCTCGCCCTCCTCGATCCCAACGAGGAGACGCCGGACGACCGGCTGATGGAAGCCTACGGGTCGAGGACGGCGGCGGCCTATCAGCACGCGGCCCAACTGCAGAAGAAGGCCTGAAGACCCCGCTCACCACCAACCAGGTCCGCGGGTTCGCGGCCGCGTGGGGCGGCTGGACCCTCGACGGGATGGACTCGTTCATCTACGCCCTCGTGATGGTGCCCGCGCTGCGGGACCTCCTTCCCTCCTCCGGCATCCCCGCCACCACGGAGTCGCTCGGCTTCTACGGCGGCCTGCTCTTCGCCCTCTTCCTGGTCGGCTGGGGACTGTCCCTCCTGTGGGGTCCCGTCGCCGACCGCTTCGGGAGGGTGAAGACGCTCATGCTCACCATCGCCTGCTACTCGCTCTTCACCTTCCTCGGCGCGGTTGCCACGAGCGTGTGGTCCCTCGCGGTTTTCCGGCTCCTGGCCGGGGTGGGCATCGGTGGCGAGTGGTCGATGGGCGGCACCTTCGTGGCCGAGGAGTGGCCGGAGGACCGGCGCAAGATGGCGGCGGGAGCGATGCACACTGGCTACTACTTCGGCATCTTTCTCGCGGCCATCGCGAACTACACGATCGGCGCCCGGGGGGGCTGGCGCGCGATGTTCGCCCTCGGGGGTACGCCGGCCCTGCTCGTGGCCTTCATCCGCTACGGGGTGACGGAGCCGGAGCGCTGGCAGAGCCGCCGGCGCCAGGACGGCCGGTGGACCATGCAGCGCGCGTTCCTCACCCTCTTCTCGCCGGCCTATCGGCGCCGGACCGTGCTCAACAGCGTCTACCTGCTGGTGTCCATCATCGGGCTCTGGGCGGGATCGGTCTACGTGCCGGCGGCCGTCACCTTCCTCGCCGCGCGCGAGGGCCATGACGGGCCGGAGGCCGCGCGCCTGGCCTCCTTCGCCACCATGCTCCTCTCGACGGGGACGATCGTGGGCTGCCTGGCCCTTCCCCCGCTCGCGGAGCGGCTGGGGCGCCGCCCGACCCTGGGGCTCTACTTCTTCCTGATGTTCGCCTTCATCGCGCTCGGCTTCGGCCACGCCTTCTACCTCGAGCACGGTGCGCTCGGCGCCTTCCTGGTCTGCCTCTTTTTCCTGGGCATCGGCGGCGCGAACTTCGCAATGTACACGCTCTGGCTGCCGGAGCAGTACCCCACCGAATGCCGCGCCAGCGCCTTCGCCTTCACCACCTCCGTGGGGCGCTTCGTGGGGGCGGGGATCACCTTCCTCGTGGGCGCCGGGGTGGCCCACTTCCGCACCATCGGCATCCCGGTGGCCCTGACCTCGGCCGCCTTCCTGGTCGGCCTCCTGCTCCTGCCCTTCGGAGAGGAGACGCGCGGCCGGTCGCTTCCTACCTGAGAAGCACGGCTCGCGCCCGTCAGCTGCGCTCGATGCGCTCCACGCCGCCCATGTAGGGACGGAGAGCCTGGGGGACCGCCACCGAGCCGTCCTTCTCCTGGTAGTTCTCGAGCACCGCGATCAAGGTGCGGCCTACCGCCAGCCCGCTGCCGTTCAGGGTGTGCAGGAAGCGCGGCTTGCCTCCGGGCTCGGGCCGATAGCGCAAGGATGCGCGCCGGGCCTGGAAGTCCGTGCAGTTCGAGCAGGAGGAGATCTCGCGGTATGCCTCTTGCCCGGGTAGCCAGACCTCCAGGTCGTAGGTCTTGGCCGCGGAGAAGCCCATGTCCCCCGTGCTGAGGGTCACCACGCGATAGGGCAGCCCGAGCCGCTTCAGCACGTCCTCGGCGTCCGCCACCATGCTCTCCAATTCCGCCATCGAGGTCTCGGCGCTCGTCAGCTTCACGAGCTCCACCTTGTGGAACTGGTGCTGGCGTATGAGGCCCCGGACATCCTTGCCGTAGGAGCCGGCCTCGGAGCGGAAGCAGGGGGTGAAGGCCACGTACTTCACCGGGAGCTGGTCCTTCTCCAGGATCTCGTCCTTGTGCAGGCAGGTGAGGGGCACCTCTGCGGTCGGGATCAGATAGAGGTCACGGTCCCCCGCCCGGGTCTTGAAGAGGTCCCCCTCGAACTTGGGAAGCTGACCGGTGCCGAGCAGGGTCTCGGCGGTCACCAGGTAGGGCGGGATCACCTCGCGGTAGCCCCGCGAGATCTGCAGCTCCAGCATGAGCTGGATGAGGGCCCGCTCGAGGCGCGCTCCCAGGCCGGAGTACACCGCGAACCGTGCCCCCGAGATCTTGGCCGCCCGCTCGAAGTCGAGGATCCCCAGCGCGGGCCCGAGGTCCCAGTGGGCCTTGGGGGCGAACTCGAAGCGCCGCGGCTCCCCCACCCGCCGCACCTCGGCGTTGGCGGAGGCGTCGGGTCCCACGGGCACGCTCGGGTCGGGGAGGGTCGGCGGATCGCGTCCTCCACCTCCTGCTGTCGGACCTCGAGGGTCTTGATCTCGTCGGCCACTCCCTTCATCTCGGCCTTCAGGTCGGAGGCGTCCTTCTTCTCCCGGCCCCGGCGGGCGATCTCCTCGCCCGCGACGCGCTGCCGGTGTCGGAGCTGCTCGACCTTCTGTATGGCGGCCCGCCGCTCTCCGTCGAGGGTCCAGGGGGCGATCCCCTGCAGGCCGGGCCAGCTCTGGATCTGCTCGAGGGTCTGGCCCCGGCTCCGGAGAGCGGTCAGGACCCGCTCCTTGTTCTCCACTACGAACCTGAGGTCGAGCATGGCGGTTGAGAGTAGCACGCCCGGGGATGGCCGCCGGAGGCCGTGTGGTAGCATGGCCGAGGGCGATGAAAAAGCTACGCAAGGCGGTCTTCCCGGCCGCCGGACTCGGCACGCGCTTCCTCCCCGCCACCAAGGCGCAGCCCAAGGAGATGCTGCCCCTGGTGGACAAGCCGATCATCCAGTACGTGATCGAGGAGGCGGTGGCCTCCGGGATCACGAGCATCCTGATCGTCACCGGCCGGGGGAAGAACGCGATCGAGGACCACTTCGACGTCTCCTACGAACTGGAGAAGCTCCTGGAGGAGCGGGGCCAGACCAACCTCCTCGACCAGGTGCGCTCCATCTCGAACATGATCAATGTCTCCTACGTGCGGCAGGGGGAGAGCCTGGGCCTCGGCCACGCGGTGCTCATGGCCAAGGACTTGGTGGGCGACGAGCCGTTCGCGGTCATGCTAGGGGACGACATCATCGACAGCACGGTCCCCTGCATGAAGCAGATGATCGACGTCTTCGAGCGTTTCGGTGACCCCGTGATCGCCGTGCAGCAGGTGCCCCGGGACCAGATCTCCGCCTACGGCGTGATCGACGGGGTGCCCGAGGGCGAGAGCGGCCGGGTGTACCGCATCCGGGACATGGTGGAGAAGCCGAAGGCGAACGAGGCCCCGAGCGACCTCGCCATCATCGGGCGCTACATCCTCACCCCCGACATCTTCGAGGCCCTGGAGGCCACCCCGCGCGATTCCCGCGGCGAGATCCAGCTCACGGACGGCCTCCGCCGGCTACGGGAGAAGCGAGCTCTCTTCGGTTGCCGCTTCGAGGGGACCCGTCACGATGCAGGCAACAAGCTCGGCTTCCTGAAGGCCACGGTCGAGTTCGCCCTGAAGCGCAAGGATTTGGGCGCCCCCTTCCGCGAGTACCTGAAGTCCCTGAAGCTGTGAGACTTACTTCGAGGGGGAGCCGCCTTTGGCGGTGGTCGTGGGAGCGCTGGAGGACGCGTCCTTCGAGCTGTCCTTCCCGGAGTCCTTCGACGTGTCCTTGGAAGAGGTGTCCTTGGAGGATCCGTCCTTAGATGAGGATCCGTCCTTGGACGAGGACCCGTCCTTGGACGAGGACGCACCGTCGCTCCCCGAAGACTTGCGGGCGTAGTCGGTGATGTACCAGCCCGTCCCCTTGAACTGGATCGCGGGGGCGGAGGGCAGCTTCTTGACTTCCCGCCCGCAGCTCGGGCAGGCGGTGAGCGGCTTGTCCGAGAACTTGCGGATCAGCTCGAAGCGCCCGCACTTCTTACACTGGTACTCGTAGAGGGGCACGCCCAAACCTCCAGGAACCAGCGTACCGCCGAACCGGAGCGCGGTCAAAGCCGGTCCCTCAGTGGACCTCCGCCCAGTTGCGGCCGAGCCGGGCCTCCACCACCAGCGGCACTTCGAGCTTCAGGGCCCCTTCCATCACGTCCTTCACGAGCTTCCGGGCCTGCTCCGCCTCGTCCTCCGGCACCTCCAGGAGCAGTTCGTCGTGGATCTGCAGGATCAGCCGGGACTTCATCCGCCGCTCCCGGAGCCCGTGGTGCAGGTCGATCATGGCCTTCTTGATGAGGTCGGCCGCGGAGCCCTGCACGGGCGTGTTCATGGCCTGCCGCTCCGCCTCCATCCGGACCTGGAAGTTCTTGGCCCGGAGGTCGGGCAGGCGCCGCAGCCGGCCGAGGAGGGTGCGCACGTGGCCGGTCTCCCGGGCCTTGGCGATGGTGTCGTCGATGAAGCGGCGCACGGACGGGTAGCGGGCGAAGTAGGCCACGATGAAGGCCTCCGCCGCCTTCTTCGACACCCCGATGTCCTTGGCGAGGGTGAAGGCGCTCTTCCCGTAGAGGAGCGCGTAGTTGATCATCTTGGACACCCGGCGCTGCTCGTCCGGGGGAAGGGGGGAGAGGGGCCCGAACACCTCCCGGGAGGTGCGATCGTGGACGTCTTCCCCGCGCCGGAAGGTGTCGATGAGGGTCTGGTCCTTCGAGAGGTGGGCCAGGATCCGCAGCTCGATCTGGCTGTAGTCGGCGGAGAGCAGCCGGTGCCCTGCCTCCGCCACGAAGGCCTCGCGGATGCGCCGGCCCTCCGCGGTGCGGATGGGGATGTTCTGCAGGTTCGGGTCGGAGGAGGAGATGCGGCCGGTGGCGGCCACCGTCTGGTTGAAGGACGCATGGATGCGCCCGGTCTCCGGGTTCACGAGGTCGGGCAGCGCGTCCACGTAGGTCGACTTGAGCTTCTGTACGGAGCGGTATTCGAGCATCTTCCGGGGAAGTTCGTGGACGAGGGCCAGCTCCTCCAGCACGTCCTCCGCGGTGGAGGCGGCCCGGGTCTTGGCCGTCTTCTTGCCGGCCTTCAGGCTCAGCCGATCGAAGAGCACCTCCCGGAGCTGGATGGGCGAGTTGATGTTGAACTCGCCCTTGGCCAGGACGTGGATGTCACGCGTGAGGGTCGTGAGCTGGGCCTCCATGTCGCGGCTCATGGAGCGGAGCTGGTCGCGGTCGATCTTCACCCCGGCCCGCTCCATGTCCGCGAGCACCTCGATCAAGGGGAGCTCCATGCTCTGGTAGACGGCGGTCAGGCCCTCCTGCTCGAGGCGCTCGGTCACCGCTCCGTCGAGGCGGAGGACGAGATCCGCGTCACCCCCCGCGGTGCGCGCGGTCTGGTCGGCGGAAGCGTCGTCTCCGCTCACCCCTTCCGTGCCCGACCCGCGCTTCTCGCCCAGGAACTCGAACGCGAGGTCGTCCAGGGAATAGGCGCGGCGGCCGGGGTTGATCAGGTAGGAGGCCACGATCGCGTCGAAGCCGATGCCGCGCAGCTCGACCCCCTGCCGTGAGAGGACCACGAGGTCGCGCTTGGCATGGGCGGAGAGCTTGCGAACGGACGCGTCCTCGAGGAGGGGCTTCAGCCGGGCGATCAACTCCGCTGCGGCCGGCGCCTCAGGCAGGTCGATCTTCGAATGGCCGAGGGGCACGTACGCGGCTTGACCAGGCGTGTGGGCGAGGGCCAGGCCGAGCAGGCGCGCCTTCATGGGCTCGTTGGAAGTGACGACCCCTCCCAGGGAAAGACGGCCGGACGCGCGGGCGGCGGCGGCGAACGCCTCGACGTCGGGCAGTCCCGCCAGGACCCGGTGGACGGCCTCGCCGGCGGCGGCCGCTTCGGGGGTGAACTCCCGGGCGATGGCCTGGAACTCCAGCTCCTTGAAGAGCGCATGGGCGGCCCCGCGGTCCGGCTCCTGTCGGCGAAGGGCCGGGAGGTCGAGGGTGACGGGGAGGTCGCGGCGCAGGGTGACGAGGTGCTTGGAGAGCAGGGCGGCGTCCCGGTGGTTTCTCAGCCCCTCGCGGTAGGTGGCCCTCTTCACCTTGTCTGCGTTCTCGAGCACGGCCTCCACCGGGCCGAACTCGCGCACGAGGTCCCTCGCCCCCTTGTCGCCGATCCCGGGGACCCCGGGGATGTTGTCGACCGCGTCCCCCACGAGGGCCAGCACGTCCGCCACCCGTTCCGGGGGCACGCCCCACTTCTCTTCCACCGTCTTGCGGTCGTACAGGGTCGCCCCCATCCCTTCGCGGCCCGGGTTCAGAACCAGCACGCTGTCGTCGACGAGCTGGAGAAGGTCCTTGTCCCCCGAGACCACCACCACCCTGAGCCCCTGCTCCACGGCCTGGCGCGCGAGGGTGGCGATCACGTCGTCCGCTTCGTAGCCGGGGATCTCGAAAATCGGTATCCGGAACACCTCGCACACCCTCCGCACGTAGGGGATCTGGACCGCGAGATCGTCGTCCATCTTCGGGCGGTTGGCCTTGTAGTCCTTGTACTCCTCGTGCCGGAAGGTCTTCCCGGGAGGGTCGAAAAGGATGCCCAGGAGCTCCGGCTTCTCGTCTTCGAGCAGCTTCCTGAGCATGGTGGTGAAGCCGTAGGTGGCGTTGGTGGGCAGGCCCCGGCTGGTGGCGAGGCCGCGGATTGCGTGGTACGCCCGGTGGAACTGGGCGCTGCCGTCGATGAGATGGAGCTTCTGGGCGGGGGACATCCGCAGAATTGTAAGCGCTTATAATCGCCGCCCATGCTCTCCCGGCTCTCCGCGGCGCTGCTGCTCGCCGTGGGCCTGAGCGGCTGCTTGAAGTACGAGTTCGAGCACGAGTTCTGGCTGCGCGTGAACGGCTCGGGGGCGGTGAACGTGACCGGCCGGCCCGCCCTCTGGACCGCGTTCAAGGGCCTCGGCAACCCGCGGGATCCGGACAGCACGGCCACCAAGGACGCCGTGCGCGCGCTCTTCGAGCGCTCCGGCCTCCAGGTCAAGCGCGTCACCCTCACCCGCCGCGAGGGCCGTCCCTATCTCTTCGTCTCCGCCGAGTTCGAGGACGTGAACCGGCTGAACGGCACCCCGGCCTTCCCCGACCTGCGCATCGGCCTTCGCCGGGAGCAGGATCGGCTCGTGCTCGAAGGCAGCTGGGCGCGGCCCCAGGACGCCCCCGACGTCGGGGCCCGCGACCGCGACGGTCTCATGGCTGTCCGCTTCCACCTCCCGAGCAAGGTCTTCGGCCACAAGCACGCGGCGGATGGAGTGGAGCGGGGCAACATCCTGGGCTGGCGACAGAGGGTGGCGGAGGGGCTGGAGGGCCACGCCCTGGAATTCGGGGCCGAGATGGACGAGCGCAGCATCCTGCTCTCGACCGTGGTCCTGTTTGCGAGCGCGATCGCGATCGCCGTCCTTCTGCTGATGGGCGCGTTGTGGGCGGTGATGCGCCGCGGGCGGAAAGACCTGGAGGCCGGCCGCCCAGGGCTTTGAGCAACCGCAGCCCCTCAGCTCAACGGAAGTGTCGGCTGACCCCTCGGGCGATCAGTTCCACCAGGCGCCGTCCGTACACGAGGTCCGGGTCCCGGGCCGGCTGGTATTCGCAGACCAGGAAGGCCGCCACCCGCGACGAGGCCAGAAGCGCGGTCACGAGGTCGCTGGCCTCGTTCCAGGTGAGGCCGGGCCCGGGCGTGACCGACTCCTTGGCCGGCATCTCGGCGGCGTCGATGACGTCCACGTCCAGGTGGACGACGACGGGCCCGTCCTCGTTGGCGATCGCGTCCAGGGCGAGGGCGGCCGTGGCCCGCATGCCCAGCGCCTTCGTGGCCGGCGCGGGAAGGGCGAGACCCAGGCCCCCCAGGAGTCCGCGCTCGCCGGGGTCGAGCGCGCGGTAACCCAGGAGGGCCACGTGCTCAGGCAGGACGACGGGGCTCGGGGTGGCGGCGACGGCGTCTCCCGCCCGACCGAGGGCGAGGGCCAGGGCCATGCCCGAGAGGAAGCCCGAGGGCGAGGTCTCCGGGGTGTTGAGGTCCGCGTTGGCGTCGAGGTAGACGAGGCCCACGGGTTGCCCGAGGGACACCCAGGCCCCCCCGGCCACTCCCGCGACCAAAGTGCAGTCGCCACCCAGGACCAGGGTGAAGCCTTCCCCCAGCGCCCGCGTCATCTCGTCGGCCGTGGCCCGTACCGCGCACGCCACGACCTCGGCGTTGCGCGACCGCGGGTGCTCGGGGTCGTCGCGATACGGAAACAGCGAGAGGTCCGAGAGGTTCACCACCCGGAGCCCCGCGCCGCGGAGCGCCTCCAGGAGGCCGGCCTCGCGCAGCCGGTTGGGGGCCTCGGCCTGGGAGGGGTGCCGGCCGCCGGCGGCGGAGGGAACGCCGAAGACCGCGACCTTCTTTCGACCCCCCACCCCCTCCCTCCGCACGAAGTATAATCGCTCCCCGATCCGACCTTCGCTCTCGCGGGAGGCTGCATGAACATCAAGCTCGCGTTCACGCCGGTCTCCCAAAACGCCGTCGACCTCATGGCGGGAGATCGACGACCCCGCGCTGGTCGCCCACGTCGATCGCGCCGCGACCCTCTTCCGCGAAAAGGCCCTGAAGCGCGAGTACTTCGCGACCCTGCCCGAGGGGGCGAGGGCGCGAGCCCTGGTCGTCTACTGGAGCCCTCTCCAGAAGGGGTTCAACCTCTGGGAGAACGTCAAGACCTTCACCGCGCGCGCCCTGCGCCTCGCCCGCGACTATCACCATCCCCGCATCGGCCTCGTCCTCAACTCGAAGGAGGCGGCCCCCCTCGTGGGCAAGGCGGTGGAAGGGGCGGTCCTCGGGGCCTACACCTTCGACAAGTACCGGCAGGAGAAGGACGACTTCCTCGCCAAGGAAGCGCAGCTCCTGATCCTCGCCCACCCCGAGCACCAGGCCGACTCCGAGGCCCGGAAGGCGCGCTACGCCTGGGTCTCGGAGAACGTGAACCGCTGCCGTGACCTGATCAACGAGCCGGGGGCGGTGGTGACGCCGGAAGTGATCGCGGAGACCGCGGGCGAGGTGGCGAAGGAGCTGGGGCTCGAGGTCGAGATCCTCGATCCCGCCGGGCTCAAGGCGCGCGGCTACCAGGGCCTGCTGCGGGTGGGCCAGGGCAGCGCCCATCCGCCGCGCATGGCGATCCTGCGCCACGTGCCGCGCAAGCCCTCGAAGGAGACGATCGCCCTCGTGGGCAAGGGGATCACCTTCGACTCGGGCGGGATCAGCCTGAAGCCCGGGGACAAGATGTGGGAGATGAAGGGGGACATGGCGGGAGCGGGGGCCGTGCTCTTCGCCATGCGCGCCCTGGGGCGCATCAAGCCCGACGTGAAGGTGATGGGGGTCCTCTGCTGCGCGGAGAACCTGCCCGACGCGAACGCCCAGCGCCCGGGCGACATCTTCACCGCCAAGAACGGGAAGTCGGTCATGGTCGACAACACCGACGCCGAGGGCCGGCTGGTCCTGATCGACGGCCTCGCCCGCGCGGGCGAGGAGGGGGCGACCCACGTCGTCGATATTGCCACCCTCACGGGGGCGGTGGTGCGCGCGCTGGGCCCCAGCGTGGCGGGTTTGATGGGCACCGACCGGGACCTCCTCCAGCGCGTCATGCGCTCGGGGGAGAACCATGGCGAGGCCTTCTGGGAGCTCCCCCTGGTCGAGGAGTACCGCGAGTCGCTCAAGACCCCCTTCGCCGACGTGAACAACATCGCGGCGGGCGGGCTGGCGGGGGCCATCACGGCCGGGCTCTTCCTGCGGGAGTTCATCCCCCAGGGAGCCGCCTGGGCCCACCTCGACATCGCGGGCCCCATGTTCCGCGAGAAGGACTGGAAGTACTACGAGGCGGGCGCCATCGGCTTCGGAGTGAAGACCCTGGTCGACCTCTGCGAGCGCTTCCGTGATCCGCTCGCCTGAGCGGACGAGCTTCGACCGCGTCACGGAGGTCGTCTGGCTGGGCTCGCGGATCGCCACCGCGGACGACTACCACCGCCTGCGCGCCCAGGGAGTGCGGGCCTGCGTGGACATGAAGCGCGAGGGGCCCGATCCGTGGAGCTTCGATGCCTTCCTCTGGCTGCCCACCCCCGACCACCTGCCGCCCACCCAGACCCATCTGAGGATGGGGATCTCCTTCCTGCGCGAATGCGAGCAGGTGCGCATGCCGGTGTTCGCGGTCTGCATGGCCGGGGTGGGGCGCTCTCCCACCCTCGTGCTGGCCCATCTCCTGGCCGGCCGCTTCCGGGACGGGGGGCCGGACGCCGCCCTCGAGTTCCTCTGCGCCCGGCGTCCCGTCGTCCACCCGAGCCCGCAGCAGATCGAGGCCGCGGTGCTGGCCGCACGCGGCTTCGCCGGTTAAGGGCGAGCAGCTCCAGGATCTCGTCGGCGCTCTTGCGGTCCAGGTCGCCGGTGGGCTCGTCGCAGAGCAGGAAGGTGGGATCGGCGGCGATGGCGCGGGCGATGGCCACCCGCTGCTCCTGCCCGCCCGAGAGCTGGCGCGGGAAGCGGTGAATGCGGTTGCCAAGGCCCACCACCCCGAGCGCGGTCTCCACGTGCTTCCGGCGCGCCGCCTTGGCGAGGGGCGTGAGCAGCAGCGGCAGCTCCACG
>WNFJ01114872.1_pt2 | contig 16009 bp, 15 predicted proteins | sample 5400461 | NCBI WGS metagenome assembly WNFJ01 (sample SAMN13153349, study PRJNA577476) | soil metagenome | isolation source: 115 cm saprolite on Douglas fir-dominated hillslope | place: USA:California | collected 2013-09-17 | reverse complement strand
AAGGGTGAAGAGGCGCGCGCGGCCGAGGCGCTCAATCAAAGCCAGATTCTCAACGTCAGCGTGGTGCAGGATCCAACCGCGCCGCTCGAGCCGGTTTCCCCGCGAATCAGGCTGAACCTTATCACCGGGCTGCTGTTCGGATTGATCCTGGCGATCGCGGCGGCGCACTGGACCGAGGAATACGATCCCAAGATTTGTTCGACCGCTTCGATCTTCAAAGATAGCGGGCTCAACACGGTGGCGGTTCTCGACGACAGGTTGTAGGCGCGATGTACTACGAACACTTCAGGCTTAATGGCGCTCCCTTCGAGTTCAATCCCTCGGCCAGCGTGCTCTACATGAGCGCGGGGCATCGCGAGGGATTGGCTGCGCTCGAATGGGGACTCAGCGAGCCGAGCGGATTCACGATGCTGGTCGGTGAGATCGGCGCCGGCAAAACCACGCTGATCTATTCGCTGCTCTCATCGCGCCGCAGCGGAGTACGTATCGCGTGGGTGGCAAATCCGCGCATCAGCTTCGAAGAGATGCTGCGACAGATCTTGGGCCAGCTCGGCGTCAACCGATCGGAAAAAATCGGCAAGTTCGTCCTGCTCCAGGCGTTCGACGCGGAGCTCGCGAAACTCGGACCCGACGAATGCCTCGCGGTAATTATCGACGAGGCGCAGGACCTGAGCGACGACGCGCTCGAAGACTTGCGCTTGTTGTCAAACTTTCAATCGCTCGAGCGCCGACGTTTACAAATCGTCCTGGTCGGACAGCTCGATCTCGCCACGCGGCTCGCCTCGCCGAAGCTGCGCCAGCTGAATCAGCGGATCGGAGCGCGCGCGTTGCTGCCGACCCTGCAAGGCAACGAGATCTACGACTACGTCGATTATCGGCTGCGCGCCAAGGGCGGAGATATCAAGAACCTGTTTACGCGTGAGGCGCTCAAGGAGCTTGCGCGCGCGAGCGGCGGGATTCCGCGGCGAATCAACGTGCTGTGCCACAACGCGCTGTTCAATGCGTTCGCGCAGGGTGAGCCGTGCGTGACCGCGGAGAATATGCGCGACGCCGCGCACGACTACGACCATCTCCTGGTGAACAAAGGCCCGGTGTCGGCGAAGATGGCGGCGTCGGCGAGCGCTGCGATTCAATCCGCGAGCGCCGCGATGCTCTCGACGACCGGCGCGTTGCGCTCGGCGGCCTCGAGCATCAGACAAAAAGCGACTCCGGCGGAGTCGATTCGTCCCGCGATTCGATCGGGAGCGGCGACGGTGGTTCGCGCGTTGAGCGCAGCTGCGACTTTCGCGGCGCTGGCGTTGCTGGGCGTCGCGGTAGCCGGATTATTGGAACAGCAGCCGGTGCGCAACAATCTCTCCACGCTGGCGCATCGATTCGTATCGAAAGCGGCCACCAGGCTCAAAACGCCAGTCACGCCAATCATTCTCGAGCGGCATCCACTCCAGGTCACAACCGGTTCCGGAACCGCTGTCCCGGCGCCGAACACGATTGGACTGGAGCGAGTGAACGCCCATGACCGCGCGGCCAAGACCGAGAACCGACTGATCATGCGCGGACGTGCCGACGTTCCTTCAACGCACACTTCCTCAATCAAAAATCGTCCGGCTCCAATCGAGCGAGAACCTGAAGCGAGTGCAGCGCCGAATATAGTCCCGGTGACACTGTCGCCGGTCACAACTTTTGCGGCGCGGTCCCCTCAATCCACTGTGATGGTGAGAGCGGGCGATACGCTCAGCAAGATTGCGATGAGACTTTACGGTTCGTTCGGAGAAGATGATGTCAGGAACGATGTCAGCCGGATCCGTGCAGCAAATCCTCAAATCAAAAACGCGAATCTGATCTATCCCGGTCAGTCTATCCGCGTGGATCGAGCCTCCAAATGACCACCCGGGGTTACCAACTATGAGCAGATACTTCCAGGCCATGGAACGCCGCAAAACGGGATTGATTCCCTACGCCGATTCTCGGCCGGTCGATTCCCGCACCAAGCCGCTCTCCAAAGAAATCATCGCGCGCACGCAACCGATGACGTTGGCTCCTGTAGCCACCGCGCAAGGATTGCTCGACGCGATCGCGGCCAGCCAGCAGCTGCGCAGCTTGAGCGAGCAACTCGCCGCGTCGAGCGCGTACAACGGTCCGGCGCGAATTCTAATGACCGGATGCAGGCCCGGCGACGGCGTATCCACGGTGGTTGCCGCGATGGCTCTCGACATGAGTCAGCGCCTGGCGGCGCGCACGGTTCTGGTTGAGGGACAACCGCGAGTCACGCAACTCGTCCACCCGTTTTTCGGACGCGCCGGCGCCCCAGCTTCGGCAACCGTCGCGAGCGCGTCGATCGCCGTGCAAGGAACGCAATGGCCGCGACTCGAGACCGCGCGTCCTGAGCAAATGGATCTCGCCGAGCATCCAGCGCGCCTGGTCGAAGATCTGGATGAACTTCTTATGCGTTACAGACTCGCGGTAATAGACCTCGGCGTAGTTCGCTTGGATCCACGCATGTTGGCGTTAGCGCGGCCCAACGATCCGATTCTAATTGTGGCCCGACATCTGCATACAGATCGAGCCGAGATGACCGCGACAGTAAACGTTCTACGTAACACAGGGCATCCCGCAGCCGGGGTGATCCTGAATGGATACAAATCGCCGCTGCCGGCGTTGGTCCGGCGGTTGGTTGGAATGGAGGCTTGAGCAATGGAAGACCTGATCTCGCATAACGGTACTCTGGCCGGGTCACACAACGGTATTCATGCGCCGTCGAGTGTCCCTGTCTATTCACCTAACCGCCAGATGCGGGGTGTCGCGATCGTGGGTTTGGGATACTGGGGGCCGAACTGGGTGAGAAATTTTTCCCAGATACAGGGAATCGATCAGGTGGTGTGCTGCGACTTCAGCCGTCCGCGACTCGATCATATCAAGGGCCGTTATCCATCGGTCCTGGTTACTGAACAACTCGATCGGGTGCTGGAAGATCCGCGCGTGGACGCAGTAGTAGTAGCTACTCCGGTAAATACTCACTTCGAAATAGCCAGTCGCTGCCTGAAGGCGGGCAAATCAACTCTCGTCGAAAAGCCTCTCTCGACTTCCACCGAGCAGGCCGAGCAGCTGATCAGGATGGCGCGCGAGCGCAATCTCACCCTGATGTCGGGACATACCTTCGAGTATAGCGCGCCGGTTCTTAAGATCCGCGAGCTGATCGAGAGCGGAGAGCTCGGCGATATTTTCTACATCAGCTCGGTGCGCGCGAACCTCGGGCTGTTCCGCCGCGACGTCAACGTCGCCTGGGATCTCGCCACTCACGACATCTCGATTATCCTGATGTTGCTGGGCGAAATGCCGATCGAAGTGACCTGCCAGGGCGAGAGCCACTATCACGATCACGTCGAAGACGTCGCGCTGCTAACGCTGCGCTTTCCGAACAACGTGATCGCCTTCGTGCACGTGAGCTGGCTCGACCCGAACAAGATTCGGCGCACGACTATCGTCGGCTCGCGCAAGATGCTGGTGTACGACGACACCGCGCTGCAGGAAAAAGTCCGCGTTTACGACAAGGGCGTCACCAAGCAGCCCTACTACGATACCTACGGCGACTTTCAGCTTTCGTATCGCTACGGCGATGTGAACATCCCGCGTATCGAGGACTCCGAGCCGCTCAAAGTGGAATGCGATCACTTCGTCGATTGCATCAACCGCGGAATTTCACCCAACAGCGACGGCTACAGCGGACTCCGCGTCGTGAAAGTTCTGGAAGCGGCCGACCGCTCGCTCAAAAATCATGGACAGCCGGTAGCGATCGCACCGAGCAGGGTTGTCTGAATCGTTAAGGGAGAGGATGGAGAGAGGAAGTTGACGTCACCGCACGAACTACCACCGAATGTATGGGCCTCGCCCGACGTGATGCTGGGCGATGGAGTGCAGTTTGGACCGTTCGTAAATCTCTACGGATGCAGCATCGGCGACGCGTCGCGAGTCGGCGCGTTCGTCGAGGTTCAGCGCGACGCGTACATCGGCAAGCGCTGCAAAATTTCCAGCCACTCGTTCATTTGTTCCGGCGTCACTATCGAAGACGAAGTGTTTATTGGCCACGGCGTGCTGTTCATCAACGATCGGCATCCGCGCGCGACCAACTCCGACGGCTCCTCGAAGACCCCCGACGATTGGGTACTCGAGCGCACCTACGTGCGGCGCGGCGCCTCCATTGGCAGCGGCGCGATCATCATGTGCGGAGTTGAGATCGGCGCGGGCGCGATGGTTGCGGCCGGCGCGTTGGTGACCAGCGACGTTCCTCCGCGCGCCACCGTCTTGGGAATACCGGCGCGGCTATATTCCGGCCGCCGCCGGTCTGCATAACTCCAGGGAGTCGAACGAGATGCCAATAAAATTTTTGGACCTCGCGGCACAGAACCGTGAAATCATGCCTCAAGTCGAGCGCGGCTTTGAGGAAATCCACGAAAAGACTTCGTACGTCGGCGGCCCGCAAGTCGCCGCGTTCGAAAACGAATTCGCCGCGTTCCTCGGCGCGCGCCACGTCGTCAGCGTCGCCAGTGGAACCGACGCGCTCCGGCTGGCTCTGCTGGCGACCGGAATCGGACCCGGCGACGAAGTCATAACCACTCCGATGACGTTTATCGCGACCGCCGAAGCGATAGTGCAAGTCGGCGCGCGTCCCGCGTTCGTTGATATAGATCCGAACACCGGCAACCTGGACGTCGCGGAACTCTCGCGTTACCTCGAGCGTGGACGCTTCACCGCTCCCAATGGCCCGCGCGCGATTATCCCGGTCCATCTCTACGGCTTGCCCGCCCCGATGATCGAACTCCGCGATCTCGCCGAGGCATGCAATCTCCAGTTGATCGAGGACGCGTGCCAGGCGCACGGTGCGCGAATCCATCACAATGGACAATCGCAATTTGCGGGCACGCTCAGCGCCGCCGGATGTTTCAGTTTTTATCCCGGCAAGAATCTCGGCGCATGGGGCGAGGGTGGCGCTGTCTCCACAGACGATGAGGAATTGGCGGCGCAGATACGCACGCTCCGCGATCACGGCCGTCTATCGCATTACGCGCACAGCGCTTACGGATACAACGCGCGCCTCGACACGCTCCAGGCCGCAGTGTTGCGTCCCAAGCTCGAACGCCTCGAAGAGTGGAACGCGCAGCGTCGTCGGATGGCGGCGCTTTATCGCGAGACTCTGCCCGAGGAAGGCTTGAGCCTGCTCTCAGAGCCAGAGGGAAGCGAGTCGTGTTACCACCTGTTCGTAATCCGCAGCGACAAGCGCGACGCGATCAGGACGGCGCTGCTGAAGAATCAGATCGAGTGCGGCATCCACTATCCGGTCCCGCTTCATCTTCAGCCCGCGTGTCGCGATCTCGGATACGCGCAGGGAGATTTTCCGCACGCCGAAAAATTCGCTGACAGCGTGCTGTCGCTGCCGATGCATCCGTTCATCACCGAGCGCGAGGTGAAGGCGGTCAGCCAGGCAGTGAAGCGCGCGTTAGCGGCAGGGTGAAACTATTGTGCTAGGCGGGGAACTACAGCGTCAGAAGGCTTTGCTCGCGGCCACCGACGCGATTGCGGTCGCCGCTGCGGGCGCATTGTCGCAGGTGCTGCGCGCCGGCGATCTGTACCCGCTCGAGCCCGGCAATTGGGGCGAGGCGGTCGCCGTCCTCACAATGCTGGTCGCGGTCTGGATTGTGTTCGCGCGTGCGGTGGGACTTTACCGAAACCGCCGCCGCCACGAACTCAAATCGATCGTCAAGGCGAGTTGCGCAGCGTGGCTCGCGCTGGTCGCGATCAGTTTTTTTGTTCATCTCGCGCCTTCGCGATTGGTCGTAGGCATCGGACTTACATTGACGATGGGCTCCGTCGTCGCGATGCGCATGCTGGTCCGCCGCTGCATCAAGTTCTTCTACTCACGGCCCGAGTTCGCGGTGCCACTGGTGATCGTCGGCGCCAACTCGTTCGGAGTTTATTTGCGCGAGCGGATCAAGGAAGAACTCACGCAATACGAATTTCTCGGCTTTGTGGATGAGAACCCGCCCGCGAACGCAGTCAATGGATCGAACGGAACGAACGGGTCAAACGGAACGAACGGTCACGCGGGACCGAACGGATACGCGAGCCATAACGGACATCTGGGCTTGAACGGAAATGGCAGATCGCACCTGCGCGCGGTCGCGCCGCCGCCGGTGCCGATACTCGGACAACTCGAACGTATCGCGGGCCTCTCTTTCGAGCATCCAAATTTGGAAGCGGTGATCGTTCTCCCAGAGCGCGATCACGAGCAAATCGAACGCATCATCAAACTCTGCGAGCGTTATCGAGTTCGCTGGCGCATGATGCCGCGCGTCGCGGAATCCGCGGCTCTCACCGTCGAGATGGTCGGTGCGATACCGCTGATCGGCCCGCCAGGATCGAATATCGAAGGGCTCAACTTCCTCATCAAGCGCGGCTTCGACGTCGTGGTCGCGAGTCTGATGCTGCTGGTTGCGTCGCCGATCATGTTGCTCGCGTCGATCGCGATTTGGCTGACCGATGGATCTCCGTTGCTCTTCCGCCAGACTCGCGTCGGAATCCACGGCAAGCCGTTCGAGCTGCTGAAATTTCGGACCATGCGCGCGCAGAGCTCGGACTCGGTTCATCGCGAGTACGTAAAAGAATGGATTCAGCGCAATGCGGCCGAGCGAACCGAAGCGGGCGGCGCAAAAATTTATAAAATCGGGCTCGACCCGCGCGTCACTCCGATCGGCCGCTGGCTCCGGCGCTTCAGCCTCGACGAGCTGCCGCAACTGTTCAACGTCCTCTACGGAGACATGAGCCTGATCGGTCCGCGCCCCGCGATGCCCTACGAGCTCGAGCTCTACCAGGAATGGCACCGTCATCGGCTCGATGCGCCGCCGGGAATCACTGGACTCTGGCAGGTCAGCGGCCGCAATCGATTGTCGTTCGAAGAAATGGTGCAGCTCGACATCGAGTACATCGAAGAATGGTCGCTCGCCGGCGACATGGGAATCCTCCTGCGTACGCTGCCCGCGATGCTGCAAGGGAGTGGGATGTGATGGCGGCGCCTGGTGATATCAGCTCGGTCGCGAACGTCGAGGGATGGCACTCGCCGAAATTCGCGCGTGGCGTTCGCGACAACGTGATCGGCGAGATCGGTCTGCAAGCGGTGCGTATCGGCGGACTGATCGTTCTCGCGCGAGCGCTGATGCCGTCGGATTTCGGACTCTTCCGCGTGCTGATCACGATTAGCGCGATCATAATGATGGTCAACGATCTCGCCGCGCCCGACACTCTCGTGCAACGCCACGACTTGACCAGTGCGCACGAAAGCTCCGCGTGGTGGGCGACCATCTCGGTTTCGACGTTCACCTGCGCTGCACTATTTCTGCTCTCGCCGCTGGTCGCGCAAGCGATGGCGATGCCGGCGATCGGCAGCGCACTACGTCTCCTATGCATCCCGATTTTGCTCGAGGGCTCAGTCTCGGTGCCGATCGCGAGGCTCACGCGCAGACTCGAATTTCGGATCCTCGCGATCGCCGAAGTTGTCGGAGAGTTGGCATTTCTCGGCGTCGCGATCGCGTTGCTGGCACTAGGTCTTCCGCGCTACAGCCTGGTCGGCGGACTGTCGGCGCGGATGGGCGCGCATGCGCTGCTGCTCTGGTGCGCCGAGCCGTATGTCCCGCGCACCGGCCCGAGTCGCAAGGCGCTCATCGAGCTCCGCGGCTTCGCGAGCGGCGCGCTCGGCGGACAAATCTTTCACGCCATTTCTTGCAACGTGGATTACCTGCTCGTCGGACGCATGCTCGGCAGCACGGCGCTCGGCTTCTACGGGATGGCGTGGGATCTTCTGCGCTTCGTCCCCGATCGTCTTTATAAAGTCGCTGGCCGCGTGACGGTTCCGGCGTTCTGCCGCATGCAGCATCAGCCCGAGCAGTTGCGAAATGCCTATCTCAGTTTTCTCAGCTACATGTGCCGGCTGATCGTTCCGCCGCTGGTATGCATCGCCGTCGCCGCGCCAGAGCTGCTGCGTCAAATTTATGGACCGCAGTGGATACCAGCCGCGATCCCGCTGCGCATCTTGTGCTTCGGAATAATCACTATCGGACTGCGTGCCGGAATGGGCGCGGTTTACTACGCACTGGGGCGCCCGGTTTACGACGCGTACTTGCACGCACTGCGATTTGCGCTCATCGCGATCGCGGTGATCGTCTCTGCGTCGAGCGGACTCCTCTGGGTCTGCGCGTCAGTCAGCGCGGTCGAGGGCGTATGCAGCGTTGTCGGACAGATGGCCGCGTGCCGCATGCTCGAAGTCAGTTTCGGAAGAGTGTTGCGCGAATTGATTCCCGGATTCACCACCGCCGTCGGATGCGCTGCTGTCACCGTTGCAGGACGAGTACTCGCTACCAATATGGGTATCGACGGTCTGCCCGAACTACTGCTGATGGTTGCGCTGCCCGCGGCTGCGTTCCTGCTGATCGAAGCGCGCACGGTTCGCGACATGCTCGGCAGCGCGTTCGGCTCCGTAAGCATCGAGGATCGACTAGGCAATCCAAGACCAAGCGAAGGGAATGCGTAGCATGGCGCGAATTCTGATCATCGCCTACACCGCTTATGCACGCGACGGACGCGTCAAGCGCCAGGCCGAAGCGCTGACCAGCCGCGGCGATCACGTCGAAGCGATCTGCCTCGCCGACGGCGAGGTCGGCGATACTCACGGAGTGCACGTCACCGGACTCAGACTTCCGCGTTATCGCGGCGCGAGCCGAATCAACTATCTTCGCAGCTATTTCAACTTCTTCACCCGCGCCGCCGCGATTGCGGTTCGGCGTAGCATGAAGACGCCGTACGATATCGTGATCGCGTGCACGATGCCCGACGCCGCAATACTCAGTGCATTACCATGTCGGCTGTTTGGATCGAAGTTAGTACTCGACGTTCACGATACGATGCCGGAATTGTACCTCGACAAATTCGGCGGGCGCCACGGACGCGTCGGCGCGTGGATGCTGATGTTTCAGGAACGCTTCAGCGCGGGCCTCGCGGACCAGGTCCTGGCCTGCCACGATTTGCACGCTGAGCGCCTGCATCTTTCCGGAATACCGACGCAGAAGTTGGTGGTGGTAACCAACTCTCCGGATCCCCGCATTTTCCCAATAGCGGACGGCGACATCCAACCACGAATAGTGCGAAGCAAACCGGAAGGCGAACCGTTTTCGATTATTTGCCACGGCACGATTTCGCGGCGCCTCGGTCTCGACACCGCGCTGGCGGCATTGGCCATGCTCCACAATCGATTTCCTCTCATCCGGCTGCGGATTATAGGCGCCGGCGATTATTTGAATGAGGTCAAGGCGCTCAGCCGAAAGCTCGGCGTCGAGTCCGCGGTCAGTTTTGAAAATCCGGTTCCGATTCAGCACCTCGCGGAAAAAATCGGCGAGGCCAATGTGGGACTCGTTCCCAATCATGCGTCAAGTGCCACTCATCTGATGTTGCCCGTAAAGCTGCTTGAATACGTGGCGTGCGGAATCCCCGTGATATGCGCGCGTCTGCGAACCGTCGAGCATTATTTTAACGAAGACTCGGTGCGCTTCTTTTCCCCGAATAATCCGGCACAACTGGCTCATGCGATCGAGGACCTGTACCTCGATCCAGCGCTCCGAGATCGGCTTGCGAACTCGGCCGTGAAAGTGGTGCAGAGCATCAGTTGGCCCATCCAGAGCCAGCGCTTTTGCCACGCGGTCGATTCGCTGCTCAACGTGTAAAGGAGTTACCCAGTGCAAAGCGCAAAACCATTAGTTGTTGGTCTCGGAGAAGTCGGAAGCGCCCTGTCGCAAGTGCTGAAGCGCAACGGCCGCGTCCTCGAGCACGATATAGAACGGCGCGAGTTCGACGAACCGGTCGGCGTGATGCATCTCTGCTTTCCGTTTACCCGGCAGGACGATTTCATCGCCACCTCGCTCTCATATATCGAACGGTTCAAGCCCGAGCTGACGATCATCAATAGCACCGTCGTTCCGGGAACCAGTCGATTGATCGCGCAGCAGGCCTCAGTACCGCTTGCCTACAGTCCCGTGCGCGGCAAGCACGTTCGGATGGAGCAGGACCTGCTCAAGTATCGCAAGTTCGTCGCCGCCAGCGATGAAGCCACCGCCAATCGGCCGGCATGACTACTCACTGCATTAGCAAGTTGGAGACGCTCGAGTTAGCCAAGCTCGGAGAGACTACTTACTTCGGAGTACTCATCGCCTTCGCCCAGGAGCTCAACCGCTATGTGAATCAGGTCGATGCCGACTACGTAGAAGCGCTCGACTTCTTCGAGGAAGTGGATTTCCTGCCTCGCACGAAATACTTCCCCGGCTTCATCGGCGGCCACTGCGTGATTCCAAATATCCAACTGCTGCGCACGCTCGCGTCGTCGCCGCTGCTGGAAGCAGTTCTCGAATCCAACCGAGTCCGCGCCGGCGAACTCGCCAACGAAGCGCGGATGGCGCTCAGCGCCGAGCCAAATGTGAAACCCGCCGCACCTCGAACCAACGGACGATCGCAGGAGGGCCTCCGCCGCTAATGGCCGAGCAGTGATCGCACCGAGATAAGCAATAGTGGAACTCGCAGCGTCATCAAGAGCCGTTAAGCCGCCAGCCACCGCGATGCTGGCCGGCATGACTGCGCTAGGGCTCGCAGCTTTCCTGATGCTTCTTTTCCCGAGTCTCGCGCTCGGCTTGGCAGCCGTCGTAGGCGGAATCTTTGTTGTTTGGACCGCCCGCCGCGTCCAGGGCGACGGCGCGCATCTGCTCTGCGCGCTGATATTGATTGAAGAACTGAGCGCGGCGAGCTTCCTTCCGCTCGAGAAAGAACAACTCTTCATGGTGCGCTATCCATTGCTCATAGCATTCTGCGCGCTCGCGGTTTGGAACGTGCTCCACAGCTCGGAGATTTGGCAGGGTGGATTCTTTGACTACCTGGTATATCTAAGCCTGGGCGTAATAAGTATTTCCTATTCACTATTGCCCGGTTATTCAGCTGCCAGAATATTGGCCGCAACGCTGATGTTCATGGCAGTAGTGAGAATCGCCCGCGAAGTAGCTAATCGCGAAGATATCGAGCGCCTGCTCAATTGGTTCCTAATCGGAACCGGAATCGTCTGGACAGTGATTCTAATCAGCTCGGTAACTATGTCCCAGGATCTCGTCTGGGACGTCGAGGAGATGACCGGCCTGGTCCGCTTCCGTGGCATCTACGGCTCCCCGAATTCGATCGGTGAGTTGGCGCTCGGCACCATAGCCGTCGGTATGGTCATCTGGAAATCGACGCGCGGATGGAACCGCGGCCTGCTCGCGGCGCAAATGCTGGTCGCCGTCGCACTTGGAATTCTCGCGGATTCTCGCTCGCCGTTCGTCGCCCTGGCTGTCGGCGGATTGCTTTATCTGATTTGGAGATATCGCCTGCGCGCGGTCCCGATCATTCTCCTCGTCGGAGTTGTGGGCTTCATCGCGGTTAAAAGCATAGATCCCGAGTATCTCACCCGCGGCGACGTAACCAGTCTCACCGGACGCACCGACATCTGGGACTTTGCGATCGAGAAAATCAAGCAGCGTCCTCTGCTCGGCTACGGCTTCGAGGTGGAAGGGCAAATCATGATGGCCCACGATTTCCCGATCTGGTGGGGACCGTGGGAGGAGGGGCCGCGCAGCTCTCTGCACAGCAACTATTTGTCGAAGGCAGTCAGCCTCGGTATTCCCGCGCTCGTCTTCTGGGTGTTTTTCTTCATGCGCCCGTGGCTTTCGATGCTCTGGCGCAAGGACGATCTGTTTTTTCTGATCGTCGTGCCGTTCCTGATACTCAATTTCACCGAGAGCACGGTGGGTGACTGCCGCTACGCAGTCGGCATGATCGCGACATTCTGTTGGGCGCTCGCCGAAAGACAGCGACTCTCATCGCATCGGCGTCCCGCAGCAGTCCCGACCCAGACGATCTTCGCGACACCGATATCAGGACAACTTCGGCGCGCAGGATGATTAAGGAATGAATCGCAGGAACAACCATCTTCCGATCTTGATGTATCACGCGCTCTGGTCTTCCGCCGACGGAGCGATCCCGCTGACCTCGAGTCTCGAGCACGCGGTCGAAGCCCGCGACTTCCGCGATCAGCTCGACGCGATCGTTTACGGCGGGTACTACACCATCACCCTCGACGATCTCGAGAGTCCTTTTTCCGTGCCCAAGCCGGTGCTGATCACCTTCGACGACGGCCACTTAAGCGATCTGACCGTCGCAGCGCCTGAGCTCGCCATCCGAAATCTGCACGCGATCTTTTTCGTCATCTGGTCCTATCTCGGCCAGCCCGGCTATCTGACTCGCGATCAAGTTGTCGAGCTGCGCCGCATGGGTTTCGAAATCGGCTCGCATGGACTGACCCACACGCGGCTCACGCAAGTAAGTCCCGCCGAAGCCTCAAGCGAAGTCCTCGAATCGAAGCGCCGACTGGAGGATCTGCTCCAGGAGCCCATCGCAGGCCTCGCGCTACCCTTCGGCCACTACAACGACGCCGTCCTCCACGCCGCGTGGGCGGCCGGATACCGCCGGGTGATGACCTCGGATTTCAAAGTCGCCAACCGCGAGCATCGCATCATGCCGCGGATGGGCCCGATGGCGTATCACACGCTCAAGGATTTCAAATGGATGCTCGAAGCGACTCCGGCCGCCGCGATTCGTCATCGTAAGATCGAAGCGATCGGCGAGCGGCTCAAGCGTCTCGCCAACTTTGGAGAATCGTTGCTGATGCGCGCGCAGAATTCGGAGCCCACCAAAAACTAAAAGGCAAACAAATGACTGAATACCAAATGGCCGAATTCTTCCGCTCGATGGGCCACAAGATCGTCCAGACCGAGAGCTGCTTCTGGTACAGTTCGCAGCGCTTCCTCTACAAGAATCTGCCGATCCATCGCAACGTCGATCCCTCCCGCGCCGAGCTCGCAAAGGTGATGCTCCGCGGCACCGCGCTGGTCGCCCGCTATCCCGGAACTCCCGGCGACGTCGCCCCCGACGGCGGAATCTACGCCTGCGCGGATCGCAACTATGACTTCGCGTCGCTCACCGCGAACGCTCGCAGTCACACTCGCCGCGGCCTCGCGCGATGCACCGTCGAGCAGGTTGACTTCAAAGATCTCGCGGTGAAGGCGTACCCGCTGATCCAGGAAACCAATGTGCGCCAGACCGGCAAGCAATCGAACCGCAGCGAGGCGCATTGGAAATCATTTTGCGATCTCTCTAGCCGATGGCCCGGCCTCGAGGCATGGGCGGCTTTCGTTGACGGCGAGTTCGCCGCATTCATCGTCGCGATGCTCGCCGAGGACTGCTACTACATCCATCTGCAAAAAAGCGCGTCCTCGCTGCTCAAGTTCTATTGCAACAACGCGCTCCTCTTCACCGTGATGAAGTCGGCGCTCGCCCGTCCGTCCGTAGGATGGGTCTCCAACGGCCAAATCGCCCTCGCCGCGAAAGAAGGCCTCTACCATTTCAAAACGAGCATGGGTTTCCAGATTCACCCGTTCAAAGAACAAGTGGTCTTCAATCCGTTGATCAGACCCGGTCTATGGGCGGGCAGGGCGATGACCAGCCGGCTCGCAAAGATCAATCCGGAAAATCTTTTCTGGCGCCGAGCCTCGCGCGCCCTGGAACTTGCGGGCGACTGAGCGCCCCGATTAGCGGCGCAAGCGCCACAGTCAAGATTCGGAAAATGGGGCAGCCAAAGAAGCTGGCGGAACAGGATTGGTCTGGCAGGAAATTTGTGGAGCGCGGCTGCGCGAGATCCTTAGTTCAAGTCAGATCACGCCTCGATTTCTTCCGGCAAATCGCGCAGGCACTTGCCGCAAAGAGCATAACATTCTTCCGGATCATCGCTCATCGCCAGGATTGCCACCACCCACGAATCGACGTCGCCGCATCGATGGCAAACCAGCAGCCCCCCGTCGGAACGGATCTTGAACCAGCATTCGGCGATTGTCACCGGATCTTCGATCAGTTCGACCTTTACGAAATTGCTTTCAGTCTCCAAAGGCTCTCCCAACGGTTCACGCGCTACGGCTTTGGTGCGGCTATTCATGTTAAACCCCTTAGGTTTGGTCGCATCGAGCGTTAAGGCAGCAACCATCATGTGCCACCAGCATCGCGCCTTTTTGGGAAATAAAGACTCCCCACTTCATGAGGAAATAGTTCGCTGAAGCTGATGAAGCAGATAGGCGTCCGTGCCCGCCAGTCTATAAAAGAGAAAATTTTACAAATCGCGAGGAATCGTGAACTCCCCACCATTATTGTCCCCTTTCCCTCGAGGGAAAGGGTTAGGGGTTCCATTTATTGTCCCCCTTCCCCTAGGGGAAGGGGTTAGGGGTTAGGTTGCCTCGAAATCAGGAAGCAGGAATTACTTCACCATCCGCCCGAAAATCCCCGCCCGCAGCCCTTCGAACATCCGATACCGATTCACGATCCTCTCGTAGCCCACCCCGACTAGGAACGGGACGAAGTGGAATACCAGGTATCGAGGCTCCGGCTCCCACATCCGAAGTTCTATCTGGTCGAAGCCCGCCTTGTATCCCGCATCATAAACGGCCTTGCGCGAATTGAGCCGATAGTATGTAGGCCACGGTTCATGCGCTCCCGGCGGATACCCACGCGCCCAGTTCGCGACCAGGTCGTGAAACCACTCCGGCGTGAGCTTCGCGATTATCGCCACGTAATGCCACGAGTTCGGCGTCCGGAAGAAGAACACGCCGCCCTTCTTGAGCACTCGATACACCTCGCGCATGAACTGGTCAGGCGACGAGACATGTTCGAGCACCCAGTCGCTCAAAACCGCGTCGAAGGTATTGTCGTCGAACGGAAGCTTGTGATCCGCGCTGATTACGTGCGCCTCATCGAGCTCGGGATTGCGCAGCACCTCGGGATCGATATCGGCGCCGACCACCCGCGCCACTTCGCCTTTCAGCACCCGAATCTTGCCGCGCTCGGCCGGCGGTCCGGCGCCCAAGTTGAGCAGCACCGTCTGCGGCGTGGTTTCTTTGCGAATCCAGCCGTAGAAGGCAACCGCGCCGTCGCGACTCTGATCTGGATAAAACCGATTGAAGGTGTTTGTCGATATCATGTGATGTCCCGGACTCGACGATGCCGGCGCTATTGCGCCAGCCCAAAAATCAACCAAAAACGTTTACAATTTGAACTACGTCCCGCCCCTGACCGAATAATCGCACTGTACTGAGAGTATATAAAAAAGCTAGATGCGTCAAGATTACATGGTATGAATATCGTCTAATAGCGCCAAGAAATATAGACAGTAGTAGAGTAGCCGTGTTACGATTCTCTGAGCATCGGCTTTTCCCTCTCGACGCTCATGGTAATGAAGCGCCTACGACGCCTAAAAAAGCGGATCTCAGAGGCTCCATCGACCGGGCCGGCGGAAAACGAAGTTCAATCCCTGTCCAAGCGCTTTCCCGCGCTTGAGCACGAGAAACTCGAACGCCTCGCCGCCGAGATGTCGCTGGTCCGCCTCAAGCGCGGCGATCGCATCATTGTTGACCAGAGTTCACCGGCTGACATCTTCGTGGTTCTGAAGGGAGCGATCGCGGTCACCTGGCAGCACGACGGACGCCATCAGGTGCTGGTCACGCTGCTCTCGCCGGGCGAGATTTTTTGCATCACCTCGTTACTCCCCGAGATGGCGCAAGGCCTCAAAGGACACGCGTTCACCAACAGTTTGGTCGGCACCATCAACTCGAAGCGCCTGCTCGACATCGTGCTCGGCGTTCCGTTGTCGGCGTTCAAATCCGCGATGGAGATGACGGTCGGATGGTCGTCCGAGACGATGATGCGTTACGTCCGGATGTTTCATGTGACGCCGCGCGATCGGCTGGTGATCGCGCTTATCGAGATGGGTGCGAAGTTCGGCGTGCGCGATTCGCGAGGTCTGATCCTTAACCTCCCGATGACGCAAAAAGACCTCGCCAACCTGCTCGGCGCG
>WNFJ01043281.1_pt2 | contig 16009 bp, 19 predicted proteins | sample 5400461 | NCBI WGS metagenome assembly WNFJ01 (sample SAMN13153349, study PRJNA577476) | soil metagenome | isolation source: 115 cm saprolite on Douglas fir-dominated hillslope | place: USA:California | collected 2013-09-17 | reverse complement strand
GAGCGTCCGCTGCTGCCCAATTCCGGCTTTGATTACAACGCCTCGTTCTCCCCTGACGGGAAGTGGATCATCTTTACCTCTGAGCGCGGCGGCTCGGCCGACATCTACCGTGTGCACCCGGATGGGTCAGGCCTCGAACAGCTAACCGATGATCCGGCGTATGACGATCAGGGAGCGCTCTCACCAGATGGAAAACAGCTTGCCTTTGTTTCCTCACGCGGTGCTGGCTCCGCAGACATTTGGGTGCTCGACTTGCAGACAAAGAGGGTGCGAAACCTTACGCACTCCCCAGCCAACTTCCGGCCGTCCTGGTCACCCGACGGGAAATGGATCGCGTTCTCATCGGACCGCAACACCCGAGTGAGGCGGGACGGCGAACGATTCGAACAATCGCATGCTGTCAGCATTTATCTGATGCGGGCTGACGGTACGGACGTGCGGAGGATAACTTCGGCGGACAAATTTGCAGGCTCACCGAAGTGGTCCCCGGACGGAGAGAGAATCGTTTTTTATGAGATGGAGATTCAAGATACGTTTTACGCCCGGCGAGCGGCATTCGGAAAACTGGTCGATTCGCAGATCGTCTCGGTGGGTCTCGCGAACGGAATTCGTCAGGAGCATACATCAGGTCCGGGGCTGAAAGTTTCACCGCAGTTTCTTAGCGGGAATAGAATCGGATATGTCATGAAGGCAGGCCGACGGATGGGTTTAGCCTTCACGACCGGAGATCAAGGGGCGAACGGAGAGATGCGCAACCCGTCTTGGTCACCTGATGGCAAAAGGGTTGTATATCAGAAATGGTCCTCTGAATCATGGCGTCAAAACCAACCCTTGTTCAGTATCGATCCGGAATTTGATCTGGCTTACTCGGACCCCTTTCCCGCGTTTTCGCACGACGGCAAGAAACTTGCCGTGACTCATAGCGTGAGTAATCGTGGGACGGGCTCCAGCTCGCTCCTTTCAGTGTCAGTGATGAATGCGGATGGGACGAATGCGAAACTCATCTTTCATGGGGAGGAGGGCGGTCTGGCCCTGGCGCCGCAATGGTCCCCTAACGATGACTGGATCGCGTTTGGAGGAGGTTTCTACCTTCTCCCTCTCGGAACTCCATGAGCTAACCAAGACTGCGGGAAACAGCGGGTTTCCGAGTTGGTCCCCAGACGGTAAGCGGATCGTATTTCGCTTTTGGGGCGCGTCGGAGTATGGTCTCCGAATCATCAATCTGGACGATGGATCCTCAACAAAGCTGACCACCGGATTTGACAATTTTCCTGCCTGGTCTCCAAAAGGCGATCTCATCGCTTTCACGCGCTTTAGTGAAGACGACTATGATATTTACACGATCCGGCCCGACGGGACCGGTTTGAGGAAACTGACCGCCGCGCCGGGAAATGATGCGCACGAGATATGGTCTCCAGATGTAAAGCATATTCTCTTCAGCAGCGCCCGTTTAGGATTTAAAGATGAGGCACCGCTCTACGACGACATTCCTCAGCCCTACGGCGAGCTCTTTGTGATGAATGCGGATGGCTCCGGTCAACGGCCGTTGACAGATAACCAATGGGAAGATGCAACCCCTGCCTGGGCACCCGTATCCCTACCGTAGTTGAATATCCAATGGAGTTGAACGGGCCGCAAAGGTTCCAACGGGCATCGGGCGTTCGTTCTAATAGAATGACGAGCCACACGGAAGTTAACGAGCGAGCCTTCACCTTCCGGTTTGACGACGATTCGGGCTGAACCCTTCCGAGGGCGCAATCGGATGCCCGCCGCCGCTCTAGATGCCTGCCATCGCCCTGAAGGTGGTAAATTCGATTGAGTCGTACGGCTCGGTAGCTCTCGGGGGCTGTTTCGAGCATGGGAGGGTTGATGTTTTCAAGAATTATATTTGCGCTGGCGCTTGCCACGCTTTTCTTCGTCGGCAGTTATGCCCAGTCCGAGTCTGACCACGATCTTCCAGTTGTTGTGCCCCTGCACAAGATGAGAGCGGGGCAGTGGGTCGAGAAAGTGTGGGGCGATCCGGAAAAGCCTGGGGAGGTTTTCGCAATCCGCATTCACAATGATGCGGGCTATCTCGTCATGCCGCACGTGCACCCGATGGACGAACACATCGTCGTCGTTCAGGGCGCCTGGTGGTTTGGCATGGGAAGCCGTTTCGAACGTTCGGCCCTGAAGCAGGTTGAGCTCGGCGCATTTACTATTGGGCCCAAAAACATGCCCCACTTTGGATGGTCGAAAGTCGAATCAACCATACATGTGTACGGCGTCGGACCATTTTCCACCAAACTAATTGACCCGGTGTACGAACTCACGGGTGAAGGCACGTTTTTGTTGACCTCGCTGCTGCAGCCGGGCACTCCCACCGATTCCAGCCCGCCGGACTGTTTTTCGCTCAAGGTCGGTGCGCGCGTCAAGAGTGCCGAGGCAGAAGGTGCCATCGCCGGAGCGCGATGTTCGCCTGCCAACCACGTTACCCAGTATTGGATTGAGAAAACGAACGGCAACCGGTTCTGGGCGACACTCGAACAATTAAAGGCTATGTAGCCGCGACCGGGCCGTAATGCGTCGGACCCCCGAAGGGCTCAGGTGTCGTTGAGATTGTGAGTCGAAAAGGAATGGAACACTTCCGGACGCGTGGTATGGAGGTCGTGTATTGCGATTCCGACCGGATGACGGGCCAACCGGAAGTTATTCCGGGCCAGAAGTCCGGTTCGAGGACGTTAGCAAAGATCTCCTCGAACCCCGTTCTTGGACCATGAGAAGGGCCTGTCTGGTTGCTTAACTTGGCGATTTTGCTTGATGCTGATGTACGGTGAATTCTCAGCTCTCGTGGAGTGCGACGAGTGGATCCACTTGGCTCGCACGTCGCGCGGGAAGATAGCACGCGACCAACGCCACAGTCAGGAGAACAAGCGATGCTCCGGCGAGGCTCGCAGGATCGCTTCCTCCAACGCCGTACAGGAACTTAGACAGGGCGCGCCCAATCAGAAGGGAGAGTATCAGACCGAGTGCAACTCCGCTGAAGACGCGCATCATTCCCTGACGAAGAATCAGACCTAGCACGCTCGCCTGACCGGCACCCAAAGCCATACGTATGCCAATTTCGCGCCGGCGCTGATTCACGGAGTACGCCATGATGCCGTACAAGCCGACGGACGCGAGGCTCAGCGCCAACAGTCCGAATACTCCGAGCAGGCCGACGCCGATTTTCGCTCCCCAAAGCGCCTGATCAATGACCTTGGTTCCCGTGCGAATGTCTTCCACAGGCAGCCCGGGGTCGAGGGTGCGAATTTCACCTTGGACGGCAGCGAGGGTTGCGGATGGATCACGTTCGGTTCGGACATAAAGAATCATGGCATCGGAGTAGTTCTGCCGCAGCGGGATGTAGATGCACGACTGGGGAGCCTCGCCAAGCGTTTGGTAGTTGGCGGTCTTCACAACGCCGACGATCTGCAGGAAATCCTTGCCGCGGGGCAACTGCAGCCGTTTGCCAAGCGGGTCCTGGTTCGACCAATACTTGGCAGCCATCGTGTCATTGATGATGGCGATGGGAGTCGAAATGTCACGATCGTCTTGGGTAAAGTCGCGGCCCTCAGCAAACGCGATACCCAGGGTTGAAAAATACCTAAGATCAACCGTGTTTACGACCGCCGAGATAGCTTCCGATTTCTTGCGCTGCCCTTGCCCCTCGATTGTCACGCCGGTCTCTTTACGCCCCCAAAGCGGCAGATTCGATGCCCAGGAGAGGGACGAGATGCCTGGGATGCTGCCGATGCGGTCACGCATCTGTTTGTATAGCTGTTCCGTGCGAGTCTGATCGTAGCCCGCTTGGCCGGGATACATCATGAAGAGCGCCAAGTGGTTTGTCTCAAAGCCAGGATCGATGGTGTATTCACGCTGGATACTTTCGAGAACCATTGCGGCCACGACCAGCAAAACGAGGGAAATCGCCACCTGCCCGGCGAGAAGTGTGTTCGCCAGGCTGATACGGTTGCGACTCCGGCCCACGGTGCGTGATGCTTCCTTGAGCACTTCGGAGACAGATGTGCGCGATGTCCGGAGCGCAGGCACGATGCCGAATAGCAGGCCGGTCAGGATGGAGACTGCAAACGCAAAACCGAACACACTCGGGCTGATCCGGAGTTCAGCAAAGTTCAGAGCAAATTCCGCGGGACGGAAAGACCAGAGAAACTGACATCCTGCATAACCGAACAGCAATCCGAGAACGCCGCCAAGAAGCCCAAGCAGAACGCTTTCGGTCAGCAATTGACGAATCAGGCGGACGCGCCCGGCGCCGAGCGCCATGCGAACAGCGATTTCCTGGCGGCGCACGACGGCCCGTGAGAGAAGCAGATTGGCCACGTTGGAACAGGCGATGAGCAGCACAAGCCCCACGATACCCATCAGCAAAGTGCTTCCGAACAACAGCGGCTGCCGTTCCGGACCGTAGGCGGCTTCGTTCAAGGGACGGAGCGCCACGGCTTGGCCCTGATTTGTGTCGGGGAACTCCTTTTCGAGAGAGGAAGCGACGATGTTTAATTCGGCCCGAGCCTGAGCCAGCGTGAGACCTGGCTGCAGCCGGCCAATTCCTGTGAAGAGAAGAATCATGCGGTCGCTCAGGGCATTCCCCTGCTGGGCCGGCAAGATTTGTTCCGCCATCATGGACGGGACCCACACATCCGGACCAAAAACCGCGTACACCCCTTTAAAGCCTTTGGGCCCGATACCGATCACGGTGAACGGTGTGTTGTTGAGCTTGATGGTATGCCCGAGGATGTCCGAAGCTCCGCCAAACCGGCCTTGCCACGCCGCATAACCGAGCACGACGACAGGAGCAGCGCCCGGCGTGGTGTCCTCGCTGGAAAGGAAGAACCGTCCCATGAACGGGTGGATGCCGAGCGTATCGAAGTAATTGGCAGTCACGACTTCCACGAAAATCCGGCGCGGCTCTCCCGCATCGGTCATGGTAATTGCCATGGGATTCGAATGAGCTGCCAGGTTGCTGAAGGAATTGGTTCTATCTCTGAAATCCTTGACATTTAGGAAGGACATGAGTTGGACTTCGCCAGCTTGCGTGGTCAATTTTGCTTGCGTTGTATTGACGGCGACCAGTTCGGAGGATTTCTCCACGGGAAGTGGATTCAAGAGAAGAGTGTTGATGATGGTGAAGACAGCTGTGTTTGCGCCAATTCCAAGCGCGAGAGTGAGTGCGGCAACCGCCGTGAAGCCTGGAGCCTTGCGCAGCATACGCGCTGCGTAACGGAGGTCCTGCCAGAGATCCGTGAGGAAGTGGCCTGACTTTAAAGCCCCATCGGGAATGGGATCGCGGGGAGCTGTCCGCTCAGTCGCACGCAATTCCGCCACGAGATCGCTCTGGTTGAGGCTGGAGAGAACCTCGCGATAGGCTTCCTCCGGCGTTGCGCCCTCTGCCAGTATTTCTTCGTACAAATTCGCGAGATGGTCCGAAAGTTCGTCAATGATTTCCGCTTCGCGGGCGGGCGGAAGATGCAATCCCGCCAATTGTTTTCTGATCTCTTGCTTCCACTCAGGCATGTTCAACCCCCGTAATTCGGCTGACAGCGCCGACAAATTTCCGCCAGCTTTGACGCTGCTGCGCCAGAGTTTTTAGACCTTGCGGTGTCAGACGGTAGTAACGCCGCCTTCTTTGATTGGGCTTTTCGACCCAGCGACCATGAATCAAGCCGCGCTGTTCGAGCCGGTACAGCAACGGATACAGTGAAGCGATGTGGAAGCGTAGGCTGCCCCCCGAACGCGTTTCGATGAGCTTTCCGATGTCGTAACCGTGGCGAGGCTGGTCCTCGAGCAGAGAGAGAATCAGTAGCTCAGCGCTGCCTTTCTTCCATTCCTGCTCCAGGGTCACGCCCATATATGTCACTCCCACATATCACTACGCATGAGAGTGGCTGAGAATTTCATCCTCGGCACTCTTTTTTTGACCGGGGTGAGCGCTACTTATTTATGGATATGAATTCCGGGAAACAGGCCAGAAGTCCCGTTGTAGGAAATGGACCGTTACAGAGTGCTGTTTGCGCCCCGATCTCACTGAAGCACGTTTCCGCATAGTTTCCGACTTGCCGACAACACATCCGAAACTCCGTTTGTTCGGCTACACGAACTTGGCTTCCATTTCTGCAAAGAACGCTTTGAAGAGGGCTACGAAAGCCGATTCAGTCAGTTTGATCTCATCGCCAAGTTTCAGCTTAACGACCGATTTCTCAGCACTGTATTTGATCGTCTTGTCCTCCTTCAGCACACCCCCGTTTTGCAGGAGGGAATTGCATATCATGCGAACCTCGTTCAGAGGATTGCCGTCCTTTTTCTCAAGCGCTCTGGCCCGATGAACGAAGAAGCCATCCATGACTACGACCAGGTTGCCGAGGAAGAGCGGCTCAAAAGCGTCCACCGCTTTGCCGCTTCCAGGTTTCGCTCGCGCCGTGGTGACCAAGTCCTTGTAGGCAGCGAGTTGCGCCTCCATTCTGGAACGGCATTCGTCAATGTAGTGTTGTTTGTAGCTGTTCACGCACAGCATGAAAGGCCTCCTTTACAACTTCCACGCGCCCGCCACCTTGCCTGGTCGCGACGTTGAGGTGGTTGGCGTTCGTTCATCCAGTTGTCCTATCACCGGCTTTATATCGACAACCGGAGTTCCATCAATTGCTTCGATTGGCCCGATCAGGAGCCTATTCTTCGCGATTCGCCGCACAGTGACGCGATGAAGGCCCAACGGGTTCGGGCGGTCAGGAGATCGCGTCGCGAAGACACCAGTAAGTGGACGGCTCCTGTCCGAGCGCGGGTGAACTTTCAATGCGTCGCGCCGGGCCTTGTGCAGCCAGGTCACAACAATGATGTCATCACCGACCTTGAGTCCGTCGAGGCCCTGCGCCACTAACGGACTCACTTCCACCCAGGCGTCGGGGGCGCCCTCCGAACCTTGTTTGGGTGCTTCCGCGCGCGTCTTGAGGGTGGATCGGATTGTCCCAATCGCACGGAGCCAGGCAATGCCACTCTCCACGGGCGAACGCTTGCCGCTCACCCCTTCCACGCGCCCGCCACCTGCCTGGTGCTGACGTTGAGGCGGTTGAAGACGTTGGTCGTGGTAATTGAAAGAATTAAGGCCGCAAGCGCCGGCTCTTCGTAATGCCGGGCGGCCTCGTCCCACACCTCGTCCGGTACCGGGTCGGCCCGATCGCCGAGCCGGGTAACTGCTTCGGTGAGCGCCAGCGCAGCGCGTTCGGCGTCGGGGAAGTAGGGCGCATCCCGCCACGCCGCCACTGCGAAGTGGCGCTCGCCAGATTCGCCTGCCTTCTTAGCGTAGCGTGTGCCTGAGTCAACGCAGGCGCTACAGCCGTTGATTTGGCTTGCACGCAGGTGGACAAGACCGAGCGTCGTCGCCGGCACGCCGCCTTTCTGTGTTGCCGCCTGCAGGGCCTGCATGGCGCCAGGAAGGATCATCGCTGGGTTTTTCATCCGTGCTTGCATCATTGTTCTCCTTTAAGAGTTTTCATTTGTCTTGTTCAGATCGAAGGGGCGCGCCACTTCACAGGCTCGCCGTTTTGGGTCTACCCCGTCTTGGCGGGAAAGAGGACTCCGAGGGTACGGCTTTCCGGTCGAAGCGCCCACGATGCGACTACGAGCACAGCAAGGAACAAGTTGACGAGAACGTGAAATGCGTAAACGTCATAATCGCCAACCGCCGCGTGGGATGCAGCCGCTCCCGTCACATTGAAAAAGATGCCGGCATACGCCCATTCCTTGAGCCGTGGAAAACGCGGCACGAGTAAGGCTATCGCTCCAAGCACCTTCCAAAGCCCGAGGATGGTCAGGAAGTACAGCGCGTAGCCAAGAACGTGCACTATGCCCTCGACGTTAGTCGGAAGACGCGCCAATTCCGCCACGCCGCCACTCCCAATGGCGAACACGAGGAGGCCGGTAATAATCCAGTAACCGATCACTTTTAATTTCCCAATGGCAGCGCTATTTGTCACTTCAGCCCCGCAACCACTCGTTCCAGACCGCCGAAGAACCGCTGCCAGCCGTAAGTCGCGCCCTGATAGTTGGCCTCTTGTTCGGGCCGGAAGCCAGACTGCTCCATGCGCACGCGTGTGCCGCTCTTTGTCGGCGTCAGCGTCCAGGTGACGACGGTCTTCAGTCCTCCCGCCGCCTCTTCGCCCGAGGCGTTCCAGCTATAGGAGAGTCGTTGATTGGGTTCTACAACCAAGACTTCGCAGTCGGTCACGCCGTTCCAGCGCGGCATGGGCGTGGCGCGTAAGTTGAACCGATGACCCACGACCGGCTGAAAGTCGTTCTTCATCAGCCACTCCTCTATCAACGGGCCTTGAGTGAGGGCGCGCCAAATCTTTTCCGGTGGATGGGGCATCTCCCGTTCAACGACGAGGGAACGAGTGGAGGCAGGTTTAGTCATTGGTCCATCCTTTTCAATAGAGATTCGAGGCGATCAAACCGGTCGCGCCAGAAGGTGCCATAGAGGCTCATCCAGTCGATCAGGAGCGCCAGACCTTTCGGCTGGGCGCTGTAATGCGTCTCGCGTCCCTCTCGTCTGTCGCGTACCAGTCTGGCAAGCTTCAGAACGCCCAGATGTTTGGACACTGCCGGCTGCGACACTCCGGCGTGATCAGTCAAGGCATGCACGGTCTGCTCTCCGTCGCGGGCTAGGCGCTCGAAGATCGCCCGACGGGTCGGGTCGGCGAGGGCCTTGAATACGTCGTCTGCTGCGGCCTGCATATTGGAATCATAACTATGCGGTTATGGGTTGTCAAGTCCGAGGCGCTGCAGGTAGTGTCCCTAATTTGGGCATCTCTCAGTTTTTTAGCGACGGCTGTCCGAAGGAATGACGCCGCTGGTTGGGTAGAAATGTTACACAGGAACGGCAGCGATGGCTTCGATTCCGACTAGAAATCCGGGTTTGGGTAGAGCGGCGGCAAATAGGAGCATGGGGCGGCAGTCGCCAAGGAAGCGGGCGCGGATGGCGGCGTAGGCAGGAAGGTCTTCGGAGCGGACGAGATATTGAACGATTTTGACCACATGCTCGGGACCCATGCCCGCTTTCTGGAGCGCTGACAAAATGTTTTTCCAGGATTGCTCCGCTTGGAGTTCGAAGGTCGCAGGCAGAGTGCCGTCCGGCGTTAGGCCGGGCGTGCCGGAAGTGAAAAGCCATCGCGCAGGACGAGGGAGTTCGACAGCGTCGCTGTATTTGCCGATGTGTTTTGAAATGCCAACATCAATGAGGGAGTGGAGAGTTGCGCTCATGTCGAGATCCTTCCTATAAGAGAACTAGTTCGCAGAACATGGGAATTACAACGTTTGTGGCACCGGAGTAGCGCTCGATGCGCTGAATGGAGAGCGGTCCCTGTGTGGAGACTTTGGAGAGAAGGTCGGCATAATCCCCAAAACGCTGTACGGTGCGAAACGAGCTACAGCGTCTGATGCCGAAATTGTTCATGGCCATCGCGCTGCGGCGGACAATGCCTTCCTCCACGCTGTAAAAAACCCATTCGGAAGCGAGCGAATGATCAAATACCACAACTTCGGGCGCGAGAATTCTTGCGTGCTTTAGCGAGGAGAAGGGATCGGGCGACGTCACTATGCGCGGTGACGTCTTCAAATCTCCCGTGCACCACCTCGACGGAACCCTGCCGCGCCTCTGCTGCAATTCTTCGCTGAAATTCCTGGAGAGCGCCGAGGTCGCGGTCCACGGCGATGGTTTTTTTTGTTCGAACCGTGGGATCGAGAAGCTGGCCATGACCGGCGCCGACAAGGAGGACGACTTTGTCGGCGAAGTTGTAGAATTCGCCAAGATTTTTGGTGAGTAGTGCGTAGTCGGCGGCCAAAACCGGAGTCCTTTCGCTCGAACCACGATCTACTTATGCGGGCGGAACATCAGATCGAACCACGGCTTCCAGGTCTTGCCGCCGTCGGTTGAGGTGAAAGCGAGTAAATCATATGATGGATGCAGGCAAAGGGGTATATCGGGGTGTGTATTGCGTTTGCCAGCACCCATCGTCGACTAAACCAGCTCTCGGTTCATTGCGACAATTCGAATGCGACACCAGCAATGACCGCTTTCTCCGCTTCCCATTCAGTTCTCGTCAGTCATCTGCAAGGGGACCCAGTCGCCGCTGAAGATGCTTGCGCACCTTGTCCGGAAGAGTCGCTATCTGGCTTCCATTGGCGACGGCCTGGCCTGCCGCTCCCGTTCCGCCTAGGACTGGTATCCCCACAAAAGCCGGCGCCGCGAGCGTGCTTGGGTCAAATGACTCGCCCGTGATTTCGCCGCTATCATTGATGTCGTTGGCAAAGAGCAGAAATTGGGAGCCCGCCACGGTCATGCTGTTGAGGTCGCTCATTACCCCGTTCTGCCAAATGAAGGCACGGAATAGGAACGGTCCTCCGCGCGATAGCCCAACCACTTGGTTCTTCTCATTTACGCCCAAGGCCTCGGCGCGTATGTCACCCGGCAACTTACCTAATCGTTGTAAACCGCCCGCTTGCGTCCAAAGGAATGCTTCGAAGTTTCGCGTACCGTCCTGTCCGGCGGGCAGGGAGAAACCCACCACCGTACCGAGATTATTGATTGCCGCAGGAGTGTTCCACGTATGCCCTCCAAGGTTCGGGATTTCGGTGGGAACGCCGTTTTGCCAGAGAACGGAGTGGGCAGCACTGACGCCTCCCACCGCGATGCCGCAAGCTCCAGAGATGCCAACGACTTGGCCTAGGTCGTTGATCGCCGTGGCGGCGCTCGTGGAATCACCGGGGAGCGGCGGTAGTTCCTTCATCGTGCCATCTTTTTCCCAGATCACGGCTCGGAACTGCAGGGTCTGCAGAGCAGTGTTGCACGTCGGGTCTTGGACACCGTTCTCTGCCCAGCCGACTATTTCACCACGGTTGTTCACCGCCGTGGCATAGCTGTTGAACCCTCCTGGAAAAGGCGGAAGCGCCGTCATCGCACCGTTCGCCCATCGAAAGCCCTTACATACTTTCCCGGTTGGGGACCCCGTAGCGAAGAAAGGGTAGCAAGAAAAATTATCTGCGGGCTGCTGATCCTCATTTGTGTCTGAGATTCCTACAACCACTCCATTGTTGCTCTTGACCGGCCAAGCCACGGCGCTGTTGAAGCCCGGCCCTCCAAGAGCGCCCAGGTCGATTACCTGCGGCCCGCCCACCCACAAAGCAGCATGCGAAACATTGTCCCCTTGCTGGTTGGCAAACCCGGTTGCCCAGCCGCGATCGTTGATACCGCTCCCTCCGCCACTCAATCCGTCGAGCGTATCGAGTGGAACTATCTTGTACATGGTCTGCGCAGTTTGCGAGGTGAGCCGAACCGGTGCAATTGCGAACGCCGCAAGCAAAGCTATCCCAGCCATGTACGTCGATATCCTTAATTTCATGTTGCCTCCCATTGATTCGTTGTTTGGGCCGAGGGACCGAGATGTCAGTCCGCGCTCCTCCGTTGCGCCGTGGCTGACGCGGGGATTCAGCCAAGAAAGAACAAACCGAATCCGGTGACACCCCCTAGACTCGCGCGCCAGAATAGAGCGACAGGAAGAATGAGGTTGGACGTTTGCGGACCTGATTATCGGCCGGATCGGACGGAATCGTTCGCCTAACTCGAAAAACTCAAGTTTTTATTGGTTGGTATCATGATTTTCCCACGAGCGGTCGCGCGTACAATCTAGGTCCGAAAACGTCTAGTAATCGCGCGCCAATCCATTACGCTTATCCGCGAAAGACAGGAACGATGAATCTGGACTTAGGGGTGTGTTCGCGAGCAAGACTGGCGCGTGATGCGCGCTTTGACGGCAAGTTTTTTATCGGAGTGCTAACCACGAAAATTTATTGCCGTCCGATTTGCCGCTCGCGTACGTCAAAAGAGAGCAATGTCCGATATTTCCCGAGCGCCGCTGCCGCGGCGGAAGCTGGTTTTCGCCCGTGCTTGCGTTGCCGCCCGGAATGCTCTCCTGGAACTCCCGCTTGGGCCGGCACGCAAAGCACAGTTTCGCGAGCCTTGCAGCTAATCAGCGAGACGGGTTTGGAAGGCGGGGGCGTGGAAGCGCTCGCGGAACATCTTGGAATGGGTTCGCGTCATCTTCGCCGTCTCTTTCTCCGCCATCTGGGAGCCACGCCCAGCGCCGTTGCGCAGACGCGCCGGGTGCACTTTGCCAAGAAGCTCATCGACGAGACCACCTTGCCCATGACGCAGATCGCCTTCGCCGCGGGCTTCGGCTCAGTGCGCCGATTCAACGCCGCGATCCGAAACGTCTATCATCGAACGCCGAGTCAAATCCGCAGTCTGGCTCAAAAGATGTCACGGCAGCCCGAAAATCACTATCTTTTTCACCTGAACTTTCGCCCGCCCTATGATTGGAAACGGACGTTGGAGTTCCTCGCGGTCCAAGCCACCCCCGGCGTGGAAGTCGCCGAAGGCGGGTACTTTCGCCGCTCGATTTCCCTGAGTGGGAATCGCGGATATTTTGAGGTCTCGCTGGACGCGAGTCGTAATGCCCTCAACGTACGCGTTCAGATTAGCGAGCCGCGTTCACTCTTCTTCATTATCGAGCGTATCCGCGCAATGTTCGATCTGGACGCGGACTGGCCGACGATCGCACGAACCTTGGGAGCTGACCCAGATTTGGCTGCGCATATAAGCTCCCATCCGGGACTGCGAGTTCCGGGTTGCTGGAACGGCTTCGAGCTCGCCACGCGAGCCATCTTAGGACAGCGGATAAGCACCGAGAGAGCCAACGCACTTGCCGGCCGGATGGTCAGAGCTTTCGGGCAGCCATTCTGCCCCGCCAATGGCCTTACTCATCTTTTTCCCACACCCGAAGTTTTAGCCAATACCGATCTGGAGAGCATTGGCTTGCCGCGACCGCAAGCGGACGCCATTCGGGCTCTCGCGCATGCTGTTCGCAATGGACAAATTAGCTTCGAAAAAGTGGTGGACTCCAATGCCTTTCTCATGCGGCTCTCGGAAATTCCCGGAACTGGAGAATCGACAGCACAATGGGTGGCCATACGCAACCTTCGGGAGCCGGACGCGTTTCCATCCGCTGACCGCGACCTTGCGCGCGCGCTCGCGCTGGGCAGTTCGAGTGAATTTGAGCATCGCTCGCGGGCTTGGCGCCCATGGCGAGCTTACGCGGCCATATATCTCTGGACTTTCGCCGACGAAATCCGGAGGCGCGAAAATGGGTGCGATCCTTCCGCACGCAACAAAGGGGATTGTGGAAAAAGTGACTTCCACCCCCGAATCCCAGGGGCCGTACGACGCACTTCATAGTAGTAACCATCGCCTTGCGCAGCCTTCCATTAATGTTCATCGAGGGTTGCGGGCGGCTGACGGGGCAACCGGAAGAAGAGCATCCACCTGGAGTCCAGTGCCGTACCGGACCTGGAGGCGCTGGCCCACTTGCTGCATCTGACCGCTGGCATCGCTCCGCATCGGAAATATCCTAGCGGTGATATTGATTTTCGCGCCGCAGCCTCCACCGGAGCGACTCTTGTGCAACTGGAAAAGCTGCAGCACAAACATTCACTGCGATTCAGTTTCAGTCCATCGAACAGCTCCGATAGGACCTGGAATTGAACGACTTCGCGTTCCTTCCGGGAGTGCCTCCGCAATCGACTGTGTTCAGGGATGAACGTTGCTGAGCGCCTAGGATTGGATGGCGGCCGCGCTGCGAAAATAACGCACCATCCGAATTGGGAGCCCGTCCATACCGCGAACTGCGGTGATGACGATTCGTGAGTTCGGCCGGCGGAGCGGCCACACTGCGAATCAGCCAGGTTCGAGCATCCGACGATCGCAATCCCGCTAGCCTGGCCTATGGCTGAGATACGCCACGGTCCGTGCCGCTGTTCGATCCACCTTTCATTCGACGCACAAACATTTCCTGTTCCAATTGCCAGGTTTTCCCAGCGTCGCGCGATATGACCTCCCGCCAATGGAACGAATTCGCAGTAATTTGATCGAATATCCACCGTCCGCGGCGAACGGACGCAGACTCCCCTGAGTTCATGCACGGCAAGCCTTGTACGCCGTCTACTTCCATGACGATCTCTTCCCCAATCTTCCTACCCGTGAAAGTAACAACGCTTCCTCGCCTTGGACCAGCCCACACGACGTGCCACGCATCCGTTCGCGGATCGTAAGAGCGCAACGTCGTTCCCCACTCGGTAACAGGCGCGTTCGGCTTGGAGATGTCATCGCGCGCGATCCACACGTCCTGGATTGCGCGCCCTTCCAATACCCAACCGAAATGCCATTCCCCGTTTCCCTTCAGCCGCGTTCCGTCCGGATGAATTAGCACCATGTCGAATTCCCAGTCGCCGACGAACTGGCCGAACAGCATCAGCTTTTCCGCATATTCGCGCGCAGGGCCGTTGGCGTTCAAGCCCTTGATGTCTCCCGCAGACGCAGCAAGCGCTCCACCAACAAAACTCAAACCCAACGCGGTCAACAGAATCATTCGTTTCATTTCATTCCTCCGGATTGTCTGTCTGGACCGGACCCTCCGCAGTCCCGTCCAAAGGTTCTTTTCAGGTTGCCATCAGAAATGCTGCGTTCAATTGAATTTGCGACTAGCCGACGCGAATTTGCGCCGAGCGGTTTGAAATGCAAAGACATGTTGAACTCGTCCCGAATCACAACGCACAGCGCCATCGGTGTTCCCGGACTCCATCGTACACACTTGGAAGGCAGACCTTATAACAAAACGTCTCACCGCAAGATTCGAACGACATGTCTCAAGTCGCTTGCATTGCGCTCGCAACGTGACGCAACTAGGTCGGCAAAATGAATTCCGATTGCACGAAAGCACGGCTCAAGTGCTGTGCAGGGGTCATTGTTTTCAATCTCGATTGGGGGTGGGATCCATGAAGCGCAGTCTCTCTGCAGCCGTTCTGGTTTTATCTTTATCTCTAGCGCCGGCCCTGAATGCGCAGACGTTCCGCGGGGCGATTAACGGAACGGTGACGGACCCGTCGGGCGGAGTAGTTCCGAATGCGCACGTGAAAGCCACAGAAAGCGCGACGGGTATCGATCATACGACGGTCACAACAAATGAAGGACAGTTTGCTCGTCAGGACATTCCGCTCGGCTTCTACAAGGTCACAGTGACTGCGACCGGTTTCCCCGTGTACACGGTAGATAAAGTCGAGGTCGTAGCCGGCACGATTTACACGCTGCCGGTCAAGCTAACGATGCAACAGCAGTCGACCACGGTTGAAGTGTCCGCCGCAGCGTTGACGCTCGACACAACGACCCAGACGCAGAATATGACGATCTCGTCCGATGTGGTCCAGGACATCCCACTAAACGGCCGGGATTTCACGCAGTTGATCGCCGTCGCACCAGGCTATGGCGGATATTCCGTGGGAGGTTTCGGTTCGCTCAATGGAACGCGACCGAACCAGATGAACTGGCAGATCGACGGCGTAGACAACAACGACTTCTGGCACAACATCCCCGCTGTCAATCAAGGCGGTGTTTCGGGTATCGCGGGAGTCGTGTTGCCAGTCGACTCCATTGACGAATTCTCAGCGCAGACGCAGTCGGGTGCAGAGGCAGGACGCAATGCGGGTGGCACGGTAAACTTGGTTATCAAGTCCGGCGGCAATCAGATCCACGGCTCCCTCTACTACTACAACCGGAACGAGTTCTACGGAGCGCATTCGCCGTTTTTCACTTCGACGCCGGGCAAGAAAGCACCGCCACTGCGCAACGAAAACTATGGATTCTCCTTTGGTGGCCCCATCATGACGCGAACGTCACCGCGACAATGAACATTTATGTGAAGACGGTCAGCGTGGACGCAGCGAATGCGATGAAGGCCTTGGAAATGATGTGTGCAACTACTGTGCAACCAGAGAGGCTCGGAAGTTCGCGCGTGAGTAGAAGGTGTTCGTATGAGAAGTCTGCAAGTCTCGACGCTAGATGCAGTTAGGGGAATCTGGCGGAGAGGGGGGGATT
>WNFJ01368757.1_pt4 | contig 16020 bp, 12 predicted proteins | sample 5400461 | NCBI WGS metagenome assembly WNFJ01 (sample SAMN13153349, study PRJNA577476) | soil metagenome | isolation source: 115 cm saprolite on Douglas fir-dominated hillslope | place: USA:California | collected 2013-09-17 | reverse complement strand
CGATATGTCCACCTAGCTTCTCCACAAGTTCCATAGCCGCAAAAACGGTACCCCCTGTCGCTAACAGGTCATCGACAATCAGGATACGCTCGCCAGGACTAATGGCGTCAGTGTGCATCTCCACAACGTTCGTGCCATATTCCAGGGCGTACTCGACGCTGACAGTTTGATATGGGAGTTTGCCAAATTTACGGACTGGTACAAATCCACAGTTCAATAGATAGGCCAGCGGGGCACCGAAAATAAAGCCGCGTGATTCGACGCCGACAACGGTCTGAATACCAGCGCCCGCGTAGTGAGCCGCTAGACGTTCCAGAGATGCCCGAAAGGCGGCAGCATCCTGTAACAAAGGCGTGATATCTTTGAAAAGGATCCCCTTCTGGGGAAAATCAGGAATATCCCGCACCCAGTCTTCCAATCGTATAGACTCAGAAGTTGACGACATCGGTGGTTCTCTCCTCTACAAACACATGAAAATAGACAACAACACAGGGGCAGCCAGAAAACTACCCCACATGACAAATCCCGTCGTCATAGTTATCAGAATTGGCGACAATCGATAATGGAATGCCGCCAGTACATATCGCCCGCCTTGCAGTATACCCCAGCCTTGCATCTCGCGCAAGCATTATGCTCTTTGTGTTGTCGCAGGTGATGTCCGATCCTGTTCTGCCGGTGGGAGCTGCGCAGTGCAATAGGCACAGCGAGTGGCATGAAGCGGAATGGTGCTCAGACAATAGGGACAATCACGAGTCGTTGGAGCTTCTGCAGCCTTAGGTTTGTGCAAAGCCATCAGCGCATTTACCGGTTTCACGATAAAGAAATAGATAACAAATGCAAGGATCAGGAAAGAGATGATCGTATTGATGAATGTCCCAATATGAACCGTACCACCAGTGTAAGCAACTGGAATCGTCCATGCTGAAAGACCATTTTTACTAATAGGAATAAGAGGCGTAATAATATCGCCAACCAGGGCGTTGACTACGCCGCTGAAGGCTGCGCCTATCATAATACCGACGGCCAGGTCTACTACATTGCCGCGCAAGATAAATTTCTGGAAATCGCTCAAGTTACTCCTGGCACGACTACCTACATTATGCACAGTCTCGTTATTCCAAACAGCCATAATTGTTGTTCCTCCATTTTGCGTACTTCTATTGCATTCAAATAGGGCCGATAATACCCACTATATTTTTACACGCATGAGATGGCATAATTTATGACAAAACAGGTATTCGCTAGCTATAATATCCTATCATAAAAAATGACTGTGCCATTCTTCACGTTTTTTGTTCAGGAGAGACCTGACCAGTTACGAAATTTTGTGACGTGTGTGCTCTTGATGGTACACCAGAGTGCGTGCGCAAAAGCATCTCTTTCGTATAGGATTGATGCAGCCATCTTCCAGGTTCATTGGAGGCCTTGTTAGATTCACATTGAAACGCTAAAATCAATCATGAATAACTCGTACATGGAGACAACATGCCGCGTAAACTGAACGCCATTGAGATAGCGGAAAGTGCATTGCTGGTAGATATTGCTATCGTTTTCCAGCTGCTCGTCCTTTACCTTCCGATAGGTGGCATTGTTTTTAGTCTACTCATTCCCCCCCTGTTTACAATACTGATCCTGCGTCGTCGTTTTTATGCTGCCGTTATGGGTTTGTGTGTGGCACTTTTCGTAATAGGAATGCTTACCGGCATCGGGAACATTCAAATCATTCTACTTGAAATCGGCGCTGGTATTTACCTGGGCCTGACAATGAAACATCGCCTGCACTATTTTCCTCTTATCCTTCTCGGTACTACCGGTAGCTCGCTTCTTTTGGCCGGTCTCACGCTTCTGAACATCCTCTTGTTTGGTAAAGCTTTTTTCAACAGCCTTATGTTCGGTTTTCGCGCGGCCTATAACCTGCTATTTTCTGTCTTGAATTTCATTACTTCGCAGATTGGACTGGGTAATTGGTGGGCGAGCGTTTATCCCGCGGCCAGGCATCTGGCCGACCTCACGCTGACCTACTGGCTGGCAGCCTTGCTAATAATTGACTGGATTACGCTCTTGCCGGTCGTTATCGTTGTGTACTACAGCACAACGTTTCTGGTGCGCCTGCTTGGCTATGACGTCCGTCCATTCCCTGATGGCAGAATCAATACCTTTATTCAGTGGATTATTCGCCTGCTGATAAAGCTGGCGCTTAAGTTGGGGCTTGGAAAGTTTTGGGTTACACGTACCTTGATAAGAGAAATTCGTCGACAAAGTATCGGGCTTGGAAGGCAGAAAACGTATTGATGAATGCATCTCCTCTCATCGACATCCAGCAGATAACCTATACCTACTCGTTGCAAAATAAAGGGAAGAGCAAAACTCAATCTCCCAAAGCGCTTCAGGATGTCAGTCTCCAGATACAACCTGGTGAATATCTTGCAGTACTTGGACATAACGGCAGTGGTAAATCCACCCTGGCACGCCACTGTAACGCCTTACTTATTCCTGATAGTGGATGTGTCCTGGTTAAAGGGCTGGATACAAGCAATAAAACAGACCAACGCACCATTCGAGACTGCGCCGGTATGATCTTCCAGAACCCTGATAACCAGATTATCGCGACGGTGGTGGAAGACGACGTTGCCTGGGCGCTGGCGGTTCGAGGCCTCCCCATCAACCTGATTGCTGAACGGGTCGAGCAGGCTATGAACGCGGTAAACATAAGTCACCTGCGGAAACTACCACCTCATCACCTTTCTGGTGGACAAAAGCAAAGGCTGGCGATTGCTGGCGTGCTGGCTTTGCGCCCACAATGTATCATAGCGGACGAAGCTACCTCACAACTAGATCCACTTTCCCGGAGAGAGATCACAGCTTTGCTCCATCAACTCAACCAGGATCTTGGCTTGACCATTATCCATGTAACCCATCTCTTAGAAGAGGCAGCATTGGCGCAGCGGGTTGTCATCATGGAACAAGGACGCATCGTCATGGAAGGAACGCCATCAACTATTTTCACTGATATTGAGCGACTGCGCCAGCTTAAACTTGCTATACCTGAACCAATTGAATTGGCCTCACGCTTGCGTGCCACAGGTCTCACCCTCTCAAGAGAAGCCTTAACAGTGGATGCTATCGTACGGGAGATCACGCGTTGACAGATCACATCATCAGTGTCAAAAACCTCTATCATACCTATCAGTCAGGCCCGTTACAAAAGGCTGCCCTGATTGATATCACCATGGAGATTGAAAGAGGTAGCTGTGCTGCTATTATCGGCATTACAGGTTCCGGTAAATCAACCCTTGTGCAGCATTTCAACGGACTGTTGCGCCCCCTTTCTGGAACGGTTGCCGTCGATGGCGTGGACGTGAAAGCCAGGGGCGGCGATCTGAAAATACTGCGGCAGCGCGTGGGGATGCTTTTTCAGTTTCCAGAGGCACAACTATTTGAACACACTGTCTATGCAGACGTTGCCTTTGGGCCACGACGGTTGAATTTGAGTAAAAGAGAAGTGCGTGCTCGCGTACTGCCAGCTCTAGAAACCGTCGGCCTACCTCCTCACACCTACGCGCAACGTTCTCCCTTTGAGCTCAGTGGAGGGCAAAGGAGACGTGTCGCATTAGCCGGCGTACTGGCAATGTCGCCGAAGATACTGGTGCTTGATGAACCGACAACTGGCCTCGACGCGGATGCACGCACAGAGTTTTACTATTACCTGCAACGCGTTCAGCAAAAGGATGGCGTCACAGTTATCCTGGTCTCGCATGATATGAGCGAGGTGGCGACACTCGCCGACCAGCTCTTTGTTTTGTACAACGGTCGCCTGGTCATGCAAGGGACGCCTCGCACTATCTTTGGCCAGGGAAATATATTACACCAGTGGGGTTTAACGGAACCGCCTCTCAGCGAGTTGCTCATCCAGCTACGTAAACAGGGTTTAGCCATACCTGCGGATGTATTTACTCTTGAAGAAGCCTTAAATGCGCTGCAAGAAATAGAGACTGCGCGTCGCGAGAAAGAAAATGTTTAAGAATATTTCATTAGGAATTTATTATCCCGGCAATAGCCTTCTGCATCGTTTACAGGGCAGGACAAAATTACTATTGCTTGCCTGGTTCACAGTGTACATAGTGATTGCAAACAACTACATGTGGCATTTTGCGCCATACATTGTCTTAGCCGCTTTATCTTTGTTAGGAGTGACGATCTCAGGTATCTCACTCCATCACGTGTGGCGTCGCATGCGGCTCTTACTATTGCTTATGCTGCTTGGCGCTATTCCTACTCTTTTCACCACTGACGGAACGGCCAAACCACTCTATACCTTTGGACCTTTTCCCACCTCGTTTGACTTCATACGCTGGTCGATCGTTGCTTACGGCGTCTTGTTGACCATATACATCGCCCTTTTCTTACTCCCTACCCCGGCACTACAGAACATATCGCTACGCTCATGGCTCAAACGTTTCAGAATACCGTTGATCCTCATCACATTGGGAGTAATCGTGCTTCTCTGGCTCATCCGTAACATTCCACCAGGCGCCACATTTCCAGTGGGTCCTTTCGTGATTACCAATCTTGGTGTATGGTTATTATTTAGCCTTTATACAGTCTTCATCGTCCTGTATATCTTTTCTCTGCTCCTGACGATGACGACTACTCCTATTGCACTGATAGAAGGTTTGACGATGTTGCTCACTCCTCTACGCTGGTTGAAATTGCCAGTGGACGATTTTGCATTGATGACGTTGATAGCGTTGCGTTTTATCCCTACGCTGATTGAGGAGGTGGAGCAATTGTTGAAGGCGCAAATTTCGCGTGGGGCGGATTATGCTCATGGTACTCCACGAGAGAGGGCACAGAGCCTGATCGCACTGTTCGTACCGCTCTTGCAAGGTGTATTCAGGCGTGCCTCTGACCTGGCAACAGCTTTAGAGTCTCGCGGCTATGAGGTTGGTAGTCATCAGACACGCCTGCACGAAAAACGCCTCGGGGCAATCGATTATGGCGTTTTAGCTCTGGTCGTCATTATTACGGTGGGCTCTTTCTTTGTATAGCGATTTCTATAGGGAGGGGCACACATCACCTTCGTCGCAATAACGAACATGAGAGGCATCTTTAGTGGATGCCTCTCATGTTTACTCGTTGTAACTCTACACACTCAGTTTCACAATTGTCACCCCATCGCCACCCTCCTGGGGAGGAGCCGAGGTATAGGACTTGATGAGAGGATGATGTGCAAGATGCTCGCGCACAGCAGCCCGCAGCGCTCCTGTGCCCTTGCCGTGAACGATGCGTACAGAGGACATACCGGACATAGCAGCATCATTGAGGTAGGTTTCCAGTTCTTCCAAAGCAGCATCAACGCGCCAGCCACGTCTTCGTAACGAGGCAAAACTACCGATGGAGCCGCCCGTTCACCAGCTGCAGCCTGGCGCCTGCCCAGTCGCTCTAAATTATCGACATTGACGCGGATTCTCAAGGGGCCCATCTGTACATCTGCTTCGCTGCGATCTGCCGAGAGGCCAAGCAGCTCAGCGTTTTGACCGAAACTAAGCACTCGTACTGTATCGCCAATCTTCAATGGGCCCTGGCTGGCTTCAGATATCGCTTCCGCATCTGCACCAGCTTTCTTGCTGGAACGACGTGGCTCGGGGATACGAGTGACTTTATCTTCGAGATCTTGTACCCTTTGACGGGCCTCCCCCAGTCGCTCGCGGGTCATATTCACGCGACTCACGTCAACCTTGACTTTGGCCAGCGCCGCTCTGACCTCGTCCAGTTCGCGTGCCGCTTGCGCACGTGCCTCGTTGAGAACTTTCACCCGCTGCTCTTCCAGTTTATGTCGTTCCTCCTCAAGCTGTTTGCGCTGATATTCGGCTTCAACGCGCTCCATATTGAGATGGAAACGCTCGTCCTCTACCGCTTTGCGCTCAGATTGCAAACCTTCCAGCAGATTCTCCATGCGCACGCCAGCACTCCCCAGGAACTCACGACCGCGCTCGATAATCCGGTCATCGAGCCCGAGACGATTGGCGATCGCCAACGCATTACTTCTACCTGGCAGGCCGATACACAAGCGATAGGTGGGCGAGAGCGTTTCGATATCGAACTCGACCGAGGCATTGACGACTCCTGGCTGCTCGTGAGCAAATGCCTTAAGTTCCGAATAATGGGTGGTAGCAACTGTCGTCACATGCCTTTCCAGCAGGAAGGTGAGTATTGCACGCGCCAGAGCGGAACCTTCACTGGGATCAGTGCCAGCCCCCAGCTCGTCAAGCAACACCAGTACTCGCGACGGCTGATTTGCTTTTTTCCCGGCCAACGTTTCGGAGAGCTTCCCGCGAATATCTGGTGTTCCACTCTCTTTCGCGGCCTCGATATGGCGTAGGATCTCAATAATGCGGCTCAAGTGAGACGAAAAAGTACTCAGGCTTTGCTCGATACTCTGCTCATCGCCGATATCGGCGAAGACATCCTCAAAGACTGCACCTTCTGAAAACTCCTCAGCAGGTATATGCAAACCAGCCTGTGCCATGAGCGTCAAAAGGCCCACCGTTTTCAGCGCTACTGTTTTACCGCCTGTGTTCGGACCAGTGATCACCACCATAAAAAATTCGCCGCCCAGGTGGAAGCTGATTGGCACGACCTTACCTGTCAATAAAGGATGCCGCGCATCGCGCAGGTTGATGCGGCCCTCATCGTTCAAACGCGGCTCGGTAGAACCAGTCATTCGCCCGTAGCGAGCCTTGGCCAGATGGAGATCAAACTCCGCTAGTAGTTCAACAGCTGCTTTGAGCGCTTCTGCCTCATGCCCAATCTCTAGAGAGAGCACACGCAGTATGCGTTCAATCTCCTGGCGCTCCTCTATCTGCAACTGCCGTAGTCTGTTATTAAGCTCCACCACAACCATTGGCTCGATGAAGACCGTCGCACCACTGGAAGATTGATCGTGTACAATGCCACGCACCTGCCCACGATTCTCGGCTTTGACCGGCACTACATAGCGATCATTGCGAATCGTGATGATATGTTCTTGCAGAGCATTGCCAAATTCATTCACCAGGGTACGTAGACGATCCTGTAAACGCTGGTTAGCGCCACGGATATCGAAGCGCAACTTTCGCAAGGTGGGACTGGCAGTATCGAGTACTTCACCCTCCTCGCTGATTGTTTCTTCGATACGCCGCACAATATGTGGACGCTGAGGAATATCTGCCCCCAAGCTATGGAGCAAAGGAAAAGCTTCGGCATCGAGCTTGTCTAGCAACCGCCCGACATATATGGCACTCTGTGCTGTGGTAAGGACTTCAAGTAGATCACGTGGGCTGAGGACACCCTCGCGGGCCGCGCGAACCAATAAGGCCCGAATGTCGTGAGCGCTCCCCACTCCTGCATCAGGAAACTGGTCGATCAACTGAGAAGCTTCAGTGGTATAGGCGAGGCGGCGCCGTGCCTCTTGTAAATCTGGTGTAGGCTGTAATTCCAACACCAGCTCTTTACTGGCAGAAAAAGCAGCTTCTTTCGCTACTTTGGCCATGATTTTGGGATATTCTAATGTAAGTATACTTTTCTCATGCATGATAGTACTAATAAGTCCTTTTATGAAAACGTGTTTACAATTGGCAGGTGGCAAGACGTTACGTATAGTGTAACAAGAAAGTGTATACGTATGATACCAGATAGGTATAACAATGAAAGTCGTCAGAAACTTCCCTCATACTCTTACGTATTCTATAATGTACACATCAATATAGCAATGAAGCGGAGCAACAAGATATGATCCTCCATCTTGGAGAGCGCGTTTATTGGGGCGCTCCCGAAGTTATCTACCTGGAAGGCACAATCTCTAAGCTTGACGAGGCGGCCCAGACCGCCATAGTACACATTGATCGTGCGACGCCACACTCGGCTCACTTGATTGGCTCGGATGTTCCCTTTGCCGCAGATGGCCTTTCGCCGCTCAAAGGTCAAAGTCCTCCTGGAGTTACGAGCGAACGAAACACGCAGCGCCAGCCACCAATCCATATGAACGATGATGAGAAAATCCGGCGTGCCGCCGCAGTTGCCGTCCATCAACAATACGGCTATACGCTTCCCTCAGCCCAGGAAAGCGCATTGATTGAACAGGTAGCTACAACGCTCAATAATGATCCCACCATGCGAAAACGCATCATCGCTTCGATGGACGAAATATTAAATCGCGAATTTTGAGCAGAACCTCCATATTGGTGAAGTAGTATATAGACGTACGCGCAAAAGCAGAGTATAGTTTAAATACAAATGGTCGGGATGTCCTGCAATTACATCAAATGATAGAAGGTGGATAACTCATGAACTGTACAAAATGCAAAGCACCCTTAGAAGCGAATACACGTTTCTGCCCCAATTGTGGTGAACCTGTCTCCAGCATCGGACCCAACAGTACTCCAGTTCACCCCGCACCACCATATCAACAGGCATTCACGGCTGAACCACCAACTCTCCCATTAGATAATCCGAAGATTGAACCACTGATATTGCGACCAGGTAATCAACAAGCTTCACAACCACAAGCATACGGACCAGCGCAACATCGGCCTCAACCGCAGGCAGCGCAGCCTCAACAATCCCCGTACTATCAACCTGGAGTGAATAGCTTTGCCAGCAGCGGAAACACAAAACCTCGGCGCAGAGGACGGGGATGCCTTGTAGGTCTGACCATTATTCTCCTGTTGCTATTGGTGCTTGTAGGAGGCTGGTTCTTGCTGCTACGGCCCTACCTGAACAATCAAGCTCAGAACAAGCTTGATAGCGTTTTAAGTGATGCAGTCAACCATATACCCGCTCAGGTCGCCGTAGTTCCCGCTGGCCCTGTTAAAGTAAACGAAAATCTCCTCAACAACCTGCTGGTCCTTAACTCTTCCCCAGATGACATCGTGAAAAATATGCAGATACATATCACACCGAACACAATGAATATGCAATTTCAAGTGTACGGATTCGACAGTACTGTGACTGGCGTACCGCAGGTGAAACAAGGTCATCTTGTCATGACCAACGTCACTGTCGATGGTGTCGCGGGACTCATTTTATCGGCAGATGAAATAACAGCGCTCGTAAATAAGCACCTTGCCGATGCTCAAGCCAGAATAAATCATTCTATCGTTTCCGTTCAACTCAACAACCAGGAAATGGACCTGGTACTAGGTGCATCGACTGGCAGTCCGACACCTACAGGTGGCCCAGGTGGTCTACCGCTGCCCACGGGCACGCCAACTATTCCCCTTCCCTGATCTTGCCTTAATTGAGTGGCGTCGCGAAATGATGACGAAAAAACAGGGCATAAGAAGGAGCATGCCATCTATATCAACCGCAACTCCGTTATGCTGGGAACTAGGGATGTTGCCCGCTTGATGAACTTTTGCAAAGACAGAGGATACATTTGGTAGAAGCCCATTATTGCCTTGCCCAAGGGGCCAATAGACAAGCGCAGCTCGTCCAATGATATTGCTGCGTGACAACACCCCCCAGTCACGCGAATCAGAGCTTCCAATGCGATTGTCGCCCAGCACAAAATAGTCGTCAAGGGGAATGATCATATTGGAAATGGTTTTGTAGGCATAGACATTGCCCTGGCGATGCGGGTCAACATAGGTCTCGTTCAATGTAACGCCATCCACGATCACTGTTGTATCGCGGATGGTGATTGTATCACCAGGGAGGGCAATAATGCGCTTGATATAATCTTGATCAGGATGTGGCGGCGCTACAAAAACTACGACGTCACCACGCGAAGGTGCATGAAAAAGATAGGTCCACTTATCTACAAGGATCAACTCCTTATCATGGAGGCTGGGCTCCATACTCATCCCTTCAATATTGAAATTCTGCACCGCCAGGCGGATCACCAGAAACATCAGGATGGTAAGGACGATAGTTTCTATTACCTCCCGTACTAAGCGATACCGTTTCTCAAAGTCAAGTTCAACGTTCATGCAGGCTCCTGTGCATAACTTATCACCAGTCTCAATTTAAAGTGTGTGTTTTGAATGTACCAGATACAGCTTGGAGAAGCAAGGTACAAGTAGATTCGACTTTCCATTTTCTTACAATATAGCCCATCAGCGGATTGACTGTATAGGAAATAAAGGCTACGATAATGTTTGTTTAAACAAAGTAGGAAGCAAGAATGATCTTGCTCGAAGAGACAGTTGACCCAATTTGGTTGTCTCTTGACATCATGTTGTATTCATATTGTATTATGAAGAGAGATATTGAACGTTTGTATCAACAAATTTGTAGCCCACAGGTTTTGCAAATAAGCCTTGTTTGAACTAACGACGACCTGTGGGCTATACATTTGTGGGATGGGTGGTCCTATATTATGCCTCAAGACAAAATCGTAATTCGTGGAGCTCGCGAACACAATCTAAAAAACATCGATGTAACTATTCCGCGCGATAAGCTCGTCGTGATCACAGGACTTTCAGGCTCGGGTAAAAGTAGCCTTGCCTTCGACACCATCTTTGCTGAAGGACAACGCCGTTATATAGAATCGCTGTCCGCTTATGCGCGCCAGTTCCTGGATAAAATGGAAAAGCCAGATGTCGACCACATCGATGGGCTCTCTCCGGCTATCTCTATCGACCAGAAGGGGACGACACATAATCCACGCTCGACGGTAGGAACAGTTACCGAGATTTACGACTATATGCGATTGCTGTATGCTCGTATTGGCCACCCACATTGCCCTAATTGCGGTCGAGAGGTAAGCCAGCAAACTATCCAGCAAATCGTTGACGCGGTCCTCGGTCTGCCGGAAGGTTCTCGGATAATGCTGCTCGCGCCACTTATACAGGGACGTAAGGGCGAGTATAAGAATATCTTCGAGGAGATGCGCCGCGCGGGATATGTACGTGTACGCGTCGATGGCAAGATCTACGATCTGAGCGATGAAATCGATCTCGACAAACAGAAAAAACATACCATCGAGGTAGTTGTTGACCGCCTGGTTATCCGCCACGAACGTGCAACAACTTCCACTGACGATAATGAGAATAACCTTTCAGCATTCAGGCAGCGTTCCAGCCTGAAAAAGGTTGCAGAGCGCCCTGCGTTGTATGATGTCAATGCTGAAGATCATAACGAGCAAATAAGGGATGACGAATTGTCGTCAGAGGTAATACCTACCCAACCCCAAAAAGAAAAAGGTGACCCTGCATTGCAACAGCGGCTCTCTGACTCGCTGGAGACAACGCTGAAACTCGGTGGCGGAGTCGTACTGGTTTCAATTATTGACGGGGAAGAGATTCTCTTTTCGGAGAAGGCGGCCTGTGTTTACTGTGGCATTAGTTTACCTGAAATGGCTCCTCGTTCCTTTAGCTTTAATAGTCCACATGGTGCATGTCCCACCTGTACAGGTCTAGGCACACAACTAGAGATCGACGTGGAGCGAATCGTAAGCCATCCTGAATTGAGCCTGTTACAAGGTGCAATAGCACCCTGGAGCAAGGTAGTCAATGGCAGCCAATGGCATGCGTCTATATTGGAAGCTCTGTCGAAAAGATATGACTTTAGCCTTGATACACCCTGGCGTGAACTGACGGAAGAGCAACGTCAGATAGTGCTCTATGGCACGCCTGAACCGCTGACCATTCGCTATACCCCCCAACACGGGCATACGCGAAAGTACACGACTAACTTTGAGGGGGTTATTCCCAATCTGGATCGCCGCTACAAGCAGACTGACAGCGAAGGTATACGCGAAGACATTGAAAACTATATGTCGGCGCGTATTTGTCCCGACTGCCATGGGGCGCGACTCAAACCGGAATCGCTGGCCGTCACCGTGGGCGAACGAAACATTGTGCAGATTACCAATCTTTCGATTGTGCTGGCTCAGCGCTTTTTCAAAGGCCTGGAGGCTGAAGCTACAGTAAATGCAGAGAGCACGATCTCTCTTACTAACGGAAGCGGAAATGGACAGGGGAAAAAGAAAAATGGAAACGGTAATCCAGTTAAAAGTGATCCGTATGCGAAGATTGATCTTCATGAACCTCTTGTCCTGGTGACGTTAACTGAGCGAGAACGCTTTATCGCCCGGCAGGTGCTCAAAGAGATTGGTGCTCGTCTCCAGTTCCTGGTCGATGTCGGCCTGGAATACCTGACCCTGGATCGGGCCGCCGCCAGCCTTTCTGGTGGAGAAGCACAGCGCATACGCCTGGCAACGCAGATTGGCTCGGGATTGATGGGAGTGCTCTACATTCTTGATGAACCAAGTATTGGCCTCCACCAGCGCGATAATGAACGTTTGATTAGAACGCTGGCACACCTGCGCAACCTGGGTAATACGCTGCTGGTAGTTGAACATGATGAGGACACTATGCGTGCCGCCGATCACATCATTGATATTGGCCCTGGTGCAGGAGAACATGGCGGCGAGGTCGTTGCAGAGGGCACCTTCGATGAAATTGCGGCTAATACGAAATCTCTTACCGGAGATTATCTCTCCAGGCGCCGCCGCATTAAGTTGCCCGAGCAGCGTAGAGAAGGGAATGGTCATTCCTTGACAATCAGAGGAGCGCGTGAAAACAATCTCAAAAACATCACCGTTGATATCCCCCTGGGAGAATTCGTGGTTGTGACAGGCGTCTCTGGCTCTGGCAAAAGTACATTGATCACCGATATCCTCTATCGCAAGTTGGCCCATGTCTTCTACCGTGCTCACGATAAACCAGGAGCGCATGATGCCATCGACGGCATGGAATACCTGGATAAGGTAATCGATATCGATCAATCGCCCATTGGGCGCACACCTCGCTCTAATCCTGCCACGTATACGAATGCTTTCACTGGCATACGCGAGTTATTCGCCCAGGTGCCCGAATCCAGAATACGTGGCTACCAGGCAGGCCGCTTCTCGTTCAATGTCAAAGGTGGCCGGTGTGAAGCTTGCAAGGGCGAGGGAATCGTCAAGATTGAGATGAATTTCCTTCCGGATGTGTATGTTCCATGTGAAGTCTGTAAGGGCAAACGCTACAACCGCGAGGCGCTGGAGATACACTATAAAGGCAAGAATATTGCTGATGTCCTGAATATGACGGTAGAAGAGGCAATGGGTTTCTTTGCCAATGTGCCTTCGATGAAGTTGGATTGGGCTATATGCGTCTTGGTCAACCAGCCACCACCCTGTCTGGAGGTGAGGCACAGCGCGTTAAGCTGTCAACGGAACTCTCGAGACGAGCAACTGGTCGCACGATGTATATCCTGGATGAGCCAACGACTGGATTGCACTTTGCCGATGTGGATCGATTGCTCCAGGTTTTACAGCGCCTCGTCGACAACGGTAACTCGATGGTGGTGATTGAACATAACATGGAGGTAATTAAGAGCGCAGACTGGATTATCGACCTGGGGCCAGCAGGAGGAGACGATGGTGGTGAAGTCATCGCTCAAGGCACACCAGAAGATGTTGCAGAGAACGAACAGTCATTTACTGGTTTCTTCCTGCGCCGCATGTTCAATGAGGAAACCGCGCATGCAAATGCTCATCATATGGAGAATCAGGTTGTGATTGGCCAGGGCTTGAGTTGATGAACTTCGAGCCCTGCTGCGTTATAGCTTCTGCTTTCTCATCGCTGTCGCTACTCTCCGCTGCATCTCCATTCGGCGGCGTCTCAGGGTCACCTAAATTGATATGCACTCCCCTTTGACGCTGCCGATAATCCATCCATATAATCAACCCGACCATTGTCAGCACAACCAGCCCAAGGCCGATAAACTTGAAAAAATGGGCATAATGTTGTATTCCCGAGAGCGTCACAGCCAACAATCCGAAAATCAGTGCCAGTCCGTACATGACATAACAGATTTGCTTGACGCTCAAACCAGTGGCCATAAGACGGTGGTGCAAATGTGTCTTGTCATAGTGAAGGGGAGATTGGCGTCGCCGGATTCGGTTCATGATCACAACGGCAACATCAATGATAGGCACACCAAGTACCATCAGCGCTAGCGCTAACTTCGCCCCGCCCATAACCGAAAGTACGGCCAGCCCCAGACCTAAAAACATTGAACCACTATCACCCATGAAAATCTTCGCGGGATTCCAGTTGTGAGGAAGAAAACCGAGAACAGCCCCGGTGAAGATAGCAGCAAGAATAGCAATACTCTGTTGCTGCAATATAAAACTAATGATCGTGATAAAAAGGCCGGCAATTCCTACAACGCCCGTTGCCAAACCATCCATTCCATCGATCCAGTTCACGGTATTCATCATACCAGCAGCCCAGAACCAGGTGAGCAAGACAGCAGGAATGGCTGCCAAACTTATGCCTGGTTGGGTAGCAGGTGAAGCCGGGTGAATGAACAGAAAAAACGTGGGTTGCTGATACCATGGCAAGTTAGGATTCATTATCTCTCTACCAAAGGGGTTATTGAAGGTAAAAAGCAGTATCCCATGGAAGACCCCATCCCAGGGTCCCAGAATAATGAGGACGGCTATGGTTTGCGCCAGGATCTTTGGCAGTGGTTTTAGTCCCACAATATCGTCATAGGCATTGACAATCACCAGGAACAAAGAAGCAGCCATGAGTAACCAGTAAATAATGACTTCGTTACTCGAACCGGGTTTGTAGAAAAGGAATGAGGCAAGCGCAAAAGCCGCAAACATTGCTACGCCACCCAGGCGAGGCACGGCTTTTGTATGCACCCTTCGTGCTGCCGGGTGGTCAAGCCAGCCTAGCTTATAGCACAATACTCTTACAGCAAAAGTCAGCAGGTAAGCGAATAGAAATGCAGCTGCTCCACCAATCAATAGCGTTATTATGTCTGGGATGCCGGGTGGGACGAGTAACAACCAATGCATGGAGAAGATATCTGCTTGAACCATAAAAAACGCTCCTGCCTACCCCCTAAGGAGATGATCTTTCACCACCTGCACATCTGGGTGATTAGCACTGCTACACACCCTCATACCGTAGTTCGATTATAGACTTCCGCTTAAGAAAACGCAAATGATTAGTATGTTTATCTCAAGCAGCTACAATCCACCTGACTTCTGGATTTTCCTCGTTAATTTACAGCACCACCTTTAACAAACGATCCCAGCCAGCAAAGTCTTTTTCAAATGTCACGGACGCCTGCGGCCAGAGATTACTGAGCAAATGAACAAGCATTTCACGCTGTTGATAGCCAATTTCCAACAACAAAACCGCATGTTCCTTTAGCTTCCCTGATTGTTGTGCTTCCTTGAAGAAGCGTTCTAACAGGTCTAACCCCTGCGTACCACTGAAAAGGGCAAGATGCGGTTCATAGTCAAGCACATCCGGAGCTAGTATCTCCATCTCGTCGGTGCCCACATAAGGCAGGTTGGCAGTAAGAATATCAAGAGGTTCGGGCAAGGCTGAGAGGAGGTCGCTATGGACTAATCGAACGCGCTGTTCAACAGAATGACGCTGACAATTCATACGAGCAACTTCAAGGGCTTCGGAGGAAATATCACTGGCGTACAGGTAAGGCAGTTCTGGTACCTGCACAGCAATGGTTATGGGAATGATACCAGAACCGGTACCAATATCGGCCAGAACCGGCGTTTGTCCGGTAGCAAGCAAAGCGCGGACTATCTTTATAGCGGCTTCAACAAGTAATTCTGTCTCCGGCCGTGGAATGAGAACCCGTTTATCAACGTAGAAATCAAGGCCGTAAAACTCTTTGTGCCCTACAAGGTAGGCAACCGGTTCACCATGTTTCCGGCGCTCAAGCAGCCGGCGATATTGCCGCTCCTGTTCAGCAGTAAGAGGCACTCCTGGAGACGCGATAAGCGTAGCCCGGTCTACCTGTAACACATGACTTAACAAGATCTGGGCATCGAGCCTTGGGACGGGTTGTCCTGCCTCTATCAAAGCGGATGTACCTAGTTCCAAGGCTTCAATAATAGTGGTCATGCAATATACTATTCCCTGTTCCTGGAGTCACAAAGGTTGACGACCAGCGAAGCCCGCCTCAAGATCGTGCCAGAAATTGATACGCTCTTCACCAAGATACCAG
>WNFJ01523309.1_pt1 | contig 16025 bp, 16 predicted proteins | sample 5400461 | NCBI WGS metagenome assembly WNFJ01 (sample SAMN13153349, study PRJNA577476) | soil metagenome | isolation source: 115 cm saprolite on Douglas fir-dominated hillslope | place: USA:California | collected 2013-09-17 | reverse complement strand
GCCGGTCTGGAAATCGTCGGCGCTGGTCGTGCCGCCAAAGGGCATGTCGAGATGCGTATGGACGTCGATGCCGCCGGGGATGACGAGCATGCCTACCGCGTCGATGATGCGCGTGGCGTTTTCGACGGGAAGCTGGGCGGCGATGGCGGTGACTTTGTCGCCGTTGATGCCGACGTCGGCGAGGCAAGTATCGGTTGCCGTGACCACCGTGCCGTTGCGGATTACCGTATCAAAGCGCATCTTTGCTCCTCCAGGAACCGATTTTGGCTGAGTTGGAAACAGATGGGAAGGGATGAAACCGAGGGCCCCCCTACCCCCGGCATTTCATAAGAATATCAAAGCAAAAGACTTAAAAAATTTGCAATTCGTAATTGGTTTATTCTAAAAGGGATGCTTTGAGTCATCAAACAGGGCAACCAGCGAAGATCGGGGGCCGAAGAAAGAAAAGCGGGAGCAAGCTCCCGCACTCCATGCACAGTTATCTACAGCATTAAGTATAGCATATATAATGGATTTGTCAAGGGGGATTTTGGGTTTTTGCAATCTTCAAGACCAGCGGGACCTCTCACTGAAGCTGACGCTTGTTGCGGGCGGAACGGAAAGCCTCACCCCTGAAGGGGTGAGCTTCAGCTATTTTGCATGGTGCGGCAGGATCTTGTGTTCATAGACATCGAGGGTTTTTTCTTCGTCGCCGGACATCAGATAGATGTTGAATTGGGTGACCCCGACCTTGCGCAAGCGGTCGAGCTTCTTGCGATGCTCGTCGATGGGGCCGAGGATGCAGAAGCGATCGACGACCTCGTCGCTGACGAATTGGGCGTTGTCGCTGCCGACTTCGCAGTGATGGAGATAATCGTACTTGCCGCGGTCCTTTACAAAGGAGGTCAGCGCGGGGGGCAGTTCTTCGGGCTTGTATTTGGAGATGAGGTCCATCACGTGATTGGAAACGAGGGCGGGAAACCAGCGGACGTGCTCGCGCGCGGTTTTCAGGTCGTCGGAGGCCCAGACGGGCGCGGCAGCCATCACTTCGATCTTGCTGAAGTCGCGGCCGGCTTCTTTTGCGCCTTCGCGCACGAAGCCGAGGCACCAGGCAATCAAGTCCGGGTCGGCAAACTGGAGAATCACGCCGTCGCCGATGCGTCCCGCGGTGCGCAGGGCCTTGGGGCCGTAGCCGGCAACCCACACGCGGGGAACTTCGCCATTGGTCCAGGGAAATTTTGTGGGGACGCCATCGTTTGCCGGCGTTCAAGTTGCGGAAGATGCGGACGAACTCCTCGAGGTTTTCGAGCGTGGTGGGTTTTTTCCCCAGCACGCGGCGGGAGCTGTCGCCGCGCCCGATGCCCAGTTCCATGCGCCCCTGCGAGGCTAGATTGAGGGTAGCGAACAGGCTTGCGGAAACGGTGACATCGCGCACCGCAGGGTTTGTGACGCAGGTACCCAGGCGCATTTTTTTGGTGTTGGCAGCCATGAGTGTCAGGAGCGGAAACGGTTCCTTCCAGATGACGTGGGAATCGAAGATCCAGCCGTAGGAGAATCCGGAGATTTCGGCCTGGCGGGTAAGATTCAAAATCCGGCCGATGGCGATGTCCGGTTTGATGGTGATGCCGAAGTCCATGAAAAATGATCCTCCTCAGTCCGCCGGCTGGGCGACAACCGCAACGCGGTTCATCAAGATGAAGTATGCGAGAAAGCTGACTAGAAAGCCCACGAACCACGCGTAGTCATATAGGACGCGCAGCGGCGGAACCACAAGGCCCACGAAAGCGACACCAGCACCGGCCACCAGCGCCCCAATGGCCGTCCAATGGAAACCGCGCGAGTATTCGTATTGGCCCTGGCGCTGATAAAGATCCTCGACGAAGAGGAATTTCTTGCGCACGACGAAATAATCGCAGATGAGGACGCCCGCGATGGGGCCGAGAAATCCGGAGTAGCCGACGAGCCAGCCGAAGATGTAGCTGCCGTAGCCCGCCATCAGTTTCCAAGGCTGCATGACGATGCCCATGGCGCAGGTGATCAAGCCGCCGGTGCGGAAACTGATGCGGCGCGGCGAAAGATTCGAGAAATCGTTGGCGGGAGAGACGACGTTGGCGGCCACGTTGACGTTGAGGGTGGCCATGAGCAACGCGATCATCGCCAGAACCACGGCCCAGGGATTGCCGAGACGCGCGAGGACGGCAACCGGATTCCACAAGGCCTGGACAAAAATAAGCAGAGTGGCGGAGGTAACGGCGATGCCGATGAAAGAATAAAAAGTCATGGTCGCGGGGAGGCCGAGGGCCTGGCCGACGATTTGATCGCGCTGGCTGCGCGCGTAGCGCGTGAAATCCGGAATGTTCAGGGAGACGGTGGCCCAGAAGCCGACCACGCCGGTGAGCGACGGGATGAAGAAACGGAAGAATTCAGCAAAGCTCTGAAATTTTGAGGGCGTTGCCAGCATCGGGCCGAAGCCGCCCGCTTTGCTGCGCGCCCAAAGAAGAAGGGCAAGTCCGATGAGGAGCAAGAACGGAGCGGAGATGCCTTGCAGAAAGCGAATGGTGTCAATGCCGCGGAGAATCACCAACACATTCAGAAGCCAGAAAAAGAAAAAGCAGACCGCCGGGCCGGAGTGAAAATTCGCCCAACCAGGCGCAAGGGCCACGATCATGGCGTTGATGGCTTCGCCGCCGATCCAGGTTTGAATGCCAAACCAGCCGCAGGCGACGAGGGCGCGCAGAATCGCCGGAACATTGGCGCCCAGGACGCCGAATGATGCGCGCGCAAAAACCGGAAACGGGATGCCGTATCGCGCACCGGCATGCGCGTTCAGAAGCATGGGAATCAGCACCAGCACGTTGCCGAGAAAAACGGTGAAGAGCGCCTGCTTCCAGTTCATGCCGCCGGCGATCATTCCGCTGGCGAGCATGTAGGTGGGGATGTTCACACTCATGGAGATCCAGAGAGCGGCGTAGTTATAGGTGCGCCAGGTGCGGCGGTCGCTCGAGACCGGAGCAAGGTCTTTGTTGTAGAGCGAACTGCTCTGGATGGTTTCCGCGCGAAGCGTACTAGATTCACTCATCGTGAAGGCTCACCCCGCGTCCTCCATGGACCGGAAATGTGGTGTGGCAGCCGCGTTGCGCCATTCAGTTTGCCGCCTCGGCGTTTTCGGCCGCGCGGGTGCGCGTGATTTCTCCGTACGATTCCGGCCGGCGGTCGCGGTAAAACTGCCAGGTATCGCGGACTTTCTGAATTTCATCGAGATTCAGTTCCGCGACGAGCAATTCATCTTTATCGCGGCTGGCTTGCTTAACGATTTTTCCGCGCGGGTCGCAGAAATAACTCTTTCCGTAGAATTCGCCAATTTTCCAGGGAGCTTCGGTGCCGACGCGGTTGATGGCAGCGACAAAATAAGCGTTAGCAACTGCGTGAGAGGGTTGCTCCAGTTCCCACAAATATTCGGAGAGCCCGGCGACAGTGGCGGAAGGGTTGTAGACGATTTCCGCGCCGTTGAGTCCGAGGATGCGCGCGCCTTCCGGGAAGTGGCGGTCGTAGCAGATGTACACACCGACGCGGGCATAACGAGTCTGGAAGACGGGGTAGCCGGCGTTTCCCGGCGTGAAATAAAACTTTTCCCAAAATCCGGGGTGACAATGAGGAATGTGGTGCTTGCGGTATTTGCCCAGATAGCGGCCGTCGGCGTCGATGACCGCAGCGGTGTTGAAGTAGACGCCGGTCATCTCGACCTCGTAAACCGGGACGACGAGGACCATTTGGTGCTTCTTGGCGAGCTTCTGCATCATGGTGACGGTGGGGCCGTTGGGGACGCGTTCGGTCAGCTCATACCAGCGAGTTTGCTGTTCGGCGCAGAAATACGGGCCGTAGAAGAGCTCTTGCAGTCCGAGGATCTGCACTTTTTTCTTTGCGGCATCGGTGATCAGGCGCTCGTGCTTGGCGATCATTTTCTTTTTGATTTCGGCGAGCGAGAACTTTTCCGGAGACCACTCACATTGGGCCTGAATCAGGCCGCAGCGGACGATACGGGCCATGCCACACCTCCCGAGCAAACGCAGGCGAAAAGTCTACTCCGTGCGCGTTTGGCCCACAAGGTTTCCGCTCCCGAATGCGCCATTTCGTTGATGCCGCCGAACCGATAGAATCAATGCAACGAACCGCTGCAGGATTGACCCTCTGGACCGAGGGCACTACCATCGACGGCAAACGAAAATCCGTCAGGAGTCTTCACGTGGGAAAAACAGGCAAAGGCGCAATCACACTGCAGTGGGCCTTCGTCTTGCTGCTTCCGTTCCATGGCAAAGTTTTCAGCGAGCAAGAGCATGGGAGCCACGGAGCGAAGGGACCGCTCGGAACCGTAGAGTTTCCGGTGTCGTGCACCGCCGGAGCACAAGAATCCTTCACGCGCGGCGTGGCGCTGCTGCATTCGTTCACCTACGAAGAATCCGAGGAAGCGTTCCGCGATGCCGCGGCAAGAGATCCCCGCTGCGCCATGGCGCATTGGGGGCTGGCGATGACGGAATACCACCAGTTATGGGAGCCTTACCCCGGGCCGGAGGAATTGCAACGCGGTTCCGCCGAGATTCAGAAGGCGCGCGAATTAAAGCGGGGAACGCCGCGTGAAAAAGACTACGTCGAGGCATTGGGCGTTTTCTATGACGGTTGGAAGCAGCGCAGCCATGCGGCGCGCGCCATGGCGTACCGAGATGCCATGCACGGAGTGCAGGAGCGAAATCCGAAGGATCAGGAAGCGGCGATCTTCTACGCGCTGGCGCTGGTGGCGACGGCTGCGCCGGAAGACAAGACGTATGGCAACCAACGAAAAGCGGCGGCCATCCTCGAGCCGGTATTTGCGGCGTATCCCGGTCATCCGGGAGTCGCGCACTACCTGATCCATGCCTATGACAATCCGGTGCTCGCGCCGCAGGGCGTGGGGGCCGCACGGGCCTACTCCAAGATCGCTCCCGGTCTCCCGCACGCATTGCACATGCCGTCGCACATTTTCATCCGGCTGGGACTCTGGGAGGATTCGATCTCATCGAACATCGCCGCCGTTGCGGCGGCCCAAAAACATGGCGACCAGGGCGAAGAGTTTCATGCGCTGGATTATCTGACCTATGCTTACCTGCAACTGGGCCGGAATGCCGAGGCCGAGAAGATCAAAGAGCACCTTCCCGCACCGAGCAACGTGAAACCGTCGTTCGCGTTCAAGATCAACTATGCAACAGCCGCGATTCGGGCGCGCTGCGCACTGGAACAGCAGCACTGGGCGGAAGCCGAAAGCCTGGCTGCAGATCCAGGAGTGGAGCCGCAGGTGGCGGCGATTTCGCATTGGGCGGCTGCCCTGGGTGCCGCGCACACGGGAAACCTGCAGGCGGCGCGGCGCGAGAGAGAAGCTGTGCGCAGGCTTTCCGGGGAATTGAAGGACAAAGGAGACGCGTACTGGGCGGAACAGGTGGCGATCCAGGGCGAGGAAGCCGGGGGATGGGTGGCTTTCGCGGAACATCGAACCTACGATGCTCTGCGCCTGCTGCGAATGGCGGCGGACCATGAAGATGCCGCAGAAAAGCATCCCGTGACGCCCGGTACGGTCCGGCCCGCCCGGGAACTGCTCGGTGATCTGCTCATGGAGATGCACCAGCCGAAGGAGGCCCTCGTGGCGTACCAGAAGGTCCTGGCGGTGGCACCGGGTAGGCGTAACGCCGTAGGAGGGGCAGCCGAGGCCGCTCGGATGGCCGGTATGTCCAGCAAACTGCGCGAGATACGCGGGATTTCTCCGGCTAATGGATCAATTGAATCTGTGCCTTTGGCCTCCACAGGCCTCCCAGAGGGCAGGTAAATTTTCGGGGGAGGTAGAGCTTTTTTACTTGGAATTCGTTCAGCAGTTCATTGAAAATAAACACTTTAGGATTGGCCTGGGGCTTGCACTTCTTATGGCCGTGGGGGGGGCGAACCGAGGATCCCTTTAGGGGATTGAGGGCTGGGCCGGTTCGCTACTCCCCCTTTTTTATTTCCCGCCGACTGGTGACCCGGCATTCCCTGCGGAACGTCACCGAATCTCCCCAAACCACCAAAATAATTACGAAATTGTGCCCCGATCGAAGTTATGGGTTTGAACTCAGAGGACAAGAATGATAGGAATGCGCCGTACAAGGTGCCGAATCCATTATGAACTTATTCACAGAGCCGCGCACGGTTTTGATGGATAGAGACGCCTAGCCATCCGCGTTTGGTGGCATCATGAGGCTAGGCTAGCTCGACCGCCTAGATCGACCCGAGAAGGAGAAGAAATGAAAAAGTTCTCCCTGGTTACGGCACTTGCATTGATCGCTCTGGCGCTCGTCCCAGCCAAGGCGCAGGCCCCCGGCGACACGATCACGCTCAACTGGAACGGAACAGGCCCCGACATCGGCAGCGATCACTCGTTGCTGCACGACGTCGCGGCGCTGGACGACAGAGGCAATTCCATTCACGGAACGCAGATCGATGTGACGGCGCTGTACGATAAGCCCGCCGATCAATGGTCGGAGGGCGTCACGTGCGTCAACGGGTCCATGATCGAGCTGAGTTACTTGCTCGTGGATGGCTCGGTTGAGTCGCTGGCGCTGCCATTGAGGTGCGCGGGGAGCGGCACGGGCATGTCTGGCACGTTCACCGGGGAGGACAACTCTGGCAGAACGGTCACTGGCAGCGTCACCGTGCTGTTGAAGGTGGAATGCCGCCGGGAATGCTGGCGCAACGCCAAGAGCGTGTCCGTCAGTGTGAGCTATCCGGAGCAGTAACCGACCACCAAAAAATCAGACGTGATAGCAGGTATTGGCGGACGCCAAACGGCCTTCGCGCGGACGCGTGTCGTAGTCAGCGAGGGTTAGGGCGAGCATGATGGCGAGCCAAAAAACCGAACAGACGATGACGAGCTGCGTGCGCTTGGGACTATAACGAGCGTGCATGAAGTAGAGAACAACGAGGGTGGCCTTAATCGTGGCGATGGCGAGAGCGATGACAATATTAAATTTGCCAAAATTCTGGAATGCGGCCCAAATGGTGATCGCGGTGCCGAGCATCAAGGACGCGAAGATGACGATGTAAACTACAGGCGAAACGATGTGCTTGGACACGCGCGACTCTCCCAAACTCTCCTACCGATGCCTGTCAATCAGATATAACAACGGGAACAAATAGATCCACACAATATCGACGAAGTGCCAGTACAGACCCACGATTTCAACGGGAGTGTTGTACTGCGGCGTGAAGCGGCCGCGAAAAGAACCCCTGATGAGCCAAATGAGCAGGCCTGCACCAATGATCATGTGCAAGGCGTGCAAGCCGGTCATTCCAAAGTACAGCGAGAAGTAGAGCTGGCCATGCGCATTGATGTCTGGGTCCTGCGCGAAAGCCTTATCCACTTCCTCCTTTTCCAGGGCCAATTCCTTAAGGTCATCGCCGGGCATGGGATGCGTCGGATGGTACTTCATGTCAAAGCTGAGGCCGGGGACGAGATGGTGGTCGAATTTTTGCTTGTATTCGATGGCCTTGACGCCAAGAAAGACGGTGCCAAGTCCAAGCGTGGCGATCAGGAAAATACTGACCAATTTCTTCTTCCCGACTTGCGCGGACCAGACGGCCATGGCCATGGTCAGACTGCTCATAATCAGCACAACGGTGTTGCCGGCACCCAACGTGATGTCAAGGGTATTGCTGCCAATGCCGAAAGCGGTGCTGAATGTATGGCGGTTTATGGTGTAGGTCAGAAAGAGGCCGCCGAAGAACAAGACTTCGGTGACCAGGAAGATCCACATGCCGAGCGCAGCGGATTCCTTCTGCTGCTCGAGGGTTTCAAATTGTCCGTACAGCTCTCCGGTGCGATGCACGCGGTGCTCCTCTTCCTAAGCAAACAGAGGACGAACTAAAGTCCGTCCCTAAAGCCGAGAACACAACTGCCTAGTCATCTCCGTGAGCCGGCGCGAGCGGCTTTGCACCCGCCGCCAGTCCAAGGTCCGGCCGGTTCTGGTAGTCGTACGGTTCCCAGGTAACTTCCGGCGTGACATGAAAATTTTCCGTGGGCGGCGGCGAATCCGTTTTCCACTCAAGGCCCGTGGCCGGCCAAGGATTCTGCCCGGCAACCTTGCCGTAGCGCATGGACCAGGTCAGGTACATCATCGGCAGCAGGTAGCCCAGCGCGAGAATCGAGGCGCCCGCGGTGGACAACACGTTGAGCACCTGAAATTCCGGCGGATAGGTGTGATAGCGCCGGGGCATGCCGAGATAGCCAAGAATAAATTGCGGAAAGAACGTCAGATTGAAGCCGACGAACAACGTGATGGCCGCGGCCCGCGACAACGCTTCCGGATAGAGCCTGCCGGTAATCTTCGGCCACCAGAAGTGCAGGCCGCCGACGTAGCCCATAACGGCGCCGCCCACCATGATGTAGTGGAAATGGGCGACCACGAAGTAAGTATCGTGAATATGAATGTCCAAGCCCAGGCAGGCGAGGAAGAGCCCCGTGAGGCCGCCGATCACGAAGAGGCCAATGAAACCGAGGGCGTATAGCATCGGCGTGTCCCAGGAGATGGAACCTTTATAGAGGGTGGAGGTCCAATTAAAGACCTTGACCGCCGAAGGAATGGCCACCAGGTAGCTGAGGAAGGAGAAGGTGAGCGCGGCGTAGGTGGATTCGCCGGTGACGAACATGTGGTGCGCCCAGACCAGGAAACCGATGACCGCGATGGCGATGCTCGAGCCGGCGATGAAGGAATAGCCGAAGATGGGTTTGCGCGCGAAGGTCGGAATGATTTCGCTGATCACGCCCATAGCCGGAAGAACCATGATGTACACGGCGGGATGCGAATAGAACCAGAAGAGGTGCTGAAAGAGAATGGGATCGCCCCCGAGAGCGGGATTGAAGAAGCCTAGATGAAACATGCGCTCGAGACCGGCCAGCAGCAGCGTGATGGCGATGACGGGAGTGCCCAGAACCATCACCAGGCTGGTGGCGTAATGCGCCCAGGCGAACAGCGGAAGCCGGAACCAGGTCATCCCCGGCGCACGCATGGTATGGATGGTGACGATGAAGTTGAGGCCGGTGAGAATCGAGGAGAAGCCGTTGATAAAGATGCCGATGACCGCGGGCGTGACGGCGGAATTGGAGTAGACGCTGCTAAGCGGGGTGTAAAAGGTCCAGCCGGTATCCAGCCCGCCGGTGCCGAAGGAATACAGAACGAAGCAGCCGCCAATCATGTAGATATACCAGCTGAGAAGATTGATCTTCGGGAAGGCCAGATCCTTCGCGCCGATCATCAAGGGAATCAGAAAATTGCCGAGGACGGCGGGAATCGAGGGAATCAGGAAAAAGAAGACCATGGCCACGCCATGCATGGTGAAGAGCTTGTTGTACGTTTCCGGCGTAACCAAGGCGCCGGTTGGCGTCAGAAGATGGATACGGATCATGGTGGCGAAGAGCCCGCCAATGAAAAAGAAAAAGGTGACGGAACCAAGCCACAGCAGAGCGATGCGCTTGTGGTCGGTGGTGAGGAGCCACGAACGGAGGCCATACTCGGCGTTCAGGTAATCCTCGTGCGGCATGTTATGGCCCGGCAACGGATTTTGCAGCGTGTCGCTCATGACTTATTTCTTCCCCGTAGGCGGCGCAACCCCGGCGCCCTTCGCGGGAACCGGTAGCGACTGCAGAGACTTGATGTAGGCGATGAGGGCAACAATCTGTTCCTCGGTTAGTTGCCCCTGGAACGAGGGCATTAACGGCAAATACCTGGCTACAATTTTTGCGTTCGGTTGCAAAATCGATTCGCGGATGTAGCCTTCGTCCGCAGTGACCGTCGAACCGTCCGCCAAAAGAACTTTCGAGCCGTAAAGGCCGTTGAGCGAGGGGGCGCGGCCGGCGCCATCGGCGAGATGACAAGTGATGCAAGCCATTTCGGCAAAGAGCTTTTCGCCCGCGACGGCAGGATTGGCGTTCCCGCCGGATGATCCGGAAAGCCACGCGGCGTAGTCGGATGGCTCCATGACGGTAACCCAGCCGGCCATCAGCGCGTGATTCGTACCGCAGTACTGAGAACAAAAGAAGTGGTAGCGTCCAGGCTTCGTGGGACGGAACCACATGGTATTGTAGTGGCCCGGAACCACGTCCATTTTCACGCGGAACGCGGGAACGAAAAAGTCGTGGATCACGTCCTCGCTGGCGAGGACCAGCCGGACATTGCGGCCCACGGGAACGTGCAATTCATTGATTTCCTTAACTCCGTTGGGCTGCTGCGCCTTCCACATCCACTGCTTGGCGATCACGTAAACATCCAGGGTGTCCTGCGGCGTGTGGCGATAATCCACATACACGACCGCGCCCCAGCCGAACATGGCCATCGCCAGAATCAGTGGAACGATAATCCACGCGGCCTCGAGCCGCGAATCTCCGTAGAAGGCAATACCGACGGCATTCGGTTGTTTGCGGTGGAATTTGAAGAAGAAAATGACGATCACCGCAGTGATGGCAACCGCAAAGAACATGCAGATGGCGGTGATGAAGAGCATCAGCGCGTCCACCTGCGGCGCGAAGTTGGAAGCTTGTTCCGGATAAAATGGCAATTGCGACTGCACGGCTTAGTGAGCTCCTCGATCCAGACCGCTGGAAAGCGGCTGGCGCAAATTGCGGGCCGCCGCCAAAGTTTCGCGGCGGCGCGAAATCAAAATTCCTCCGACAATGCACAGAATCGTCAGTACCCCGCCCAGGCGGACAATCTTGAGAATCGAAGCGCTGTAAGTGGCGGCCGTGGGGTCGTAGTGATAGCAATACAGCAAAACATGATCGATGGGCGTGCCGATCTTTCCCGCAGAGGCATCCACGAGTCCGAGACGCATGTCGCGGCCGGGATATTCGACGCCGTAAAAGTAGCGCGAGATGTGGCCGTCCGGCGTAAGAACCAGCACGCCGCTGGCGTGGGCGAATAGGTTGGACTTGGCATCGAAGGAGAAACGAAAGTTTGCGGCTTTGGCCGCGGCCTCAATGGATTCCTTCGAACCGGTGAGGAAATGCCAGCCGGAATCCGTTTCCGGGCGGCGGAAATGAACCAGCGCCTTCTTTTTCTTTTCGGCAGCCATTTCCGGCGTCTCGCGCGAATCGAAGCTCACGAAAACCACTTCATAGTCGCGCCCGGGATTGAACGAGAGCATGCGCAGCACGCCGACGACGCCCTGTTCGACCTGATCGCAAAGCATCGGGCAGTTGTAGTAGACGAATGCCAGGACCACGGGTTTTTGCCCGAAATACTCGCGGAGCTGGACGGTGCGGCCGGTTTCGTCGCGGAAGGCGAGGTCCAGCGGCATTGGCCCGTTGAGCGGCGGCTCGAATCCCACGTTTTGCAAAACCGAGGGCATGGTCGCGGCCGCCGGGCCGACGTTGCCGGGGATGGTCTGCGCATGCAGGGCGCACGTCCCCAGCAAAAGCGCGGCAATCCCGACGATATGGGGGGCTTTCTTCATCTCGTTACTTTTTCTTCTCCGCCTGTACAGGCGCGGTAGACAAACCTTTTTCGGCGACGATCTTCATGGCGTCCTTTACGGGAATCTGGGCGATGCCACCGGATTTGTCGATCCATTCCAGCTTTTCATTGGCCTCGGCGTCCGCCTGATTCTTCTTGCGCAGATCAGCCTGCGGATCGGATTCGTGGCCAGGGACGCCCTGCAGCCGTGGCTCCGGCGGCATCATGCGATAATCCTTCCCAAGAGCTTCACGGGACGGCGGCGGCGGGGTATCGAACGAAGACATAAAGTGCGTCGTGAAGCGCAGGATGTAAACGCAAATCACCGCGGCAGCAACCACCGCCACACCCAAGGAAAAAAGATACCCATAGATGGTGCTGGCCTTGATGTCGCGCTCTTCGAACGAGACGTCCGTGTGGCGCGGCTCTTGCCCCGTGTCGTGGGACTCAGTGCTCATGGCGCTCAATGGCCTCCGCAAGTTTTGGGTCGCCGAGAGGGAGAAGCGGCTGTTGCTTCAGATTGAAAGCGAAAAGGCCGAGCCACAATCCGCCGAGCGCGAGGGGCAAAACAACGTCCAGCCACGTAGGCACGGCACGGGAAGTGAACTCCGGACGCGTCATCCAAAATAGATCCACGAGACGCATGAAGATGAGCCACATGGCGATCTTCGGGAGCACTTTGGCATTGCGCTTCACATCCTGCGAAAGGAGCAGGAAAAAAGGCACGAAGAAATGGAACACCAGCACGATCACCGCCACGACGCCCCAACCGCCGTACAGCCGCGTGCGATAGAAGCTGATCTCTTCCGGCTGGTTCCCAGACCAGATGATCAATAGCTGCGAGAAATCGAAATACGCCCAGAGCATCACAAAAGCGAGGAGCAATTTTCCCAAATCGTGCAGATGGCGCTTTTGCAGGACGCTGTCGAAAGGCCCGGTGCGCGCCAGAAGCACGACGACGGCGATCATCAGCGACATCGAGGAGATCAACTGTCCCGCGACGAACAGGAAACCGTAAATGGTGGAGGCCCAGTGAGGCGACAGGGACATCCCCCAGTCGATGGCCGCAAAGGTCATCGCAAAAACGTAAAGAATGATGCCCGGGCCGGCCAGCATTTTGAAGCGGAGGCGCAAGGCGCGGTCTTCGCGGTTGGCGTCCTGCTGCTTCGACAAGCTATTGAAAATGAACATCAGCAAAAGCCAGATGACGAAATAGATGACCGCGCGCAACTGGAAGCGCCCGCTGGTCAGGTAAGTCTGCTGAAACTGCGACAGCGGCGCTTTCTGTAATTCATCCGGACTGAGCCAGGCGCGGTAGAGGTACTTCATTCCGAAAAACAGGATGGGAAGAAAAAACGCAGCGATCAGCGGCAGCGTGCGAGAGGCCGCTTCCAGCGGACGGCGGATGATGATGCCCCAATGGCCGCTCGTCAGATGCTGCAGCATCACGAGGCCAAGCGAGCCCACGGTCAAGCCGAGAATCAGCAGGAAACTCATCAAGTAGGACTGATAGAAATCCCCGGGTTTGAGCACCGCGCCGAGAATGGAAATCAGCAGAGCTATGCCACCGACGAACAGCGCCCTTGTTTGAAGGCGGCCGACGCTCTCTGGCGCTTGAAATTCCTGCGCAGCCATTAGAAGGCGCCTCCTGTCGAATCTTTCGTGCCGCCGGTTTCCGGCTTCTGGTCGCCGCCCGGTTTTGCGCCAGTCGGGCCGCTTTGATTCAGTTTCTCGCGGAGCTCCGCGGGCAGATCGGCGGCGTTCGCGTTGCGGCTGAGCTGCAGAGCGCGGATATACGCGACGATCGCCCAGCGATCGCGCGGAGGAATCTGCGCCGAGTAACCTAGCATCTGTCCGAAACCGTTGGTCATGACGTCGTAGATATAACCGTTCGTTGCCTGGCGAAGACGGTCTTGATGATAGCTGGGTGGACGCTTCATGCCGCGCAAGGCCACCATGCCGTTGCCGTCGCCCTGCAGACCGTGGCACGGAGTGCAGAAAATCTGGTAACGCCCTTGACCGCGCTCGAGAAGTTCGAGATTCACAGGCAACGGGAAATTGTTCGATTCCTTTGGCACGAAGAGTTCGTCGTTGGCAAAGGAACCGCGCGCCACGGTATTTTCGACGAGCGGGCGCTCCGAACGGCCATCCTCGAAGAATGGTGAAGGCGAAAGCGGCTTATTCTTCGGCTGGTTGGCCATGTCTTGCCGGAGATAATCGCAACCGGCGCCGAAAACTAGGCAGGCGGTGGCGCAAGCGGCGACGAAGAACCGCGAGGCGCTAGTCATCCGACACCTCGGAAACGTGATGAGCATGGAGGCTCTGAAGGAAACGCGCGGTGTCCGCCAGATGAAACTTCGGGTCGCGGGACTCGATGCAAACAAAGAAACGGTCCGACGATGCATGCGAGAAGCGATGCACGTTGAAAACCGGGTGGTGCGGCTGGGGCAGCCCATTCAAGGCGAGCATGCCGAAAACAGCGGCGAGCGATGCGCCGAGAATCGTCAGCTCAAAGGTGACAGGAATGAAAGCCGGCCAGCTATTGAGCGGGCGGCCGCCAATGTTCATTGGGTAGCTGCTCACATTCGCCCAAACCTGGAAAAGGAAACCCGTCAAACCCCCGCCGAGTCCGCCAAGCAGGGTAATCGCCGGAACGAGGTTGCGCTTCAGGCCGAGCGCTTCGGAAAGACCTTCGACTGGAAAGGGAGCGTAGGCATCAAGACGGCGGTAGCCCGCCTCGCGGATTTTCTGCACGGCATGAATGAGCTCTTCAGGGTCGCCGAACTCGCCCATCACGCCGTAGATATGGGAGCGGTGCAGAAGCATTATTTCTCATCCTCGGAGGTTTCGGCCACCAGTTCGCGCATTTCCGCGATGGAGATCGCAGGAAGAACGCGGACGAACAGGAAGATCAGAGTGACGAACATGCCCATGGTACCGATGAACGTGGCCCAATCCCAAAACGTGGGGCTATAACGCCCCCAGGCGGAAGGCACGAAGTCGCGCGTCAGGCTGATGACCACAATGACGAAGCGCTCCAGCCACATGCCGATATTCACGACGATCGACATGATGAAGAGAACCGCAACGTTGTGGCGCATCTTGTACGACCAGAGAAGTTGCGGCAGCAGGATGTTGCATATAATCAGCGCGTAATAAAACGGCGCGTACGGGCCGTGAAGGCGCATTTTGAGCAAATACATGTCGAATTTGTTTGCGCTGTATTCGGTCATAAAAAATTCCATGAAGTAGCCATAAGCCACGATCAGCCCGGTGGCCAGCATGACCTTGGCCATCCATGTTGTCCAGGTGGCGCATGGTGATGAAGTCTTCGAGACCATAAACTTTGCGCAGCGGAATCGCGATGGTCAAAACCATGGCGAAGCCCGAATAGATGGCGCCGGCTACGAAATACGGGGGAAAGATCGTGGTGTGCCAGCCGGGAACGATGGCGATGGAAAAATCGAAGCTGATCACCGAATGCACGCTGAGCACAAGGGGTGTCGCGAGGCCGGCAAGAAGCAAATAGGCCGATTGGTAGCGGTACCAGTGACGCGCGGAACCGCGCCAGCCCATCGACAGCATGCCGTAAATGATCTTCATGGGCATCTTCACAGCGCGATCGCGGAGCGTGGCCAGGTCCGGGATGAGTCCCACGAACCAGAACATCAGCGAAACCGTGCCGTAGGTCGAAACCGCAAAGACGTCCCAGATCAGCGGGCTGCGGAACTGCGGCCAGAGTCCCATGGTGCTGGGGTACGGGAACATGTAAAACGCCATCCACGGCCGGCCGGTGTGGATCAGCGGGAAAATGCCGGCGCAAGCCACGGCGAAAAGCGTCATCGCTTCCGCAAAGCGGTTGATGGAGGTGCGCCATTTCTGATTCAACAAAAACAAAATGGCGGAGATTAGCGTGCCGGCGTGACCAATGCCGATCCACCACACGAAATTGACGATGGCAAATCCCCAGCCGATGGGAATGTTGATGCCCCAGATGCCGACGCCCTTGATGATGAGCCAGCCGACGGCGACGGTCAGCATGCCCATGCCGCTGAAAGCGATCAAAAATCCAATGTACCAACCGAGGGAAGTCGGACGCGTGAGAACGATCGCGCTGATTTTGTCCGTGACCGACCCATAGGTATATCCCGGTCCGATTACCGGGGTCAGCCGACGGATTTCGGGAGAATCGAATGGTGGTTGCCCGGCGCTCATGCCGACTCCAATTCCGGATTCGGATTGCGCACCGCAGCGAGATACGTGGTGCGCGGCCGCGAATTCAATTCGCCAAGGAGCGAGTAATTGCGCTGCTGCGCTTTCAACTTTGCGACCCGGCTCTCCTTGTCATTGGCATTGCCAAAAACGATGGCCTCAGTCGGGCAGGCTTGTTCGCATGCCGTGACGATCGCGCCATCGCGGATCGGGGCGTTCAACTTTTCCGATTCGATGCGCGCGTTGTTGATGCGCTGCACGCAATAGGTGCACTTTTCCATGACGCCGCGGCTGCGCACGGTAACTTCCGGATTGCGCAAGAGCTTGAGTTGC
>WNFJ01740943.1_pt2 | contig 16026 bp, 12 predicted proteins | sample 5400461 | NCBI WGS metagenome assembly WNFJ01 (sample SAMN13153349, study PRJNA577476) | soil metagenome | isolation source: 115 cm saprolite on Douglas fir-dominated hillslope | place: USA:California | collected 2013-09-17 | reverse complement strand
CTTGTGGCGGCATCTCGAGGAAGAGGAGAACGACCGGGTAGCTAGTGGGAGGGAGGATGTTGCGGTAGGCATCGCTGAGGGCGTGGAGGATGAGCTTGTCGCGCACGAGGCGCTGGTTGACGAAGACGTAGATCGCGTTGCGGTTGAGCTTCTGCAGCTCGGGCTTGGAGACGAAGCCGGTGATGCGGAGGTAGCCGGGCTCGGGTGGGGTGTAGTCGGCTTCGCGCTTCCAGGGCGGCGGCTCGGGAAGACCGGCGCGGGTGAAGTCGAGCTCGGCTGTGGTGGGGAGCATGTAGCTGGATGTGTCTTTGCCGAAGATCTGGAAGAGGCGGTCTGAACTGTTGCCCACAGCAGGAGCTGTGAGCAATACCTGAGTCGCGGAGTGCAGCTCGAAGTGTCTGGTGGGGTGAGCGAGGGCATAGTGGGTGACGAGGGCGGCGATGTGGGAGAGCTCGGTCTGCTCGGACTTGAGGAACTTGCGGCGGGCCGGGGTGTTGAAGAAGAGGTCGTGGATGGTGATGGTGGTTCCGGCGGGGAGGCCGGCGTCCTCCACGCGGAGGATGTTGCCGCCGGCGATCTCGACGAGGGTTCCGGCATCGTCTTCCGGAGAGCGGGTCTCGAGGGTGAGGCGGGAGACGCTGGCGATGGAGGGCAGAGCCTCGCCGCGGAAGCCGAGGGTGGCGATGGAGAGGAGATCGTCGGAGGTGCGGAGCTTGCTGGTGGCGTGGCGCTCGAAGGCTAGTAGCGCGTCGTCCTTGACCATGCCGTGGCCGTTGTCGGCGATGCGGATGAGCTTGCGGCCTCCGGCTTCGACCTCGATGCGGATGCGGGTGGCTCCGGCGTCGAGGGAGTTTTCGAGGAGTTCCTTGACGACGGAGGCGGGGCGCTCGACGACTTCGCCGGCGGCGATCTGGTTGGCCACCAGGTCGGAGAGGATGCGGATGCGGCCCATGGGTAGATTGTACGGGGAGACGCATGGCGGTGGTCTAATGGGGCTGTGCCTGTCTATGCGTACATCGTTGTGATCGCCGGAGTGGTTGTCTGGCTTATGCCGTTTTTTCTGACGGGATGGAACCGGAGTGCGCCGCTGAGCATGGACCGGCGGGCGCGCTGGGGGCTGGTGCTGGAGGTGGCTGGGTACTCGCTGATGCTGCAGAGCTGGTTCTGGGTGTCACCGTGGGTTGGGCGGGTCGCGGCTTCGGTTGTCTGCCTGGTGCTGGCGAGCGTGCTCTCGTGGACTGCTACGCGGGCCCTGGGACGGCATCTTCGGTTCGATGCGGCGATTGGTGCGGACCATAAACTGGTGCGGCATGGACCATATCGTTTCGTTCGGCACCCTATCTATACGTCGATGCTGTGCCTGCTTTGGGGTATCGGATTTATGGCTGCCTCGCTGGTGCTCTTCGTGATCGCCACGGCGGTGGTTCTCATGGGGACGGAGATTCGCGTACGGTCTGAGGATCGTCTGCTGGAGGCGCAGTTTGGCGAGCAGTTCCGAGCGTACCGGCGCTCGACGAGCGCTTACATTCCGTTTCTGCGGTAGAGCGGAGCACAACCGACGGGAAACGGGGATTGGGCCGGGGGCATCCTAGGCGAACAGAACAGGAGGATCGATATGATTCGCAAACTGAAGTCGGGCGAGTTCCGCATCTATTCGCGCCATCAAGATCCGAAGACGGGAAGACGGAAGAACCTGGGGACGTTCGCCACGCGGGAGAAGGCGGAGGAGCACGAGCGGGCGATCCAATACTTCAAGCGGCATTGAGGAAGATTTTGAGCGGGTGTCGGGCTCACCGTATTGAGACAAAAGTAGAGAGAGGCGATTCCAAGCGGTAGATTCTCCAGTGTTCTGGAGGAGTCTGCCGCTTTTACCTTTGCGCTGGATTGAATGGGGACCAATGTCGCGCGTGGAGCGAGCTGAATAGGGCCAGCGGAGAGATGGAAGAGTGTCCGTCCAACTGAGAACAAATTCTAGAGTGGTCAAACCACTTGCAAGTTGTGTACACTTCGCACGCTGACAGATACGCGTATCTGCGCGTCTGCGCGAAGACTGTCACCATCCCATGCTGGATACCCGAGGAGGAACCGAAATTGCTCGATAAGAATCGTAGGGAGTTTATGAAGATAGGCAGCGCGGCGCTGGCTACAACGGCTGTCTCATGGAATGCAACGAGTTATGCGGCCATTGTTGGAGCGAACGACCGGGTTCGGGTCGGCGTCGTCGGATGCGGCGACCGGATGAAACAGGCCTTGATTCCCTCATTCCACATGCACCAGAAGGAGATGAACTTCGAGTTCGTCGCGATCTCGGATCTGTGGAACCGGCGGCGCGAGGAGGGCATCGCATACATCCAGAAGGTGTGTGGGAGCAAGGTTGATGCGGTGCGGAACAATGATGAGTTGTATGCGCGCAAGGATGTGGACGCTGTATTGATTGCGACTGCCGACTTCCAGCATGCGCAGCATGGCGTGGAGGCCGTGAAGGCTGGGCGCGATGCGTATGTCGAGAAGCCGCTGGCGCACAACATGAAAGACGCGCGGGCGATTCGGGATACGGTGCATGCGAGCAAGCAGGTGGTGCAGATCGGCACGCAGCGGCGCAGCACGCCCAGCTACCAGAAGGCTTACGAATACATCAAGTCGGGCAAGTTCGGCGACATCAACATGGTGGAGATGACGTGGAACGTGAACCAGCCAGGGCGGTGGCGGCGGCCGGACGTGGTGCCGCTGCTGAAGGAGGAGGACACGGACTGGAAGCGGTATCTGCTGGACAATCCGCATGAGCCGTTCGATGCGCGGAAGTATCTTGAGTTCCGGCTGTTCTGGCCCTACTCTTCGGGAATTCCGGATCAATGGTTGGTCCACCAGATCGATACGGTGCACTGGTTCAGCGGGTATCCGCATCCGCGGAGTGTTGTGGCCAATGGCGGCATCTACCAGTGGCACGACGGGCGCAAAAACTGGGACACGTTTACGGCTGTGTATGACTACGGTCCGCTGGATGACCTGAGCAAGGGCTTCCAGGTGGTGTACTCATCGCGGCAGACGAACTCCGCGGGCGGCATCAAGGAGCTGTACTACTCGAACGGCGGAATGCTGGATATGGACAAGCAGACCGTGACGCCGACCGGCGGCCTGACGGCGAAGGCTGCGGCGGAGATGAAGATGCATGCGAACCTGCTGCCGAGCTTCCCGTTGAGCGACATCAAGGAAGAGACCTCAACTGCGGCGAACACCGGCGCGGACAATCAGACGTCGGCCAACATGCGGAACTGGATGGACTGCGTGCGTTCGCGGAAGCAGCCGAATGCGAGCGTCGATGCGGGCTACAGCCACTCGGTGGCGTTGTGCATGACGATTGCCGCGATGCAAACCGGACAGCGCGTGACCTTCGACGACAAGACCCAGCAGATCGTGGCGGGAGGCAAGACACATGCGTAGGTTGCTGCTGCTTTGCTGCGCTGTGGGGATGTTGGGTATGGGGGGAAGCGCTTTCGCGAAGGATGGTGTTCAGGTGGTCGCTGACGAAGCTCACCAGCGAGTTGACATCACAATCGACGGGAAGCCCTTCACCTCCTACGTCTGGCCTACAACGCTGAAGAAGCCTGTGCTATATCCGCTGATCGCTGCGGATGGGGTTACTGTGACGCGCGGCTATCCGCTGGCTCCGCGGGATGGAGAACGCGTCGACCATCCGCATCATGCGGGGATGTGGTTCAACTACGGCAACGTTGATGGCTTCGACTTCTGGAACAACTCCGATGCCATCAAGCCGGAGGGCCGCGACAAGATGGGGACGGTCTATCACCGGAAGATCGTCTCGACGAAGAGCGGGAAGGATCGCGGGGAACTCGTTGTCGAGTCCGTGTGGATTAATGGCAAGGGCAAGGAGGCCCTGAAGGAGACGACGAAGCTTATCTTTTCTCGAAATAAGGATGAGCGGATCATCGACCGCGTCACGACGCTCGAGGCGCTCGACCATGTTGTCTTCCATGACGACAAGGAGGGGGTGCTTGGGATTCGGGTGGCTCACTTTCTGGAGTCGGCGACGGAGAAGGGCGGCATCTTCAACGACGCTAATGGGAATCCGACGAAGGTCGACGCCAGCCCCGCTGGAGCAACCGGTGTCTACCTAACCAGCGAGGGGAAGAAGGGCGACGACGCGTGGGGGACTCGCGGGCGGTGGTGCGAGCTGACCGGGAACACCGATGGCCACGTCGAGAGCATCGCGATTCTGGACCACCCGAAGAATCCGGGTTATCCGACATACTGGCATGCGCGTGGATATGGGTTGTTCGCGGCGAATCCGCTGGGCCGGAAGATCTTCGATCCGAAGCAGACGCAGTTCGACTACCCGCTGGAGAAAGGCCAGAGCACGACCTTTCGCTATCGGGTGATCTTGATGTCTCATGCTGCCGCTCCGGAGGAGATGAACCAGGATGCGGATGCGTTTGAGGCGGAGTACAAATAATCGGTCTCGTGACTTCTCCGGCGGGTTGGTTGTGCATGATCGCTGCTTTGAGGGGGTAACCCCTCAAAGGAAAGAGAGGAGGTTGGGGATGGGGTGGGAGAAGAAGACGGACAGCAATGAGACGCCATAAGGTTGCGCGCCGCTTTGCTGGGGTCGGAGTTATTTGGTTATTTGGGTGGCCAGGGCGGGGGTGGATTTTAGTTCGCGGGCTCGCTGCTCTACGGCCCGCATGACGCGGAGGAGGTTTTCGCCGTAGATCTTTTTGATGTCGGCGGCGCTGTAGCCCTTTTCGAGGAGGGCTCGGGTGAGGGCGGGGAACTTGTTGTAGGAGTCGAGGTCGGGGGGGACGCAGCCTACGCCGTCGAAGTCTGTGCCTATGCCTACGTGGTCGATGCCGCCTATTTTTACGGCGTGGTCGATCTGGGCCACTACGTCGGGCAGGGTGGCGGGTGGGACTTTGGCGTTGAAATCGGTTTTCAGTTTTTCTATGGCTGCGGCTTTGGCGGCGGGGTCTTCGAGCTTCAGGGCTTCCATGTATTGCTCGCGCATGGTGGCCTGGAGGGGTTTGGAGTCGTTGAAGTAACGCTGGGAGAGGAAGTCGCAGCCGAAGTTGATCTGCATGACTCCTCCTTTGGCGGCGAGAGTCTTGATCATGTCGTCGTCCATGTTGCGGGTGTAGCTGGAGACGGCGCGGCAGCCGGAGTGCGAAGCGATGATGGGGGCGGTGCTGGTTTCGAGGGCGGCGTAGAAGGTCTTGTCGGCGGTGTGGGAGATGTCGACCATTATGCCGAGGCGGTTCATCTCGCGGACGACATCCTTGCCGAAGGGAGTGAGGCCATCGTGGTGATGGACCTTGGGATCGTCGACGTCGCCCTGGGAGTCGGCCCAGTTGTTGGTGTTGAAGTGGGTGAGGGTCATGTAGCGGACGCCGAGGGCGTAGTAGTCGCGGAGGAGGCGGAGAGAGTCCTCGATGGCGTGGCCGCCCTCGATGCCCATGAGGGCGGCGATCTTGTGGTCGTTGTGGGCGCGGACGATGTCGTCGGCGGTGGTGGCGAAGGCGAAGTCGTTGGGGTGGGCTGCGATGACGTCGGTGCGGACGGTGTCGATCATCTGCAGGGTGCGGTTGGCGGAGCGGTTGTCCTTGACGTACTCGGCGCCAACGTAAACGGCGAAGAACTCGGCGCCGAGGAAGCCCTTCATGCGCGGGAGATCGGTCTGGCCGGTCTTGTTTGGGGTGGAGATGTCGTAGCCGGCGACGGTGCGGGAGGTGACGTCGTTGGGGTGATGCGGTCGACCTCGCCTTGGGTAACTTTGTGTTGCTGGGCGGCGAGGGGGAGAGTGAGGGCGGCGACGGCGGCTAGAGCGGAGATGCGTTGCGTGGCGAGCAAGCGTGGAGCCTTTCTGTAGGAAGCACGAGGATGTGTCACGAGAATGTTGGACACGATAAAGGTAGCAAAGAGAAAGACCCCGGTGGATGCCGGGGTCTTCTTTTTGTAGGGCGATTGGATTAGGAAAGTTGGGGGAAGGCTATGTCTGCGAAGGGGTCTGCGTGATCCTGGAGCGAGGCGGATTTGGGGCCTGCATCCATCACTTCCTTGAAGGCGACCTTGAACTTCGCCATCTCGGCTGGAGTGCCTACGCTAACGCGGACGACGTTTGGCCAGATGGGCCAGGTGCGGCCGATGTAGACGTTCTTCGCGCGGGTGATGCGGTCGACCTCGCCTTGGGTAACTTTGTGTTGCTGGGCGGCGAGGGGGAGAGTGAGGGCGGCGACGGCGGCTAGAGCGGAGATGCGTTGCGGGTGTCGGCAATGATCTTCTTGCGCGTGGGGACGAGCGTGGGATCGAGGAGGCTGACGTTGGCCGCGGCAGAGCCGGTGATAGGCATTGCGTTCTGGCCGAAGGGCTGGAGCTTGGCGAGGAGATCGGGACGGCCGAGGGCGAAGCCGCAGCGGATGCCGGCCATGCCGTAGATCTTGGAGAAGGTGCGAAGGATGACGATGTCCTTGTCGGCTGCTACCTGATCGACGACGTTCTCGGCGTCGGAGAGGTGGATGTAGGCCTCGTCGACGAGGAGGATGGAGCCCTTGGGCTTGTTCTCGAGAGCCCACAGGATGTCGGCCTTGGACGTGATAGTGCCGGTGGGGTTGTTGGGGTTGCAGATGTAGATGACGCCGGCGTTGGGGTCGGCGGCGACCATGGCTTTGACGTCGTGGGAGTAGTCAGCCTTGAGAGGGACCTTGGAGACCTTGGCCTTGGCGATCTGTGCGGCGCGCATGCCGGCCTCGTAGGAGGGGTCTCCGGTGACGAAGCCTTTGGTGGGGGAGGTGAAGGCGAGGACGGAGTAGTGGAGGGGTTCGGAGGAGCCGGCGTAGACGGCGATGTAGTTCTCTTTGAGGCCGTTCTGAGAGGCGAAGGTCTTGGTTAGCTTCTCGGTCTCGCCGTCGATATCGTAACGGCCGCCCTTGGGCGCGATGGCTGCGATGGCTTCGCATGCCGCTTTACAAGGCCCGAGTGGATTCTCGTTGGCGTTGATGAGGACTGCGTCGGCGGGCATGGCCTGACGGACGCGGCGTGCGGGCGCGGCGGCTGCGGCGCTGGAGGTCTGCTGAGCAGCCCAGGCGAAGTGAGCTTCGGTGAGGATGGGCATCGAGGCGGCGACGCCTGCCAGACGCATGAATGAGCGGCGAGAGACGGAGGATGAGGCCTTCGGCAAAGTCATGGAGAACTCCTTCAGGTAAGACGGCTTAGTTGAATTGCGAATGAAGCTGTAACTCGCAGCTATGGAAGAGGCAATATTTTCGGGAACGTGAGGATACTGTAACTCAATTTCACTTACCGACAAGAGGAATTAATTAGCTGGTAAGTGATTAGAAAATTGAATAACGAGAGTAAGGAAATGATTGCAGTCATTCGGTGTGCGACAGGCGGGAAAAATAATCGGCAAATTTCTATTGACACGATGTTGACACTTCGCTAATCTCGGTCTACATCACTAAAAAGGCTATTTCTCACGTCAGTGAGGCTGAAGAACTTCCACGGCCTCTTATCCAGAAGTGTATTTAGCTCCCGCCACACCGCGGGTTTCAGCAGCATGGGGCAGAGAAGTCGCTCGTCGGATCTGCATCCACGTATCTCGTAAGTTCAATTTGCTTGTCGTCCTGACCCTTGGCTCCGGCGGCTTTTGCCGGATAGCAGATCGCAGAGATTCAGCAGCTATACAGCAGCTTTAGACCAACTGTTTTTGTAAGTCTGAAAAGACCGGCGGTGGAGTGTATCTACCGGCCGGCAAGGATGCTACCTACAGCGACCTAGCTCGGAGTGTATCTAGACTTAGTCGCATTCTGCCTTGTTATGAGTCAACTACTTATATCCCTAAGGTCTGGAGACAGACTGCTACCTACAGGTGTCTCTAAAGCAATGAACGCAGTTATCCCGTTGGAGGTCTTAATGGTTTTGTTTAATAAGTTGATCAAGAGCTGCAGGTTGTTCGTTCTGGTGGCAGTGGCAATGGTGGCAGTAACGGGTGCGAATGCGCAGTCGTACTACGGCACGCTGAAGGGTAGAGTGACGGACGCGCAGGGGGCCGCGATTGCCAATGCAGCTGTGGTGTTGACGGACGTGAGCACTCACATCAGCAGGAATGTGGTATCCAATGGTTCCGGCGAATACGTCTTTAGTGCGGTGGATCCTGGGACGTTTACCTTGACAGTGACGGCGGAGAATTTTAAGAGTTCCACGCAAAAGAATGTTGTCGTTGCGACGCAGCAGACAGTGACGATCGATACGAGTCTGGCAGTTGGAGCCACGTCGCAGATGGTTGAGGTTTCGTCGTCCGAGCCACTGATCGATACATCGACGGCTTCGAACGGTCAGGTATTCGACACGCAGAAGCTTACAGACTTACCGAACCTGGGACGCAATCCGTTCCTGCTAACGAAGCTGAATACGAACGTGACAGCTACGGGTGATCCCCGGTTCAACCGGTTTCAGGACCAGTCAGGGTCATCGGCCATCTCCGTTTCAGGCGGGCCGATCAATGGCAACAACTATGAGGTAGACGGCGTACCGATTACGGACTTCTCAAACCGTGCGGTGATCATTCCGTCAGTGGACGCGGTCCAGGAGATGAAGATCCAGACGAACACCTACGATGCGGAGATGGGGCGCACGGGTGGCGGTAACTTCAACACGCTGTTGAAGAGCGGGAGCAACACGCTGCACGGCAACCTGTTGGGGACGACGCGGCAGACGAACTGGTCGGCGAACACATGGAATAACAACTACAGCGGACTGGCGCGCCCTAACATTACGCAGTACACCTACGAAGGATCGATCGGCGGGCCGGTCATTATTCCGAAGGTCTATAACGGAAAAGATAAGACCTTCTTCTGGTTGACTGAGGAGGGATACCGGCAGCGATCGCCCCTGGCGAACAACTACTATCTGCCGAGCGCAGCAGAGCGGGCTGGAGACTTTTCGGCTAGCGGTCGAATCATTTATGATCCGGCGACGACGGACGCTTCCGGCAATCGCACACCATTTGCGGGCAACAAGATTCCGTTGAGCCGGCAGTCAACGGTTGGCCAGAACCTGCTGGCTGCTCTACCGACCTGCGGGAGCGGATGCACATCGGGCGGCGCGTATGGAGTGACAAACTTCCGTCCGACCGACTCCTTGGGAGACCGCGCTGACGAGTTTATCGGCAAGCTGGATCATCAACTCTTTCGGTGGTGGTCGGCGAATGTGTCCTACATGCACTATGGCTCGAAGGAGCCGGGCGGTAATCCGTTGGGGTCCTTTGCGGGCGATGGAAACTCTTACCTGCTGTATCGCAAGGTCGATGCGACGACGGTAAACAGTGTGATCACGATCAATCCGACGACGGTTGCAACTGTCGGATTCGGGTTCAACCGCTTTCCTAACAACTCGCTGGACCTTACTTCAAACTATGACCAGGCGCAGCTTGGTTTTCCAAGCTCATACGTCAACGGACTGCAGAAGAAGGCCTTTCCGAGGCTGACGCTATCACAGATTGGGACACAGATAGGGACGAACAACTCGGGACCAGCGGTCTACTACTCGCGCAACTTCGTTGTTGGCGTGTCGAAGAGCCTGGGAAAGCAGACCCTGAAGGCGGGCTATGTGTTCCGGTCGATCAGCGTGGACTTCACCAACGTCAGCAACGGTAACGGATTTTTCACTTTCAACAATACCTTCACCTCGCAGAATGCGAACTCCACGACGACGAAGACGTCGACGGGCGCTGACCTCGCGGATCTGTTGCTGGGGTATCCGACCACCGGTCAGGTGCAGGTTGCTTCGCGCATCGCTCTCAATGTTCCTTATCATGCGGGGTACATCCAGGACGACTATCGCCTCACGAACCGCCTGACGGTCAACGCGGGCCTGCGGTACGAGTACGAACCCGGAATCCACGAGCGCAGCAACCACTACGCAGTCGGCTTTGACCGAAACGCAACGAGCCCGATCTCGTCGGGAGGTGTGGCAACGAAGGGCGGAATTGAGTTCGCGGGTCAGAACGGGTATCCGACGAAGTGCTGTAACAACAGCAACACGAAGTTCGCTCCGCGCTTCGGGCTGGTGTACGCTTTGGACGAGAAGAGCGTAGTTCGGGCGGGATACGGTGTTTTCTATGCTCCGATCTACTACTCGACGAGCGCGAGCTTCGCTCCCGGATACGTTGCGACGACCTCGTATGTCGCGTCGAACAACTCCAACAACACGCCTGCTAACTCGCTCTCCAATCCGTATCCGAACGGTCTGAATCAGCCGGTAGGCAACAGTCTGGGCTTGTCGCAGGGGCTGGGCGATGCGTTGTCGACGATTGACCAGGGCCGGCGTTCTCCATTGGTGCAGCAGTATTCGCTCGACCTGGAACGGGAATTTCCATATGGCGTTGCGTTGCAACTCGGCTATGTCGGATCGAAGGGCAAGAACCTCCTGCCCGGCAACGGGACGACGTACAACATCGACCAGGCCAACTACAACTCCATCCCTTATGGCGTAGGCACCTGCCCTTCAAATCCAACCGGCTTGTCGGCCGGCAACTTCCTGAAGGCTTCGAGCCCCAACCCGTATTCGGGGAAGGGTGGCGTCGGGGTGATTGCGAGTTCGACGGTCTCGAATGCCCAACTGTGCAAGCCCTTCCCGCAGTTTTCTTCTGTGGGCGTACAGCCGAGCTCGGCGAAGTCGCTGTACAACTCCCTGATCGTCAAGGCGCAGAAGAAGATGTCGCACGGTCTGGACTTTGTGGTCGGGTACACATGGTCGGCGAACTGGGACTCAAATTTCGGTACAAGCAGTTCTCTTAATCCGGGGCAGAATGGACCGCAGGACGTCTATAACCTCAAGGCGGAGTATGCACGAGCTATCAACAATATGCCGCATCGCTTCACCTTTGGCGGAACGTATCAGTTGCCTTTCGGTCGAGGGCGAAGCTTTCTCTCGTCAAACCGATGGGTAGATCTGGCGGTCGGCGGGTGGAACGTGAACACCACGTTTGTTGGTCAGAGTGGCGGACCCATCGCCGTGCGAATGAACACGAATGGAAACAGCAATACAGGGTCCGGATCGCAGCGTCCAAACCTGGTGCCTGGAGTCAATCCATGCACCAACGGATCAGTGCAGGCTCGAACAGGACAGGGCGGAAAACAGTCCTTCCTGAATGCGGCTGCATTTACCGATCCGGGGAACGGAGTCAGCGGTAATGCTCCGCGTACACTCCCGGGGTGCTCTGGCCCGGCGTATCGTAATGTGGATGCGTCGATCTTCAAGGACTTCAAGGTGGAGCGGGCGACGTTCCAGTTCCGTGGCGAATTCATGAACCTGCTCAACACTCCGCAGTTCGTGATTCCGAACGGAAATCTGGCATTGGGCGCCACCTCCTTCGGGCAGGTCTCGACGAATGCGATCAACTTCCCGAGGCTTATCACCTTAGGAGGAAAGATTATCTTCTAGTGCGGAGACCGTCGGTTCGACCGGCATGACGTAAAAAATGGGCGTCGTGGCTGCTGCAGCCACGATGCCCTTTTTTTGCTATCTGCTTCTAACCACGCGGGGAGCGGTTGACAGGGGATGAGTGACTTGGCTAGAGTCGCATCTCGTGGTTCCAAGCGGGAAGGCTCCCCAAGACGTGAGCCTAACGTGTTTTTTCCGGCTAGTGGGTGTAGTCTATTGGTCAGACCACTTTTCGTGATGCTTGTAGGCAGATTCCAAACATAAATTTCTAACAATATGCGGATAGGCTTCAGAGAGGTCTGTCACGCGGGAGAGTTTGATGGCTGAAGCAACTTGCGATATTGGATTGATTGGGCTGGCCGTGATGGGTCAGAACCTGGTTTTGAACATGAACGATCACGGATACAAGGTGGCGGTGTTCAACCGGACGGTTTCGAAGGTCGATGAGTTTCTAAACGATGAGGCGAAGGGTACGCAGGTGGTCGGCGCGCACTCAGCCGAAGAGCTTTGCGGGTTGCTGAAGTCGCCGCGGCGGGTGATGCTCATGGTGAAGGCGGGCGACGTCGTCGATCAGACGATTGAGCATGTGCTGCCCTATCTCGAGAAGGGTGACATCATTATCGATGGCGGGAACTCGTTGTTCACCGACACGAACCGCCGGACGAAGGATTTGGCCGAGAAGGGGATTCTCTTTATTGGCACGGGCGTTTCGGGCGGAGAAGAGGGTGCGCGGTTTGGCCCGTCAATTATGCCGGGAGGAAATCCGGCGGCCTGGCCGCATGTGAAGCCGATATTTCAGGCGATTGCGGCGAAGGTTGAGGACGGAACGCCGTGCTGCGACTGGGTGGGCCAGGATGGTGCGGGCCACTACGTAAAGATGGTTCACAACGGAATTGAGTACGGCGATATTCAGTTGATCTGCGAGGCCTATCAGTTGTTGAAGGATGGGCTGGATATGACCGGAGACGAGTTCCATGATGTGTTCACGGAGTGGAACAAGGGCGAACTGGACAGCTACCTGATTGAGATCTCGGCAGAGATCTTTGCCAAGAAGGATGATGACGGGCAGCCGATGCTCGACAAGATTCTGGACACGGCGGGGCAGAAGGGAACGGGTAAGTGGACGGCGATCTCGGCGCTCGACCTGGGCCAGCCGGTTACGCTGATTGGGGAGAGCGTGTTTGCGCGGTGCCTGTCGGCGTTGAAGGACGAGCGGGTCGCGGCTTCGAAGGTGCTCGAGGGACCGAAGAAGGTCTTGACGATCTCGGAGAAGAAGGAGTTCATAGAGGACGTTCGGCGGGCGCTTTACTGCTCGAAGAGCATCAGCTATGCGCAGGGTTATATGTTGCTGCGCGCGGTGGAGAAGGAGCAGAACTGGGATCTGAATATGGGCGGCATCGCGCTGATGTGGCGTGGGGGATGCATCATTCGGAGCGTGTTCCTGGGGAATATCAAGGCGGCCTTCGACAAGAACCCGAAGCTGCAGAACCTGCTGCTGGATGACTTCTTCTCGGGCGCGTTGAACAAGTACGGGTGGTCGTGGCGCAAGGCGGTGATTCATGCGATCGAGATTGGAGTGCCGATGCCGGCTTTCTCCACGGCTCTCTCGTTCTATGACGGCTACCGGACGGAGAGGCTGCCGGCGAATCTGCTGCAGGCGCAGCGCGACTTCTTTGGCGCGCATACGTACGAGCGCGTCGACAAGCCGCGGGGCCAGTTCTTCCATACGAACTGGACTGGGCGCGGTGGACGGGTCTCTTCGTCAACTTATAACGCTTAATTTTTTTTTGTGTGATCGAAGGAAGAGCCGGGAGCGCTATGCTCCTGGCTCTTTTTGTTGTGATAGAGAAGGCACTTGCATCTGATCAGCACATGGCGACTGCGTGGGTCCTCGCTAAGGAGGGAGGACATTGTCTCCCTGATCGGGTCGCGCAAGGTCTCTCAGATTCAGGAGGCTCGGGGCGCTCTCGAGGTGCGGCTCTCTGCAGAGGAGGTCGTCAGACTGGAGGCGGCGGTGCCGGCGGAGAAGATTGCCGGAAGCAGATACGACAAGGACCAGATGGCTATGTTGGATAGTGAGAAGTAACGGCAGTTGAATGAGAGCAGGCGACCGGCTTCGCCTAGAGCGGAGCCGGTCTACCGATCGATGTCCCTGGGCTACTTCAGGTGCTGCCAGGCATCGTAGGTGAAGAGACCGACGATGCCAGCGGTCATGGCTGCGGCGGCAAAGCCCAGGATGCGAACGAACGGCTCGAGCTTGTTGACTTTGCGAACGATCTCGGTTTGCTCGCGTTTTTCGTTGGATTCGGTTTCGCTGAGGAAGAGCTGATCCTCTTCATAGCGGGTCAGTTGTCCGCGATAGGCAAGCAGCGCCAGAAAGCAGGCCGCAACTACCGCCCAGACAATGAGCATGAGGGGTATGGCGCTCATAAGCAGGTTCCTCCACCCTTTAGAAGGGTCGAACATTTATAGGCGGTCTGCGATACCTAGCGGGTCCGGCTGCGGGCTCGAAGGTGAGTGGGCCGTCCGATGGCATCATACGCCTGTGAAGGAATGATGAACCAGAGTTTTTGATGAGGGGTATGGGATGAGTGACGTGCTGCCGGAGGTTAGTGACGGGTGAGCCAGTAGATGGCAAAGCCGGCTGCGGTAGCGACAGCAGCGATCACTCCAAAGAGCATGACTGCGATGAACCAGGCGGCACGATTTGCAGTCTTGGGCGTGGGCTGGGTGATGCCGAAGGTGTTGATGAAGGCATTTGCGAGATAGAGAAGCGGATTCACGGCTTGTGCCGGTTGGCGAATAGTTGTATCTTCAGGGGTCTGATGCGCATCTATCACTAGAGTACGCTTTACGTATGACGTTGGGCTTGCCGCTGCGGTGGCGGGCGACTACACTAGATTGGTAGATATACAAGGAGATTTCCCCGATGGCTACTGCAACCGTTACCCCGACCGCTGAAGTCGTGAATGCTGCGCCAGTTTCAACGACGCCGGTGACCCTGACTCCATCCGCAATCAATAAGGTGCGGGAGATTATGGCTACGCAGAATCCGATTCCTGCCGGTCTGCGGATTGGTGTGGTTGGTGGCGGATGTTCGGGTTTCCAGTATTCGATGTCGTTCGAGAACCAGAGCGGCATGATGGACAAGGTCTATAAGTTCGAGGATCTAAAGGTGTTTGTGGACGCTACCTCGGCGATGTATCTGAGCAACTGCACGGTGGACTATGTGGAGACCCTGGAGGCTGCGGGGTTCAAGTTTGAGAATGCCGCGGTGAAGAGCACCTGTGGGTGCGGGTCTTCTTTCAGCGTTTAGTTCTGGATTTTTTTGTGTTTGGAGCCCCGGCCTTGGCCGGGGTTTTTTTTGCGTTTTATGGGCGTTTTTTGAGGGGGTTTTGGGAAAAGTGGGTGCGGGAGGGTGGTTTTTTGTGGTCAGTTTGTGGTGAAAAGTGTGGCAAGCGTGGACAGTGGAAGGACGTTTTTGGGGAGGCGAAAAATAGGCACGGATTTTGAGTTTATTTTCGGGGGCGGTGAACTTTGGTGGGTTACGTCTAATATGGACTTGCTGCTGTGGCTGGGGTAGGAGGCATACCCCAGGGGCTAAAGCCCCCATGTGCTGTTGTGACGGAGTTGCCCGGGCTAAATCCCGGGGCCTACCTCAGAAGCAACGGCAAGGGCAAATGCAACCGCAGGTCCTTCGACTCCGTAACTCGCAACGTGCGCGAGTTACTTCGCTCAGGATGACACGGTTTTGGGTTGATTGAGGGTGGGACAGGAATGGTATGGCAAGGGGTTTAGGGGGTTTTGGGACTGAATTATGACTGAGTTTGTGGTTCGGCTGGCGGATGAGCGGGGACGGGTGCAGGAGCAGACTCATGCTGCGGCTACGGCGGAGGAGCTGCGGGCCCGGTTTACGCAGGCGGGGTACTATGTCTACTCGGTGAGGGCGCGGGGGGTGCTGGGGGGCGGGGGGAAGAAGAAGGTTAAGCTGGAGACGTTCCTGATCTTCAACAAGCAGTTTTTGACGCTGATTCGGGCGGGGTTGCCGATCCTGGGGTCGCTGGAGCTGCTGGCGCGGCGGCAGAAGGTGGTGCACTTCCGGGCGCAGCTGGAGGATGTGGCGGCGCGGGTGAAGACGGGAGAGTCGATCTCGCAGGCGTTTGAGGCGCAGGGCGGGTTTCCGCTGGTCTATACCACCACGTTGCTTGCAGGCGAGCGGTCGGGGAACCTGGAGGAGGTGCTGCAGCGATTTCTGGACTTTCAGCGGGTTTCGCTGACCTTCCGGAAGAAGCTGAAGGCGAGTCTGATCTATCCGGCCCTGCTGATCGTGATGGTGATCGGGCTGTTCATCTTCCTGATTACGTTTGTGGTGCCTCGGTTTGCGCAGCTGTATGACCAGCTGGGGACGCATCTGCCGGCGTTGACGACCTTTTTGCTGGACCTGGGGAGGTATGCGCAGAGCTATGGAGTCTACGTGGCGCTGGTGGTGGGGGTGGTCGGGTTTCTGGGGTATCGGTGGGCGAAGACGGATGCGGGGGCTACGGCGCTGGATAAGGTTCGGATCGGGCTGCCGGT
>WNFJ01435691.1_pt2 | contig 16026 bp, 15 predicted proteins | sample 5400461 | NCBI WGS metagenome assembly WNFJ01 (sample SAMN13153349, study PRJNA577476) | soil metagenome | isolation source: 115 cm saprolite on Douglas fir-dominated hillslope | place: USA:California | collected 2013-09-17 | reverse complement strand
GTGAAGAAGGGCACTCGCGCAACGACAGCTTATTTTTTCAAACAAATCGAGCTGTCCGACGCGAGACAAAGCGCGGAAGACGGCGAAGAAGCACAAACGAGACGCATCCCGCTTCTGCGTGCCTTCACCCTCTTTCACGTGAGCCAGATCGAAGGCATTCCCGAGTTCACCCCGCCGACTGCCGCTGAAGCACCCTGGCGCGCATCTGACGCTGCCGAGACCATCGTTACGAACAGCGGCGTCACGTTTCGGATCGGCGGCGACCGCGCCTCCTATGCACTCAGCACCGATCACATCCAGATGCCGCCGCGTCGTGTGTTCCGCTCAGCAGACGGTTGGAGCAGTACGGTCCTCCACGAGTTAGGTACTGCCGCAACTGTCATTGTTGGCGGTGCGGCATTCTGCGCCGGGGAGGCTTGATCATGGCCTCCCAGGATCGCGCGGATATCTACACCCGCATCACTGCCGAGATCATCGCCGCGATCGAGGCCGGCGCCGGCGAGTGGCGGATGCCCTGGCACCATGATGGCGCGTCGACCGCTCGTCCCATCAACGTCGCGTCCCGCAAGGGATATCGTGGCGTGAACGTGCTGGCGCTCTGGATCGCCGCCCAGGCCGCCGGCTTTCCGACCGGCGTTTGGGGCACTTATCGTCAATGGCAAGCCGCAGGCGCACAGGTTCGTAAGGGCGAGCGCGCCACCTCCATAGTGTTCTGGAAGACTACCCGCGCCGACGGGGCCGATGAGGCCGACGCTGAGGTCGAGCGCCCGCGCTTCTTCGCCCGCGGCTATAGCGTGTTCAACCGGGCCCAAGCGGACGGCTACACCGCGCCCGATGTCCCCGTACTTTCCGAGGCCGAGCGCCTGGCCGACGCCGAGACCTTCTACGCCAACCTCGGGATCACAACGGTCTATGGCGGTGACGAGGCCTACTACCTACCGACCAAGGACACGGTGTACATGCCGCCGTTCGAGTTCTTCCACGACGCGGCAGCCCACTACAGCCCCCTCTACCATGAAGGCGTTCACGCCACCTCGGCCAAGCATCGGTGCGACCGGGAGCTTTCGGGACGTTTCGGTTCGGAGGCGTACGCCATGGAAGAGTGCGTCGCGGACTGCGGTTCAGCCATGATTCTGGCCGATCTCGGCATCGCCAACCATCCGCGGCGCGATCACGCGGCTTATATCGCTTCCTGGCTGAAGGTCCTGCAGAACGACACGGCGGCAATCTTCACCGCCGCCAGCAAGGCCCAGGCAGCAGCCGACTGGATGCACGCGCGGCAGACCGCACCCCGAGTTGCCGCCTGATCGGCACGGACGAGGCACGGCGACGGGCCGGCTCTCGTCGCGGGGTCAAAGGGAATCCGCAGCATCCCCGCCGGACGAGGTATTGACATAGGGAATGAGGCCTTTTGCAACCGCCGCCCGCTGGATGGCGACAGGCAGCCGGCGCATCGACGACCAGCACGTCGACGGTGATCAGTCAGGGCAGGCAACTGTCCGAGAGCCGGTTGCGGGTCGGCACGAGGTCTTTCACCGCCACCCGCACGCTGTGCAGCGGCCCCCGCTTATCGCCGCGCATCACCGCCTGTTCCGCGGCGCGCGCCTGCGTTAGGGCCTGTTCTGCCGCGATCGTGATGAAGGCGTTGAGCAATCCCTGACTGCGCTCGATGCGCGAGAGGGTGGCGCGGAAGAGTTCGACCGGCGAGAGCTGCCGCGTCCGGATCAGCGCGGAAAGCTCTGTCGCCGGGAGGTAGGCAAGTTCGGTGTCGGTCATCGTTCGTCCAACCCTTTAGCGGGAGATTGCTTCGGCGCTCCGCGCCCGGCAACGACAGCCAGCCGGGAAGAGACACTTTGCTGCGTCCCGAACAGAACGAGCTGCTGACCCGCACCGCTCCCGGAAGCCCAATGGGCGAAATGTTTCGCCGCTACTGGATCCCCGCCTTGCTCTCTGAGGAGCTGCTGGAGAACCATGGCCTGCCAGTGGGCGTGCAGCTTCTTTCCGAGAAGCTGATCGCATTCCGCGATGCGATGGGCCGGTATGGATTGCTGGAAGGGTCCTGCCCACACCACCGCGTCTCGCTGTGGTTTGGACGCAATGAAGAATGTGGCCCGCGCGGCGCCCGTCATGGCTGGAAATACGAGGTGACGGGCCAGTGTGTCGATCTACCGCCGGAGCCGAAAGAGAGTGGACTCCGCCGCCGCATTCCGCAGGCATGGCATCGGGCGCAAGCTGGTTGAAGCCTTGCTCGAGCATCCTCGGCGGGCGGGCCCGGGTTCGTGATGGTCAACGCAGCCCCTGGATCCCCGGCGCATTCTGGGAAGTGCTTGGTTTCGTGCCGGACCTGCGCCACGGGCACACCCATTTCCTCCGACCACCGCCCCGGCGGCTCATCCTGATCGACGCTCGCCCGGTCCGCACTATCTGCCGCGCGCGCCGCTCAGGCCGCTCTGCAACTACTTTGCATCTGGCGAAATGAATGTTGCGTCTAGCCCAATAAGGGTAGTCGCGCAACAGCGGTAAGAACCGCCGGCATTCAAACGTGCAGCATGATTGCAAGAGAGACGGTGGTAGAGGGCTGCCAGCCGGTGCCGCGCCGCGCAAGGGTCAGGCCAGGCGCCTATCGGCGCCCTTGCGCGGCGCGCCGCCGGCCGGCCGGGCAGGGGGGCAATCCTCACAATAGGAAGGCCCCATGCACCCCAAAACGCCGAGCAGCGGCTGGACCGATGACAAGATAGCAAGCCTGCGCGAGCTCGGGGACGAGGGGCTCCCGTCGGCGGAAATCGGCCGCCGCCTCGGCATCTCCAAAAACGCCGTGATCGGCAAAGCCTGGCGACTCGAACTGCCGCCACGGCGTGTTTCGGACACGCCAAACCCCGTGCCGGGCCTCGCCGAGATCATGCCGCCTGGAACCCCGGTGCCTCTGGCCTCTCGGACACCCCGGAACGGCCGATTTCCGGTTCTGCAACGAACCGGTCGCCGCCGGCAAGCCGTACTGCGAAACCCACTGCAGCAGCGCCTATGTGCATCCCTCCGGACCGCTGGTCCTTCCTCGCAATTGCCGCTGATTGTGAGCGTGCACTGAGAACGTTGTCCGAAGCGGACCTTGCGCAGTTCACCGGCACCGAGCATTGGTACAGGCACGGCCTCGTCCGCAATGTGCTGTACACCGATGGCGTGAAGCATGTGGCAGACGCAGGTGGGGCCTACTGGCTGATTGACGAAATCGCCTTCGCGCAGCACTCCGAGAGAGCCGTTGCCGCGCAACCGTTTCAGGTTTGGAAACTCACTGTACAGGACAGCGCCGCCGTTCTCACTTGCGAGGACGGGAACGAGCACAGGGTGTCTTTGAAGCGCATCGAGTACACCGATTTTCCACTCCCAGAAATCAGCTTCTATTTCACTGACAACACTATTCTTTTACCAAGCGAGTATTAACCACCGCGGACGGACCGCCGACCGGGATCGTCGACGGCAAAGACCCAAACTGATCGTGGCCACCGCGCCTGCATGCGCAAACGTGCGGCGCCTTTGTGTTCCCGCAATCTCACTGAGGAGCAAGCGATGCAAACAGAATCCGCCGAACAAAGGCTCGACTGGTTCACGCACGACATCCTGCCCGACGGGCAGCAGATCTGCGCGATCCGGCCGGACGCAACAAAAGATGTCGGTCAAAGGCTGATTCTCAGCCGCGAGGATTCACGGCTCCTGCAGCTTCTGCTGAGCGAAATCGCACAGCATCGCGCCATCCCGTACACCGAAACCCGTCAGGCCATTTTGCGGGCGATGTACAGAGCACACCGCCCGAACCAGCGCACGCTCTAAGCACGATCCGATCGCGCCCGGCGCCCGGTGCTGAGCCAACAGGACGCTATTAAGGCCCGACCCGGCCACACCCAAGCACCCCTCGATCCATCCCCGACCGCCGGCGCGCGCTAGCACGTGAACGCTGCGCGTGTCCTCGCGCCAAAGGAGAACGTGACGATGCCCGACGCAGCACAGTCCACGCTCGGCCTTTTCGACACCACCGCCCTGGGCTGGACCGTCGAGGCGCCGCGAGCCGAACAGAACCGGCCTAATGCAACACCGGCCGAGCGTGGCGAAGAGAGCTCCGAATACCCACCGGCGCCGCCGGTCCAAGGGAAGAACTGCTACCTCGACAGCGACCGCAGCCTTGCCCGCGGCTGGATCTCGCGGGCCCGCGACAACATCGCGGCGATCCGGCTGTCGAAGGAGCTCGAGGCCTGCCCCGGACCCCGATCCGGGGAGCGCGGCCGGGCGCCTACCGCGGAAGAGCAGGCGCAGCTCCTGCGTTTCGTCGGCTTCGGTGCCACAGAGCTGGCGCAGAACTGCTTTCCATTGCCCGGCGCGGCCGGTTTCCGGCCCGGCTGGCAGGAGATCGGCCGCGAGCTCGCCGATTCCGTCAGCCCGGCCGAATATGCGGCGCTACAGCGCGCAACCCAATATGCGCACTACACGCCGGAGCCGATCATCCGCACCCTGTGGCGCGCGGCGCAACGGCTCGGCTTTACCGGTGGGCGCGTGCTCGAGCCCGGCATGGGCACCGGGCTGTTCTTCACCCTCATCCCCAAGGAGCTACGCGAAACCACCCGGCTCACCGGCATCGAATACGACCCGGTGACCGCACGCATCGCGCGCCTCGTGCACCCCGAGGCGCGGACCCGATGCGAGGACTACACCCGAAGCCTGCTCGGCGGCGGCTTCGATCTCGCGATCGGCAATCCGCCCTTTGCGGACCGCATCGTGCGGGCCGATCCGACGACCGCAAGCCTCGGTCTCCGCCTGCACGACTACTTCATTGCGCGCTCGATTGCTCGTCTGCGGCCAGGCGGCCTCGCGGTGTTCGTGACCAGCACCGGCACGATGGACAAGGCGAGCCGTACCGCGCGCGAGCACAACGCGTCTATGGCCGACCTCATAGGCGCCGTGCGCCTGCCCGAAGGCAGCATGCGCGCGACTGCCGGCACCGACGTCGTGCTCGATGTGCTCGTCTTTCAGCGCCGCGCGCAGGATCAGGCGCCGAGCGGCCCGCAATGGATGAATCTCGTGGTCCTTCAATCAGCCTTGGCCTCGGGCGGAGACCCGAGGCCCACGAGTTTATCCCGTGGGGAAATCGAGCTTGAGAACGGCCCTAACGAGACAGCCAACGGCGATACCGGAAGGCTACCAGATAGCTATTCGATATCCAGCGCCTCCGACCAAGAGGAGCCGCACTGGAGCGGCATCGAAATCAATGAGTATTTCGCCGCGCATCCCGAGATGGTGCTCGGCGAACACGGCCGCAAGCGAGGCATTTACGGGCCTGATCCGACATACACCTGCCGGCCGCGCCCCAACGATCCGCCATTAGAAGAGATGCTCGACGCGGCCCTCGCCCGGTTGCCCGGGGACATCTTCACACCATCGCCGCAGAGCCCGCCTGAAAAGGACGCCAGCGATGAGAGCGTCGGTGCCGGCACTGCGGCCGAAGACGCCTCCATCAAGGAGGGTTCCTACTTCATTGGCAAGTCCGGGCGGCTGATGCAGATCGTGAACGGTGCCGGAGTACCGGTCGCTGTCAGGAAGGGCAGGGGCCGGGAGGGGATCGCCCCGAAGGCCGCTAGGATCATCCGTGCGCTGGTCCCGATCCGCGACGCCGTGCGCGAGGTACTGCGCGCGCAGGCGGCAGACCACCCATGGGCGCCAGCCCAGGTGCGGCTGCGCGTCACCTATTCCGCGTTCGTCCGCTATTTCGGGCCGATCAACCTCACCGTCGTCACGGTTACGACCCCCGGGTTACACTCGCGGCGGGCCGACGCCGCTGAGCCCGGGGGCCCGGAGACCGGCGAGGAACGGGAGACGCACCGTCGGCCCAACCTCGCGCCGTTTGCCGACGACCCCGATTGCTGGCTGGTCGCCAGCGTCGAGGACTATGACCTCGACAGCGGGCTGGCGCGCATGGGCCCGATCTTCCGCGAACGCGTCATCTCGCCCCCGACAGCACCGCTCATCACCTCGGCGGCCGACGCCCTCGCCGTCACTCTCAATGAGACCGGGCGCGTCGATACCGACCGCCTCGCCGAGCTGCTCGAGTGCGAACCGGAGACCGCGCTCGCAGAACTCGGCGTCGCGGTCTTCCGCAATCCGATGACCGGGAGCTGGGAAACCGCCGACGCCTACCTCTCCGGCCCGGTCCGCCCAAAGCTCGCCGCCGCCACAGCGGCGGCGGCGCTCGACCCGCAATACGAGCGCAATGTCATCGCGCTGACGGAGGTGCAACCCCGGGACATCCCTCCGTCGGACATCACCGCCCGACTCGGCGCGCCGTGGCTGCCGACCGACATCATCGAGGCCTTCGCCGCCGAGGTCATGACAACGCCGGTCCGGGTCCGGCACACCGTCGAAATCGCCTATTGGAGCGTCGACGGCTCGCGGTTCGCCGGAACCGCCGCCGGCACCTCGGAATGGGGCACGCCGCGCCGCCATGCCGGGCTGCTGCTGCACGACGCGCTCAACAGCGCAACGCCGCAGATCTACGACACTGTCATCGAAGACGGCGCCGAGCGCCGCGTCCTCAACACCGAAGCAACCGAGGCCGCCAAAGAAAAGCTCGCGCGGATCAGGCAAGCTTTCACCGACTGGGTCTGGACCGACCCCGACCGTGCCGACCGGCTGGCGCGCATCTACAACGACCGCTTCAACAACCTTGTGCCCCGGCATTTCGACGGCAGCCATCTGACGTTGCCCGGGGCCAGCAACATCATCCGCCTCTATGCGCACCAGAAGCGGGTCATCTGGCGCATCATCGCCGCGGGCAGCACCTACATCGCGCACGCGGTCGGCGCCGGGAAGACCTTCTCGATCGCCGCCGCGATCATGGAGCAAAAGCGCCTCGGCCTTGTCACGAAGGCGATGTGGGTCGTGCCCGGGCACTGCCTGGCACAGGCGGCGCGCGAGTTCCTGCAGCTCTACCCGACGGCCCGGATCCTCGTCGCCGACGAGACCAATTTCGCAAAAGAAAAGCGGGCCCGCTTTCTCGCGCGCGCCGCGACCGCGCTGTGGGACGCGATCATCATCACCCATTCGGCGTTCCGCTTCATCGCGGTGCCCGCGGCCTTCGAGCGGCGGATCATCGAAGACCAGATCGCCATGCATGAAGCGCTTCAACTGCGCGCCGATGCCGGCGACCGCACGACCCGCAAGCGCATCGAGGCGATGAAGGAACGGCTCTCCGAAAAGCTCGAGACCATCACAGACCGCCGCGACGACATGGTCACGATCGAGGAAATCGGCATCGACCAGATCGTCGTCGACGAGGCCCAGGAGTTCCGCAAGCTCGCCTTCGCGACGAACCGCGTCAACCTGAAGGGCGTCGACCCGCAAGGCTCACAGCGCGCCTGGGACCTCTATGTCAAATCCCGCTTGATCGACGAGAAGAACCCGCGCCGGGCGCTGATCCAATCATCCGGAACGCCGATCACCAACACATTGGGCGAGATGTACACGCTCTTGCGCTTCCAGGCGCGGGACGCGCTGCTCGACCGCGGCGTGCACGAGTTCGACGCCTGGGCCTCCGCCTTTGGCGAGTACAAGCCGGTCGACCGGTTTAGCGAGTTCATCAACGTCCCCGAGCTGATTGCGATGTTCCGCTCGGTGGCGGACGTCGTCCTCAAGGACGATCTGCGCTTCTGCCTGAAACTGCCGCGGATCAAGGGCGGCCAGCGGCAGCTGGTCACGGCTGAAGCGAGCGATGCATTCCGCGATTACCAACAGGTCCTGGCCGAGCGGATCGAGGCGATCGAGACCCGCACACAGCGCGTGCAGAAAGGCGACGACATCCTGCTCGCCGTCATCACCGACGGTCGGCACGCCGCCATCGACATGCGGCTGGTCTGGCCTGGGAACGACAACGAGCCGGGCAACAAGCTCAACAAGCTCATCGCAAACGTCCACCGCATCTGGCGCGAGACTGCGGGCGACCACTACCGACGGCAGGACGGCACCCCCTTTCCATCCCTTGGCGCCGGCCAGCTGATCTTCTCGGACCTCGGCACGCTCAGTGTCGAGGCAAAACGCGGCTTCTCCGCGTATCGCTGGATCAAAGACGAGCTCGTGTGCCTCGGCGTGCCGGCCGCTGAGATCGCCTTCATGCAGGACTTCAAGCGCTCCGCCGACAAGCAGCGCCTGTTCAACGAGTTCAACGCCGGCCGCGTGCGCGTCCTGATCGGCTCGTCCGACACGATGGGCACCGGCGTGAACGTGCAATTGCGCCTCAAAGCAATGCATCACCTCGATGTGCCCTGGCTGCCGTCGCAGATCGAGCAGCGCGAGGGGCGTATCGAGCGGCAAGGCAATCAGAACGACGAGATCGAAATCTACGCCTACGCGACCTTGGGCTCGATGGACGCCACGATGTGGCAGACCAACGAACGCAAGGCGCGGTTCATCGCCGCCGCGCTGTCGGGCGACCGCAGCATCCGCACGCTCGAGGACGCCGACCACCAGGCCAACCAGTTCGCGCTCGCCAAGGCGATCGCTTCGGGCGACTCCAGGCTCATCCAGAAGGCGGGCCTGGAAAGCGAGATCGTGCGTCTCGAACGGCAGCGCGCCGCACATTTCGACGACCAGCTCAACATCCGACGGCAGATCCGGAACGCACAGCACGACCGCCAGACCGCCGAGGAGAGGATCTCCGCAATCCGCGAGGATCTCGCGCGCCGCGAGCCGACGCGAGGCGCCGCCTTCGCGATGGAGGTGCAAGGGAAAGTCGTCACCGAGCGCAGGATCGCCGGCGCCCTCCTCCTTTCGAAAATACGCGTCGTCGAGCGGTCACGCGCCGCGGGCCAGTGGACCATCGGCCGTCTCGGCGGCTTCGACCTCGCCTACCGCGCCCATCCAACCGTTACCAGAGGCTTCCACGCCGCACTTGTCCTGCGGCGTACGGCGTTCAACCAGGAGATCGCCGTCGAGACCGATCTGACCCCACTCGGTCTGATCTCGCGCCTCGAGCACACCCTCGACCGCTTCGAGCTCGATCTGGAGGAGCAGCAGCGGCGGGCAGACGAGGCCGGCCGCCGGCTGGCGGGCTACGAAGCCCGGCTCGGCGAGGCCTTCCCGCTGCAAGGCGAGCTCGACACGAAACGCATCGAGCTGACACGGATCGAGGCCGAACTCGCCGAGAACAGCAAGACCCCGCGCTTTACCGCGAGCGGCAGCAACAGCACCCAAGAAGCCGCCTGACCGCCGGGCGCATTGGACATCGTGCGCGGCGGCGATCCGCGAAACGGATCTCACCGTCAACCCGAAAACGAGACAGGTGGTGCCGCATCGCCGGCTGCCGCCGCAAGGGTCGCGCGCCGCCGGGCGCGCGCCCGGCTCCGCCGGCTGCGCCCTTGCCCCGGCCGCCGGGATGCGGCCGCGAAGAGGTCTTCCCCGAAGCACAAGGGGAACAGGAAGCCCATCAGAAGGAGCCCATCATGGCTGAACTCCGCAATGTCGATCCGCGCGCCCTGAAACCCAGCCCGCACAACCCCAGGCTCACACCGCCGCCGGCAGCGATGGACGAGCAGCTGCTCGCGTCGATCAAAGCGATCGGGATCATCCAGCCGCCGAAGGTCTATGAGAAAGACGGCGAGCTCGTCATCAAGGCCGGCACGCGCCGCATAAAGGCGGCCATCGCTGTCGAGCTCGAGAGGATCGACGTGATCGTCGACGACGGCGATGAGACCAACGACCCGATGGAATCACTCTCGGAGAACCTGATCCGTGCCTCGATGAACAGCGTCGATATCTGGCGCGGCATCGACGCGCTCGAGCAGAACGGCTGGAACGAACCGGCCATCGCCGATGCGCTCGCACTTCCAGTGCGCACCATCAAGCGGCTGAAGCTGCTGGCGCATTTGCACCCGCCAATGCTGGACGTCATGGCCGCCGGTAATATGCCGAGCGAAGACCAGCTGCACACGATCGCCGCCGCCAGCCGCGACAAGCCCAAGAAAGGTCACGACGTCACCTGGTATGAGATCGGCCGTGCGCTCGCCAGGCGGCGCATTCCGTTCTCGGCGGCAAAATTCGGCGATGATCTGGCACGGGCCTACGGCGTTGTCTGGGAAGACGACCTCTTCGCACCCGCCGACGAGGACGGCCGCTATACGACCAATGTCGATGGCTTCTTCGGCGCGCAGCAGGAATGGCTGCAGAACAACCTCCCCGAGCGCGGGACCCTGCTTCCACTGGACGAGTACGGGCGGCCGCAACTGCCCAAAAAAGCCGAGCACGTCTACAGCAAGCCAGGCAAAAGCGACGTGATCGGCCATTACCTCGACCCCTATTCGGGCGACGTCAAGACGATTGCCTATCGCCTCCCGGACAACAAGAAACCGGCGAAGGGCGACAAGAACGCCGCAACCGCCCCGGACCCCGAGGCGCCGCAGCCCAGGGCCCGGCCGGACGTGACCCAGAAGGGCCTCGCGATGATCGGCGACTTCCGAACCGACGCGCTGCATCGGGCGCTGCGCGAGGCGCCGCTCGACAGCGAAACCCTGCTCGCCCTTCTCGTGGTCGCCTTCGCCGGGGCCAATGTCGACGTCCGGTCACCCTCCCCGCCGCGAAATCGCGGCATCGCTGATCGTCGGCGGCGCGCTCACCGCCGACACCCTCGCCATCGCCAAGGCGGCGCGCGCGATGCTCGCCGAAGTCCTCTCCTGCCGAGAGAACGCCAGCAAGAGCGGCGGCGCGGCAATCCTCGCCGGCGCCGCGATCGGCGCGGACGACTATCTGCCGAATTTCGCTACCGAGGAATTCCTACCCTGCCTATCGCGGAGCCAGGTCGAGCAGGCCGCGACAGAGGCCGGCCTGCCCGTCCGCCCCAAGCTGCAAGACACCCGAGCGGCACTGCTCAGCCAGTTCAACGACAAACGCTTCGTCCCGCCGCGCGCCCGCTTCGCACCCAGCGAATCTGACGTAGAACAGCTCAGCGCCCCCGGTTCTATCGAGACCGACCTGATAGCACCGCGGGGTGACGGCGATTAAGACCTCGATCAAGCGCTCGGCGAGGACGAACCCGCCGACGCGAGCCAAACCGTCCACGAACGCGACGCGCATAGCCGGGACGGCAATTTTCCCGAAGCCGCCTGAAACGGGGGAGGGGGGAAGGGGACGGAGGGCCGCCATCAACGGCCCTCCGCACTTCGCCAGCCCTCCAGCCGACGGCACCCTCGTCCGGCGGCGGAACCCGGCCCGGCAAAGCATCCCCCAGTGCAAGCTGCCACCCACCGCTGGCAGAACCTGTCCCAACGCAAACTCGAGAACATTGGCCGAAGCCGCCGCCATGACCCACGCAAACACCCGATTCATTCCGACGGAGAAGACCAATGATCGTGGCCTTCATCCATTCCATACGGCCAGACCACGACCAGCTCGACGCCATCATCGCCGCGCGGCGCGAGCACCTCGCCGATCTCGAAGCCTCGATCGAACAGGCCGGCGAACAATGCGCCACCCGACACCTTGCACCGCCCCTGCGGGCCGACCGCACCGGCTGGCCACGGTCAGCCTGGCGCATCTTCCTTCCGGAAGCCGCGCGTCAGGCCACGGCCTTGCAGCCGGAGCCCAACCGGCTGCGCGCCAGCCTCATCCGGCTCCAACGCCAGGCCGAACAAGCGGCCTCAACGGACCCGGCCCGTGACGCCCGCGCGCCCCGGATCTTTATGGACCTTCAGGACATCGACAGCCTGCGATAACCGCTCACGGTGCCGCAAAGCCCGGCGCTCGTGCGTCCGGCGCGGAGGGGACGATGATCCGCTATCCGCCGGTGCCGGAACCCTTCAACGATCTCGCGCCGAACGACTCATCGCGGATTGCGACGGCTGGGAATGGAGTGCAATCCCGACCCGCACCAAGCGGCGCGGCACCGGCGAAGCTCTATCACGGGCATAAAACCGACAAATAGACAGCCCGTCCCAGGCTCGCGCCGCATCGGACCCAACTGACACGACATCAGGTACGCAAAGCCGGCGACCTAGTCCTAGTCCGCGGCCCTTCAAGCCCTTAAAGGGATCGAGCAACCAATGAAATACAAAAAAGCGTGCCCGGTCTCCGGCGTCGTCGTCCGGTTCCCTCGGGCCGCCGCGGTCTAGACCGGTCTCCGTCCCGCTTCCGCATCCCCGCTTCGGCGCACGCGAAGCGCCTCCGGCTCGCGCGCTCCCGTGTCGCTGCGCTCCCGCGCCAGTCGCGGCGCTCGGGGACGGGCGGTTCTGATCCCGGTCTCTTTCGACCGCACCCGAGGGAACGACGCCGGCACGGGGCCGGCGACCTTCCCAGAGAGGGAAAGAAGGAACTGTGACATGTCCGGCTATCTCAACCGCGTGCAGCTGATCGGCAACCTCGGCAGCGACCCGGAAGTTCGCACCACTCGCGACGGCAGACGCGTCGTCACCCTCGTCATCGCCACCGGCGAAAGCTGGAAAGACGAGCGCGGCAACCGCGTCGAGCGGACCGAATGGCACCGCATCGTCATCTTCAGCGAGGGCCTTGGACAACTCGCCGAGCAGTACCTGCAGAAAGGCGCCAAAGTCTACCTCGAGGGCAAGCTCTGCACCCGCAAATGGACCGACAATAGCGGCCAGGAGCGGTACAGCACAGAGATCCACCTCACACCCTACAACGGCACGCTGGTCTTTCTCGACAGCAGAAGGGGCGGGGATCGCGCGCCCGACACAAACCAAAACGGCGGCGCCGAAAGCGCCGGCTCGAACGACCTCGACGACGATATCCCGTTCTGAGCGCATCGAAGCTGCTCTGTTCTTTGCACGAAGTCGCAGCACGGTGGGGAACGCCCCGCCGCGCAGCCTCCTCGTGCACAACGTTCGCAACCGCTCCCGCCATCATTAATCCGAGAGGAGAAATCGGCCATGCCGATCACCGTCTACACCCTCGTCTGCGAGACCGATCGCAGTGGCCACGTGCTCGGCGTCTTTGCTGACCGGGCCCGAGCCGCCGAGATCGCCCGCGACTGCGCTGCGGCGCGCGCCCAAAAGCTCCGCCGGCAGGACCAGGAGACCTTCAAGGCGCCGGTTGCGGCCGATATTTACGAGGTCCTCGTCGAAGATCAGGGATCAAACCTGAGCGTGTCGGTCCGCCGCCGCTTCCTCGACGAGCCGGTGCCAAATCGCTGGCAAGTCCAGAAGTTCGAAATCGTCCCGAAGCAAGAGTGAAGAACCAGCCCAATGCAGCGCTGATCCAACAAGGGTGCGAATAATGACCGAATTCACATATACGCCGTGGGGCGCAGCCGACCACGTCACGCTGATCGGCGACGGGATCGCCTATATCTCAACGTCCTCTCACGGCGGGTTCTACGTCCTACCGGAACTTAATGGGCAAATCCCTGCAGAATGGCGCGAGGCGAGCTGGCGCGGCCTCGCAAAGACAGGATGGTACGAAGAAGACTGTGACGCCGCGATGGTCATTCTCACCTTTCCACAATGGTTTGAGCGCGCCGACGTCGAGAAGGCTTATTGGTTTGCGGCACGGTGCGACTTCGCATGGCCGTCACGGGTGAGCCGGGACAGCCTGATGGCGGCTCTTCATCGCTGCTGCCGTATTTATTTCCCTCGCGGCGGCTCTGAGCATAGCCCTTCCTCGACACGCTGAGCCGCCGGAAACGTCACGGCATGCCGAAGACCGGCCCGGCCGACAGAAGGCGTCCCGCTCCTCTCATCCCATCTTTGAGAGCAGCATGACCCCCGCGAGATCCCATCAATCGCCGCTGGTCAGCCCACGGCAGGCACAAAGACGAAGAGCTCCTCGGCCTCGACATTGACATTGCGCGGCACCCAGGCCTCACCGCTGCGCGCAAGGCCGACCGCGCGTGCTACACCCTCGGCCTGCTCGGCCGGGACATGCGCGACCAGCAAAAGCTCGGCCGCGCGGGGCGCCCGCGCCTCCGCTCGCTCCTGCAGCGGTTCGACCCAGAAATGACCAGTCCGCTGCGCGTGCCGCAGCCTCTGCTCTGCCGCGGCGGCCTCGCCCCGCGCGTCATGCGCGGCCCGGCATGCCGCGACCGCCGACTCCAGCAGCTCGTCGAGCATCGCCTCCCGCTCGGAGCCGCGCGCCGGGAGCTGGTTCGCGATGTGCTCGGCAGTCGCTGCATCCACCCGCTCGCGCAAGTCCGGGACCGGCATCTCCAAGCCGAACACGTCCGCGATATGCGGCACCACGCGGACATCCGGCGCGATCTCGCGCAACAGCTCCAGCGTCGGCCGTGCGCGGCGCTCGACTGGAAATCGCACCACATTCGTCATGCCGGGCAGCACCTCGACCCGCATAACGGCGCTCCTTTTGATTTCACCAAATCTACCACAATTCGGGTAGAGTGCAAATCCGACTACTACATGTTGTAGTGCAACCTCCCAATTGTGGTCCCCGGCATACTTGGCATTGCCGGGCGGCCGCGATACGTCAACAGAGGTCCGCACTCAGGCTGCGGCTCCCGGCATTTTGCCTGCGTGAAACGGTCGTCGGTCAAGTCGGCCTAGCTGCCGGGGTAATGCGCATGTGAGCGGCACTCGGCGCCGCGGCGGCGAGTGGCGAGCCCTTGGGCTCGCCGCCTGGCTGCCTTGCCCGAAGGCGGCGAGCTCGGCTTCCGCGGCCTGGCGGCCGACCGTGGCGGGGCCAGCCGGCGGCGCCTCGTACGGCTTCCACTCCTCGCCGATGACGGGAAAATAGATGGACCACTCCCGAGGTCGCGCCGATTAAGCGCAGTGAGGTCCGCTTCGGCAGCGAACCGCCGGGCACGGGTGGCGGGATATCGAAGCCATAGACCTCACGATCCTCGTCGCGGTCGTCGTTGGCGAACTTGGAGGCCAAGTCGCGCGCCTGCGTGACCTTCTGGCTATAGAACTGGGCCGCCCCATAGGCGGAGGTGACAAAGCTGCCGACGATCCGCTGAAGGTGGATCTTCATCGCCGTGTCGTTGACGGTGGGCTGCAACGCGTCGGCGGAGAGGAGGATGTGCTTCAAACCTCACCCTCGTGTAGTGGAGACCTTTTGACCAAAGCCCGCCGTTTCCGCGGGCTTAAACGCCGTCAGATCCCCCAGTTGAGAAAGTTGGGCTAGCGCAGGAGTGGTTTCCGGCGTCCCGCCGAGCGGTCTTATCGCCGACCCGGATCAGGCTCTCACAATCACCAAAGACCACGAACCCTGAGGCCCGCGTCTCCCCCCTCGGCGTGCGTGCGGTTTAGGCCGGGCGGCGGGCGGCAGCAAATGCCGGCTCCGGCAAGGCCGGGCCGCGTCATGCGCAGAGCCAAGCCAGCGCCCCGCGAGAGGCACCGCGCCACACACCAACCATCCCATCACTTGCCGGCTCCGCGCCTGGCGCAACCCGGCCCCGCTCGTCGGCATGTGCGCCGCCCGCCTGATGCCCGGCCTCGTGAAACCGCACCCGAGGGGGAAGACGCGGGCACAGGGCCCGCGGACCCTCGAGGCAAATGAGAGAGATCAGATCATGTCGACAAACACTGCTCAGAAGAACGCTTCGAATACCATCCGCCGCAGCCAGCCGTCGCGCCCGGCGATCACCCTCGAACTCGTCACCGCGCTCGCGCCGAACCACACTCTTGCCGACAGGCTCCGCAGCACCTTCGGACTCGACCCCGTGGACCACGAGGGCATCCGCGAGGCGACAAGGGAGCAGGTCGTCCTCTCCTCCGATGTGCTGCAGCCCACCGTCAACGAGACGGCCATGAAGATCCACCTTCAGCGGATTGTTGGCAGCTTTGTCAACTCCGCCTACGGGGCGGCTCAGTTCTACAGCCTGAAGGTCACGCAGGCCCGGGACCTGACCTCCAAGCTCGCCAACGATGACCGCGACGAGGACCGCGAAGGCGTCTACGGCTTCGAGAGCCGCGCCGCCCGGACGCGGCTGTTCGCTGCCGAAGCGGGCCTTACCGCGCATGCCCTGGTCGCAGCGGCCGAGGGTGCAGTCGCGGCCTACTTCCACGTCATCGGCGAAGAGTGGAAGCCCTA
>WNFJ01428798.1_pt3 | contig 16028 bp, 15 predicted proteins | sample 5400461 | NCBI WGS metagenome assembly WNFJ01 (sample SAMN13153349, study PRJNA577476) | soil metagenome | isolation source: 115 cm saprolite on Douglas fir-dominated hillslope | place: USA:California | collected 2013-09-17 | reverse complement strand
AAGCTGTGTACCGAAAATGAATTTGCACCCTATCAGTGGGCGCTACATGAGCTGCCGACCGAGCTGCAGCAAGTAGGAAGATCATGATCAAGGTCGAACACGTGCGGGTATCGCTGCGAGGTCATAAAGGGAATCAGGCGTCGGCCAGACGAATCGCGACACTAGCTATGGAACATCTTGAGCAACTAGCGACTGAAGACGTGCGCTTTCGGGATACCTCGCGAATCCTGGATCGCGCCGAATGCGGGCCCATCCTCGTGCCCCCGACGGTTTCCGGCGAGGACACGATCGCAAAACTTGCGGCGGAACAGACTTGGCGAGCGATTCTCGAGTGGATTTAGGAAAGAGTGGGAAGCGGAATGGCAAGCGGATTTTCAAATCAGCCAAAGATCCTGCGGGGGGCCTTCGTGGAGTTTGGCATAAGCATTCCTCCGTTGATTGTGGTGTTTCAGTTCAATCCGATGACCATCAGCCGGACACGTTCCGCTCGCCCCAATGCCCCGAAAATGGGGCGATCTCACGCGACGCAGAACAGCAGCTTGATTCAACAGGTAAGCGCCAGTTCACTGGTTCCCACCTCTGCGCGCGACTTTCGGAACAAGACGACCATCGTGGTGGACACGGAAAAGCTGAGTTTTGACATTCGCTTGGATGCAACAGACAAGCTGAACGATGGCGATACGATCACTGAACAATTCGGGATCGCGCCCCAGTTGTCCACTCTGGAATTAATGATGTTACCGAAAAACTCGAGTGTCATTGGCGGTACTATTTCGGCGCTGCTGGGACACGTGAAAAAGGATTATGCGTTCTTCGATGATTCCCGCGAGCCTCCCATCATTCTGTTTGTCTGGGGCCGGAAGAGGATTCTTCCCGTGAACATCACGAGCATGCAAATTCGCGAGGAAGAATTCAGCAACGATTTGAACCCGCGAAGGGCGATCGTTTCTGTGTCGTTGGAGGTCATCGAGGGGCCCAACCTGCCGTTCCTATATACGAAGACACTGCAGGAAGTGATGTCGCTGCTGAACCTGGCCAATATCGGTCAGCTCGCCAACACGATGGTTCCAAGTTAGCTATGTTTACGAACAATTCTAGATACGCAAAACTGCCGGAGTCAAGCCCCGTCGACACCAAAGGGGAGAGATTGCTCGGAACAAATGTGCGCCTGATCCCCCCCACAACTGGCACCTTTCTACACACAGTGCAGGGAAGAGATCGACTGGACCTGCTGGCGCTGAAGTACTACGGTGATCCGACAAAGTGGTGGCAGATTTCCGACGCCAATCCGAAGTTCTCCTTTCCGATTGACTTGCTTGACCGCAGTCCCATCAAAGAGGAGATCTTCAGCCTCGCCAACCCGGACATGCAATCCCGTTTCGACGCCTTGATCGCGGCTTTGGTTGCTGCAGGAGAAAGCATCCGATTCCCGATGCTGGACTTCTCAGAGTCCTCACTTGTCGTTCTGTCGGTGACTCCCACGATTCGAAGCCAAACCATCGCTCAGATACAAGTTCATGGTTTTCGGTTCCGCAAGTCGTTTGCGTGGTCCGATGCGGCCGCTGGCAATGAGATGTTTAGTTTTGATGACCTGCAGGCGAAGCAGAATTGGCGCCTGCTTATGGAAGATCTCGCGGACGTACCAGGCATGTTTGAAGTAACGTCGGCGGTGGAAAACGGGACCCTTCACGTGGTCTACAACAGCGTAATGATTGCGCGTGAACGGATCCTCAAGCTGGCTGACCTGCGAGGGTATGAGGTGATTCCGCAGGCGTCACAACGGATCGAGCAGGTGGGAGCGCAGATTGTGATTCCTCCGAACAGCGTTTCCTGAATGACAGCAAGGTATGAAAGATGAACAGAATCTCGGCAGCTATTTCGATTGGAGGCAAACCTGCACAGGACTTGTTTCTTGCCCTGCTGGAGATGGAAGTGGAAGAAGACCACCGGCTTGCAAGCGTCTTTCGAATTCGATTGTCGATCCAGTTGCAGGACGACGGTACGTGGGCGCTGCTCGACGATGATCGATTGCAGCTGTGGAAGAAGATCGAAATTACGGCCTCGATTGACGATGACGAGACGCCTCTCATTACCGGCTACTTGACGAACATTGACGTTCATATTGACCCGGATGAGAACAATTCGTACTTGGAGTTGAAGGGTATGGACGCGACTTGCCTGATGAACTTGGAAGAAAAGATCAAGGATTGGCCAAAACAATCCGATAGCGACATCGCGACGCAAATATTCAAGAACTACAACCTGACTCCGAAAGTGGACGACACCGGAGTAACTCACGATGACACCGTCGCGACCATCATTCAGCGTGACACGGACATCCAGTTTCTGAAACGACTGGCGCGACGCAATGGACTTGAGTGTGTGGTCCGCGGGGACACCGGGTTTTTTGCAAAGCCTGTCCTGACGGGTCAGCCACAGCCAGTCATGGCGGCCCTTTTTGGGGCTGATACCAACCTCGATTCGTTTGAGGGCCGCATCATGGCCACCAGGCCAGTGCAAGTAGAAATGCATCAGATTGACACAATTGAGAAGCAGGTACTCGATGGCTCCGGCTCCCAAGGACAGCAACGTCAACTTGGGAACAACGGTGCAAGCTCGCTGACTCCTCCAGGCGGTGCCACAAGCAAGATGATCGTGCGGCACGCCCTCGCCACAAGCCAGCAGGAAATGAAGTCGTTGTGTCAGGCGCTCTCTGATGAAGCGGAATGGTTTGTTCAGGCGACTGGTGAGGTTGACACGCTGGCCTACGGCAGTATTTTGCAATCAAGGAAGCTTGTGCCCATAAAGGGTGTGGGACAGATGCTCAGCGGGATGTATTACGTAACGAACGTGAAGCACACCTTCGATCTGGACCACTACCTTCAAAAGTTCAAAGCACGAAGGGACGCAACGGCCCCAACACCGAGTGATTTCAAGAGTGCGAGCTCCTTGCTGGACCTGCTATGACAAGCGAACTCACGACTAGTTTGTTGGAAAAGGTGGATGCCCGCTACCACGGCAAGTACCGCGCCTTTGTGGCCGACAACGCCGACGACGAACACCGCGGGCGACTCCGCCTTCGCATTCCGGATGTGCTCGGAAAGGACGTGATTTCGGGTTGGGCCCTTCCCTGCGCACCGTTCGGCGGGACTGCAGGGCAAGGTTTCTTCTACATTCCGGACAAAGACGCGGGAGTGTGGGTCGAGTTTGAGCAAGGGATTCTCGACTATCCAATTTGGGTGGGCACCTTCTGGGCAAAGCCGGGAGGCACGACTGAGGTGCCGGACCCTGCGAATAATCAGAAGCCGCCGACAAGCAAGATCATCAAGACGAAGAATCACACCATAGAGTTGGCCGACAAGGATGGAAGCGAAACGATTACGGTTACCGATACAAAGAACAACAACATCCTCACCATGAGTAAAAACGGCGTGAAGGTTCATGCAGACAAGGATATCGAACTAGAGGCCAAAGGCGATCTCAAAATAACCGCCACAAACGTGAAAGTCCAAGTTTCGGGATCAATGGATGTCGGTTGAAGGTGCAAACCATGGCAGGCGTTCTCACAACAAGCAGCAAGGTCATATGTGGACACGGCGGAACAGTAAGCACGTCTAGTTCAGCCAAGCTGAAGGTGAGCGGGAATCCCGTGTTGTTGAAGACCGGGATTGCACAACAGGCAATCAGCGGCTGCACGACGACGGTAAAGCCTCCCCCTCCAGGTCCCGTCTCGAAGCCATGCATTTCGGTCACTTCTGTCGATAGCGGGGAGGCCACTAAATTGAAGGCCGGCGGCAATCCGGTGATCCTGGATTTGCTTACCGGCCAGACCGACGGAACAATCGTCAATGTAACTCCGCAAAAACTTTTGTCTGCAACTGCTGGACAAAGCAAGCTGAAGGCGACCTAGCATGGACACAACTGCTCTTGGATTTCCATTCCGGTTGAATGAAGTTGGTCAGGCGGCCATCCTGACGGGAGATGAGAACCTACAGGCGAAGATTGTGCAGGTGGTCCTGACAGCGCCCGGCGAGCGCGTGAATCTACCGGATTTCGGCTGCGGACTTCGCGACCTGGTCTTTGATCCGAACAATGATGTTCTTGCTGCGACCACCGAGTTTGCGATCACGAAAGCACTGCAGCAGTGGCTCGGCAACGACATCATTGTGAGCAGCGTTGACGTTTCAAATTCCGAAGGAGAGCTCCAAATCGAGGTTGTTTACGTGCGGCGAGACCGGCTGGACACGGCCAAGGTCAAGATCATTTTCTAGCAGGACAGAGAACGCTCTATGGCGACGATCAACATTCGAGACAACCAGCAGGTCATCGACTACCTCGCGCGGGACTACGCCAGCTTTAGGAATGCCCTGATTAATCTGATCCCCGCAAAGCTGCCCGAATGGACGGACCGGTCCGAAGCCGACTTTGGCATTGTTTTGATCGAACTATTCGCCTACATGGCTGACATTCTAAGCTACTACCAGGACCGTATCGCCAACGAAGCGTTTCTCAGCACTGCGCAAGAGCGTCAAAGCGTCATTGAGCATTTGAATCTGATTGGCTATGAACTTCAAGGAGCGGCGCCTGCATCCGCGCGGCTCAGCATCATCGTAAGCAATGATCGTAACGACTTGGTGGAGATTCGCGCAGGCGACCAGTTCTCCACGCCCACCACCAAGGAGCGCCGCAGCGTCATTTTCGAATTTGTCGATGGCAAACCGTTGGTGATTGATTTAAGCAAAATTCCGCTGGACTCGGCCATGAAGGATGACGGCAGTACGGTCCTGACGGGATTCAAGGAGGCTTGGGCAGCCATTCCAGTTCGCGAAGGCAAAAGCATCATCAACGAGGTGATCGGCGTGTCCGACGGCACTCCAAATCAAAGGTATCCGCTGGCACAGCCCAATGTGCTGCGAGATTCCATCCGGATCGTCACCGATACGGTGCCTCCGGGGCCACCGTGGCGGTTCCAGAAGAAACTGGTCTTTAGCGAACCCGCTTACTCCCCCGATCAACTCGCCGCGCTTCAGCAACAGGGAACAATTGCTTCGACGCTCGCCTTTAGCCGCAGCCCGGACCGGGATGTTGCCATCACGACGGATGAGAATGAAGTCACGACGATTGTCTTCGGCGACGGGCAGTACGGAGAAATCCCTCCTGTTGGGGCAAACATACTCGCGAGCTATCGGACAGGGGGCGGCAGCGTGGGAAATGTCGGGGCTGGCCAGATTACGATCGTCAGCAAGTCACCACAGTTGCAGATTCTGGGCGCGAGGGTCATCAACCGCGTTGCCGCCAGCGGCGGTGCAGAGAGAGAGTCGATCGACCATGCAGTCAAATTCGCCCCAACACTCTTCTCTTCTATGCAGCGCGCCGTCACGGCAAGCGACTATGCCGCGCAGGCCTTGCTTTTCCCAGGTGTTTCGAAGGCCCGGGCTGCCGTTGCCAATTGGAATTTCATAAACCTATTCATAGCGCCCGCAGGCGATGGAGAACTTCCTTCCGATATTTTGAAACGAGATCTCCTCACCTACTTCGAAGACAGGCGAATGCTGACGGCGTTCATTCAAATCCAGGATTCCGATTACGTCCGCGTTCGGGTCACGGCCGCCATTTCCGCATTCTCTTACTTCAAGGCCACCGACGTCTTGGCGAACGCCCAACAAGCAATCCAGCAGTTGATGGCATTCGAGAATGCAAACTTCGGCCAGATTCTTTATATCAGCAAAGTCTACGAGGTATTGGAGGCGGTGCCCGGAGTCGACACCGTTTTCGTTTCTGTCTTCAATCGGGCGGATGTTTCAGATGACCTCACGCCTGACGGTCGCGTCGTTCTCAGCGAAAACGAGATTCCTGTTTTGCGCGACGGCGACATGAACATCACCGTGACGGGAGGAGTGTGATGCAGGTGACCGGTCTGACAGCGGAACCAGACCCACGCGGCGGCCGTATTCTGCTCACCTGGAAGAATCCGACGGATCAGACGCTTGCTGGCATCAAGATTCTGAGGCGTCAGTCCACACTTCCAGAGATTCCCGCAGATTTTGGTTCCAGCTTTGAGATCTACGACGAACCTCACCCGAACCCCGGAGATTCAAGAACTTTTCTGGACACAGGTGGGTTGGGCGGGAGCTTGCAGGGCGAGACGGTCTATTACTACGCGGTGGTCGCGCGAGACAACAGTTCGAAGCAGTTCCCATTCTTCGTGAGTGCCATGGCCACTTCTCCCTACCAGACAGGAGCCTATCTTTATAAGAACCTGCCCGGCGTCTATCAAACGTATGACACCTCCTTACCCCCCTCTGCCGCAACGATTGGTCCAGACATTCAGAACAAGGGGCAGCTTCTCCGGCTCGTGGAAATGTTCGGGCTCCAGCTCGACCTGTTGCGAAGTTCCGCTGCAGGACTGCGCAGATTCTTTGACATCCAACAGATTGACGGAAACCTATTGCAGTTGCTGGCGCAGTGGATTGGATGGCAGTCTGATTTTACGTTGCCCTTTTCAAAGCAACGCAACGAAATCAGCTACGCCTCAAGCTTCTACCGCACAACCGGTGTTGCGGCCAATCTTCGGGCCATGGTCACACGCGTCAGCACCTGGGACGCACGCATCAAGGAGTTTGCGCATAACATTTTTCGCTCCACCGACCCCGAACAATTGACCCTGCGTGCTATGAAACGCATTGGTGGCGTTTGGCAGCCAGAAGAGCTGGTGACCTTGGACGGGGCGTACGATGGCAGAGTAGCCGCTGTTCTTGCAGCTGATGGGCCTCGGATTTTCTTTCATGCACATTCGGTATAAAGGTCGCGGGCCGGACGGCTGGTTGCCGGCGCATCCCCTCACGAGCGGCGATACCGTGAATCGCCATCCTGCTGTGTTGCAACGCGCCGACGGTTCCACTTGGCTGTTCTGGTCGCGATTTGATCCGGGGGCGGGCCGACTGACACCTGGGCTCAAGCTGCAAATTCTTGGGACCGGCCTCGGGGCCCTTCGAGCAAGAATTCAAAGCACGGTGGCCGGTCCGTTCCTTTTCAGCGACGGCGATCAGTTTCAAATTGTGATTACTACTGGCGGGAGCAGTCTCACGCGGATAGTGACAGTCCGCGCGGAAGATTTTGCAAATATTGGCCAAGCGACTACTCAGGAAGTAGCCGCAGTGCTAGACCGCGAGCTGCCGTTTGTGGACGTAGGTTTGACAGCTGATGACCTCGTCGTTCTCCATTCGCAATCGGCAGGCAGCACCGTTTCACTGCAGGTGCAAGCATCCACGCTCGCGACAAAGCTTGGAATCGCCGCGCCGTCGACGGTGACTGGCCGTGACGCTGCTCCCGCACAACTGGCTGGTTCCACGGTAGAGCCGTTCACCTTATCAGCCAACGATCAGCTGTCCCTACTTCGCAATGGAGATGTACCCCGAACAATCACGTTTCAAGCGAGCGACTTCTTGAATATAAGTGCTGCGCTTGCCAGCGAGATCGCCGCCGCAATCAATGCAGTTGCACCTGGTGCAGCCACCACGAAGGCTGGCCAGGTCATTCTTCGGGGAAACGGAGCCGGGGAGGAGTCGCTGATAAGCGTGGATGTAGGTGCATCCAGCGCGGCTGCGAAGCTCGGATTCGGCAGCGCACCACCAGCGCCCGCTCCATTGAGCGAGCCGTTTGTCCTGTCGGCTGGAGATCAATTGTTAGTTCGCGGAGTCGGGAGCATTTCAAGAACCGTCATATTTGAGAAAGCCAGTTTTCCAAATATCACGGAAGCCCGAGCCTCGGAAGTTGCAGCGGCAATCACAGCGGTCGTTCCTGGTGCCGCAGCTTCGCAAGGCGGACAGGTGGTTCTGAGCCCCTGGATAGTAGTCGATCGGGTGGCTTCGAGCGCAGCGGGGAAGCTCGGACTTGGGGTTGCTACATCTTCTTCGGCGGCGATTCCAATAACTGAACCATTTGTGCTCTCGGTTGGAGACCAATTGGTGATGCGTGGAAACGATCGCTTCACTCAAACTGTCACTTTCAATTCTAGTGAGTTCTCAAACATGGGAGCTGCCACAGCGACGGAGGTCGCAGCGGCAATCAATGCAGTACTGTCGGGAATCGCGGTTGCTCAAACGAAGCAAGTTTTCCTCAGTCCTCTGTTGGCCGTAGATGCGACGGTTGGCCGTGCGGCAACCGTGCTGGGGCTTGGTACACCCGACGAGAGTGAACCCACTGTCTTCGAAGACGGCACCAAAGGCATTTGGTTGTTTTGGAGTTCCCGGCGGTCAGGAAATTGGCAAATATGGTATAGCCGCTTCGATGGAACTGCCTGGGGATCGCCGAAACCCCTGACGACGGGTGTGTTGCCAGATCGCGAACCGGCGGCTCTGTTCGACTCGGTGGCCGGCCGAATCTGGGTCTTTTGGAGCCGCAAGAAGAGCAACGGCCTGTGGAATATCTTCTTTCGCAAAACGACGAAGCTTGATTTTGCCACTCTCGCCGATGCCGACTGGACCGAATCGGAATTGGCACCCGTTCCCCCCGACCCCCCAGGAAGTTACGACAATCGGGAGCCGATGCCATTGTTGCTCGGCGCAGATTCTCTGGAGCTGTACTTCAGCTCAAACCGATCAAATGGCTGGAATATCTGGTCCAAGCCGGTGTCCTCGACGACGCAAGGAGCTGATGCACAAGTTACTTCGGGGCAATTCACTCGCCGCTCCCCATCTCCCCTACTCACCGGCAACAATGAGGTCACGGTTTGGTTCCGTACCAACGAAGCGCAAATCTACACCAGCAAACTTTATCGCTCGGCGGAAACGCTCGATGCCCGGTATTCCGGATCGATAACGGCAGATACGCGAAATCCAGCGCGACTGAGTCTCCGAGGCAACATCGATGATATTCAACGCTACACCTACCACGCTCCGTTGAAGGATCCAACCCTATCGTCTGCTCAAGTGCAGGCCTTGGAGGAAAAACGTCTGTACTCTCGAGATACCGTGGGAGTGTATTTGGTTCCCGATACCAACGATGAGGAACTGATCGTCCGCAATCAATCGGTCATTGCAGAAGCGCTGGCCAAGTTTCTACCGATACAAGTCCGTGCAGTTTTCCTCATTGACCAGGCATTTTCGGAGATGGTCTACGACTACGACGGTCAAGGGAAAGCTGCGCCACTGATTAGCGAGCAGATGACTGACACGGTTCTGAGCGAAGTCATTGGTCCGCTCACGGACGAGCACACCGATGTGGCGGGCTTCAAGTTCGTGCGTACGTGGACAGCGGGCACAAGCACCGGCGGCACCACCGATTTGACCATCAAGCCGCCAGATTTGTCATTCCGTTTGCCAATTGCCGGAGTGGAAGAAGGAGCTTAATCATGTCATCGATTTCCATCAAAGGATTTTATCGTGACTGCCTGCGAGATAGACGCGGCGCCACTGTTGCAGACTCCGGTTGGCGCCCGAACATGATCGTTATGCACTGCCGAATGCTTTTATCAGGGTTTCTCAAGAACGATACTGCAGCGGGCGTCCGGGCTCTGCAGGTGGGCAAGGGGGATCCCAGCTGGGATACAACGCCACCACCTCTTCCGGATCCCAACACACTCAACGCGCTGATCGATGCTACGCCGTTTGAGGTTCCGGTGGCGCAGCTGGTGCTGCAATACCTGGACTCTGCAGACAATGTCATCGCCACTCCTACAAACCGGCTCCAAATCACAGCCACACTGGGTCCTAACGTGCCGCCTTCGCCCACGCCGTTTCCGCTGAGGGAATTTGCGCTCTTTGGCGCGTTGGGTGGCGTTCGTCAAATGATCGACTACATTCGCCATCCTTTGATTGAGAAGGATGCTACGACAACGTTGGAGCGCAAGGTTCGGCTGATCTTCTGAGAGGAATTCCATGGGTAACTATTCCAACGATCCACAGGTAGCGTTGCAGGCAGCAGTGAGCAGCGGATATAGCCGCGTAAGATTTCAGCAGGGTAAGCCCATTCTCGATCGCGAACTCAACCTGCTTGCTGATCTTGCGAGTCCTGAGAGGCTGGCACAGCAATGCATAGGAGATGGCGTCCCATCGGGCAGTCAGGGATTTCAAATCACCGGACTCAATGTGGCGGGGGGAGACTTCAATATTCTCCAAGGAGTTTGCCGCGTCGCAGGCCGGGAAGTGGTGCTGGGGAATCAAACAACTTATAAGAGTCAACCGAATAAGGGACAGGTTGCTGCGCTTCCTGCCGGCGGCAGCAATGTCTATCTTCATGTTTTTACTGACGAGGTCACGTCCGCGCAGGACCCGGACTTGGCGAACTCTGGCGACGTTTCCGTTGAGACGTCCATTCGCCTGAGGAACGACTGGGAAGTGATCGTCAGCGTCGTGGCCATCAGTGACTCGGATCATTTCTTGCTTGCAGTAATCAACACGACCGCCAACACGATCGTTGATAGCCGCCGGACGGACTTAACGCTTTCTGTGGTGAAGGACCAGCTCGATGCGGTGAAAGGCGAGATTGCTGGCGCCCGTGGAAGCGCCGCGGTTTTGACAGACCGCCTCAACAAGAACTTGGCGGCGGATGGCACGATTCTTCCTGGCACAGTCTCCATTCAAAAGATGGCCAGCACCCTGGTGTTCAACGGTCAAATTTCGGTGCCTGCTGCTCCGGCCGCGGGACAAACGACAGTCCAGTCGATCAACGTTCTGAGTGCGGATGACACCGCATTCCTGATGATCAGCGTCCATTTCGACGGGCCTCGCGCCACGGGCTTAACCATTATTCCTATATCTCAATTCTTTGCTTGGCAGCATCAAGTGGTGTTGGTCAAGCCGGCAGCTTCAATGACATTCACGCAGCATCTCCATCAAGTATTGATCCAGAACCCGAATCTTTTCCCAATCTCCGTCACTTGCAAGGCCTATCGTTTGGCCGAGGTTTGAAATGGACACATGAAACTATTCATCTATTTCGATGGCAAAGGCAACATCCTCTCCGCGGTGAAGGTCCTGCAGGCCAGCCAGGGGTACCACCCGTTCGCGCACGTGCATGAGGATCACCGCGTCATGGAAGCTCCCCTCACGGCTGACCTGCGGGATTTGCAGGCTCACGAGATCTCCGAGCAATACCACATCGATATCAAGGGCCAGCAACTCAAGAAGAAAGTCGCGAAGGCAGTCGCGAAGAAAGGCCGGAAAAACTGACCCGGAGCACCGAGGCCGACTATGGGAAATTTCTCTCGAGATTCTTTTCTGGACACCAAGAATGCATTAAACGAGTTACTTGTACTCGTCACACCCGGTGCGCCCGGCGTGCGCAACTACGTTGGGGTCCGAATGCAGCAAGCCGTGCCTGTCGTGGACGCAGACTGGAACGAAGAGGCGGACATTCGCAGGCTGGAACTCGAATATATCCTCGCGCAAGCTATCGGCAATGGCGTACCAGCAAGCAGCAAGGGCTTCGAGATCGCATCGGTCAGCCTGCCGAACAATTTCTCCATCAGCGCAGGAGCCCTCTTCAACAACGGATGGCTTGTCTACAATCGGCAGAGCATCAACTACGATACGCAGCCGTATCGAAACAGCCCCGGCGTTGTTCCTCCGCTGCCGGTGCTCCAGCCTCCGGCGCTACCGACGATCTACTTGGTTTATGTAGACGCCTGGGAGATTGAGGTCAACAGCCTTAGCGATGCCAATCTTGTGGACAATCGGATTGGCATCGAAACGTGCGTGCGGCTCGAACGTGCTTGGCTGGTACGAGCGGAGCCCATCGCAGCCAACGCAAATCCCCTGGACCCAGCTACAATTCCAAATCAGCAACCTGGCCACCGATATTATCCGCTCGCCGTGATCAACCGTCAGCCAATCCCTCAAATTGGCGCGGGCATGATCTCCGATATCCGTCGCACCCACTTGTCGCTCGACGTGCTCACCCATGCACCGCTTCGCGTTTACGATCCAATACTCGACCAGCGTCTGGAAAGCATCCGTCTTGGACTGGTATTTCGGAGCAATCTAGATGTCTTGCAGGCCATCCTCAAGAACAAGCCAGAGGTCTTCGTCTATACGACTCAAGTGGTTGATACCGCACAGGCAATGACTGTGCTTCAGGATGTCCGGGCGTCAGCAACCTCTTTTGAGCAGCAGGCCAAAGCACGCTTGCTCTATCGCGAAGCAGCCTTCGCTGCGATGCAGTCTTTCTTCAATGTGCAGTCCTCGATGGTAAATACCATCACGCAATTTGCGACGGCCGGCGTCGCTGTGGGCTTTACTCCGACCTTTTTGACGGACTACAACACAAATCTAGCCGGTTCTTCCGCCACCGATCCCACCAGCATGCAGTTTGCTTTGAAAGCTGGTGATTTGCTGGGTGCAGCGCTTGCGCAAGAGCGGCTCAATCAGAGCCTGAGCCAAACCTTCAACATTCTTCCGGAGGGCAGCCTTGCGGTGAATGTCGTTGGCGTTACTCCAACGACCCCGGTGACACCGAACACGAATTTCCAGGTCACCTTGCAGATTGCAAATTTCCTGACCTCGCTCGCCGGCTCGGAAGACATTCTCCTCATCGCATCCGCCGGGGCGGGCTGGAGCGTGGCGTTCCAAAACAATTCTCAACCCGAATTGGTCGTCAATGTCCTGAATCAGATCGCCCAGCAGGTAGTGCTCACTGTTTCCGCCACGCCCGGCGCGGCTCCAACAAACTTGGTTCTTACAGCGCGGCCTGTCCGACGGCAGCAACTAGTCGCTCAAAACCCGCTCGTTCCACTTGCGATTGGTCAGCCCATAATTTCTGGATCCCCGATTATCGTCACCATGGTGTACACGGGGCCCTCGCTGCAACCTGGAAACGTTGCCAGCGTGCCGCGCAGTGCGGCCTTCGCCGGCATCAATATTCCGTGGCGCGTCACAAACATCAGTGCAGCGACGGAAACCTACCAATTCAATGTCACGCCGCAAGCTACCGCGACGGGATGGCAGACACCTGCGACAACAGCGCTGGCGCCCCTGTCTCCCAGCCAATTCCGGGACGTGACCTTCCCACTCAAAACTACCGATCAACTTGGAGCCGTCTCTCCCTTGAAGTTCCGCTTCGAGCTCGCGCGGATTACCGGCGGGGCGAATGACCTTCAACAAAACACGATCTTTGATCTGACCATTCAATTGAATGCAGGTTAGACAAGTTTGGAGGAGCAATATGAGAATCAATCTCGGTTACATTTCAAAACTGGGAATAGTGCTTGCCGTGTTTCTCATCGGGACCGGGGTGCCCGCGAACGCCACGAACGTCATCAACAGCAAAGGCTTCCCGCCGGGAACCACCGTTTCGCTGACCGGAGTCGACCCCATTTGGGCCACTGCTGGACCAGCAACAACAATCGCGGGTGCACCTTCCGGCAGTCTTACCATCCTGCATACGCCGGATTCAATCTACTTCCTGGCCGTTGTCAACGATACGAGTTCCGATCCTTCGGACGCGTTCACCCTTCGCTTCGCCGTCGGAGCCGATTGCAGTACTGATTTCGGAGTGATCGTCCCTCGCTCGGCCGCTACGGGGGGAACGCCAACGTGGGGGCTTAACTGCCAAGGGGAGCTGGGCTGGGCATCAGTACCGGTGGCGAATTTTGGTGTCCAAGACAACGGTACCAACTGGGTTGTTGAGTTCAAGCTTCCCATTGCTCTGCCGGGTGGCCCAACCATTTCTTTTGCGCAACCTCTTGGATTTGCATTCGCATTCTGCGACGGTTCTGCGTTTTGCGCCTACAACCCTTGGCCTGCTGGTGCTTCTATTCACGATCCGGCGACGTGGGGACAAATCGTTTTTGACCCAAAGACCACGTTCGCCGATCTGTCTGTACTTGATATACACACGAATCATGTCAATCCTGACCACATCTTCCTGAACCCCGGCCTCAACAGCTTCCAAGTGGAAGTAAAGAATCCAGGAGGGACGACAGTCCCGGATGCAAAAAACGTGCGCATTAACCTTTATCTGGCGGCGCGGGGCATCGGCGAACCTTGGCACCGTTTCGACACAGCGTCCATTCTCAACACAGATTGTTCCGCGCCAACTTTTAATGAGGACGTTCTGCATAAGGCCGACGTCTGTTCTGGAAATTCGCCTCAACCTGACATCGAGACGACAACAATCGCCAGTGTGGTAGCAAACACCGCTGTCTACACTGTGCGAAACGGTGTGAGTCGCACTGGTGGCGACGGCATCACCGTCAGTGCCGGGACTCAGCAATTCGTTCCCGTTGTAGACTGGGCCCTGACGGTCGCCCAAAATGCATTTTTCGTTCCGGTGACTGTCAATGGCAATTCCTACGATCGTTCTCATTCCTGCTTGCTGGCACAGGTCATTTCGCCAAGCGATCCCAATAGCAGTAATGACACGGTACAGGTCAACATGGATTTTGTTGTCCCCATAGCCGGCCAGCGGAAGCTGCTGCCTTTTTCGCTTGCCCCGGCGCGTTTCAAAAAGTATGACCCCAACGTGGGTAAGAAAATGTTCTTGCAAGTTGCGCCGCGCAATATGGATGAACGGTTTCAGTTTCAGTTGGAAGGACTCAAACAACTTCCGTCAGGTGTGTATGAGGCAGATTTGAAGGGGACAGCTTCGGTGCCAGTCTCGGCGGTGATGGTCGCTCCCCCACCTGACACGCAGGGCAAGACGCTCAAGGAGAATCTGGTTGTGCCGCCCCGGGCGGGCGAAGATGTTCGCGAAAAGCACCACTGGTGTCCCTTCAGGCGCATCTCCGATGAGCCCGTTCACGTTCATGTCACGCCACGCACCACGCTGTGGATCGTGAACTACGAGCTGAGCGATAACGATGTTCAGTTCGTTGATGTGGATGGGAATGGACCCCTCCCACCGAGTGGCCCCGAGGGGCTTCCCCCTGGTCGCGTGACCGGGTCTCGCGGCCCATTGCTCGTTCCTTCGGCGAGTGTCGGTGAGCTCGTGCTTTCCTTCGATAATTTCAAGCACGGCGTGGGAATCGGTGATGGCGTGCAGGTACAGGTTCCTGCTGGCGCGACTGATCTCTCTTTAGCGATTAACGATTCTCATGAAGGCTACGATAAGCATAAGGGAACTGGTTTCCGCGTCAGGATCATCGACAGGTCATCAGTCACTGCACCCAAGATGGCAGTTCAAGCTCGCGCGGCCGGCAGAGAAGCGGTTATCGAGGGAGGCGGTAGAGTCATTCCCATCGGCGACGTAGCCCCGCAAGTCTGTGCCAACGGCTACGAAGATCTGGACCAGAAGATTCTTATTAATGGAAAAGAGCTCGAGATGTTTCGTTTCATAGGAAACGTTTGCTGGCGCGTCAATGCCATTTTGTCTGGCGACCGTCCGCCACTTCAGGACAAAGGCGACAAGCCTGGGCCGAGGAACCCGGCACAGTAATTACGCCGTTGATTATCAGCATGGTTTGACCTCACTCCGGCGCGACGAGCCGAGCTTCTGGCTTGTCGCGCCGCAGTGAATCTATTTCAGCACGCGGTTGACAGCTTTTCTCAGATGGATGACGTACGTAGCCATGAAGTGCAAGCCACCCACAGCCTCAAAAGAGTCTCCAGTTGGAACAAACGCTTCCCAAACAGCACTTCGTACGTCGACTCAGGAGAATTTCTCGCACGGTCGGTTCCCCCATGGCTTTGTCCAAAGACTTCATGCAACCTCTGGGAACCGCGAGGCTGGCCGTTGGGTTCAGGCCAAACTAAAAATCGGCGCCCCAAACGACGCTCATGAACTCGAAGCGGATCGCATGGCTGAACAAGTTGCCAACCCTGGCAGTAACATGGCGAGTCTTTCGCGAAACTCATTAATTCAGCCCGTCGTACAGCGCGCGTGCAGCGAGTGCGACGAAGAGAAGAAAGAGGTCCGGGCAAAATCTGCGCATGCTATGACTTCTGTGCCGCCGTCATCTTTGGAAGCGCACATTGATGCGATGCGTGGAACCGGTGAGCCGCTGGCGCTGGAAACGCGACAGCACTTTGAGCAACGCCTGGGTGTTGATCTTACAGACGTACGCATTCACAGAGACGATGGCGCGGCCAGTG
>WNFJ01519651.1_pt1 | contig 16034 bp, 11 predicted proteins | sample 5400461 | NCBI WGS metagenome assembly WNFJ01 (sample SAMN13153349, study PRJNA577476) | soil metagenome | isolation source: 115 cm saprolite on Douglas fir-dominated hillslope | place: USA:California | collected 2013-09-17 | reverse complement strand
GGGTCGGACGACTGTACGGGAAGGGTGTGACGCGGGCGCTTGGACGCTGGCGGATCTACCAGGGTACCTGGGGCAGCGCCCCATTTCAAAGGATGTATGAACCCGCGCCCGGGACGGCGGCGTCTCTGCCGCTGATGCCGGAGTGGTACCTGGTCATTCTGGCGTTGCTGGTTTTGGTAGCCTTGCAGGCGCTGTGGCCGCCGCTGCGGTATGCCGCGATCCCGCTGGCTGTCGCGATACTGGCTCCCGTCCTGTACGTGGTGAGAACCGCTGTGCAAGAATTCAATGACATGCGTTGGCCATACCGGCTGTTGACGATGGCATTGCACGTGGGGCAGCCGATGGCGCGGTTGGGGGGCCGGGTCAGCTATGGGCTGACACCCTGGCGGCGCAGAGGCCTTCTGCATTGGGCGAATCCATTGCCCGAAGTGGTTAAGCTGTGGAGCGACCAGTGGCATTCCGCCGACGCGTGGCTGGCATCGCTGGAGCGGGCGCTGGTCGCGGTCTCTGCGGTGACGATGCGCGGCGGGGACTTCGATTCGTGGGACCTGCAGGTTCGGGGCGGCTTGCTTGGAGGGATTCGCGCCAGGCTCGCAGTGGAAGAGCATGGCGCGGGGAAGCAGTTGCTGCGCTTTTCCTTCTGGCCGGTCTTTTCGTCGGCAGCCTTCGGGATTGCATTCATGTTCGGAGCGCTGACGGCGGGTGCCGCGTGGGACCACCGCTGGGCCGCTGCCGCACTGCTGGGCTATTCTGCGACAATAGCCGTAGGGTGGGCCTTGCAGGGCAGCGCGCAGGCAAAGAAAGCTTACCGGCAGGCGCTGCTAAAAATCGGGGCACAGAATCTCCAGTGATCAGCGGGGCGGATTTCCGGGTTTATCGGCGCTTAGTTCGTCAGGCGCGACCCTATTGGCCGCACTTGGCCGGTGTCTTACTCCTGAGCATGCTGGCGGTGCCGTTAGCGCTGCTGAGTCCGCTGCCGGTGAAGATCGCGGTGGACAGCGTGATTGGCTCGCATGCGCCGCCGGCATTCTTGCGAGCTTGGCTTCCAGTCGCGCTGTTCAATTCGACTAACTCAACGCTGGTGACTGCGGCGGTACTGCTCGTGCTGACGACGCTGCTGTTGTATGTCCAGTCGCTGAGTTCTTGGATTCTGCAGACATATACAGGCGAGAAACTGGTGCTCGAATTCCGCGCCGAGCTGTTCCGCCATGTGCAGCGTCTTTCCCTTTCCTATCACGACACGCGCGGCACGACGGATTCAACGTATCGCATCCAGTACGACGCGGCATGCATACAAAACGTCCTGGTGACCGGCGGGCTACCGCTACTAACGGCAGCGGCCACGCTCATCGGCATGATTGCGGTGACCATTTCGCTGGACTGGCAATTGGCGCTGATCGCTTTAGCCGTATGCCCGGTCCTTTTCGCACTCACTTACTTCTTTGGCAGCCATTTGCGCCGCCAGTGGCGGCAGGTTAAGGAATTCGAAAGCTCGGCCATGAGCGTTGTTCAGGAGGCTTTAGGAGCCCTGCGGGTGGTGAAAGCCTTCGGCAGAGAGCAACATGAGCAAGAGCGATTCCTGCGGCGCTCTCAGGAGCGGCTTCGCAATCAGGTTCGCGTGGCCTATGTACAAGGCCGGTTCGATCTCTTTGTGGGCATGACGATCGCAATAGGCAGCGCAGTCACCCTTGCAGTCGGCGTTCAGCATGTGCGGGCGGGTGTACTCACGATGGGGAATCTGCTGGTGGTGATGGCCTACCTTGCGCAGATTTACGAACCATTGAAGACGATCAGCAAGAAATTGGGCGACCTGCAGAACGGCTTGGCGAGTGCAGACCGTGCCTTCGCACTGCTCGATGAGTTTCCGGAAGTGGTAGAAAGGCCCTCGGCGCGTTCAGTTACGAGGGCCGCGGGGAAGATAGTTTTCAGCAACGTTTCTTTCGCGTATCCAAATGGCCCCACGGTGCTTCACAATATTTCGCTTACCGTTGAACCCGGCACGCGAGTTGGCATAGCGGGGCGCACGGGCGCGGGCAAGAGCACGCTGATCAGTCTGCTCATGCGCTTCTATGACCCGAGCGAGGGGGCAATCCTCCTCGACGACGTGGATCTGCGTGACTATCGCCTGGTCGATCTACGGCAGCAGTTCGCGATGGTTTTGCAGGATCCAGTGCTCTTTTCAGCGACAATCGCAGAAAACATAGCGTACGCGAGCCCGTCGGCAACCCAGGATCAGATCGTGCAAGCAGCCAAGCTGGCTAATGCACATGATTTCATCACGGACTTGCCGGATGGGTACGAGACTGAGGTAGGCGAACGCGGAATGCGGCTTTCCGGCGGTGAGCGCCAGCGCATCTCGCTGGCGCGGGCGTTTCTGAAGGACGCACCGCTATTGATTCTGGATGAGCCCACCAGCTCGGTAGACGTCAACACGGAAGCGGTGATTATGGATGCGATGAGGCTGCTGATGCGCGGCCGCACGACATTCATGATCGCGCACCGGCTGAGCACCCTCGAAAATTGCGACTTACGGCTCGAAGTCGAGGCCGGGTGGATTACTGTCAGAGCGGCTGTAGAGCTTGCTAAAAACCTCCCCGAAGCGTTGCTAGGATCTGGATTGGAGTGATCGATGGAGAGACAGACCATCATCATCCTCGGACGCGACCCTGCAGTCTACGTCAGTACATTCTTCAACGAGATCGTCACATGTCGTTTGCCCGACGGCAGCGTGCGGCGGCTGCTGGCCAAACGGGGCGGTGCACATACCGCGCCGACGTATGGCCACCGCGGTGGAGTTCCGTATGAGGCGAGAGTCTACCGCTCCGTGCTGGAGCCGCTAGCCACGTCCGCCCCGCGATTCTACGGCTCGGAGCATGACGCCGATACCGGCGAGACTACGCTCCTGATCGACTATCTCGAAAATGCCAGGCGCCTGCAGTCTGTCCAACCGCCGAAGCTCGCCGATGCCGCGCGCTGGATCGGCGCGTTCCACCGCTCCAATGAGCTGCGCGTGGCTACGCTCAGGAACTGGATCACCTCCTATGATGCCTCCTACTACCTCGGCTGGATGCAGCGCACTCTCAAACTCTCTCCGGAATTGCATCGGCCTTGGTTGCAAGCAGTCTCACGCCATTTCGGAGCGCTGACGGAAGAGATTATGGCAACACCCGTCACCATCATTCACGGGGAGTATTATCCGCACAACATTCTCGTTCATGCCGGCGTGATCGCCCCAGTCGACTGGGAATCCGCGGCGATTGCGCCAGGCGAAATTGATCTGGCTGGGCTTACCGAGGGATGGTCGGATGAAATTCAAAGGGACTGCGAGTCTGAGTATCGCCGTGCGCGCTGGCCGGAGGGCGCGCCGTTGGAGTTCGAGCGACGCCTCGGAGTCGCGGGCATGTACCTGTTGTTCCGCTGGCTCGGTGACCGGCTGGAGTGGGTGACAGGCGAGCGCGGCGAGTGGCGGTTTGCCAGCCTGCGGCGGTTGAGTGAACAATTGGGAGTGCTTTGAACGGTGCGCGCCACCTGTCTCGGTATCTTGTGGGCTCCGCCGGGTGGGGTTTGCAGCGCTAGCCTGAGTGAACCAGGAGCAGTCAAACCGTGACTATCGTCGGCCGGGAACCTTTGGCGTACTCCAGCACCTATCTCTGCGAGATCATCACGTGCAGATTCGCGGACGGCTGCGTGAGGAAGTTGATTGCCAAACGCGGCTCCGCTTGCGTTGAACCAAACTACGGCCATCGCGGTGGCGTCCCCTACGAAGCGGAAGTCTATCGCCGTCTGCTCGAACCGATAGAAACGTCGGCCCCGCGATTCTACGATGTCCAGATTGATCCCGCCACGGGAGAAACCACTCTGGTGATCGATTACCTGGAAAACGCCACGCGGCTAAGGTCTACTATGGCGCCTCCGATCGTCGACGCCGCGCGATGGGCCGCTATGTTCCATCGCTTGAATGAACCGCGCGTCGCGGAGCTGGAGCTAGCAATCAACCGCTACGATGCGGACTATTACTTGGGTTGGATGCGCCGGGCGCTTGAACTCTCTCCTGAATGGCAGCGGCCTTGGCTGCGGGCGCTTTCGCGGCATTTTGAGACGCTCGCGCGCGAGATGATCGCGGTGCCGGTTACGATCATCCACGGCGAGTATTATCCGGAGAATATTCTGGCTTGCGACGGCGTGATCGCTCCAGTGGATTGGGAATCCGCCGCTATCGCCATGGGAGAGATAGACCTCGCCACTTTAACCGAAGACTGGTCGCAGGAAGACAGTAGCGCGTGTGAGTCCGAGTACCGCCGTGCACGCTGGCCGGGGAACGCGCCGGTCGAGTTCGAGCGGCGGCTCGCCTTGGCGCGATTGTATGTGCTATTCCGCTGGCTGGGCGACCGGCCGGAGTGGGTGACCGGCGAACGCGCCGAAGGGCAGTTCGCCAACTTGCGCCGGCTGGGTGAGCAGTTGGGGGTGCTGGAAGCGTGAAGCCTCTGCGGCTTGTGGTCATGGGCGCCGTAGCCTCGGATCCCTACGCCGGCATGGCGTGGATGCATATGCAGATCGCCGCTGGTCTACGACGGCTGGGCCACGACGTCTACTACTTCGAGATCACCTCGCGCTGGCCGTACGATCCGTTACGGGAGATGCGAGTGGGCGATTCCGAGTACGCGCTCCCATACCTCCAGCGTGTCGCGGAAAGTTTTGGGCTCGGCGGCCGCTGGGCCTACCGGCGTAGCTACTCCGATAATGCCTGGTTCGGTCTTTCGCGCGCGGCGGCTGAGGACTGGCTGGCCCACGCTGACGCGGTGATAAACGTTAGCGGCGCTACACATATCGGACGGGAATGCCCGAACATCGGCCGCCTTGTGTATTTTGGCACAGATCCAGTCACACACGAGATCGGTCTTGCCAATGGTAATCCAGACGTGCGCGCCATCATCGAAGCTCACGACGATTTCGCAACTTATGGTGAAAACATCGGTACGGCGGTGAGCCCGATCCCTCCGCTGCCCGGTCTCCGGGCACGCACGCGGCAGCCGGTCCTCCTGGATCTTTGGGAGGCCGGCCCGCCCCAAAGACAGGAGTTCACCACGGTCTGCAATTGGAAACAAGGTGGAGCAGTCGAGTTCGAAGGCGAGACCTACTACTGGAGTAAGGATCGGGAGTTTCTGAAGTTCATCGATCTGCCGAAGCGCATTGGAGCGGTGATTGAGCTGGCGCTGGGCGGCGACAGTAATACGCCGGAACTGCGGCAACTGCTGCAATCCAATTGTTGGCGCGTCATCGACGCAAATCCGCTCACCACCGACCCGTGGACCTATCGCGATTACGTGCTTGCTTCGCGGGGTGAATTCACCGTCGCGAAGGACCAAAATGTTCGATTGAAAAGCGGCTGGTTCAGCGAGCGCAGCGCTTGTTACCTTGCCGCGGGCCGACCGGTCATCACGCAGGACACCGGATTCGGCTCTGTTCTGCCCACGGGCGAAGGATTGTTTGCATTTGAGACTATGGATGAGATTCTAGCGGCGTTCGACGCGATCCAATCCGATTATGCCCGCCAGAGTCGCGCCGCGCGCGAAATTGCCGCCGAGTATTTTCGCGCGGAGACTGTGCTGAAGCGATTGTTGGAGGATTTGGGCCTATGAAGAATATACCGGCAAGTCCCGTGATCCTGGCGGAGCGGATCATTTCCGAGCAACTGAAATCGACCTGGGAGCAGGTGGAGGCCGGCCGGCTGACGCGCGAAGACTACACGCGCGAGCACGATTCTCTCATTCAGGATTATAGCCAGCTTTGGCAGAACGCGCTGCGGTGGCGCAGTTCCACGAATCGGGAGGACAGCGCCCTTCAGGAACTTGGCGAGTACTTTGAAGGCCAGGATCGGGAAGAGATCCGGAAGCGATGCCAGGGCGCGCTCGACGAGTTCAAGAACGAATGGGAACAAGCGGTGGTTCCGGGCGAGCGCCAATCGATCCGGCAGTTTTACGATCAGAACGAGTCTTACGTGTATGAGCTGATCTGGTGGCACACACTCTGTTACGATTCTTCTCCTTTGGCGTATGTATCCGCCCTGCATTTCGCCCAGCGTCATGGTTGCTCCACTTATCTCGATTTCGGCACGGGTGTGAGCTCGGGCGGCCACGGGATGGAAGTAAGCATCGCCGACATCAGTTCGCCTCTGTTGCGGTTCAGCACGTGGCGGTTCGAGCAGCGCGGATTGCCGGTGCGGGCCTACGATCTGAAGTGCGAAACGCTGCCCGATGGCCACTTCGATCTGATCACGGCGATGGACGTGTTCGAACACCTGGAGGACCCGGTGGGGACCGTCGCGACTCTCGCGCGGGCGCTGAAGCCTAAAGGGTTCCTTATGGGGCGTTTCCATACCGATGAGAACGACGATCGCGCTCAGCACATTGTGCGCGATTTCGAGCCGACGTTCCAGAAGCTGGCATCGTTGGGGTTCGAACAGGTTTGGGAGGACGACTGGCTGTGGGGGCACAAAGCTTTCCAACGCACTCGCGGCGCCGCCGGCTTATGAGATGCGTGATTGTCAACGCAGACGATTTCGGACAGAGTCCGGGTGTCAACCAGGGCGTGATTCAAGCCTATGAGCAAGGCATCCTAACCAGTACCAGTTTGATGGTCCGCTGGCCGGCGGCCGCGGAAGCCGCTGAATATGCCCGCCACCACCCTCAGCTCGGGGTCGGGCTTCATCTCGATTTCGGCGAATGGGCTTATCGCGACGGCAACTGGACCCGACTTTACCAAGTCGTAGATGAGAAAAGCGCAGAGGTAGTCTCTGCCGAAATCACGCGGCAACTCGATGTCTTTGAAGGTCTTTTGGGGCGGCCGCCGACGCACATCGATTCCCACCAGCACGTACATCGCAAGGAGCCAGCACGGTCTGTTGTCCTCGACATCGCGAAGAAGCTGGAGATTCCCGTGCGCGATTTGACGCCCTCGATTACTTACTGCGGCCGGTTCTATGGCCAGGACGACCAAGGCGCAACATATCCGGACTGCGTGAGCGTGGAGGGGCTGCTTGAAATTCTCGCAAATCTGCCTCCAGGTGTAACCGAGATTGGATGTCACCCGGCGGCGATCGAAGACCTCGACACTATGTACAGTGCGGAGCGGCTCACGGAACTATTCACATTGTGTGACCCCCGCGTGCGGCGCGCGATCTCCGGCAGTGGTATTGAGCTCAAGTCATTTGCCGATTGGCAATCGTATGCGATCTGCTACCACCACTAAAATCGTCGCCGCATATGTCCTGGCGAGCGCGGTCGCGATCGCGCAACCGCCGCCTATGGCTGCCGTTTCCGGCACGGTTTTTGATCCGAGTGGGGGCGTGATCGCCGGAGCTAAGGTGAGTTTGATTCCGAGCAATCGAGAACCTTTGCGGACCAACACGGATTCAAGAGGCGAGTTCCATTTCGAGGCGGTGGCGTTTGGCCATTATCAACTGCTTGGGGAATCCAGCGGCTTCGCGCTCAACCGCACTCGCCTGAACGTGGGCGCCCGTTCCCCTGGTCCTCTGAGAATTGTCATGGTGATTGCGGCAGTCGCGGAGACCCTCAATGTGGAAGGTTCGGGGGAACAGGTGAGCACGGACGCCGGTGAAAACGTTGATGCGATCAGACTTGGCTCCCAGCAGCTCGAAAATCTGGCCATGATCGACAGAGATGTGATTGCGGCGCTCATGCGGCTGATGGGTCCAGCCACCGAAGCCGGTGGCGCCTCCCTCACGGTTGACGGGATGCCGAGCACAGAGCGAGGCATTCCGCTATCTGAGATTCAACAAGTGATTATTAACAGCAATCCGTATTCGGCTGAGTTCGCGCGGCCTGGGAAGGGCCGTATCGAGATCATCACCAAGTCTGGGTCGCTTAAATATCACGGCTCATTTTATTTCGGGCTTCGCGATTATCGGCTTGACGCGCGCAATGCCTTCGCTATCAAGCGTCCGCCTCAGCAGCGAGAACAACTGGAGGCGAACCTGTCCGGGCCTCTGCTCACGGACAAGAAGAGCGCCTTTTCCCTCAATTTCGGCCGCACTCAGGATCACCTGGAGCCAAGCGTTTACGCGTTTGGCCTTGACGGTCCCATCCTTGAGAACGCTTCACGGCGGCAAACCACTACATACTTCTCGGCGCAGTACACTCGCCGGATGGGTGACAACGCGCTTTCATTCCGCTACAGCGATTTTGACTGGTCGGATAAAGGACAAAGCACGGGAGGATTCGTGCTCCCTGAGGCCGGGACCATCTTGACGAGTCGCTATCATCAGCTTCTTTCGAGTTACCGGAGTGTGATCAGGCCTAAGCTGTTGAATGAGTTCTCTATGCGCGCGCGGTCTGAAGATTCCAGGAACGGAAGCTTGTTTTCTGGTGTCCGGAAAATCGTTGTGACCGATGCATTCACCGCGGGTGGAGCGCAAGTGGACACGAACGGGACCAACAGCCGCCTCGAGTTCTCCGACCTTCTCTCCTGGTCGCACGGCCGCCATCTCTTCAGAGGGGGAGTCAGCACACCCGGATTTGGCAGGGTCGGCTTAACTGACCGTTCGAATCTCGATGGCACTTTCTATTTTTCCTCGCTCCGCGATTATGCGCTCGGAACGCCCTTCTCCTATATGCAGAAGGCCAGCCCCGGACACGTCGCGTTTTGGCAGAAGCAGGTAGGCGGGTTCGTACAGGACGAGATAAGAGTTCGGCAGAACTTATCCGTGGCCGCTGGCCTGCGATACGACTGGCAGAACTATGGCGCAGGTCCTCACAACTTTGCCCCTCGGCTCTCGTTCGCCTACGCGCCCCGCAAGGCGCAGAAGACCGTCTTCCGCGGCGGCGCCGGATTCTTCTATGACGCTGTTTCGGATAGCGCGATCGACGACACGCTGCTTCTCGATGGTAATCGTTTACATCAGATCCAACTATTGAATCCCAATTATCCCAATCCCCTGTTGGCCATAAGTTCGGTGGCTGCTGTCGCTCGCGATATCGTGCGGTTCAGTCCCACGTTGCGATCCCCTTATACGTTCCAATACAGTTTGGGGGTTGAGCGTCAATTGCGCAAGTCGCTCACATTATCCACAACCTATGCGACCATTCGCGGCGTGGATCTGTACCGTTCGCGGGACGTCAATGCGCCGCTTCCGCCCCTCTATACTTCGCGGCCAGATCCGTCTATCGGAGTTTTTCGCCAAATCGAATCCTCAGGCGGACTCAAGAGCCATGCGCTGCGCACCACGCTTCGAGGTGACTTGAGCCGCTTCTTCAATGGCATGATGATCTACGAATTGGGCCGCACAATGAACGACACGAATGGGATCGGCTCATTTCCTGCGAACAACTGGGACCCACGGGGTGAGTGGTCGCGCTCGTCCCAGGACGCACGCCATTTCTTGTATCTCTATGGGACGCTGAATGCGGGCAGATTTCTCAAGTTCGGCGTGATCTTCTCGGCCAATTCAGGCCTTCCGTACACTTTGACGACTGGCCTCGATAACTATCACGAGGGCATGACCAACGCGCGGCCGCCGGGCGTTTCGAGAAACAGCCTGCAAGGCACGGGAACAGCCACTCTCGATCTGCGGTGGTCGAAGGCATTGCTGCTCCATGTGAGGGGAGAGCCGAGTCTGGTCGCCGGGGTGGATGCGTTCAATGTACTCAACCGCGTGAATTACGAAACGTTCACAGGAAACCTGAGCTCGCCCTTCTTTGGCGAACCTGTTTCCGCAGCGTCAGCACGACGTATGCAGGTGTCCATTGCGCTCAAATTCTGATAAAGAGGAACCGGACGGGTAGAGTTATGAAAGTAGAGACAATCAAGTTATCGGTCGGAGCATCCTTCGTGGCCTGCGCAATCCTTCGGGCTCAGCCGGAAAGCAACAAGAATCCTCTGGCGGGTGATCGTGCCGCAATCGCCGCGGGCGCAAGACTTTACGAACGAACGTGCCAATCCTGCCACGGCGGCAAGCGTAGTGGTGACCGGGCACCCGCACTAGCCGGGAATGCTCTCAAACATGGAGCAAGAGACGGTGACATCTTCCGGACGATTCGAGATGGCGTCCGCGGGACGCAGATGCCCGCCTTTCCCGGATTGGGCACGGAGGAGACGTGGCAACTGGTGTCGTACATCTGCAGTTTGTCCGCCGCGCCGAAGACGGCTACTGTGAGCCCAAGCGGTGATCGAGCCGCCGGAGAAAATATTTTTTTCGGTAAGGGCGGGTGTTCAACTTGCCATGGAGTAAATGGGCGCGGCGGAGTTGTCGGACCGGATCTTTCGTCCGCCGGAATGCAAAAGGAGCGGTCATTGCGGGACAAGATCCTGGATCCTGGCAATCAGCGCGGCGCGGGTATTGTGATCGTCAAGACTCGAGGTGGTCGTGAAATCCGTGGTGTTCGTCGCTATGAGGACACTTATTCTTTGCAGATTGTGGATATCTCCGGTCAGCGCTACCTTCTTGATAAGGATGGACTGACTGAAGTTAGTGTCGATGAGCATAAGTCGCTCATGCCGGGTGGCTTCGCCCAGCGCCTTTCCCCTCCTGAAATTCAGAATGTGATTGCTTACCTCGGGACTTTGAATGGACGCGACTTTAGTAAAACGGCCCTGACTCCGAACATCGGTGACCTGACGTTCGAACGCATGCGCAATGCCGGAGCTGAGCCCCAGAACTGGTTCACTTACTGGGGAGATTATCAAGGCACCCATTACTCGGCCTTGGAACAGATCAACACGGCAAATGTGCGGCAGCTTCATGCGGCCTGGGCGGTACAAATGCCGGGCAACTCTATTCTTGAAGCAACCCCGATTGTAGTCGACGGAATCATGTATACCACCGGCCCGCCAGGACAGGTATTTGCGCTCGATGCTCGTACGGGGATGCAGATATGGAGGTACGAACGGAACCCAAAAATTATCAATCCTTTTCAAAACGATCGTGTCAACCGAGGCGTGGCCGTCTTCGGTAATCGGGTTTTCTTCGGCACGCTGGACGCGGCGTTGGTGGCGCTTGACGCCAGAACTGGGCTCCCAATGTGGGAAGTTCAACTGGCCGATGCCCTTCAGGGCTACGGGATCACTGCAGCGCCACTCGTAATCAAGGACCGAATCATCGTCGGGGTCTCTGGCGGAGATAATGGCATTCGAGGTTTCGTAGACGCTAACGACGCGGCGACAGGAAAACGCCTATGGCGCTTTCACACGATTCCAGAGCCTGGGGAATTCGGCCATGAGACATGGGCTGGAGATAGTTGGGTGCACAGTGGCGGAGCCCCCTGGCTAACTGGCACGTACGATCCAGACCTCGATCTAATCTTCTGGCCCGTCGGAAACCCCGGACCAGACCTCGATGGAGCCGCCCGGCTGGGCGACAATTTGTTTAGCTGCTCGGTTGTGGCTCTCGATCGGGCGACGGGCGAACGTAAATGGCATTACCAGTTCACGCCCGGGGATACCCACGATTGGGACTCCACTCAAGATTTAATAGTAGTGGACCGCGTGTTTAGAGGAAAGAAACGAAAGCTCATCTTGCATGCCGATCGCAATGGCGTCTTCTACGTGCTCGATCGAACAAACGGAACATTCCTGTCCGGAACTCCCTTTGTCCGGCAGACTTGGAACACCGGATTCGACAAGAACGGCCGGCCCCGGCTCGTGACCGGTTGGGACTCGGCTTCTGAAGGGAGCATAGCCGTATTTCCCGGTTCAGGCGGCGGGACGAACTTCCAGTCGCCATCGTACAACCCCGACACCGGATGGTTTTACCTCGCCTATGAAGACTACGGCCAACGGTTTTTCCGCGAGCCAACCAATTATGAGGCGGGAAAAGTCTACGGGGGAGGCCGGACAAAGGGTGTCGAGGGAAGCGCATTCGGCGGAATAAAGGCGATTAATCCGGAAATCGGGAAGACGGAGTGGGACTATAAACTTTCACAAGGATCGCTGAACAGCGGCGTACTGTCGACCGCGGGAGGAGTTGTCTTCGCCGCGACGCCCGAAGGCTTCCTGATTGCGCTTGACGCCAAGACAGGTAGCTCTTTGTGGCGCTTCCGGGCTGGCGCTGCTATTGCGGCGGCGCCGATGAGTTATGCCATTGAGGGCAAGCAGTACGTGGCCATCTCGGTCGGCAATGTTCTTTATGCTTTTGCATTGCCGGACTGAACAAAATGGAAATCTCGATTGAGACCATAACCTGGCCGGACGCCTAATTGCAATGGCCACAACTCAGAACTCGGTACAGCCGGGAATACTATCTGTCGCGTACATGCCGCAGTTGGACGCGTTGAGGGCGTTCGCCGTGACTGCTGTCGTCGTTCATCATTTTATTCCTGGTGGCTGGGGTTATGGCGCCGCTGCAGGGGTACGACTCTTCTTCACGCTCAGCGGATTCCTGATTACCGGCATCCTGCTGCGAAGCAAGGATGATGTCGAAGGAGGGAAGCAGACGCGCGGGGGCGCGCTGGGCAAGTTCTATGCTCGCCGCTTTCTGAGGATCTTCCCGCTCTACTACTTTGTGGTCGCTTGCGCGTTCGCGCTGAACCTGGAACCCGTCCGAGAAATCATCGGTTGGCTGTTGACGTACACACTCAATATTCGAATGGCGCGGCAGGGCTGGTTCGAAGCGCACTTTGCACATTTCTGGAGCCTGTGTGTCGAGGAGCAATTCTACATATTCTGGCCTTGGCTAATCGTCCTTTTGCCCAGGCGATGGCTGAAGGCAGTCGTCATCTTGGTCATACTTGCCGGCCCTGCATATCGCCTATCGTACGTACTCTCGGGGTACATGAATATGAAGGGTATTGCGACCTACATTTCCACCATAACGTGCCTCGATTCGCTTGGGCTCGGCGCTCTTCTGGCACTGCTACTCAGCACTAGGCGGTCAGCATTTTCCGGCAAGTCCATTTTGGTCGCAGCTATTGTTTTCACCGCCGCGCTGGCGCTGTCACTGCGGTACACCGACGCGACGATCGTTTTGCACGACACAGCTCAGGCCGGCCTGTTTACCTGTATCCTTGCTGCCACAGCTCCCGGCGTCGGCGGCTTCCTTGGCGGAGTACTGCGGTGGCCGCCGCTGCTTTATATAGGCAAGATCAGCTACGGAATTTACGTTTACCATCCCTTTATGCCGGAGCTTGTTGAGTCGGCCTTCCACAAGATGGCTATGACTGTCCCGCAACGATCCTTGGGGAACGCCGCAGTTTCCATGTTGGTCAGTTTGGTGTGCGCCTCGCTATCCTGGCGGCTTCTCGAGAAGCCGATCAATGAGCTGAAGGGGTATTTTTGAGCACTTCATTGAGCGGGTCTACTTGCCAGAGTTTTATTTTTTCAGCAGCCTGCTAGGCAATTCCTCTCGCCCGCCTCGCGGCTCAACGGTCGTCGATCCTCCGGTGACCGGAATTGCGGCAAACTGGTTGCTGGATACCAGCGCCCACGAACGCGGCCCGCTTTACGGGCGCCATGGCGCTCTGAGAAGAGACTCAGACTGCGCCGGCAAGGTTAACCTTCGAGGACTTGCGGATGCTTTGTCTCCATCGTAAGTTCAAGCATGGCAGGATCTTGCCCGAGCGCCGTGCGAGTCTCCGGATTCGGCAGCAAGCCATGCGTACTGGTTCTAGGACTGGGCCTTTGGCTTTGCATACTTCCTGTCCAGATTTCCTTTGGGCAGGAGCGTGGTAAACCCCTGACACCGCTTGCGGCTCCGCTTAGGATGTCCGTGGCATTCAATGTGGCTCAAGGCTGCGGCGGCACCATCCCACCATCCCTCATCCAACAAGATGCTGAGGCGCAGCTTCGCGGCGTGGGTGTCACCGTGTCGAACATCCACAACACCCAACTTGCAATAGATGTTTATTGCGCTGCGGTTTTCCCTGGTTCGCGAAGTACCGCCGTGGTTGTCCAGCAGTGCCTCGGCTTCTCCGAACTGGTCCCGGCACTGTACAACCACGGCAGGGCGATGTTCGCAACCAAGTGGCGAAATTGTCAGTCCTTCAGGTGCCGCGGCGCAAAATGCGAGCCGTTGGTGCGCTCCGGCGTGCACGCGCTCATAAATTCATTCTTGAGGAATTTTCAGGTGCGTAACTCCCGAAACAACTTTCCGATTCCGCAAGTCCGGCCTCAGCCACAAGCGAGTTTCATACCCGGGGAGGTTCCTCAGCGCGTCCTGGGACGTAGCGTCTTCTATTTGCTGTATATCATGACCTGCGTTACTGTTCTGGTTTATTGGCAGTGTCGCGAACACCAATACCGCCTTCGATGAGGAGTTCGCCGAAGGCCACACCTCGCCGGCTTGGAGGCGCAACGTCCCACGTCTCCCTAACAGACCCTCGCGCACTACCGCATCACGTCCAAGCTCGGCGAGTGCGGCATGGCGCGGTGTATTGCGCCCTCCCGCCAGATAGTCGACACTCGGAAAGTTCGTCGGGGACGGTCATCTGGCCAGCTCGGCCAACTGGGCGCCCCGAATATCCAGATAACGAGTGCAATTCCGGTGGCGGTGAGCGGGTTTGGTAGCGGCAGCGATGTAATTGCAATCGCCGCCGGCGAGTTCAAACGCCCAGGTGGTCTGATATGCGCCGCCGGGCGTTCGCACCGGGAGCACTGGGCTCTTCTCTAACTCGCACTGCGCGACGTGCCGCGCTTGCTGCGGCGATACGTTTGCGCCCACCGCGGCGAGGGAGGTCAGCACTTGGCTGGTTCGGAAGCTCCCACCAGTCGGTGCTCGACAGCGTGTAGCTTTTCGAAGATATTGTGCAGGTGGTTCTTTACGGTCTGCTCGCTGAGAGACAGTTTTGCTGCCATGTCCGAGTTTTTGAAACCCTGCGCCGTGAGATTCACGATCTCCCGTTCCCGTGGGCTCAACAGCGAACGGTTCTGATCCCGACGCGCCGCAGAGCTTGCCGGACCGGGCAAATCACCGGGCGTGACGAACCGTTGGATCATCGCTGCGGTCGTGCGCGAATCCAGCCAGAGTTCTCCGGCGTGCACGCGGCGGATGCTATCCACCAGAAGTTCCGTCGCGGTCTGTTTCTGGACAATGCCGCAACTACCGAGTTTGAGGGCGTGGACGAACTCATTCTGGTTGTCGGATGCCGTCAAAAGAATAACCCGGGGTTTGGTGTGGGCTGCCTGCAGTCTTTGCAGCGTAGCCAACCCGCTCAACCCGGGCATGTTGAGATCGAGCAGAAGGATGTCCGGCTCGTATTGCTGCAGGATTTCTAAAACCTGCAAGCCATCATTCACTTGCGCGACGACCACGAAATCTTCCTCCAGAGAAAGAAGCCTGCAAAGCCCGTCCCGAAAAATGGGATGGTCGTCCGCAATCGCGATCCGAATCTTGAAGTTGGTCGGAACACTCACATCAGCCCACGGCTCACCGACATTGACCTCACACGGCATAGAACCTCCTAGTCGCTCTTGTCTCCGAAACTCATTATCGGAGACGGACCGGAGGCGGCGAGAGTACCAGCGGTACTTGTGACGCACTACCCGTAGACCAAAGATAAATCCGCGAGAATTGAACATTATCGCTCATTCGGTAGGGTGATCGCGCTGCTCAACCGTCTAAGAAACACTAACGAACGGAAGTATTGAATCTGCCGCGGATTCCTAGAAGAGTGGGAGTAGCGGGGGAAGATCACCCTCAGGGCAGAATCTTCATCTCCGCCAAGCGTTTCACTGTTCAGGAGGAAATTGGGTATGGAATCGCGCAGACGTAGCCGCCGGAGTGGTCAGGTCCTGTTGATGGTGACATTGGCGTTGGTCCCCATGTTCGCGATTCTTGGCCTGGTCACCGACGTTGGATACATGCATTTTGTCAAAATGTCGGCGCAAACTGCGGCCGAAGCGGCCGCACAGGCGGCGATCATCAGTTATCACGAGACCGTGGGCGGCTCGAATCCCATTTGCGGCCACGGCACCGGCTTCGTGGTGTGCAGTCCCACCACCCCAGAGACCTGCCCCTCGAATATCACGATTCCCGACAATTTCATCGAGCGCGGCTGCATGTACGCCCAATCCCACGGATTCAACTC
>WNFJ01635510.1_pt1 | contig 16041 bp, 11 predicted proteins | sample 5400461 | NCBI WGS metagenome assembly WNFJ01 (sample SAMN13153349, study PRJNA577476) | soil metagenome | isolation source: 115 cm saprolite on Douglas fir-dominated hillslope | place: USA:California | collected 2013-09-17 | reverse complement strand
CGAACTCGAGCCGCTTCCGCTGGTCGCGCGCGATCCCGCCCCGCACCGCCCACATGCCCAAGCGCTGCTCGCCGCCCACGTGGATCACCGTCCCGCGGCCGGCGTTCAGGATGTCGGCGCCGAGCGTCACGGCACCCTCCGTAAAGGCGAGGTTCGCGATGTAGGAGACGGGCAGCTTGGTCGTCGTCTCCACGTGGTTCGCCACGAACTTCGAGGTACCGGAGTTGTTTCTGTAGAGCGAACTGTCCTGGCGAGTATCGGGCCAGGTGATGGTAGCGCCGATGTCGTTGATCCCGAGGCCCGCCTCGATCGGCCCCGACACCCAGGCGATGCCGACGTCACCACCAACACCGTGCCCGGGCGTATTGCCCCACTTGGAGTATTGCGAGAGCCCCGTCCCGGTAGGTGTCACGGGATTCGTGCCGAACAGCGGGTTGCCGGACGTGAAGCCCGCGACGCCGTCGGTCCGGAAGTACGCCACGCCGATGTAGTAGTGCACGGCGCCACCGAGGTAGAATCCCTCTGCCGAGTCGCCCGCGATGCGGCCGGCGTACCCGATGCTCGGCGCGAAGCCCCCTTGCAGGAGACCGTTCACGGAGACGGTGTAAGGCGCGTTATGTCGGGCGGGGATCGAGTCGGCCAAGAAGCCGAGCAGCGTATCCCGCAGCAGCAGCTCGACGTCGTCGTGCAGCCACCCCAGCACGCTCACCCGCACGCCCTTGATGTCGATCCCCGGGTCGAGAACGCGGCTCGAGCCGCCGATGCCGAATGCGTCCTGCGGCACGATTGTCGCGAATTGGCCGAGGTTGATACGCAAGGAGTCCTGGCCGATGCCGACGACCACATTGTTGTTGGGCGTCGGTGCCTTCTTCACCTCGTAGTAGAGCGGCAAGTTCAGCAGCGTGTTCACGGCCAGGACGGGGTTGAATCCGACCGAGCCGGGTTTGAAGGCAGGATCGCTGCCGATGTTAGGGTGGTCGTGGAGGAACTGGATGATACCGAGGGGGATGGGGATCGTGACCTTGGGCTCACCCCACCCACCGGTGCGCGCCGGCACCGCGCGGTACGCAGCGTTATAGCGCTCCAGGTTCCCCGAGCGGCCGAGCGAGAGGCCGCCCAAGCCGATGCGTCGTGCGTCGGTGACGAGCCACTGCGCCGACGCGGGGGCCGCGTAGCCCATGAGGAGTAACGCCAGCCCGAACCCTAGGACGGATGTCCGCACGGTATCCCTCGCGAAGGATGGCTCAGCCGCCCCCAACATTGTGCATGATCGCCCTTTTTGCCACACTCGGGCGTGAGCCGCATCACGCCACAGCGGTGCCGGGCGCGCCTGAGAAGGCGATCGTGACCGTCGTGCCGCGGGCGAGCACGCTCGTGAGGGCGATCGTGCCACCCCAGCTCTCGACCAAGCGTCGGGCGATCGCCAGGCCGAGGCCGGACCCGCTGGAGGTGGTCGAAAAGGCCGGATCGAAGACCCGGGGCAGCACCTCCGGCGCGATGCCCGCGCCGTCATCCTCCACGACGAGGCGGCGCCCGCCGTCCAAGACCCGCACGGTCACGCTACGCGCGCCCGCGTTGCGCGCGTTCTCGAGCAGGTTGACCACGACCTCTTTCACCTCGTCGCGCCGCGCGAGCACGGGTGCGCCCACCTCCCCGGCGAGGCGAAAGCGCGCACCCCCACCCCCATCCCCCGCGCCCAGCGCGTACAGGTCCACGACTTCGAGCGCGACGGCGTGCACGTCTACCGGCTCGAGGGGCAGCGCCTCCGCGGCGGGCGAGGCGAAGCGCGAGAACGCGCGAGCGATGGTGTCGAGCCGATCGATCTCGGCGAGAATGCGCTTCGCCGTCTCGTCCAGGGTGGCGTCGAAGGCGTGCCGGTCCTCTTTCCCCCGCGCGCGCTGCAGATGCTGGATGCCGAGGCGGATTGGGGTGAGCGGGTTCTTGATCTCATGGGCGACTTGGCGCGCCATCTCGCCCCAGGCGAGCACCCGCGCCGCGCGCGTCAGCGCCGTGGCGTCGTCGAGCGCCACGACGCAGCCGTCGGGAGCCGGCCCGAGCGAGGCCAGCTGCACGCGGATCTGGCGCCCCAGGACGGCGAACTCGCGCTCGGCAATGCGCTCGCTGCGGTGCTCGAGGAACTCCGCCACGGCGTTCCAGACCGGGAGCCACTCGGCCGGAGCCGCGCGCGGCAGCAGGTCTCCCGGCGCGAGCGGCACGCCCAAGAGCTCGGTCGCGCGCGGGTTGGCCATGGTGACGCGCAACCCCTCGTCCACCGCGACCACGCCCGTCGCCACGTTGGCGAGCACCTGCGCGGTGCGGCTGCGCGCCTCCTCGAGTGCCGCCTGGCTGCGCTTGACATCGGTCGCCATGCGCGCGAAGGCGGAAATCACGGGCGTGAACTCGCGCGGTGCCCCGGGCGCGAGCGCCGGCAACGGCGCCCCGCGCCCCACCGCCTCGGCGGCCTCCCGCAACGCCGCCACCGGCCGCGCGAGGCCGCGGGCCGCGACGCCCGCGAGGGCGCCGGCGGCGACGAGCCCCCCGAGCGTGGCGAGACTGAGCGCGAGCGCGAGATCCTGCTGCTGCTGGCGCACCCGCGCGTCGTCGAGGAGCTGGGGAGCGGCGAGCACCGCCTGCCCCGGCGGCGACTCCGCGCCGACCACCAAGTAGCGGATGCGAATCGTACGGCCGGCGGTGCGACCGTCGTCGGTGAGCTCGAGCTCGTCTTTGAGGGCCAGCCGCACGTAATCGTCCGGCGGGAGGAACGGGTCGACCAGGCCGAGCTCGCCGAGCACCGGCGCGCTGGTGCCAGCGAGCACCCCATCGCGGTACAGCCAGAAATCGGCGTCCAGCCGGGTGCCGAGCTCCGCGATCGAGCGCGCGACCGCCCCGGGGCGGTCGGCGCCGAAGCCACCAGCCGTCGCCGCCGCATCGCGTAGCGCCTGACTGCTGAGGAGATCCCCCGCGCGCCGCGCCTCGTCGCCCAGGCGCGTGAAACTCCACACGGCGAACGCCAGCAACGGCAGGACGACGCACCCGCCGAGCGCCGCCGTCAGCTGCGCCCGATAGCTGGTCCGCAAGGTGTGGGCGAGCGGGGGCAGACGGACCCGCCACGGCCCGGTGAGGGGGAGACTCAGGAGCCAGCACGTGGCGAGCAGCGCGACGTCAACCACGACCACCAACGCCCCCCGCACGAGGAGGGCCCATGGGCCCCGCAGGTCCACCGTCAGGTGCACGTGGCGCACGCCACCCGGCAGCGCGAGGCGGCGCTCCCCGCGCACGGACCACCCGTTCCGCGTCCAGATCACGCGGGCGCTCGGCGCGACCGGCGGGCCCATCGCGGGCGAGAGGGTGATCTGGTAGGGTGGCTGGACGCCGGCGTCCCCCTCGAGGAAGCGGGCGACGCGCGCCGCGGGGATGAGGAGGGTGCGCGGGCCCGCTCCCACGGTCAACACTTCGCCGCCCGCAAGTGGTGCGATGAGCACGTAGTGGATCCCCGGAGTGCGCTCGAGCCGCTCGACCCGCGGCCCGCGTGCCGTTTCGCGCGAGCGCACCAAGGCCGCGACGAGGGAGGGTGGCAGGTCCACATTCGCGAGGCGAATCTCGGCTTCGGGCTCGCCCGAGCGGGTCCACACGGCCAGGCTCGCCGGATAGGAGTCGGCGGCGAGGGGCGACGTGAGCCACCACGCGTACAGCTCGCCCGGGGTGTGGGGGGGCGTGGCCGGGGGCGCGTGCCCGAGCCGCTCTAGCAGGGCGGTGGCGCGGGGATCCACCGCGTCGCCGAGCCGCTCGGAATCCCAGGTCGCGAGGCCGAGGCGCCCCTCGAGCGCCGCGCCCCAGGTGACGAGCGCGGCCGCGGTGCCCGCGACGGTCGCGATCCCGAGGACCGCCCAGCGCCGTGGCACCGGCACGAGCACGCCCACCAGGGCGGGGAGCCACACCCAGGGATACCACTCCGGCCACGCGCCCTCCGGTTGCCAGAGCCACAGCCCGGCGAGTGCGGCCAGTACGGCCCAGGCGCTTGCGACCGGCAGGGCCCAATGCACGCGCTCGGGTTCGGCCGGGCCGCGCACCAAGGCGGCCGCCGTGAGGACCAGGGCCATGGCGGCGGTCGCGACCGCCACTTCCCACCCCAACCACAAGGTGAATCCGACGCCGCTCGTGGGCGGGTTGATACCGCGACCGAAGTAACGCACCACGTAGGGGGCGGCGATCACCAAGAGGCCGGCGCCGGCCACGTTCCACCAGCGACGCGCGAGCCGGCGGCGCCACAGCGCCGCCGCCGCGAGCAACAGCACGATCCCGAGCGCCGTGAGTGCTCCGGCCGACGCGCTGAACACGCCCAGCAACGGGCGGTAGAACGCCGCCGGGGAGAAGAGCTCCGCCAACCGCAGCGAGCCTTGGAGTGCGCGCGCCACGCTCCACGCCGCGCTCAGGACCACGAGCCAGCGCCACCGGCCGGCCGGCGCGGCGACGAACAAGAGGAGCAGGGCGAGGGCGAGCGCGGCTCCGGCGCGCGCGGTGGCGGCGCGTTGGGCGGCGAGCCGCGCGGCGTCCTGCGAGGGCGGCACCGGTTGCACGCTCACGAGTATCTGGCCGCGGTCGCAGCGGGTGGGGCAGAAATCGAAGACGTCGCTCGTGTGCGGTGCGAGGCGCGGGGCGTAGAACCGCAGCGCCACGCCATGGGCCTGCTCGAACTGCGCGCTCACGGCGCGGGCCCGATCCGGCGCGGCGGGCGCGGCATCGAGCAGCACGCTGCCCACGGCCGTGCCCCCGACCGGCGTCTGGCGCCGGGCCTCGAGCGACACGTAGAATGGTGTGATGACCGCGCGCAGCTCAGCGGTGTCTCGTGCGGGGGTGAACCGGTGGCGACCGGCCCAGGCGACAGGCTCGCCATGCGCCGCGAGGAGCGCGACGCCGCGCTCCACGCCGGGCGTGCGCGTACCCGGCGTTACAGCCTCGCGCAGGCGAGCGAAGGTCACGTCCAGGGGCTCGTCGAGCGCCGCGGCCCGGCCGCGCTCGGCGAGGCGGCGCGCTTCGGTGACCGCGGCGGCGAGGGCGCGCTTCAGCTCGGACGAGTCCGTGGGGCTGCGGCTCGCCTGCACGGTCGGCCAGCAGCAGTCGATCCGCCCGAGTGTGTGGGCGGCGACCACGAGCACGCCGCCGAGCCCGAGACAGGCGAGTGCCGCGATCGCCGCGCGGCTCATCCGCGGTCTCCTGAGCGCGAGCAGCATCGTCGCCAGACCCGCCGCGCCCGCGGCCCACGCCCATGCAGCGGCGTTCCCGTGCAGCCATTCGGCGGCAGCGGCGATCGTCGCGCAGCCGACGAGCGCTACGTGAGCGCCCCGCTGCTCCTGAAGCACCTCGTCCCCGACGAGGTGCGCTTCATTCTCGAGCGTGATGCCCGCCTCCTCGTACCGGTGGGGACGTGCGAGCAGCATGGCCCGCACCTCCCGCTCGGGTGCGACACGATCATCGTCGAGCACCTCGCCGACGACCTCTCGGCCGAACTCGAGATCCTGCGCGCGCCGACGGTCGAATATGGCGTCAACAGCGCCACGACCCGGCCGTTCCCCGGCAACGCCTCGGTCCGCCGCAAGACCCTACACCGCTGGATGAACGACCTCCTCGGGTCCTGGGAGCAGGCCGGCGTAGACACATTCATCATCCTCACTGCCCACGGCCACGACCCGCACCAGGAAGCCCTCTCGACGCTGCGCACGCGGCGGGCACGCATCTTCACGGTTGACGTATTCGACCTCGACTTCGGCGGCCAGCTCGAGGACAGCGACGGGCCGATGCATGGCAGCGAGCTCGACACCTCCCTGCTCCTTTTTCTCGCCCCGGAGCTCGTCCACATGGAGCGCGCCCAGGATTTCGTGCTGTCGGAACGGGAGCGCACCCGCTACGTGCGAAGCCGGCTCCGCGCCGTGCCCAAGCACTCCCCCGGCTCGCTCGGCCGGCCCACGCTCGCGACCCGGGCCACGGGCGAGCGCTTGTATAAGATGATTCGCGAGCGCATCGCGACGCGAGTGCTCGGGGTGCCCGTGGCGTGACCGCCCTGCTCCTGGCGCTGGTGGCGCTGCAGGGTCCGCTGGACGAGGGCACGCTCATCGTCCGCCAAGACACGGTCGAGATCGCGCGCGAAGCGTTCCGGCTGACCCCGGCGCGCAGCGGCGTGGGCTGGACGCTGGCGTCCACGGTCCGCTACGATCGGACTCGGCCGGCGGTCGTGCTCGATCCGATCGTCGAGCTCGGCCCGGATTCCAATCCCACGACCCTGGAATACACCGTCGCGGACCCACGCGCGCCGCTGCGCATCTTGGGACAGCTGGCCCGTGGCCGGTTCATGGTCCGCCTGCTGGGCCGGCGCACGGAGCGCGCGCGCGAGTTCCCTGCCCCGCTCCCGGCGGCGCTGCTCGACGACTCGGTGTACGTCCTCTATCTCCCCGTGGCCTGGCTCGCCCGAGCCCGCTCGGGTCCCGTCCCGGTGACGGCGCTCTTCCCCCGGGCCGGGCGGCGGGAACGCCTGTCCGTCCTCGATCTCGGCGTCGAGGCGACCACCCTCAACCGCGACCCCGCCGCGCTGCGGCACATCACGGCGACGGGGGGCGAAAACCGTCTGGTGCACGTCTGGGTGGACGCGGACGGCCGGCTGGCCAAGGTCGAGATCCCCTCGCGGCAGCTGATGGTGGAGCGCCAGCCTGCGCCCTGACCCTTCGCTCTCGCACGCAGCGGCGGTAGATTCCCGCCGTCCTGGCCGCCCACCTTCCCACGCCTCGAAACCCGCAGCGCCTGCGCCGCGTACGAGGAAACGTCCTAACGACTAGTCCAAAGGTTCTCATGAGGCCTCTGTTGTGCTTCCTCGGGCTCGCCGTCTGCCCGGTGCTCGGCGTGTGTCAGCGCCCGGTCCCGGCAAACCTCACCCTGGCCGACGCCATCAGCCTCGCTCGGGCCAACAACCCGACCTACCGTCAGGCGATCCACGATCGGGCGCCCGCAGCCTGGCAAGTCCGCTCGGCCTGGGCCAGCCTGCTCGCGCCCACGGTCACGGCGTCCGGCGGTCTGGGCTACGCGGGGCCCGGGCAGCAGACGTTCCTCACCTCGAGCTTTTCGCAGAGCGTGTCCACCTGGTCGTCGAGCTACGGCTTCAATCTGGCGTGGGCGTTGAGCGGGCAAACGCTGACGCAGCCCGGGCTGCGAAAGGCCCAGCTGAACGCGGCCGATGCCGACGTGCTGGGTGCGGAGACGAGCGTCGTCAACGCCGTGACGCAGGAGTACTTGACCGTGCTCCAGGCACGCGACAACGCCGAGGTGGCGCGCCAGCAGCTGCAACATGACGAGGAGTTCCTCAAGTTGGCGCAGGCGCGCTACGATGTGGGCCGCGCGTCGCTGATCGACGTCCGCCAGGCGCAGGTCGCCCGGGGCCAGGCGCAGGTGGCCCTGCTGCGGGCGCGGACCGCCGTACAGGTCGAGAAGCTGCGCCTGTTCCAGGCGATCGGCGTCCCAGCGCCCGTGGACATCGCGAGCGTGCAGCTGACCGACAGCTTCAGCGTGCAAACCCCGACGTGGCAGCTGACCGAGCTGCTCGCGCTCGCCGAGCAGCAGAACCCGCCACTCAAAGCGCTGCGTGAGCGGGAGAGCGCGGCCCGCTGGGGCGTGCGCGCGGCGACGACGAGCTACGGTCCATCGCTGTCCCTCACGGCCGGTTGGTCGGGGTTCACGCAGAAGCTGTCGGACCTCACGCCCTCGCTCGCGGCGGTCGATGCGAATGCCGCCGCCAACGACTCGACGTGCCGCTACGCGAACAGCTACTGGCTCAATTCCGGGCTGCCACCCCTGTACTGCGGGATCTACGCTACCCAAGCCGGGACGCAGAAGCAGGCGCTCCGGACGCAAAACACCGCCTACCCCTACCACTTCACGCCGCAGCCGTTCCAGGCCCGGCTCACGGTCAGCATCCCGCTGTGGGGCGACTTCCAGCAACCCCTGCTCGTATCGCAAGCCAAGGCGCAGCAGCAGGATCTCGAGGAGTCGGTGCGGGCGCGCGGGCTCCAGGTGCAGACCGAGGTCAATCAGGCGTTCTTGCAGCTGGAGACCGCGTATCAGGCGATCGCGATCCAAGACACGAATCGCCTCCGGGCGCGTGAGCAGCTGCAGCTCGCGACCGAGCGCTACCGGGTCGGCTCGGGCACGTTCTTCGAACTGCTGGACGCCCAGGTGGCGGCGCTGCGCGCCGAGACCGACTACGTCAGCGCGCTATACGACTATCACAAGGCGGTGGCCGCCCTGGAAGCGGCGGTCGGCCGGCCGCTGCGGTAACGCGAGGAATCGATGGCCATGTCCAAACGCACCAAGGTACTGATGGGAGGGGGCGCCGCGGCGCTGCTCGTGGGCCTCGTCGTAATCAGTGCCGGGGCCCGGCGCGACCGCGGCCAGGAGGTCCGCTTCGAAACGGTCGGCCGTCGCGACCTCGTGGCGGTGGTGACGGCGAGCGGCAAGATCCAGCCCAAGAAGAAGGTGGACATTAGCGCCGACATTACCGGCCGCATCACGAAGATCGCGGTGCGGGAGGGCGACTTCGTTCGGCCGGGGCAGCTGCTGCTCCAGATCGATCCCACGGTCTATCAGGCGACCCTGCAGCAAGCGGAGGCCAATATGGCCTCGGCGCAGGCGTCGGCCGTGCAGGCCAAGGCGAACCAGGATCAGTCCGAGCGGGCCCTGCGGCGAACCAAGCAGTTGCACGCCGAGAGTGCCAATCTCGTGCCCGAAGAGCAGCTCGAGCAGGCGCAGACGGCGTTTGACATCGCGGTGGCGAACCTCACGGCGGCGCGGCATCAGGTCGATCAGGGGCGGGCCGCGGTGCAGTCCGCCCGCGACAACCTCCGCAAGACGACGCTCATCGCCCCCATGGCAGGACGCGTCACCCGGCTCCCGGTCGAGGTCGGCGAGGTGGCCGTCCCGAGCACCTTCTCCAAGGACATTGGCCTCCTGATGACGATCTCCGATCTCTCAGTGATCCAGGCGAAGGTGAAGGTGGATGAGACCGACGTGGTGCGGGTGCATCTCGGCGACTCGGTCGAGGTGGCGATCGACGCGTTCCCCGACGCCACGTTCACGGGCCACGTGACCAAGGTCTCCGACTCGAGCGTGCTGGGCGTGGCCCAGACGACGACCGGCCAAAACGACCGGGCCGTGGACTACGAAGTGGAGGTCACGCTGGACAAGCCCCCGAGCGACATCCGGCCCGACCTCTCGGCGACGGCGCGCATTGTGACCGCCACGCGCAAGGAGGTGCTCTCGATCCCGATCATCGCGCTCACCGTGCGCGAGCACAAACCGATCTCGACCGAGCAGCGGCCGCTCGACACCACGACCACGCGCAAGAAGAAGGAAGCGGAGGGCGTGTTCCTCGTGAAAGCCGGCGTGGCCACGTTCCGGGCCGTGAAGGTCGGGATCGCGGGGGACGAATACTTCGAGGTGGTGGACGCGCTGAAGGAAGGGGACACGATCGTCGCGGGTCCGTATCAGGCGATCCGCGATCTCAAGGATGGCGCGCGGGTGCGCGCGATGAAGGCGTCGGCGGACTCGACCAAGAAGAAGCCGGCGGCATGAGCGCGGGGCAGCCGTTCCGGACCGGCGACACGCCGCTCCCCGAGATCATCATCCTCACGCACAAGTTGACCCGGGAGTACGACATGGGGGGCGAGGTGGTGCGCGCCCTGCGGGGCGTGAGCGTTCAGATCAAGAAGAACGAGTACGTGGCCGTGATGGGCCCCTCCGGCTCCGGTAAGTCCACGCTCATGAACCTGATCGGCTGCCTCGACACGCCCACCGCCGGCGAGTACTGGCTCAACGGCCAGAAGGTCTCCCGCTTGGACGACGACGCGTTGGCGCGGATTCGCAACAAGGAGATCGGGTTCGTGTTCCAGACCTTCAATCTCCTCCCCCGCGCCACCGCGCTGCACAACGTGGAGCTGCCCCTGATCTACGCGGGGGTCGCCAGCCGGGTGCGGCGCGCCCAGGCGGCGCAGGCGCTCGAGCGGGTGGGGCTCGGGGACCGGATGGAGCACCGCCCGAACGAGCTGTCCGGCGGGCAGCGCCAGCGGGTGGCCATCGCCCGCGCGCTCGTGAACGAACCCTCGATTCTGCTGGCCGACGAGCCCACCGGGAACCTCGACTCGGCCACGAGCGGCGAGATCATGCAAGTGTTCCGGGATCTGCACGAGCAGGGCCAGACGATCGTGATGGTGACCCACGAGCACGACATCGCCGCCCACGCGGCGCGCGTCGTGACGCTCCGGGACGGCGAGATCGCCACGGACCAGCTGCGGGCGGCCTAGATGCCGCTCTTCGAGGCCGTCCGCCTCGCCCTCCAGACGATCCGAGCGCAGAAGCTGAAGAGCGGCTTTTCGCTGCTCGGCGTGTTCATTGGTGTCGCGTCGCTCATCGGCGCGTGGTCGATCGTGAACGGCGTCAACCGCTACATGACCGAGAAGTTCGCCCAGACGCTCTTCGGGGTGAACACCTTCCAGCTGCGCCGCCGGCCGATGTTCACGCCGAACGTGCCCGACTCGGTGTGGCGGGCGTGGGCGCGGCGCCCCCGCATTCGCTTCAGCGACGCGGAGGCGTTGAACGCCGCCTTCACCGTGCCCGTCGTCACCGCCTGGCAGTCGAGTGAGAACACCACCATCTCCTACCGCGACAAGCAGGCACGCGACATCGAGCTGACGACCGCCAGCGAGCGGTACTTCGACATCAAGAACCTGCGGCTCGCCGCCGGGCGGGCGTTCACGGCGCAAGAGAACCGCGCCGGGGCGGCGGTGGCCGTGCTGGGCGACGCGGTGGCCCAGCGGTTGTTCGTGGATCGCTCGCCGCTCGACCGCAGCGTGCGGATCGGGGGCACCGGGTATCGCGTGATCGGCGTGGTGGAGAAGCAGGGCAGCATCCTCGGCTTCCCGCTCGACCGCTTCGTCATCGTGCCGGCGCTGTCGCCCGCGCAGAATCTCGTGAATCCCCCCGGGATCCTCGACGCCTTCCTCGTGAAGGCGCGCACCGAGCCCGAGATGCACCTCGCGATGGACCAGGCCGAAGGGATCATGCGCAGCCGCCGCCATCTGCGGCCGCGGCAAGACGACAACTTCGCGCTCGACACATCCGAAGGCGTGCAACGCTTCTGGGCGGGCATCAGTCGGATCCTCGTCGTGGTCCTGCCCGGCGTCGTGGTGGTCTCGCTCGTGATCGGCGGCATCGTGATCATGAACATCATGCTCATGTCGGTGGCGGAGCGGACCCGCGAGATCGGCCTGCGGAAGTCGCTCGGCGCGCGGCGCCGCGACGTGCTGCGGCAGTTTCTCGCCGAGTCGGCCGCGATTGCCACGGTCGGCGCGGCGTTCGGGGTCGTCGCCGGCATCGGACTCACCGTGCTGATCGCCGCAGCCTCGCCCCTCCCGGCCAGTCTGTCGCCCATGTCGATCCTGTTGGGCGTGGTGATGGGCGGGGGCGTCGGCGTGATCGCGGGCGCCTATCCCGCCAGCCGCGCGGCGCGGCTCGATCCCATCGCCGCGCTGCGCCAAGAGTAGCCGTGACCGCCCTGTTCGAAGGCGTCGGCATCGCCCTCACGTCGCTGCGCGCCCACAAGATGCGCGCCGCGCTCACGATTCTGGGCGTTGCCATCGGGGTCACGGTCGTCATGGTCATCGGGGCGCTGATCAGCGGGTTCAATAAGGGCATCTCCGACATGCTCTCCTCGCTCGGCCCCAAGACGTTCTGGGTGGGGCGCTATTGGGGCGGGCAAGGCGACGTGGACCCCGAGGATCCGGATCCGTGGCGGCGGCGGCCTCCCATGACGATGGACGAAGCCACCCGCCTGGGACAGCTGCCCGCTATCGCCTTCGTGGTCGTCGACGAGCGCACGTCGGCGGACATCGACTTTGAGGGCCACCGCCTGGCGGCCATCAACATCCGTGGCCGCAACGCCGACTGGCCGAAGATCGAGGGCGGTACCATCCACCCCGGGCGCTCCTTCAGCCACGTCGACGACGCGGCCAACAGTCACGTTGCCGTGGTCAACACGAAGCTTGCGGAGAACCTGTTCGGCCAACGGGACCCGATCGCGCGGCGCATCAAGATCAGCGGCGTGCCGTACGACGTCATCGGCGTGTACGAGCCGCCGCCCCACCTGTTCGGCGGGGAGGAGCAGCCCCAGGCCCTGATCCCGCACGGGACCTTCACCAAGGACCTGCAGTACTGGCGGGGCTGGATGAGCATGTTCGTCGTTCCCCAGGACTCGGTCCCCCTCGAGCGGGCCATGGACGACGTCACCATGGCCCTGCGGACGATGCGCGGGCTCCGGCCGGGGCAGCGAAACAACTTCGATGCGGTCACGCAGGACGTCTACGTGAAGGCCATCAACAGCTTCACCCTGGTAGCGCGGGTCCTGATGATCGCGCTCTCGATGGTCGGCCTGATGGTCGGGGGCATCGGGGTCGTCGCGATCATGATGATCTCGGTCACGGAGCGCACGCGGGAGATCGGCGTGCGCAAGGCCCTCGGCGCCACGCGGCGCGAGATCCTGTGGCAGTTCCTGGTCGAAGCGGCGACGCTCACGCTGGTGGGTGGGATCGTCGGCATGATCGTGGGCTGGCTCGTGTCGCTGGTGCTGGCCCGCGCCACGCCCGTTCCCGCCTACGTGCCGCTCGGCTCCGTCGTCCTCGCCCTGGGCGCCGCCGCGTTCACCGGACTCCTGTTCGGGATCTATCCCGCGAGCAAAGCGGCGCGCCTCGATCCGGTAGAGGCGCTGCGGTACGAATAGCCGGGAAACGGGGAACGCGTGGCGTCGACACGCACGTCTCCCGTTTCCCGTGTCCCGTTTCCCGTTAAGTTCTAGCGGCATGCCGCTCTCCGAAGCGATCCTCCAGGCGCTCCAGACTGCGTGGAGCCACAAGCTGCGATCGTTCTTCACCCTGCTCGGGATCATCGTGTCGGTCGGGTTCCTCGTGGCGGTCGTGGCGGTGATCCAGGGGATGAACGCGTACGTGCGCGAGCGCATCGCCGGCGCTATCGTCGGGGTCAACGCCTTTCAGATCCGCCGCGACCCGATCCAGGTCGGGTTCATCGACGACGAAGCGCTGAAGAAGATCCAACGCCGGCCGATGATCTCGCCCGAAGACGTCTCGCACGTCGAACACGCGCTGCCCGACGCGCAGGCGATCTCCCGCCAGTCCGGGTGGCCGACCCCGATGGCGGACGTGCAGTGGCGGAACCGCACGGTGGGCGACGTCCTCGTGTTCGGTGTCACGCCGCCGTTCGTCGTAGTGCAGGACTACACGTTCGCAGCCGGGGCGCCGTTCACCGACGTGGACGAGCAGCAGCGGCGACTCGTCGCGGTGCTCGGCTTCGACGTGGCGGAAAAGCTGTTCGGCGCTCCCGCGCGCGCCGTCGGCAGCGCGATTCGGGTCCGCGGCGCGCAGCTCACGGTCAAGGGCGTCATCGCCAAGAAGGGCACCGTGCTGGGACAGTCCTGGGACGGGTTCGTCATGCTCCCGCTCACCACGTTCGAGGCCCTGTACGGACGGCGCCAGACCACCGTGATCTCGGTCAAGATGTCGGCGGCCGCGAGCGTGGCCGACGGGATGCTCCGCGCCGAGGAGGCGATGCGTATCGCGCACCGCCTGCGCCCGGCGCAGGAGGACGATTTCACGGTCGACACCGGCGAAGGCCTCATCGCGTTCTGGGGGAAGCTGACCCGCGTGATTTTCACGGTCGTGCCCGCGGTGGTGGGCATTGGGATCGTCGTCGGCGGGATCGTGATCATGAACATCATGCTGATGAGCGTCACCGAGCGCACGCGAGAGATCGGGATCCTTAAGTCGCTCGGCGCCTCCCGGCGCGACATCCGGCGCCAGTTCCTCGCGGAGTCGGCCATCCTGTCCCTGCTCGGCGGCGTGGCGGGGCTCCTCGCCGGGAGCGCGCTCGCCGCGGTGGTCGAAGTCGCCTCCCCCCTGCCCGCCCGCGTGACGGCCTGGTCGGTGGCGGTGGCGCTCGGTCTCGGCGTCAGCGTGGGCATCGTGTTCGGCGTCTACCCGGCCCACCGGGCGGCGCGCCTCGACCCGATCGAAGCGCTGCGCGCCGAGTAGCATGGCCCTCCACTCCATTCGCGAAGGCTGGCTGATCGCGGTCGACCAGCTGCGGGTCAACAAGCTGCGCTCGGGGCTCACGATCCTCGGGGTGGTCATCGGGATCGCCACGGTCATGGCCATGGCGTCGATCGTGGCGGGCTTCCGCGAGCAGATCGTCAACACGCTCGAGGTCGTGGGGCCGACCACCTTCCGCGTCCTGCGGTTCTTCTCGTCCACGCCGCTCAATCCCGACGCGCTGCCGCGGGAAGTGAGGATCCGGCCCGCCCTGCGGCCACAGGAAGCCGAGGCGATCGCCCGTCTGCCCGAGATCCACTACGCGGCGATCTGGACGCAGGTGTTCCACCGCTTCGAGTACGCCGGCAACCGCACGCAGGTGCTGGGCGTGTTCGGCGCCGACGATCGGTACATGGAGATCTTGGGGGGCGGCCTGGTCACGGGCCGGGTGTTTACGACGGCGGAGCTGCGGAGCGGAGCCCCGGTCACGGTGATCGAACGGCGAACCGTGGACCGGCTGTTCGGGGCTCGCGACCCGATCGGGGAGATCGTTCGCATCGGCGGGCACCCGCTCCGCGTCGTAGGGGTGTGGCAGCGGCCCACCAACATCTTCGAGGTGCCGGGCGCGCCGGAGATCGCGGGAATCGTGCCGTTCGAGGCCGCGCGCGCGCGCTTCCCGATCGACCGGGTGAACGGTCTGATCATCCTCGTGAAGCCTCGGCCCGAGGTGAGCGTCGCGCGCGCGATGGACGCCGCCACGCTGCAGCTGCGGCGCCTGCGCGGGCTGCGGGTCGGTGAGCCCAACACGTTCGACCTGCTAACGTCGGACCAGGTCCTCGGCATCTTCGACAGTCTGACGTTCGCGTTCTTCTTCGTGATGCTCGTGCTCTCGAGCATCGCGCTCTTGGTGGGCGGGATCGGGGTGATGGCGATCATGACGGTGTCGGTGACAAGCCGGACGCGGGAAATCGGCCTGCGCAAGGCCATCGGTGCCACGCGCCGCGACGTCTTGTGGCAGTTCCTCGTGGAGGCGGCGACCCTGACCTTGGTGGGCGGCGTCCTCGGCATCTTGCTGGGGACCGTCACCGGGGAATTCCTGAAGCGTCTGCTCGATTTCAACACGACCGTGCCATTGTGGAGCGCCGCGATCGCGACGATCGTGTCGATCGCCGTCGGAGTCGTGTTCGGCATCGCGCCGGCGGCGCGCGCGGCGAGGCTCGATCCAGTGGAGGCGTTGAGGTACGAATGATCAGGATACGCGACACGTCGGGAACGAGAGGGCACGTTGCCCGGTTCCGCGTTCCCATATCCCGACGAGCGTGGAGAGGACCTCGTGACCCCACCAGTTGACCTCCTCGCCATTGCCGCTCATCGCGACGGGCACGCTCGCCCGGGCCGTGCGGGCGGGCCACCGCGTGGGGATCGTCGATCTCACGCAGGGCGAGGCCGGTACCCGCGGAGACGCCGCCACGCGCGCCGCCGAGGCCGACCGCGCGGCCCAGGTCCTGGGTGTGCATGTGCGGCTCAATGCCGGACTCCCCGACGCACATCTGTACAATGACGAGCCGTCGCGCGCGAAGGTCATCGACCTGATCCGCGCCACGCGGCCTCGGGTGGTGATTCTTCCCTTCCCGGTCGGCCGGCACCCCGATCATCGCGTCGCCTCGGAGCTGGGCCGCGACGCCTGCTATCTCGCCGGACTCGCGAAATACGGACCGGCGGGCGCGGCCGAGCCGCATCGCCCGTTCAAGGTCCTGTACGCCCTCGCCTATCGCGAGGACCCGGTGAAACCGTCGTTCGTGGTGGACATCTCCGATGTCTTCGAGATCAAGATGGCGGCGGTCCGCTGCTACGGATCGCAGTTCGACGGCGCCAAGGCGGCCGGCGAGATCCACCCGACCGGGCAGGA